>Ga0265319_1000866_pt1 | contig 19240 bp, 19 predicted proteins | sample 4824metaG_FD_192443 | JGI IMG/M metagenome (GOLD analysis project Ga0265319, IMG submission 192443) | Rhizosphere microbial communities from Carex aquatilis grown in University of Washington, Seatle, WA, United States - 4-8-24 metaG | ecosystem: Host-associated > Plants > Roots > Rhizosphere >...
GCGCACCGAGGTCGAGTCGGCGCTCCAGGCGACGACCGACATGCTCTCGCAGGTGACGAGCCTGCTCGCGCTCGTGTCCGCGCCGCCCCTCGAGGCGACGACGGTCGTGCGCGTCGAGGTGCTGCTTCTCCAGGCCGAGGTCGTGATGGTCGTCGTCATCACCTCGGCAGGCGGTGTCACGAAGCGGATCTTCCACTTCGGCGAGCCGGTCGACGCCGGCCTCGCCAAATGGGCCGGCGAGTACCTCAACGAGACCGTCGCGGGCCTGCAGCTCGGGACGTCACTCCTGCGCCGTCGCTTCGACGACGCCGGGCTCGGGTTCCGCGAGCGCACGTTCCTCGACGCCCTCCGGCCCGCGTTCACCGAGCTCGTCTCCGCCGAGCAGCGCCTGTACGTCGGCGGCGCGGCCGACCTCCTCGGCGGGGTACGGGCCGAGGAGCTCGAGGCGTACCGCAGCCTGTTCGACCTCGTCGAGAAGCGCGCCGCGCTGCTCGAGGTGCTCGGCGAGTCGCCCGTCGATCCGCGCAGGCCGTACGTACGCGTCGGCCGCGAGCTCGACCATCCGGCGCTGCGCGAGGTCGCGCTCGTCGGCGCCTGCTACGGCCTCGTGCACCGCGCGCTCGGCGCCGTCAGCCTCGTCGGGCCGGTGCGCATGGACTACGAGAAGGCGCTCGGCGCCGTTCGCTCGGCCGCCTCCGAGCTCTCGCGGTTCGTCGAGTCGGTCTACGACGAACGCTGAGCGTTGATGCTCATCATCTAGCCTGGCTCGCATGGCGACGACCGAGCACGATTACTACGAGCTCCTCGGTGTGGAGCGCAACGCAACGGAGCCCGAGATCAAGAAGGCCTTCCGTGCCCTCGCGCGCGAGCTGCATCCCGACGTCTCCGACGCGCCTGACGCGCACGACCGGTTCCGCGAGGTCGTCGAGGCGTACGAGGTGCTCTCGAAATCCGAGTCCCGCGAGTTGTACGACCGCTACGGACACGCGGGCCTGCGCAGCGGCGGCTTCGAGCCCGGTCACTTCGACTTCGGCAGCCTCTCGGACCTCTTCTCGGCCTTCTTCGGCGAGGAAGCGCTGGCGGGGCGAGGCGGCTCCCGCGGTGCAGACCTCGCTGCCGAGGTGGAGATCGAGCTCGTCGAGGCGTCCAAAGGAGTGAAGCGCGAGGTGCCGTACCAGGTCGCGGTCACGTGCGCGCAGTGCGGCGGCGACGGCTCCGAGCCCGGCACGGAGGTGAGCGTGTGCCCCACGTGCGGAGGGGCGGGACGGCTGCAGCAGGTCTCGCGCAGCGTCTTCGGCGAATTCGTGCGCACCCAGACGTGCGGCACGTGCGCAGGTTCCGGCCGGAAGATCGAGACGCCGTGCTCGTCGTGCAACGGGGCCGGGCGCCTGCTCGACGAGCGCACGCTCGATGTCGACATCCCGGCAGGCATCCACGACGGCCAGCGGATCCGCATCACGGGCCAGGGGCACGCCGGAACGATGGGGACACGCGCCGGCGACGTCTACGTCCAGGTGCACGTACGGCCCGACCCGCGGTTCGTCCGCGACGGCAACGACGTGTTCTCGAAGGTCGACCTCTCGATGACGCAGGCCGCGCTCGGCACGACGATGACGATCGCGACGCTCGAAGGCGATCACGAGCTCGAGTTCTCTGCGGGCACGCAGCCGGGGCAGGTCGTCACGCTGCGCGGGCGCGGCATGCCTGTGCTTCAGGGCTTCGGACGGGGCGACCACCGCGTGCTCGTCAACGTCGTGCTCCCGCGCCATCTCAATGCCGAGCAACGGCGGCTGCTCGAGGAGTTCGACTCGCACGCGGACGAGGCGACGTACAAGGCGGACGAAGGCTTCTTCGAGAAGTTGAAGAGCGCGTTCCGGTGAGGCGCGTCTTCGTCTCCGGCGGCGAGCTCGAGCTTGCACAGCTGCTGGACGTGTTCCCCGTCGGGGTGGAAGAGGTCGACGGCGGCTTTGCCGTCTACACCGACGAAGCCGGCGAGAGTGCGCTCGGCGAGCTCTTCGAGATCAGCTCGTCGTCCTTTGCCGAGGGCTGGGAAGAGGCGTGGCGCGAGTTTCATCACGGCGTCGTCGTCGGGCGCTTCTGGGTCGGACCTCCCTGGGAGCAGCCGACCGACGGCTTCACGCCGGTCGTGATCGATCCGGGCCGTGCGTTCGGCACGGGCGCACACGCGACGACGCGGCTCAGCCTCGATCTGCTTCAGGAGCTCGAGCCGGCGAGCCTGCTCGACGTCGGCTGCGGCTCCGGCGTGCTCTCGATCGCCGCCGCCAAGCTCGGGTTCGCGCCGATCATCGCCGTGGACAACGAGCAGGATGCGGTCGAGATCGCGGACCTGAATGCACACGCAAACGGCGTCTCGCTCACGGCGTATCGGGCCGACGCCCTCGTCGACGACCTGCCGCGCGCCGATGTGGTCGTCGCAAACGTCGCGCTCGATGTCGTCGAAGCGCTTTTGCCGCTCCTCGACGCACGCCTCGCGATCACGTCCGGCTATCTCGAGCGCGACGAGCTTCGCGCTCCCGGCTGGCACCGGCTCGAACGCCGCGACCGCGAGGGCTGGGCCGCCGACCTGTTCGAGCGCGACCAGGACGCCTAGGTGCGCGTCGCAGTCCTCGGGGCGACGGGGACGATCGGGCGCGTGCTCGTTCCGGCGCTTGCGCGCGAGCATGAGGTCGTCGCGATCTCTCGCAGCGGCTCGACGCCCACCGCCGACCGAGTGACGCCGCGCGCGCTCGATGCCTCCGACCGAGCTGTGCTGGGCGGCGCGCTCGACGGGGTGGAGGTCGTATACCACCTCGTCCATTCGCTCGGCGCGTCTGACTTCGAGCAGCGAGACCGGCTCGTCGCCGATGCGGTCGCGGGCGCAGCCGCCGACGCGGGCGTGCGGCAGATCGTCTACCTGGGTGGGCTTGGAGACGACCCCGAGTCGCTCTCACCGCACCTGCGCAGCCGCGCCGAGACCGGCGTTCGCCTCGAGCAGGGCCCGGTCCCCGTCACGACGCTCCGCGCCGCGATGATCGTCGGCGCGGGCAGCGCGGCGTTCGAGACCATCGTCGCTCTCGTCGAGCGCCTCCCGGGGATGATCTGTCCGCGCTGGGTCTCGGTCGCGACGCAGCCGATCGCGCTGGACGATGTCGTCCGCTACCTCGTCGAGATCCCCGGCGTCGAGCAAGCGGTTGGTCAGCGCCTCGACGTCGGCGGTCCCGAGGTGATGACCTACCGGCAGATGATGGAGCGGATCGCCCGCCTGCTCGGGCGCCGGCCGCTGATCGTCGAGGTGCCGGTCCTGACGCCGCGGCTCTCGTCCCTGTGGCTGCATCTGGTCACACCCGTCCAGGCGTCCGTCGCCCGGCCGCTCGTGGAGGGGATGCGGTACCCGACCGTTGTGCGTGACGAGCGCATCCGCGCCTGGCTTCCGTTCGAGCCGGCGCAGTTCGAGACGGCCGTGCGGGCTGCACTCGCCATACGCGCACGCGGCTGACCAACCCGTTTACAGTTCGGATCCTTGGCGACGTTCTCGATCCGTTTTCTCGGTTGCAAGGTTTCTCACGTCGACGCGCACGACGTGCGCGAGCGGCTCCTCGTCGACGGCCACGTGGAGCGCGCCGACGACGCCGACGTGGCGGTCGTCAACACGTGCTGCGTCACGCACGAGGCGGTGTCCAAGTCCCGTAAGGAAGCGACGCGCGCGGCTCGGACACACCGCCGCGTGTACGTCACCGGCTGTGGCGCAAACCTTGCCGCCGACGCGTTCGCGGGGTTGCCGGAGAACGTCGTCGTCGTCGCCAGGCGAAGCGAAGAGACGCCGGAGTTCGTAGCCGGCGACGTCGGCGCGATCGGCTGCGTGCAGGCCGATGCGCGTCTCGACCGCGTGCGCGCGTTCGTAAAGGTGCAGGACGGCTGCAGCTTCTCGTGCAACTTCTGCGTCATCCCGCTCGTGCGCGGCGCGTCGCGCAGTCGCGCGGCTGATGCAGTGCTCGCAGAGGTCCAGCGCCGGGTCGAGCAGGGGCATCGGGAAGTCGTGCTGACGGGAATCAATCTCGGCTGTTACCGCGACCGCGCCGCCGGCTTCGATCTGCCGCGGCTCGTCCGCGCCGTCGGGGCGATCCCGGGCCTCGAGCGGCTGCGGCTCTCGTCGATCGAGATCAACCACGTCGACGACGCGTTGATCGCCGCGCTGCGTGAGACTCCGACTGTGAGCCGCCATCTGCATGTGCCGCTCCAGTCGGGCGACGATCGCGTGCTACTGGCGATGGGGCGCCGCTACACGGTCTCGACCTATCTGCGCCGGCTCGCACCGCTGCAGGAGGAGTTCAACCTCACGAGCGACGTGATCGTCGGCTTCCCGGCGGAAGACGAGCGCGCGTTCGCGACGACCCTCGACACCGTGCGCACCGCAGGCCTCACGAAGGTGCACGTGTTTCCGTACTCGCCGCGCCCGGGCACCGTGACGGCGCTCGACGACCCGGTGCATCCGCAGGAGAAGAAGGAACGCGGCGCCAGGCTGCGCAGCCTCTCCCACGACGCATGTCTCGCGCGCTGGCGCACCAAGATCGGGCACGACGACCTCGTGCTCGTCGACCGGGCGGGGCGCGGCTACGGCGACGACTACTCGCCGTGGCTCGTCGACGACGCGATCCCGGTCGGTGAGCTCGCCCGCGTGCGCGGTGCTGGGGTCACCGACGAAGGAGTGCTCGCAGCATGAACGGGGACTGCCTCTTCTGCAAGCTCTACAAGGAGGGCAACCACGTGGCCTCGACGGAGGGCTTCGTGGCGATCCGCGACCTCCACCCACAGGCCGACACGCACCTGCTCGTCCTGCCCGAGCGGCACGTCGCATCGTTCCACGAAATCGGCGAGTTTCCGGCCGACGAAGCGAAGCGGATGCTCGACTTCGTCGCCGAAGTCGCTGCAGAACACGGGCTGACGGACTACCGTGTCGTCGTGAACGCCGGTGCAGGAGCGGGCCAGACGATCTTCCACCTGCACTGGCACGTGTTGAGCGGCGGACTGACAGGGAGCCTGGCGTGAGCCTGATTGCGACGATCGAGAGCGAGATCAAGGAGGCGATGAAGGCGCGCGAGGCCGAGCGCCGCGACGCGCTCCGCCTGATCGTCAATGCTCTCAAGGGCTCGGAGAAGGAGCTCCAGCGCCCGCTCTCGGACGACGAGGAGTTGCAGGTGCTGCAGCGCGAGCGCAAGAAGCGCGTCGAGGCCGCGGAGGCGTTCCGCGCCGGCGGCCGCGAGGAGCAGGCGGCGACCGAAGAGCGCGAGCTCGCGATCCTCGAGGAGTTCATGCCGGAGCCGCTCTCCGAAGACGAGATCGAGGAGATCGTCGACGACGCGATCGCCGAGGTGGGTGCCACGAGCATGGCCGATCTCGGCCGCGTGATGGCCGACGTCATGCCGCAGATCGCCGGCCGCGCCGACGGCTCTTCCGTGAGCCAGATCGTCCGCGAGAAGCTCGCCTGATGCCGCTTCGCGGCGCGCTCGCGGGCGCCGCTGCAGCCACAGCCTGGCAGGGCTGCGACCCGCTGCTGAAGCGAGCGTTCCGTACGCCGTACGTCGACGCCGAGCTCATCGGGCCCTTCATCACGCGCGGGCCGCTCCAGCCCTTGGTGAACTTCGCAACCCACGTGACGGCGGGTGCGGTCTTCGGGCATCTCTTCGAGCGCTTCGGCGGGCGGGGCGCCCGCCGGGGAATCACAGTTGCGCTCGTCGAGAACGCCGTCCTCTGGCCGGGGATGCTCGTCGTCGATCGTATCCACCCGTCGGTTTGCGACGGCACGTGGCCGCCGCTCTTCGCGAACCGACGCGCGTTCGCGAGTGCGACCACCGGGCATGCGCTCTTCGGTGCGCTGCTCGGCCTGCTTGTCCGCGACGCGTGAGCTCGATTGCACCGCGCCGCCGGAAAGCGTTCCCGGCGGCGCGGCGGATCGCGCTGCTCAGCGGCGTTGCATGCGAAGCTGCAGTGCGTACGGGAGCAAGCGACGGGCCTGTCCGGTGACGCGCAGGTAGTACGTGCCGGCGGGGAGGACGCCCCGGATCTCGTCGTGGTCGAACGGAGAGCCGTGCGGTGCCTGCACGAGGTTGCCGGCGTTGTCGTAGAGATCGAGGCCGACGTTCGGGAGCAACCCGTCGAGCTGCGCCCAGACACGGGACGAGCCGTCGGTGCTGAAGCGGAACCAGTCCTGGTCGCCGGCCGGCCAGATCGTCCGCTCGACTTGCCGGTCGGCGGTGAGCGGCGTCGCGAGCTGCCGGACGTCAGGCGTGTCGTCGACCACGATCGTGTGGGCGTCCTCCGTGTTGCCCGCCTTGTCGATCGACCAGAAGTCGAGGGACGAGAACAGCGGCGCCTGGAACGGCTGGGTGTAGAGGGTCGGGGATGTCGCCCCGTCGCGCTGGAAGTACGTCGCTGCGACCCCTGCTCCACCGTCGTCGTGTGCGACCAGCGTCACGGTCGCCTTCGTCAGGCTGGAGACGGTCCCACCGGCGACGGTCGTCGGCGGCGTGGCGTCCTCGGTGTCGTCGCCGTTCGTCGTCGCGATCGGAGCGAGCTGCGTGCCGTTGACGTCGAGACGCAGGTCTCCGAGGTTCTCATCGGTGGTCAGCGGCAGGGTCAGCGCCTGACCCGGTACCGGCGCCGGCACCGAGAAGAGCGACTGCTGCTCGACGACGTCGGAGTAACGGCGGATGAGCACGAGCAGCGGGTTCGTGTCGCTCGGCTGCACCGTTGCCGTATACGCGCCCGGCGTGTCGAGCGTGAACGAATCCGTCCCGTCGGCGTGCCCGTACGCGCCGCCGTCGATGCCGTCCAGACCGTCGCCCAGGAGACCCCCGGCGAGGCTTTCGAGTGTGGTCGACGCCGCTCCGAATACCTCGACCTGAACCGCCTCCGTCGGCGTGGTCGGCGTGTCTGACCCCGGCATGTCGGCAGGTAGAACGACGGAGGAGGCAGTCGAGGCGCTTGCGACTCTTCTCGTCATCCTGGGTAACGCAACCGTCCGTGCCTGAAGGAAGTCGATCGCCGCTTTGATCGAGTCGTCTGACTGGATGAGCCCCATATGGTTGTGAGAGAAGTACCTGTTCGGGACGCCATGGCTGCGGTCGAAGCCTGTCCTGTCGTTCTTCAGGTCAGCCGAGTTCAACGGCACCGTCCCGTCGCCGTCGGTGCTACTGATGAAGTCGAACGACGGTACGAGAACGCATCCGCTCCGAGGACAGATCTTGTGCGTCACCTCTTTCACCTGAACGAGAGTTGACGTGTGGTCGCCGACGATCCGCAGCATCGGCACCGACGGTGTGAAGTCGTCGAGCTCGGCATGCGTCAAAGCGGCCGGCGCGAGCATCCCAGGGTACTTCCGCGCTACATAATCCGCGAGCGTCGAGTACGCCGTGGAGCTCTTCCCCAGCAGGAGCAGCGGCTGCCGCCCGACCGCCGCGGCGTACGCGGGGCTCGGCAGGAGCTCGAAGTATCCCGGCATCGTCCCGAGGGCGTGTTGCGCTGCGACTTTGTCGATCGGCAGGCAGAAGAGCCCCTTCAAGATCGTCGTCACGATGCACTCGTGCGCCCACTCGAGGACGTCGAGTGCCTTTTCTGCACCGAGGACGGGAGTCGCGACCGTTACGAGCCGTCGGACAGCTCCCTGGCTGTGGAGTACGACCTCGCTTGCGACAAGACCTCCCTGTGAGTGCGCGAGCACGTCGACCTCCGGCGCGCCGCTCACCGCCAACGCGTGCGAGATACAGATGTTGAGCACGTTCACCTGGTTGACGCTCGCGCTGTTGCGCCAGTCGAACGGACAGAGGAAGAGCGTCTTTTCCAGCTGATAGCCGCCGAGCCTGACCAGGGCATCGACCGTCTTGTCATAGAAGTGAGAGCCGGCGTAGCTGTCGATGATGCTCGTGGCCCGCAGGCACGTTCCGCCGCCGTTCGGATCGAACGCGAGATCGGGAAGGAAATCGTTGTTCAAGATCGCGGCCGGCCAGACCTCGACGCCACCGCAACTCGTCAGCCTCGATCCGGTGATGCCCGGCAGGAACACGAGTGGCACCGTCGGCCCCGCACCCTGTGTGCAGCGCACGTCCGTCGGATCGCAGCCGTCGTTTGATCCCCCGCCGCCCGGCGGCGTGCCGCCCGACGCGTGCTGAGCAATCGTCGCGGCGTCGAGCGCGCCGTTCCAGAACGTGAGGTCCTGGATCGCGCCGTTCCACGGAGCTGAGCCACCGTTGCACATGCCGATCTGGAACGGGAAGCTCGAATCGGCGAGCGGCTGAATGTCGGTGCCGTCGCCGTCGTTCAGTTGCGCGCTCGTCACCTCGACGCCGTTCACGTAGAGGTGGAGGTCGGTGCCGTCGAACGAGCCGACGACGTGGTACCAGAGGCCCGGCTGCTCCGCGACGCCTGAGTTGTCGTAGACATAGCGGCGGCTCGATCCCGCCCCGACGACGAACGCGAACTGCGGAGTGCCTGTGTAGTTGTCGGCGTAGAGCATGTAGCCGCGCAGGCCCTGCGCATCGCGCGAGCAGGCGATCGGCCGCGCGGCGGTGCCCTGATCCATGTAGGTGTTCACCGAGGACGGGTTCACCCACGCTTCGACGGTGTACGCGCCCGGGTTGAGGTCGGCGCCGTACGGGACGCTGACCCCGCCGCCCGTGAAGGTTGCCGCGGCGTTGCCGTTCTTCGGCGAGCCCGGCCCGCCGAGCGCGACACCGCCCACGTAGGCGCCGGTGTGACCGGTGCCGGTCGCGTCGTTGGCGGTCGTGCCGCTTGTCTCGTCGAGCGGCCACATCGCCACCGGCTGCGGCCCGCCGCCGCCCGAGCCGCCGCCGGAGCCGCCGCCGCTCGCGCAGGTCGCGATCGTCGTCCGGACGGAGAGCGTGACGGTCGAGCCGGCCGCGACCGACGCGTTCGCGCGCGGGCACTGGTCGGCGACCGTCGAGGCGCCGGGGACGACGACGCCGTCGCCGGCCGAGCGCGCCACGAGTCCGGCGCCGGTGAGCGCCGTGACGGCGTCCTGCCAGATCAGGCCGGCGACATCCGGGACGGTGACGGCATCTGCCGCAGGCGCGGGGGCTGCGGCGAGCAGGGGCGCAAGGGCGAGCGATGCCGCGAGCGCGGCAAGCGCGAGGGATCGGAGCGACGGCCTCATGGGGTACCTCCTACGACGGCGGGAGCACTCGGTATACGACGCACCCCTCAAAGGACGGTCAAGATCCGGCAAACGGCCGCTCTCCTACACTGAGGGCCGTGCAGGAAGTCCTCGACATCTCGAATGAAGCCGCCGCCGAGCTCGCGGGCATCGGCGACGGCGTCCTGACCGCGCTTCGCGAGCGCCTCGACTGCAAGGTGAACCTGCGCGGCAACCGCCTCACCCTCGACGGCGAGAAGGGCAAGGTCGCCGAAGCGCGCGCCGTCGTCGAGGAGCTCGTCGAGCTCGTCGAGAGCGGCCAGGCGATCGGCGCCGGGACGGTCGAGACGATCGTCCGGGCGATCGACCAGTCCGAGGACGTGCGTGAGATCTTCGACGACGTCATCTGGTCGCATCGCGGCAAGCGGATCACGCCGAAGACCGTCACGCAGAAGCACTACGTCGACGCGATCCGCAAGTGCACCGTCACCTTCGGGATCGGCCCCGCGGGCACCGGTAAGACCTACCTCGCCATCGCTCTCGCCGTGGCCGCGCTCTCCGAGCGCCAGGTCGGCCGCCTGATCCTCACGCGCCCCGCGGTGGAGGCCGGCGAGCGTCTGGGCTTCTTGCCCGGCGACGTGCTGGCGAAGGTCGACCCGTACATGCGCCCGCTCTTCGACGCCCTGTACGACACGATGGACCCCGAGAAGCTGAGCGCATACATGGAGCGCGGGACGATCGAGGTCGCGCCGCTCGCGTTCATGCGCGGTCGGACATTGAACGACAGCTTCATCATCCTCGACGAGGCGCAGAACACCTCACCGGAGCAGATGCAGATGTTCCTGACGCGCCTCGGCTTCGGCTCGAAGGTCGTGATCACCGGTGACGTGACGCAGATCGACCTCCCGCGCGAGCAGGCGTCGGGGCTCATCCAGGTGCGCGACATCCTGAGCTCGATCGACGACATCGCGTTCGTGAACTTCACGCACGAGGACGTCGTGCGCCACAAGCTCGTGCAGCGGATCGTCGAGGCGTACAAGAAGCATTCCGAGGAGACCGGGACCGAGCGGAAGCGGTGATCGAGGTCGAGGTCGAGAACCGGTCGGGCGTCGCCGTCGACGAGGCCGGCGCCGTCGAGCTCGCCCGCAAGGTGCTCGCCGGTGAAGGAGTCGAGTCGGGTGACCTCGGGCTCGTGTTCGTCGGCCCCGAGGAGAGCCGCGCGCTCAAGCTCGAGCATCTCGAGATCGACGAGGCGACCGACGCGCTCGCGTTCCCGCTCGACGCGCTCGACGAGCTGCCCGACGGGCTGCCGCGCCAGCTCGGCGACGTCGTGATGTGCCCGCAAGTCGTTGGAGAAGAATGGCAAGAGCCGCTCGTCCACGCCGTCCTGCATCTCGTCGGGTACGACCACGGCGCCGAGATGGAAGCGCGGGAGGCGCTCCACCGATGAGCCTCCTCACGTCTCGACGCGAGCCGCAAGAGCGGCACAGGTCGTCGCCGCCTGCGATCGGACGCGCGCCGTCGCTGCTCGACAGCTTCAACTACGCGTTCGAAGGGATCATTCACGTTCTGCGCACGCAGCGAAACCTGCGCATTCACTTCCTCGTCGCGATCGCCGTGATCGGCGCGGCGGCTGCGCTCGGGGTCGACCGGATCGATTTGATCGTGCTGCTGCTCGCGATCGCGTTCGTGCTCGTTTCGGAGATGGTGAACTCTGCGATCGAGGGCGCCATCGACGCGTCGACGACGTCCTTCGACCCGAATGCGAAGCTCGCCAAGGACGTCGCGGCCGGCGCGGTGCTCATCTCGTCGGCGACGGCGGTCGCCATCGGCTATCTCGTCTTTGCGCACGCCGCCGCGCATCGCAGCGCACGTCTGCTCGATCGCATCCGCGACGCTCCCGCCGAGATCACGCTCGTTGCGCTCGTGATCGTGATCCTCGTCGTGATCGCAACGAAGGCGTGGACGGGGCGGGGTACTCCACTGCGCGGTGGGTTGCCGTCCGGGCACGCCGCCGTCGCCTTCGCGGGCTGGACAGCCGCGACGTATGTGATCGGCGACGACCACCGCTTCCTCATCTCGTCCCTCACGTTCCTGATGGCGCTGCTCGTCGCGCAGACGCGGGTCGAGGCAGGCGTGCACTCGGGGCTCGAGGTCCTCTACGGAGGTGCACTCGGGGCGCTCGTCACGCTCGTAGTCTTCCAGGTGCTCTCATGACCGGTGAGGAACTCGTCATCCGTGCAGAGGCGGCCGCCGCGAATGCGTACGCGCCGTACTCCAACTACCTCGTCGGCGCATCCGTGCTGACGAAGGACGGCCGCTGCTTCGACGGCGTGAACGTCGAGAACGCCGCGTATCCACTGGGCATCTGCGCCGAACGAACGGCAATCGCTAAGGCGGCGAGCGAAGGCCTTCGCCCCGGCGACCTCGAGGCGATCGGAATCAACGCCTCTCCCTGCGGCGGCTGCCGCCAGTGGCTGCACGAATGGCAGTTCGAGCGGGTTGCGTTCCGCCGCGAGGACGGCTCGATCGCGGAGTACTCGCCTGCCGGCTTGTTGCCCGACGGCTGGAACCTTCCGACATGAAGTCCGGCTTCGTCGCGATCGCCGGACGCCCGAACGTCGGCAAGTCCACCCTCGTCAACGCTCTCTGCGGCGGCAAGGTGGCGATCGTCTCCGACAAGCCGCAGACGACGCGCCAGCGAATCTTCGGCATCGCGAACGGCGACGAATACCAGCTCGTGCTCGTCGACCTGCCCGGCTTCCAACGCCCGCTCGACGCGCTCACGGAGCGGATGCAGAAGACGGTGAACAACGCGTTCGAGGACGTCGACGCCGTCGTGCTCGTGCTGTCCGCGCGCGAGCGCATCGGCGCCGGCGACCGCTTCATCGCTTCGCGGGTGTTCGCGCTCGGCGTTCCGGTCGTGATCGCGCTGAACAAGGTCGATCGCCTCAAGGGCGGTCACATCGCGCAGCAGATGACGGCGGCGGCGCGACTCGGCAACTTCCACGCGCTCCATCCCGTCAGCGCCAAGACGGGGGACGGCATTGCCGACTTGCGCAGCGAGCTCGTAACGCTGTTGCCCGAGGGGCCGCTCTACTTCCCGGCCGACCAGCGCACGGACCTTTCGATCGAGACGCAGATCGGCGAGCTCGTCCGCGAGAAGGCGCTGCAGCTCACCCGCGACGAAGTGCCGCACGCGATCTCCGCCGAGGTTGAGGAGCTCGGCGACAAGTTCGTGCGCGCGGTGATCCTCGTCGAGACGGATTCGCAGAAGCAGATCCTCGTGGGCAAGAACGGTGCAATGGTGAAGGACATCGGCGTCCGCGCCCGCCCTGAGATCGAGGCGCTGCTCGGCCATCCGGTCTTCCTCGAGCTGTTCGTGAAGGTCCGGCCTCGCTGGCGCAAGGACGAGGCGACGCTCGAACGGCTCGGGCTCTAGCGATCGACGAGCATCTCGAGACGAACCGCGCGCTCTGGGACGAGCTCGTCGGCGTGCACGTGGCTGCAGAGCATGCGTACGATCTCGACACGTTCCGGGCAGGCCGCTCGACGCTGAAGACGATCGAGACGCACGAGGTCGGCGACGTGCGCGGCAAGCGGCTCCTGCACCTGCAGTGCCACTTCGGCATGGACACGATCTCGTGGGCGAGGCTCGGCGCGAGCGCCGTCGGCGTGGACTTCTCCCCCGAGGCGATCCGGCTCGCCCGGCAGCTCAGCGCGGAGCTGAGCGTCGACGCCGAGTTCGTCTGCTCGCCCGTCAACGACCTCCCGCAGCATCTGGCGGGCGACTTCGACATCGTCTTCACGTCGTACGGCGTCCTCCTCTGGCTCGCCGACCTCGCGGGGTGGGCGCGCGTCGTCGACCACTTCCTCACGCCGGGCGGCTTCTTCTACATCGTCGAGTCGCATCCGGTCGGTGCGCTGTTCAGCGAGCGCGGCCGCGAGCTCGTCGCGAGCGAGACCTACTTCGGCACCGGCCCGATCGAGGAGACGAGCGACGGCTCGTACGCCGATCGCAGCGCGATCATGCAGAACAAGACGTCGTTCGAGTGGCAGCACCCGCTCTCGGAAATCGTCAACGCGCTGACGAGCACCGGGCTTCACATCGAGTTTCTACACGAGTTCCCGTTCTGCATGTTCCAGTGGCTGCCGTCGATGGTGAAGGGCGACGACGGCTATTGGCGCGTCCCCGGCCCGGAGAACGTTCCGTTCCTCTTCTCGCTCAAGGCGACGAAGAGCCGGTCGCGCTAGCAGCTGGCCCCGAGCCAGTCCTTGAGCGCCTGGATGCGCGCCGCGGCCGCGGCGATGTGCTGCCGGAGGAGCGGGACCGCCTGCGCATCGGCCAGCAGGCTCTCGTAGCCGCGGCGGGCCGCGGCGGCCGACGTATACAGCAGCAGATCGGCGCCGGCCGTGATCGCGCGCGCCGGTGCATGCGTCGCCGCGGCCGGAGTCGGAGCATCGAGCGCGTCGGTGACGACGACGCCGTCGAACCCGAGCTTGCCGCGCAGGAGCTGGGTCGCGATCGGATACGAGAAGACGGCGGGCCGGTCCGAGGGATCGAGGTTCGGATACGAGGCGTTCGAGATCATCACGAGCTGGACGCCGGCGGCGATCGCGCTGCGAAAGGGATCCAGCCGCACCCGGTACACGCTCAGGGAGTGGTCGTCGGTGCTCTCCGTCGCGGCGCCGAGTCCCGGGAAGTGCTTGGCCGTCGCTGCGACGTGGCCGGCCTGGAGCCCGCGCACGAACGCTGCGACGAGACGTCCGACGACCGTCGGGTCGGACGAGAACGTGCGGTCGCCGAGAAAGCTCCGGGCCGAGAGCTGCGTGTCGGCGACCGGTGCGAAGTCGATGTCGACGCCCGCACGACGCAGGGCGGCGGCCGCGGCACGCGCCTCGGTCTCGACGTGAGCCGCGCTCGTGCCGCCGAGCACGCGCGCCGAGGCGGCAGGCTCGGCCCACGGCAGCCGGCGGGTCGGACCGCCTTCCTGGTCGACGGCCACGAGCAGCGGCGAGCCGCCTGCGCAGGCGGCCGTCTTCAGCTCCCCGCTCACTGCGGCCAGCTGCGCGGAGGACGACCAGGAATGACCGACGAAGATCACGCCGCCCATGTCGCCGTCGCGCACGTGCGCGAGGAACGACGGCTTCGGCGCAGTGGCGACGGCGGACATCACCACGCTGCCGACGAGGCGATGGAGTGGCGGAGCCGCCGACGCCGGCGCGGCGAGCGCCAGGGTCAGGGCCACCAGACTAAGCGGAAGCGAGCGCAGGCGACGCAGCATGCTCGATCCGCGCTCCGGTCGCCAGATCGAAGAACTGGAACCGCCCCGGATCGACGGACAGCGCGACCGTCCGTCCCGGTCGTGCGCTCGTCTGCGGATCGACTCGCGCGGTGAAAACCGCCTTGTCGACCTGTAGCAGCGCGTCCTCGCCACCTGCCGCCTCGCGCACCTCGGTCACGTCGACGGGCGGTGCATCGACCTGGAAGATCAGATGTGTGTCGGGCCCGAGATCCTCGACGACCTCGACCCGCACCTCGATCTGCGGCAGCGCCGGGTCGGCGAGCGCGGCGTCCTCGAACGCCTCCGGCCGCACGCCGACGATGACGCGTGACGGACGGCCGGCGAGCGGGTTTCCGGTTGCGAGTGGGATACGAAAGCCGCCGAACTCCACCACGCCGTCCGCGACGCTCGCCTCGATGAGGTTCATCGAAGGGGAGCCGATGAACGCGGCGACGTACAGGTTGACCGGCCGGCTGTAGAGCGTCTGCGGTGTGTCGATCTGCAGGATCCGCCCGTCGCGCATCACCGCGACCCGCTGGCCGAGGGTCATCGCTTCGACCTGGTCGTGGGTCACGTAGATCGTCGTCGTCTCGAGCCGGGCGTGCAGGCTGGAAAGCTGTGCGCGCATGCTGACGCGCAGCTTCGCGTCGAGATTCGAGAGCGGCTCATCCATGAGGAACGCGCTCGGCTCGCGAACGATTGCGCGTCCCATAGCGACCCGCTGGCGCTGCCCGCCCGACAGCGCGGCCGGCCGGCGGTCGAGCAGAGACTCGAGGCCGAGCATCTCCGCAACCTCGCCGACCCTGCGGCTCGCCTCCTGCTTCTGCGTCTTTCGCACCTTGAGGCCGTAGCCGAGGTTCTCGCGGACGCTCATGTGCGGGTAGAGCGCATATGTCTGGAAGACCATGGCGATGTCGCGCGCACGTGGCGGGAGATCGGTCACGTCGCGGCCGCCGATCGAGATCGAGCCGGCCGTCACGTCCTCGAGGCCTGCGATCATCCGCAGCAGCGTGGACTTGCCGCACCCCGAGGGACCGACGAGCACGAGGAACTCGCCGTTCGCGATCTCGAGCGAGACGTCGTCGACGGCGACGACGTCACCGCTGAACACCTTTCGCACGTGGTCGAGGACGATCCCGGACACTGAACTGCATTCATACCGGAGGGCGGCCCAACAATCAATGGCATTGACCAATTTTGAACCAATGGGCTATAGTCGCCCCAGTCGATGGACACGCAGCCGCCGATGAGCTCCTCCCCGAAAGTGACGAAGCAGAGCCATACCCGGCAGCACGTGCTCGACCTGATCGAGCAGCTCGGCGTCGGGACGGCGATCCCGTCCGAGCGCCAGCTGAGCGCCGACCTCGGGGTGTCGCGGCTGACGCTGCGGGCCGCTCTCGACGACCTCGCCCGTGAGGGGTACCTCGTGCGCCGCCGCGGCAGCGGCACCTACGTGCAGCACCCGAAGATCTCGCAGGAGCTGACGATCACCTCGTTCAGCGACGACATGCGGCGGCGCGGAATGGTGCCCGGAAGCCGCACGCTGTCGATGAGCACGATCCTCGCCGGCGCCCGTCTCGGCCGCTCGCTGAACGTCTCCCCATCGGAGCAGATCGTAGTCGTCAAGCGGCTTCGGCTGGCGGACGGGGAGTCGATGGCGATCGAGACGCTGCACATTCCGGAGGCGCTCGTGCCCGGCCTGACACCGAAGGCGCTGAGCGGCTCCTTCTACGATCTCCTCCGCGACCGCTATGGGGTCAAGATCGCCGAGGGCATCCAGGCGATCGAGCCCACGGTGACGAACGAGGAGGAGTCGGAGGTGCTCGGCGTTCCGCTCCACTCGCCCGCCTTCCTGTTCGAGCGCACGAGCCGCGACGACGCCGGCCGCACGGTCGAGTTCGTCCAGTCGGTGTATCGGGGCGACCGCTACCGGATCGTCACCGAGCTCAGCCGCCGCGACGCCTGAGCGAGGCGCCGTCTCGGCGAGAGCTGGTTACGATCTTGACACAGGTGGTCTGGTATGCAAGTCTCGCGTGGTGGCTATTGGTAAATACCAATTCGGCGCTTCGATCATCGCGCGCGTCCCGCCCAGCCACAGCGGCATGAGAGCGCCGATGTCCCGCGTCGACGGCTCGAGGAGACGTGGATGAGAACACGAGTTTTCGTGGCGGCCGTTGCGGTCGTCGCGCTCGGCGTCGTCGCAGCGACGGCCGGCGCGAGCGGCCAGCACCGGCAGGCCAACAAGCTCACCGTGTGGCTGCAGGTCGACGCGCAGTCCGGGTGGCCGGACGTCGTCGCTGCAGCCAACGCGCAGTTCCAGCAGGATCACCCCGGCTACACGGTTGACGTGCAGTACCAGAACTGGAGCGACCACCTGCAGAAGTTCGACGCGACCCTCGCGGGCGGCAACTCGCCCGACGTGATCGAGATGGGCAACACGGAGATGACGAAGTACATGGCGGCAGGCGCCTTCGCCGACATCACATCCTCCAAGTCGGTCTTCGACAACTCGGCGAACTGGCTGAAGGGCCTGGCCGCGTCGGGTGTCTACGGCGGCAAGCTCTTCGGCGTCCCCTACTACGCCGGGTCGCGCGTCGTGACCTACCGGACCGATGTCTACACCAAGGCGGGGATCAAAAAGCTTCCGACGAGCCTCGCGCAGTTCACCACCGACGCGAGGATGCTCGCTGCGAAGAACTCGAGCGTCAAGGGCTTCTCGCCGGTCTACATCGCGGGCACCGACTGGTACTTCGCGATGAGCTTCGTCTACGACTACGGCGGATCGATCGCCCGGACGTCGAAGGGGAAGTGGATCGGCAACCTCGACTCGCCGCAGTCGATCGCGGGGCTCACCGCATACAAGAACTTCTTCACCGCGGTGTCGAAGGCGAGCAAGACGAGCGACGAGGCGCATCCCGCCCCATACGACGTCTACTCGCAGGGCGGAGCGGCCTCGATCATCGGGCCGGGCTGGTACAGCTGCTGCGTCGGCACCAAGTTCAAGACCACGACGGCGCAGTTCGTGATGCCGAGTCACACTCCGGGGCAGCCGATGCCCGGGTTCCTCGGCGGCTCCGACCTCGCGATTCCGACGACGAGCGGCAACAAGACGCTCGCCGTGGACTGGCTCAAGGACTTCATCAGCACGGGCTCCGAGAAGGCTCTCCAGGCGAAGGGCAACATCCCGAACGCCACGAACCTCCTCGGCACGAGCGTGAACGAGCGCGCAGCAGCGCGCAGCTGGTTCGTCCCCGCGGCGAAGCACTGGGTCGACGTGGAGAACGGCAATATCCTCCGCAACATGCTGGCCACGATCCTGCAGGGCAAGTTGACGGTGAAGCAGGCGGCGCAGAACGCCAGCGACAACATCAGCCTGGTTCTGAACGGGTCGTAAGTAGGCGAAGGAGCGGGATCCGGACTCGATGTCGAGTAACCCGCTCCCAGACGGAATGGCGATCGCTGCCGAGACCCCGTGGTCTCGGCAGCGACGCCGGCTCACCTGGAGTCGTCTCGCACGGGGATGCGTCCCGTACCTGCTGATCCTGCCGGTGCTCGTCGTGATCGGCGCGGTGCTCGGGTATCCGCTCTACAGCCTCGTTCGCCTCTCGTTCCAGCACTACGGGCTGTTCGAGCTGATCCGGCACGCCGGCCAGTCGGTCGGCCTCGCGAACTACAGCTCTGTGCTGCGCGACCAGGTCTTCTGGCACACGTTGCTCCGCACGGTCGTGTTCACGATCGCGAACGTCGGCCTGACGATGACGATCGGCACGGCGCTCGCGTTGCTCCTCGTCCGGCTGAGCAACTGGGTGCGCGTGCTCCTCATGTCGGGCCTTGTGCTCGTCTGGTCGGTGCCTGTCGTCGTCGCGGTGCAGGTCTGGTACTGGATGACGAACTACCAGAACGGTGTCCTCAACTTCGCGCTGACGAAGCTGCACCTCGGTGACTTCTTCCACCACGACTGGTACGCGACGACGTTCTCCCAGCTCGGCATCGTGACTGCGCTGATCGTCTGGGGCGCGCTCCCGTTCGTCGTCGTCACCGTCTACGCGGCGCTTGCGCAGGTGCCACGCGAGCTCGTCGAGGCGGCGGAGATCGACGGAGCGTCGTCGTTGCGGGTCTTCCGCGACGTCACGGTCCCGATCCTCAAGCCGATGTTGCTGATCCTGACGAGCCTCTCGATCCTCTGGGACTTCGGCGTGTTCACCCAGCCCTACCTGCTGATCGGGCAGGCGCACACGACGCCGTCGAACTACCTGATGGGGACGTACCTCTTCGAGGAGGGCTACATCAAGACCGACTTCGGGCGAGGCGCGGCGATCTCGCTGCTGATGCTCGTGATCGTCGCCGCGATGAGCGTCTTCTACGTCCGCAAGATGGTCAAGATCGGTGACGTCGAGTGAGCGCACGGACGGCACACAGGCGCGGCCGGCAAGGAGCCTGGAACGCTCTCGGGATCGCGATCTTCGTCGTGATGGTGTTCCCCGTCTACTGGATGGTCTCGACGGCGTTCAAGCCGGAGGATCAGGTCAACAGCCTGAACCCGACCTGGTTGTCGTTGCGGCCGACGATCGGGCACTTTCGCGACGCGATCAACAAGCCGTTCTTCTGGAACGACGTCGTGAACACGTTGATCGTCGTCGGCATCACCGTGGTGATCGCGATGACACTCGCGTTCCTCGCGGCGGTGGCAGTCGCGAAGTACCGCTTCACCGGCCGCAAGCTCTTCATCGTCATCGTGATCGGCGTCCAGATGATCCCCGGCGCAGGGCTGATCATCCCGCTCTATGTCGTGCTCGCCCGCTACCACCAG
>Ga0265319_1000867_pt1 | contig 19218 bp, 24 predicted proteins | sample 4824metaG_FD_192443 | JGI IMG/M metagenome (GOLD analysis project Ga0265319, IMG submission 192443) | Rhizosphere microbial communities from Carex aquatilis grown in University of Washington, Seatle, WA, United States - 4-8-24 metaG | ecosystem: Host-associated > Plants > Roots > Rhizosphere >...
ATCGGCCCGGCCGGGCCGATGGCCGACGCGCCGAGCACGGCCGAGACCCCCACCCGCTGTGCACGGCCCCGCAGGTCGAGCGTGATGCGCCGCTCGATCCCCCCGTCGATCGGCACGCCGATCTGCTGCGCCACCGTGCTCGGCAGCATCACGCCGCCCTGCAGCAGGACGAGCGTCACGGGATCGAGCTGTCGCGTCACGGAGCCGTCGAGGTCGACGATGCTCTTCTCGACGCCGACGAGGTCGATGCTGCGCGTCCCCGACGGCCCGGCCACGAGCGCGCGCTGCTCCAGCAGTGGGCTGGCGACGGCGACGGCGGGCAGCGCGCGCACCCGCTCGGTCAGCGTCTGCGGGAAGCCGTCGCTGCTGCGCGCGCCGAGCTGCAGCTGCGCGGAGCCGGCGATGCCGTGCACGAGCGCGCGCGCGTTGCTCGTGATGCTGCTGTTCGCGACGAGCACCGCGAACGCGAGCGCCACGCCGATCGCGACCCCGACGCCGGCGAGCAGCTCCTGCACCGGGTGCGCCCGCACCCGCTCGCCGTAGTGGTCGACCAGCCCGCGCAGCGTCATCGGCTCGCGCGCTCGGCGCTGCGCACCGCAGGCTGCCGCTCCGCCGTCAGGCGCCCGTCCTCGAGCCGCTCCACGCGGTCGACGAGCGCCTCGATCCGCTCGTCGTGCGTGACGATCACGACCGCGGCGCCGTGCTCGTGGGCGCTGTCGGCGAGCAGCCGGACGATCGCCGCGCTGCGCCTGCGGTCGAGGTGGCTCGTGGGCTCGTCGGCGAGGATCAGCCGCGGCTCGGTCGCGAGCGCCCGCGCGATCGCGATGCGCTGGCGCTCTCCCCCGGAGAGCTGGCTCGGGTAGTGCTTCGCGCGGCCGCCGAGGCCCATCCGCTCCAGCCAGTCCGTCGCGCATTCGTTCGCGGCGGCTCGCGGCATGCCGCCGGCGCGCAGCCGGACCGCGACGTTCGCGAGCGCGCGGTAGCCGTCCACGAGACTGTCGCGCTGGGGGATCAGGCCGATCTCACGGCGCAGCAGGAGCGTCCGCTCGCGCACGGAGAGCCCGCCGAGGTCGCGGCCGTCGAGCAGCACGGCCCCGCTGTCCGGCAGCTCGATGCCGGCCGCCGTTCGCAGCAGCGTCGACTTGCCGGACCCGCTCGGTCCGCACAGGGCGACGACCTCGCCGCCGGCGACCTGGAGCGAGACGCCGTCGACCGCGCGGACGAGCTCTCCGGCGTCGTAGTGCTTCACGACGTCGCGGAGCTCGAGCCCTGTCATCCGCCGATCTCGGTTCGGCGCAGCTCGATCACGTCGGCCGGGATCGGCACCGTCGCGCCGCGCACGACGCCGCCGGCGATCGAGAGATGCCGGTCGACGCCGGCGAGCTGGCCGACCTCGGAGGCGCTCACGAGGACCGCGATCCGGTCCTCGCGCGCGATCGCGATCACCAGCTCCATCAGGCGCTCGGCCTCCAGCACCTCGAGGCCGGCCATCGGCTCGTCGAGCACGAGCAGGCGCGGGCGCATGACGAGCGCCCGCGCGAGCGCGGCGCGGGCGGTCTCGCGGTGGTCCAGCTCGCCGATCGGCGTGCGCGCGCAGTCGCCGAGCCCGACTCGCTCGAGCGCGGTGTGCGCGTCCGCCCACGCCTGCTGCGTCGAGCGCCGGCCGCGGCGCGTCGGGATCGCCACCTGCCGGTAGAGCCGGCGTCCATGGTCGCGCAGGAACAGCGGGTACCAGACGGCGATCCGCTGCCGGACCGCACGGCCCTGCCCGCGGTCGCCGTGCCACAGGTCGCTGCCGTCGACGCACACCGCGCCGCGGTCCGGCTCCTCGACCCCGGCGGCGACGCGCAGCAGCGTCGTGCGTCCGGACCGTCGCCTCCCCCACACACCCACGACCTCGCCGGCGTCGACCTCCAGCGAGACGCCGTCGAGCGCGACGCGATCCGCCATTCCGTGCCGGAAGCGCTTGCCGACCGCGTCGAGCGCCAGCGTCGTCATCGCCCGCCTTCTGAGGGCGGGGCCAAGTCGAGCGCGGCCTCGCGCGCGTCCTGGATCCAGCTCAGGCGGCCTTGGAGATGATGCTGCTGGTCCTTGACGAACAGCCAGTCGCCGAGCTGGTTCAGGCGCTCGGGCCGGCGCGGCGGCCGCAGCGCGTCGAGGCGCTCGGTCACGCGGCGCTCCAGTTCGTCGAGCAGATCGAGGACCGCGTCGGACCCGTTCCACGACGCGATGCGCACGGCGAGCGCGAAGTACTCGCGCGGGACGTCGAGCAGGTCGAGGCGCTCGAGGAACCACTCGAGCTCGCCCTCGCCCTTCTCGGTGAGGCGGTACGGCGTGCGCTCGCAGCGCGAGCTGATGCGGCGTGTCGCTTCCGGGACGGGCTCGATCAGCCCCTTGCGCTCCAGACGCGCGAGCGCGTCGTAGAGCGCCTGCGGCGACACGTCCCATGCCGGGAAGACGGACTCGAACTGCTGCGCGAGCATGTAGCCGTAGACCGGCTGCCAGCGCAAGAACGCCAGCACACCCCACTTCGCGCTCGCTGCGGCTGCCACATCCTCCCCTTCCGCTCGACCGCCCATCCGACGGTCGCGTCCTGCTCGTCTGCACGCCTGCGTTCGCAGGACGGGAACACCCTACATCGGTGGTGGTGGAATGCTCAAGGTCGATCGTGTCGGTCGACCTCCCGCGACATCTCAGCCGGGCCGGCGTCGGTCAACCGGCGGCCCGTGAGCCAGTAGCCGGTTGCACAAGGGCCAGTAGCCATTTACGCTCTCCGAATTAGCCACTTTCGCCCATCGGATCAGCCGGTTTCGCAGCGTTCGTCCGTATGAGCACGCCGCTGTTCGACCGTCGGGTCCGCCCGCTCGTCCTCGAGGCGCTCCAGGACTCGCGCGTCGTGCTGGTCTCCGGGGCGCGGCAGGTGGGCAAGACGACGCTCACCACCGAGATCGCCGCGGCCGATCGTCCGATGCGGTCGTTGACGCTCGACGACGGTCCGACGCGAGATGCCGCCGCGCGCGACCCGGCAGGGTTCATCGCGGGTCTCGACGGACCCGTCCTGATCGACGAGATCCAGCTTTGCAGGCCCTTCCCCCAGTGGCGCCGCTAGGACTCGAACCTAGGACCAACGGATTATGAGTGGCTGGGTTGGTGGCTGGCGGGGGCGCGATGCCGATGGATGCTGGCGGATGCGTCCCGTTGGGTCCGTTGGATCCGGCGATTCGAACGTAGGCTGGAACGTAGAAGCGCTTGGGCGCTCAGCTGCGGCCCCTGCGTCGGCCACGAGTGAGGATCTGCACTTCGCGCAGGAAGCCGTCGAGGGTGTCGTCCGAAATGTCGGGCACGCTGGCTTGGCAGCACGGCGGCTTGTGATGAGCTTTCGGCGGGTTCTCGACGCCGAACAGATCGTGCAGGATGGTCCAAGCATCAGACGCGCGGTGCCGGGGCTCGCGTCTGGCGACGAGCAGGATGATCACGCGGCGGCGGCCACGAGGATGCTCCGGCGGCTGCATCGTGAACGCGAGCCGCCACCCGTTGCGCAGGTGCAGGCCGCAGACGGCCGGCTCCAGTGGTCCCGCGAGGCGATAGGCGCCGAGGTGTTCCGCGCACGGGTCGCGCTCGAACTGGGCGTAGACCTCGCCGTAGCCGGCGCGCTGACCGGCAAGCTGATCCACGAGCGGACGAACCGCGCGCGGGACGATGACCTCGAAGTTGGGCACGCGCCAAGTCTGCGCGAGCGCCCGGACCGAATTGGCCCGGTCAGTCCTCACGACCGAAGTCGGTCCCCGGTGCGGCGGAGACGAAGTCGCCCTCGCGCATCGCCGCCAGCCCCGGCCCGTACAGCTCGTCGAACTCGTGCTGGTACTGCGGGTCCTCGCGCAGCATCCGATCGACCGCCGCCGCGACGAGATGGCGCGTCTCCCCCGCTCTGCGCAGATCCTCGACGCGCTCCGCGAGGTCAAGGACCGGGTCGCGCTGCACACGCGACCGTCCGCTCGGAGCCACATCGACCGGCAGCAGGCCCCGATCGATCCACTTGTCGAGCGTCGGAACGCTCACCCCGATCACCGCCGCCGCCTGCCGCTTTGACATCGACGGCGCGAGTTCATCGCGCAGCTCGTCGATGACCGGGGCGAGCTCGGCGCGCACATCGCCGCCGCGACGCGCAGTGTGCCTGAGTGCCACCACGTGACGGGCGGTCCGAACAGCAGTGCTGGTCGCGGCAGAAGCCATGGCAAAGGTCAGGTTAGCGCTTGCTGCGGCATTTTCGCGAATACCTGCTTCTCATCGGTCGCCGCGCACGGCAGGGGCGGACTCCGGTATCGGCCAGGCTTTCTGCTTGCTGGTGCGCAGCGCGTCCCAGTTGAGCACCTCGGACCCCGGATCCTCAAACCACGTCGCCAGGCGCGACAGGCGCTCGCTCCGAGAGGCCTCGTCAGCCCGAGAACTCGGGAGCGGTTCGCGGTGCCGACGGTCTGCTGATCGACTCGTCATTGAGACCCTCCTATGACACGCCACACGACCGCTGGAACGTAGACGCGAATAGGTGCCATGCGCAGGTCGGAACAGAAAGCAGGCGCTGTGCAGGGACTTCGAGTGGCGCCGCTAGGAGGGTTTGGCGAAACTCGCAATCCGCCGTTGTAGCGGGCAGTTTCGAGACAGAGGAATGCGGCGGGACCCCACGTATTTGTGGTGCTTACCCCACCCGGTTCCGTCCGGTCAGTCGGGTAGTTTTCCCTGTAGATAAGGGAAAAAGTGACCCCCGCGCTGCGCAAACAGCCGGGGGTCTGGACCTTGGAGATAGCGCTCCTTGGCCTCGCCAAAAGTATCACCGCGTTCGGCTGCGGCCGAGCTTGGTGGGCTCCTCGACTCTGCGGAGATCAGGGGCCTCGTCCACAACCTCGAAGAGACGCGCTGGACTGGCCGACCGGGCTACCCGATCCGGGTCATGGTCGGCATGGCGCTCGCCAAGTCGCTCTACGCGATCTCGACGTGGACACGGACGGTACGGCTCGTCGCCGAGCATGACGCGCTGCAAGCCGCGCTTGGCTGCGAGGACGGCGTTCCTTCGGAGTGGGCGTGCTACCGCTTCGCTCGCAAGCTGCGGGAGAACGGGGCGATGATGGACGCCTGCATCGCGGCCGTCATCGGCGAGCTGCATCGCCGCCTGCCCGAGTACGGCAGAGACGTTGCCATCGACGGGTCCGACCTGCCCGCGTACGCGAACGGGCAGCGGTACGTGTCGCGCAACGGGCCAGAGCGCACGCGCTTCTCCGATCCCGATGCGTCGTGGGGGCACCGCTCGTCTGTCTCGACGCGCAGAGGCGGCGGCTACTACGGCTTCAAGGTCCACGCGGCCGTGTGCGCGCGCACGGGCCTCCCCATGGCTTGGCGCGTCGAGTCGGCGCGTGTCTCGGAGACGAGCATCGCACTGGATCTGATCGACGCCGCACGCGCTCGCGGCTTCGCCGTCAGAACGTGCGCGATGGACAAGGGCTACGACACCAACCCCATCCATGACGGCTGCATGGACCGGGGCGTCGTACCCATCGTCGCCCTGCGTCGCACCGCGCGCGTGGTGCGTGGCGAGCATCGCCCGCCGTGCTGTGAGCATGGCGAGTGGACGTTCGCCGGGGCCGACTACAGACGCCGCGCGACGAAGTGGCGATGCCCGACCGGCGACTGCACGCCCGCTTCGACGTGGATCAAGGCTGACCGTCTGCACCCGCTCGTGCCGCGCGACTCCGCGCGCTCGCGCAAGCTCTACCGGGGCCGCGGCGCGGTCGAGCGCGAGTTCGGCCGCCTCAAGCACGAATGGGCGCTCCTGCCGTTGCGAGTGCGTGGCATCGACCGCGTGAAGCTCCACGCTGACCTGACGATCCTTGCGAAGCTCGCGACGACCCTTGAGCGGGCGCGGGCTGCGTCAGCGGCGCGGATCGCTGCTCGTCAGCCGGTCGGGGGTGCGGCGTGATGTTGCGGTCAGGGGAACAGCGGCCGGAAGCGCATCGCGAGGATGTGCGTCTCGACCCACCAGCAGAGCTGGCTGAGCGCGTCCGTGATGTTCACGTGGCTGATCCTGGCTGCGTCGGGCTCGCGTATGACTACTTGAAGGGCTGGGTGGGGGTCGAAGTTTGGGGGCGGTTCCGCTCCCTTGAAGTCGAACCACGCTATTGGCGTGCCGTCTTTGAGGCCGACCGTGTTGAGTCTGAAAAGCGGGTTCGCGACTCCCTGCGGCAGGGCCCACCAGAGCGTGCCGAGGTCGAGTGCGCAGACGGCGATGAGCAGCAGGCGGTGCTTGTCGATGTTGTTCAGGACGCGCAGCCGCCAGAGCGGCTGCTCTCGCGCTTCGGATCTGGTGAGCTGCTCAAGCCCTGTTCCCGAGTACGGCTGACACTGGTTGAGCAGGTCGAGGATCTGCGGGTCCTTGATCTCGGGCATGAGCGTCCCGAGTGGACGAGCGTTGCCCTTTCTGTCGAGGGGCGAGTCGCGGACCGGGAACTGTGTCTTGTCGCTGGGCGAGCCGCCGTCGAGCACGACGAGCTGCCATGCGAGGTGATCCAGGGCCGAGCGGAGTTGGTAGAGGATCTCGCCGGCCTGGAGCAACCAATCAGGCTCCACGGCGGGCACGTCATAGACCCGGTAGACGTAGTTCTTGGTCTGCGGATCGCGCTCGACGCTGATGCGATATCGGTCGGGGTGGAGCGCGGACGCGATGCTCTCCTTCAGATCGGCAAGGTCGCGGTTCGCCCGCGCGACCTTCAGATCCACGCCATAGAGGGAAGGGGGATCAGCCATGGCGCGTAACCCTTCTACAAACCGGCGTACCGCAACGCCAGTCAGCCGGGCCGACCACAGTGGGCCGGCCCGGACCGGCGGTCTACCGCGCGAGCTGGTGGCTCGCGAGCGCCGTGCGCGTGGCGAACACGAACCGGTCGAGGCGGTGGATCAAGCCACCGCCGTGCAGTCGTCGCAAGCTGTCCGTGGCAGCGATCTCGTCGCCGATCTCGCGAGCGATCTCGCCCACCGTCCACGGCCGCTGGCCGTCGGGCGCGAGCAGCATGGACATGATCTCGCCGTCGGTCACGGCGTCGTCCTGAGCGGGCGTGCAGATACCCTGTTCACGCATCGGAAGGTCCGTCCTTTCGGTGCCAGCCCCCGGAGCGTTCACGCGCTGCCGGGGGCACCTTATGAGAGGGGCGAACCTATGCCAGTCGATAGCGACGGCTCAACCGTTTCGCCAATCGTTCCGCCAAAGCCTCCTAGGACTCGAACCTAGGACCAACGGATTATGAGTGGCGGGGTTGGCGGCTGACGGACGCTCGATGCCGGTGGATGCTGGCAGATGCGTCCCGTTGGGTCCGTTGGATCCCGCGATTCGACCGTAGGCTGGAACGTAGACCGGCCCACTCGGGTCAGGCTCGTCCAGGGCCAAGGTTGTCCACAAATGTCCATATTTGGTGTATTCTAGGCTGGAACACGACCTGACGGGACCTTTCGATGCCCCAGACCGCCGCCTCTCCCCAACTGTTGACCGTCGCCCAGGCGGCAAGCCTTCTGCGCGTGAGCGAGAAGACGATGCGCCGTTGGATCGACGCCGACCGCGTTCCGTATCTGCGTTTGCCGAGCGGTGGCTACCGGATCCCGCAGGGTGCGCTGATCGCGTCTCTCGGAGGCACGTACGATCTCGCCGCCGAGATCGCAGCGCTCGACGCTCGGTCCGGCAGCATCTCCGACGAGGATGTACGCAAAGCTGCTGTAGACGACTGACCGGCTCGGCACATACCGTCCTGCCGATGCCTCTTGTCGTCGTCGACACCAGCGTCGCCCTGCCGGCGACACTCTCGCCGCGCGGCCTGGCTCGCAAGTTCTGGGTCCTGCTCGCGCTCGGCGCGCTGACCCATCGTGAAGAGCACCTGCGGCTCGAACTCGAAGCGCTTGAGCGCGAGGTCGCGGCAACGGGCGGAGCGATCGGCGGTCGTACCGCGATCGAGACGCTGATCGAACGTGCCGGCGAGCGACGGGCGGCCCTCGCCGAGTTGCTCCCCTACAACGCCCCGAGCGACTGGACGGCCGCCGGCGGCGTCTACCTCTTCGACGAGTACGAGCGCAAGGTGCGGGTCGTCAGCGCCAAGCTCGGCCGCGGCATCGACGACCAGGAGGCAGCACAGCTGCGCCGTCAAGTCGAGGCAGTCTGCACCGCGGGCCCTCCCCCGTTCGACCTCGCCGCCGTCCCGGCCCTCACGCCCGATCCGACCGACGACGCGATCGTCTACACCGCCCTGCTCGCCGGAGCCGATCTCATCGTCAGCGACGACAAGCACATCGTTCCGAGACGGGCCAACGGCGCGCAGGTCTACGAGCACGATCAACGGCGCGTCCTCGCCGTGACCTTCGACCGCCTGCTCCATGATCACCTGCACGGCATCGACTGGGACGAGGTCGATGGCGCCTGGCTCGCGGAGGCGTATCGAGGGCTCAACGCCGTGCCGCGCTGACACACGAAACGACCGCTGGAACGTAGCGGCGGTTCAGCGCCATCGCGAGATCCAGCCGAAGCAGCCCAATTTGCAGGGACTTCCAGTGGCGCCGCTTGGACTCGAACCAAGGACGGATTATGAGATGTGGGCACCCGCGTCAAGCTGCCGCGATACCGGCCTTTTGCGTCAGGCTGCCGCGGGCGAATCAGGCTTCGTGAGGCGAACGGAGAGTACGCTGCCCAGTCGTGGGGAAGGTCACGGGCTCGCGGAACAAGAAGCAGTCCGAGTCCACGGCGGCGTTGTACCGGACCGTGGTCGCCTCGCTCACCTTGATCGGGTGCTCGTCTCGCGTCACAGCCCGCCGGAGTACCGTCCCGTGCTCCGCATCGAACTCGAACTCATACGCCGCAGCGTGCGACGCTTGCCTCGGCCATGCTCGCGCCCCTACTACGCGCCGTCCGGCACGCACCGCTGCTCCGTGGGCTTCAAAACGGAGTTGGGCAAGCAAACGCGCGGGATCCAAAAGTGGCGGATTGAGCCAGGCTGGGTTTGACGGAGGCTTCATCCAGGGTTCTGTCCCTGGGGAGAGGAAGGCTTCTGCGTCATGCCCCGTCCGAGGAAGTACCCACCCGAGTTGCTCGATCGTGGTGCCAGGCTCGTGTTCGAGTCCGGCCGCCCGATCGCGCACGTCGCCAGGGACCTGGGCGTCCCGTCGGAGACGTTGCGCAAGCACGTGCGTCAGGTCGAGGCCGATGAGGGCCTGCGACCGGATCTGCCGACCGCGGCTGAGCGCGAGGAGATCAAGCAGTTGCGCCGCGAGAACTTCGAGCTGCGCAGGGCGAACGAGATCTTGAAGTCCGCTTCGGTGTTTTTCGCCAAGGAGCTCGACGCAGACCGACCGAAGTGAACCGCTACATCGATGAGCATCGCGGCCGTTTCGGCGTCGAGCCGATCTGCAGGGTCTTGGGCGTGTCGGCGTCCGCCTACTACCAACGTGCCACCGGCGCCCGGTCCGCGCGCCAAGTCGCCGACGAGCGGCTGCTGGCACGGATCGAGGAGGTCCACGCCGCCAACTATCACGCCTACGGCTACCGGCGCACCTGGAAGGCCCTGCTGCGCGCCGGCGAGGGCTGTGGTCGTGATCGCGTCAAGCGGCTGATGCGCGCGCACGGGATCCAGGGCGCGAAGCGGCGCGGCAAGCCCTGGCGCACCACCAGACCCGATCTGGCGGCGCGGCGGCCGCCGGACCTTGTTGCGCGCGACTTCACCGCGAGCCGGCCCGACGAGCTGTGGGTCGCGGACTTCACCTACCTCAGGTGCTGGGAAGGCGTCGTGTTCTTCAGCTTCGTCATCGACGTGTTCTCTCGCCGGATCGTCGGCTGGCAGTTCGCCGCCCACATGCGCACCGACCTCGTCCTCGACGCGCTGCGGATGGCACTCACCCGCCGCGAGCACGGCGCCGACGTCGAGCTGACCCATCACAGCGACGCCGGATCTCAATACACCGCTCAGGCCTTCCAGCAGGTCCTCGACGACCACCACGTCCTCGCCTCGATCGGCAGCGTCGGCGACGCCTACGACAACGCCATGGCCGAAAGCTTCGTCGACACCTTCAAGACCGAACTGATCCGCGACCGCGTCTGGCGCACCCGCACCCAGCTCGAGCTCGCGATCGTCGAATACGTCAGCTGGTTCAACACCGACCGCCTGCACGAAAACCTCGGAGACCTGCCGCCCGTCGAGTTCGAGACACTCGCAGCGACCCGATAGGTTCCAGATCTCCCTCTCACAGAATGAAAAGAGGGAACCACCAAACCCCGCCTCCGCGAAACCCAGCCCGGCTCACTCGCCACCCTCGAATAACCCACCCCGAACAGCACACGTTGGCCTGGGAGGCGGCGGGCACCAGCGGGCCCTTCGCGCAGAGCATCCGCGACGCATCTGAGAGCAACCCCACCCACGGGGTCACGCTCGTGACTAGACGGCGGGCTCTGAGACGAAACCACGGTCCTGCGGTACCCAACCCGCGCATATCAGTCTGACCGCGCGTCGCGCCACCGCCCGCACCGCCCGCCGCCTCCCAGACCAACAAGACAACCCCGCCACGCGGGGCTCGTCGTGCTGCCCACTTGACAAAACGACCTCCATATCAGATGCACGGTGTACAACGGTCACACCGCCGGAGGCAGTCCACCGACGGCCTCGAGCGACCCGCTGGCGCGCGTTCGGTCGGTCGTCCGGTGACTTCGCCTACGCGCGAGCCGACGGGCGCGAAGGACCGCGGGCGCGGGGCAGGTTGCCGCTCCCGCCCCACGCCCGCGCTCCTCCCCGTCGAGGCGAGCGTCAGCCGGGCGAACGGCCCGCGCGAGCGACCTCACGCCGTTCCGCTACGTCGGCTGAGCCGCCAGCAGCGACCTGCTTCTCGGCGGCAACCACGAGCGCCGCGAGGCTCCGTCGCAAGCCGAGCCGCGCAAGGCGGTCGTACGCGAAAATGTCGAGATCCGCGCGACCGTCCTCGATGTCATGAAGCTCTCGGACGCGGACGCCTGCGCGCTCAGCCACCGCAGCTCGGCTCCAACCGCGGCGCTCACGCTCCGCGCGCACAAGCTGCCCAAAAGCGACGCGCAGCGCGACCGAATCGATCAGCGCTGCGCCCACGGCCTCGCCGCCGAATCCGCCCGGCCGAAGACCTCCCCGATGGTCGTTCCAAGCTCGCGCGCGAGATCGGCGAGCACCATATATCGCGGGTCTGCCTCGCCGCGCTCGACGTGGGCGAGGTACGACGTCTTGACACCGACGCGCTGCGCAAGCGCCGTGCGCGAGAGGCCCTGAGCCTCGCGCCGCCCGCGCAGCTCGGCGATCACGCGCCGCAGCGTGGCCCACTCGGGCGCAACGGTCAGCGGAGGCGCAACTTCCGGCGGAGGCGCCACGTCCCCCTCACCGGCGCTCAGGGGATGGTCTGAGCGCGACGGCGCACTACGCGAACGTGGAGGAACACCACTCATCGGCGGCCTGATCGTGACCCAGCAGCCGGTGTACTGATAGACCCTCGCGTAGTTCCCTGGGTACTCCCAGTGGTAGTGCCGAGCCCTACCGCCCACGCTTCGTGCTCCCCAGCGACGAGCACGACGAGCCTCACCGGCTCGCTGCGCTCCGGATCGGCGAGCTGACGCTCGTGGGTCTGGGCGCCGAGCTGTGCCAGCTCGGCGAGGAAGCGGTCGATTGCAGGTTGCAGCGCCTTGAGTGCGAGCCCGTCGAGAAGTGCCATCGCTTGGCCGGCGTGCGGACCGCCGAGCGAGGTGGCGGGCACGGCTTCGGTGCGCCACAGACGCAGCTCGACATCGGCGCGGTCGGTGACGCGATAGTGATAAACGAACACGCTGCCGGCCGCTGTGCGGTGGTAGAGGGTGATGAAGCCGAGGTCGCGCAGGTACCGGAGGTGCGCGCTGACGACGCCGAGTCGAACGCCCCAGGCTTTGGACAGCTCCACCGCGCTCGTCGTTCTTACTTTGAGCAGGTGACGGAGGATCCGCGGGCGCAACGGGTGCTGCATCACCTTGCCCCATCGCTGCTCTGCGGTCGCGGTGTCGTCGGGGGCGGAGCGTCGCTGTCTCTTGAGCGCGGGCACAGCTCTACTGCGGGCGCGCGTCCGCGGCGGTCGCCAGGGCCTCGGCGAGTCGAGTGACCGTCTGCGTCGCGAGCCCCACCCATTGCGTCGAGGCGTCGAGCTGCGTTTGCTGGAGCACCCGGTCAATCGCGTCGGGGCGTGCGTCACGGAAGCGACCCAGGAGATCGACGACCGTCGTGTCGTCCCAGAACCTGTGCGCCTCGCTGCGTCTCAGCGCTTTCGCGAGCGCGGGCCAGCCGGTGCCGACGGGCAGCACGCTGGCTGCGAGCCGGGCGGTGCGAACGTCGATGGTGCCCTCAGCGAGCTGGCGCGATGCGCCCGCCTGCACGTACGCGGCGGTCACGTGGACCTCTGTGGCCGGGAGGCGCTCGACGAGGTTCTCGAGCTGCGTGACTTCGTCGATCAGCTCGGCGGCGGTCCGCTTCAGAACGGCGATCGTCTCGGCCGACGTGACGATCGGCTCTACGCCTTCGTTGTGGAAGGTGAAGTCAGCGCTCACGTGCTCACCAATGCGCCTGAGCAACTCGAGCGCTTGGAGCAACGTCCATGCCGGCGTGTCCCCCGTCGGGGTCATGCTCACCGTCGACTCGCGAGTTGACGCAGGCCGCGTCGAACGCCGCCGCTCCACGGATTTGCGGGCCTGGAGCGACGGCGCTCTGACGGGCCGCACGCGCGACCCCGGTGCCCCTCGGGGGCCGGGTGCACCGGGGCCGCTGTGCGCCTGCACGTCCCCGTCGCCTCTGAACGCTGCCTCGATCCGTGGGGGACCGGTGAGGCGGAATGCGCCAGGGCGAGCCGGCATCGTCGATGCCGGGGATGGGGACGACGCAGCTTCATCGCCGCCATCGTTCACCTTCACGCGTCGTTTTGGTAGCCAAGGCTTTGAGGTCCAAAGCTTGGTTATCCCGACTGTTGGCGCTTGCCGCGCACCGACGGCTGGACTAGGCTCAGGAACGGAGGCATTTTCTGTGTGCCCTGGGGGGCACAGACGGGGAGGCGCTGGTGTCGGGGATGGGAGACAGGTCGGGCCGTAGGGCATCGCCCGCTCGATGGCCGCCCGTCCAGCCGGCGCTCGTGTTGGAGGATGTGACGGCTACCCGCCGCTTCGGTCGCAAGCAGTCCACGGTGCTCGACGGCCTCGCGCTCGAGATCTGGCCAGGGGACGTCGTTGCGGTCATTGGCGCCCGAGGCGCGGGCAAGACGACCCTGCTGCGCGTCGCGGCCGCGATCGACCGTCCGGCGCGAGGCCTGGTGCGTTTCGGCGCGTGTGAGATCCACTCCGCCACACGCCGCCAGCGGTCCGAGTGGCGGAGGCGCGTCGCGTACGTGCCGAAACGGTGGCGAGTCGCGCACGGCAAGCCCGCCATCGACCACGTGGCCCTCCCGCTCCTCGCCAGCGGGGTCGCGCTGCCCGTGGCGATGCGCGAGGCCGAGGCCGCGCTCGCATGGGCTGGCGCCGGCGAGTTCGCCCATCGCCACTTGCCGGAGCTGCCGCCGGCCGCGGTCACGCGGGTCGCGCTTGCGCGGGCGCTCGTGCAGAAGCCCGCCGTGCTCCTGCTGGACGAGCCCGGGATGAACGCAGCGACGGAGGAGCGGACCGCGCTGCTGTGGCTCGTGCGCTCGATGGCCGCATCCAACCCCGCACTCGCCGTGCTGATGACGACGCCGGACACGCGCGGAGCTGTTGGAGCGAGCCGCACGATTCTTCTTCTCCACGGCAGGCTCCGCGGCGCCCCCGCGCCGGCGGCGGACGTCGTGCCGTTTCCAGCAGGAGGATCGTCGGCGATGCGAGAGCCTGCTTCGTGAACCGGCTCGAGCTGCGCGATGTCGCGAAGAGCTACGACATCGGCACGGAGCGTGTGCGCGCCGTCGACGGCGTCACGCTGACGCTGGAACCCGGAGAGGTAGTCGCGATCTACGGGCCGAGCGGTTCCGGCAAGAGCACCCTGCTGCTGCTCGCCGCCGGAATGCTGGAACCCGACCGCGGACAGATCCTGTTCGGCGGTGCCGACATCGGCCGGCTGCCTTCGCGCAAACGGGCGGCCCACCGCCTGTCACTCGGGTTCGTCTTCCAGACGTTTCAGCTCATGCCCGGCGTGTCAGCAGCCGACAACGCGACGCTCAAGCTCCTCGCCGAGGGATGGAAGCCGAGACGCGCACGCGAGCAGGCGCTTCGCTGGCTGGAACTCGTCGGACTCGGCGACCGTTCCCACCAGCCGCCCGAACGCCTGTCGATGGGAGAGTGCCAGCGCGTGGCGATCGCTCGCGCGTTGGCGAACGAGCCGCGGCTGATCCTCGCCGACGAGCCGACCGGCAGTCTCGACACCGAGCGCAGTCGAGAGATCCTCGAACTGCTGTCGCGGATCGCGCACGAGCGGCGCATCGGGGTCCTGCTGGCGACACACGATCCCGAGGCGGCGAACGTCGCCGACCGCGTCTTCGAGCTGCGCGACGGCCAGCTCCGCGGTCGCGCGGGTTCGCCGCCCGCCCACGAGCGACCCTCAGAGCGCGATCGGACGGCGACGTGAAGCCGCGGGCGCTCATCTACTTCTATGTCTGGCGGGTCAAGGCGCACCCGCTTCAGGAGCTGCTCGCAGGTGCCGGGATCGCAGTCGGCGTCGCGCTGCTGTTCGCCGTGCAGATCGCGAACTCCAGCATCGCGAGCTCCGTCGGCACGACCTTGCGCGGCATCACCGGTTCGGCTCAGATCGAGGTCGAGCGCGGAGACGAGCACGGCTTCGACGCGCGTCTCGTCCAGGCGATGCGGGCTCTCCCAGACGTGCAGGTGGCGGCGCCGATCTTGCAGCGGCGCTCGATCGCCGAGGGACCGCGCGGGAGCCTGCCGGTGGAGCTGGTCGGCGTGGACCCCAGCCTTGCCGTCCTCGGCGGCGCGTTGACTCGCGAGTTCGGCGACCACGGCCTCCAGCTTCCACGACAGGGGGCGGTCATCCCCGCGGCGGTCGCGAGTGCGATCGGCGTCAGACCGCGCGCGACGCTGAACTTGATGGTCGCCGGGCGAGCGTTCCGGGTTCCCGTCGCGGCGACGCTCGGCTCCGACCAGATCGGAGACGCGTCGAAGAGCCCGCTCGTCGTCGCGCAGCTCCCATACGCGCAGTCACTCGCCGGGATGCCGGGCCTCGTGACGCAGGTTTATGTGACGGCGCGCCCGCATCGCGAGGCCGAGCTTCGCCGCCAGCTCGTGGCGCTGACCGGACACACGCTGGCTGTGGGCAGCGCGAACGCGCTCGTGCAACGGCTCCGTGGCGCGACGGCGGCGAACGACCAGTCCACTGCGCTGTTCTCCGCGATTAGCGCGCTCGTGGGCCTCCTGTTCGCGTTCAACGCGATGCTGCTGACGATGCCCGAGCGGCGGCGCTTCGTGGCCGACCTGCGCACCATCGGCTTCAAGGACCTGCAGATCGTCTCAGTCCTCGGCTTCCAGGCACTCCTGCTCGGCATCGAGGCATCGTTGGTGGGGCTGCTGCTCGGTGACCTGCTGTCACGCGTCGTCTTCCAGTCGGTGCCGGCCTATCTCGCCTTCACGTTCCCGGTCGGGCCGCAGCGGATCATCTCGCTGCACGCGGTGGAGGTCGCGTTCGCGGCCGGCATCCTCGCCGCGCTTGTCGCCGCCGCACGTCCGGTAGCGGATCTTCTCTCCTCCAAGCCGCTCGACGGTCCCTACCAGGAGCGCGGCGAGGTTGGACAGGCGATCCCGCGCGAGCTTCGCCGCACCCTCCTCCTCGCCTCGGTCCTCATCTGCGTGGCCGTCTGGATCGGAGTCGCGGTCGCTCCACAGCTTGCGATCGCCGGAATGGTCGGCCTCGCCGTCGCGACCCTGCTCGCGATGCCGGCCGGGCTCGCGGTCGGCGTGCCGCTCCTCGACCGCGCCGCCCACGGGCTCCAAGAGCGGGGGAATCTCCTCCTCGTCGCGCTGATGGGGACGCGCTCGGCGATGACGCGGTCCGTCGCCGTGGCCGCCATCGCCGCAGTCGCGGTCTTCGGCACCACCGCGCTGAACGGGGCGCGTAGCGACATGGTCCACGGCCTGTACCTCGGCTACGGCGACCACCTGAGGACCGCGGACATCTGGGTGACTACGGCTGGGCGCAGCCTGACGACCGACAGCTTCCATTTGTCGCGCACGCAGCTCGCGCGCCTGCGCTCGGCACCGGGTATCGCCGCGGCGCGCATCTACCAGGGCGGCATGTACGACCTCGGAGATCGGCGCATCTGGCTCATCGCCCGCCCGGCCGGCGACGCACAGGTGATCCCGCCCACGCAGCTCGTCCAAGGCAACCTCCAGCACGCGAGCCAGCTCGTCCGCAGGGGCGGGTGGGTCGCCGTGTCCGCCACCCTCGCGCACGATCTGCACCTGCACGTCGGCGGCCCGGTCGTGCTGCCGACCCCGACCGGCGACCATCGGCTCGGTGTCGCCGCGATCGTGACGAACCTCAGTTGGGGACCTGGTGCGATCGTGCTCAACACGAAGGACTACAGCCGCGACTGGGCGACGAGCGACCCCTCGGCCATCGAGGTCAATCTGGATCGCGGCGTCTCGCTCGTGGCGGGAAAGCGCATCGTCCGGGGAGCGCTCGGCGGAACGCCGGCGCTCGACGTGCAGACCGCAGGCGAGCTTGATGCTGAGTTCCAGGGCATCCTGCGCGACGGCCTGACACGACTGAGCCAGATCTCACTCCTGATGATCGTTGCGGCGGCGTTCGCGCTGGCGGCCGCGATCTCGGTTTCGGTGCTCCAGCGGCGGCGGCGGATCCAGGCGCAACGGATCCAGGGCTTCAGAGACGCTCAGCTGCGGCGCATCCTGCTGCTCGAGGCGACCGTCTCCCTCACGATCGGGTGCCTCGCCGGCGTAGTGGCCGGCGTGGCGGGTCACGTTCTCGGCGACCGCTGGCTGCGGCTGACCACCGGCTTCCCGGCGCACTTCTCGCCGCAGACCGTCCAGGCGCTCACGATCGCGCTGTTCGTCATGACCGGGGCGCTGCTGCTCGTGAGCCTGCCCGGCTACTTCGCCGTCCGGATCCCGTCGACGACGAGCATGCCGGACTGACGAAGCCCGCCGTCGCACAGACTTGGCGGTGTGGATCGCCCCAGATCGAGGTCGCGCTCGCGCTTGGCGCTCGCCGCCGCGATGGTCCACGCGCTGCTGCTCTACTGGCTCGTGATCTTCCCGCGCGCCCGACTGGAGCTGCGCCGCTGGCAGCGCCGCGCTCGCGCGATCCCGAGCCCGGAGCTGCGCGGCCACGCACTCGGCAAGCTCGACGAGGAGCACATGAGCGCGGAGGGTGCGGCAGCGTTCGCGATCCTCGCCCGCCCCCGCGGTCGCAAGCACGTCGTGCGCCTCTGCGTGGCGTTCGAGGTCATGTACGACCTGCTCGACGGGCTCGCCGAGGAGCGCGTCGACGACGTGCTGGCGAACAACCGCCAGCTCCACGAAGCGTTGCCGGATGCCTTCCGGCCTGCACGCGACGGCGTCGACTACTACGCGCATCGCCACGACGACGACGGCGGGTACCTCGCCGAGCTGCTGAGAGGCTGCCGGGTCGCCTTCCTAGCCCTCCCTGCGCGCAGGCAGGTGGCGCCCGCACTCATCCGCTGCGCGACGAGAGCCGGCGAGGCCCAGAGCCTCAACCATGCGTCTCTGTGGGGGCGACCCGACGCGCTGGCCGCCTGGGCGTCAGAGCAGCTCGACGACACACAGCGCGGACTGCTGTGCTGGTGGGAGGTCGCAGCCGCCGCCGGCTCGCCGCTGGGCATCTTCGCCCTGATCGCGGCCGCCTCACATCGCTCCACCGACGCGCACGACACGGAGGCGATCGAGCAGGCGTACTTCCCATGGATCGCGGCGCTGCACTGGCTGCTGGAGAGCCTCGTCGACGAGGAGGACGACAGGATCTCCGGCAACCGCAGCTACGTGCGGGAGTACGGCTCCGGGGCGGTCGTCGGCGAGCGGCTGACCTTGATCGCGCGCAACGCGCTCGCCGACGCGCGCCGGCTGCCTCAGGGCGATCGGCACACGCTGCTGCTCGCCGGCATGATCGCGCTGAACCTCGCGCACCCGGGCGCCGCGTCCGACGAGGCACGGAGCGTCACCGCAGCCGTCACGGCTGAGGTCGGCGGGTTCGTGACTCCCCTGCTCGCCGCGATCCGGATCCGCCAGCGGCTCGGAGGGCGTGAGCGCGTCGGATCGGACGCGCGCTAACTGCGCCGCGTGCGCGCCGGCAGCGGCACGACCTCGGCGACCGGTGCCGAGACGTCAGCGCGCAGCCTGCCGTCACGAAGCGTGAGCACGCGATCGACGCCGGCGACGCCGACCGCCTCGCTCGTGGTGATCAGGACCGCGACGCCTTCGTCGGCGATCGAGCGAAGCAGGCGAACGATGCTGCCGCGCGCGGGCCGGTCCACCTGGCGAGTCGGATCGTCGAGCACGATGATCCGCGGCTCGCTCGCCAAGGCCTCGGCGACCGCCACACGCACCAGCTCGGTCGCGTCGAGATCGTCGACGCACAGGTCGGCGAGCGCCGCGGCACCGACGCGCGCGAGGGACGCTGCGGCTCGAGTCGCCGCCTGCCGGGGAGCCGCCCCACGAGCGAGCAGCGGCATTTGCACGTACGACAGGACGGTGTTTCCAGCTGCTGCCGCCGAGTACGGCTCGACGAATCGCAGACTCGGCCGCCACTGCTCGGCAAGCGCCCGCTGAAGCTCCACCCCGTCGAGCTTCACGACGCCATCGTTCGGCTGCTCGACGCCCGCGGCGATACGCGCCAGCATCGCCCGCTCGCAACCGTCCAGGCACCAGATCGAGACGAATTGCCCCGGCTCGACGTCGAGTGTGATGTCGCGCAGCAACGGCTGCGACCCCCGGCCGCGGCGGCCGCGCTTGATGACGTGTTCAAGGGAGAGCAGGCTCATCACGACCGCCTCTCCGCGCGCGCTCGTAGGCGTCGATCTCCCGGTTGGCGTGCTCCAGCCACGTGAAATACGCGTCGAGCTTCGCCCGCCGCGCCTCCAGCACGAGGCGCTCGGTCAGCTCTCCAAGGTCCGACGCGGGTGTCTCGGGGATGTCGTGAGAGAGAGCACGTGCCTCCTCGACGCACA
>Ga0265319_1000868_pt1 | contig 19215 bp, 12 predicted proteins | sample 4824metaG_FD_192443 | JGI IMG/M metagenome (GOLD analysis project Ga0265319, IMG submission 192443) | Rhizosphere microbial communities from Carex aquatilis grown in University of Washington, Seatle, WA, United States - 4-8-24 metaG | ecosystem: Host-associated > Plants > Roots > Rhizosphere >...
CACCGGCGCCGCCATCACTTTCTTCGTCAATGTCGACGCGGGTCTGTTGGATCTCAGCGGCTTCACCACCGGCATCGCGGTCGAGGATCAAAATACCGGCTTTACGGGCTACGAAGCCAACTACACAGGAATAGGCGGAAACAGCGCAACCTGGATCCAAATTGTTCGAAACACCGGCATCGTGAACGGCTCGGTCATTCAACTCGGTATCCAGCTCTACAACATTCCCGCCGGCGGCTCGGGCAACCTTTACGTGGATGATGTTCAGATCACGTTAGCGGGCCCAACTGCGACTCCCACGGTCACACCCGCCGGGCCAACCGCCACACCGACGAATACTCCGACAAATACCCCGAGCGGCTGTCCCTTGCCCGTCGGTTCCGCCTACAACTTTGACACGGACATTAACTGCTGGTCCACCACCAATGTCCAAGGAAGTTCCTCCATTGTTTGGAACCCCAGCGCGCCAGCCGGCTCAACCAGCGGGGGCGGGGCCTTGGATGCTACCGTCACCTATCCGGACACCACCTCCGGGGCCGCGGATGAGGATTTTGAGATCGCCCTTCCCGCCAATACGGATCTGACGGGAAAGATCATCACTTTCAACGTTTATATCAACGCGATCGGCGGGGCCTCCTACGGCGGATTGCAGCCCTATATTAAATCGGGGGCTTCTTTAACCTTCTGCGACCAAACCTGGCTTCCCGCGCCAAGCTTGGGCGCATGGCATACCTATCAGATCAACTTGAGTAACACCTGCACGTCCTTCGCCAATGACGTCCGCGCCTTTGGTATTCAGGTGTTCACGGGTGGAGGAACCGGTGGAACCGGCCATGTCTTCATTGATGACGTGACCATCACGACGGCCCTGCCGCCAACAGCCACGCCGACTCCAAATAGCTACATCTGGACCTACGAAGACGGCACCAACCAATACTGGACCGGTTTGGACGCGACCGCCACAGGCTCAGGAGGTTGCAACACTTCAGCCGTAACCGCCTTTGGGGAAACAAGCACTTACGGTTTTGATATGATCATCCCCCCCGGAGTCATCAACAACGCGAATAACACCTTCCGGGCCGAGGTCAGCAGCGCCGGCGGAAGTCCCGTTATCGGCGCGGGCTTGGATTGGAACGCCCTAAACCTGACCTCAGTGGTCGTCGATTACTACATCAACGCTTCCGCCGGCTACATGGGGACCCAATATCCTTATGTCATGGCAGGCGGTACTCCGACAAGGTACGGAGGCACCTACGGCGGAGCCCCCTCTCAATGCAATGGCGGTTCACCCGCCTGCAACTATCAAGGCACCGGGGCCTGGTATTCCATCACCTGGAGTCCCAGCGGGCCAAATTGGTCGACGGACAAAACCAACGTCTCAGCGGTCGGATTTGAAGTCAACATTTCCGCCAACGCTGCCTTCCCAGGCGAGGAATACATTTTGGACAATATCAGGCTGCAATAATCCTTAACTTTGTCAAAAGCGGTCCGCCCTTCCGGGCGGGCCGCTTTTTTTTATGCCTGGGCTGATGCTCCTTTTTGATAAACTGGGCCTCTTTCCAAACCATCCGGGAAACCGCCGCAGGACCCGGGAATTTTTTCGATGTTATTGGTACCGGTTACATAAAATGTTTTCATCTGCGTTTAACTTGGCGTCTTGGCGGTGAAAATTTTTCGGAGGTTGTAAATTGAAAGAACATCCCTATTCCCTGTTGAACCATCCGGTCGACGTCAGCCGTTCCTTCTCGAACTTGGAAAACACCATGTTTCTCCCGGAAAAGTTGGACCGTTTCGACGCGAAAAAGGCCTCCGGGGATATCCTCTGGGGCCGCTACGCTTATAAAGTCCGCATGGCCTTTAACCAGGAAAGCATCAACCTGATCCCCACTCAGCCCTGGGAATTCCCCTCCGAATATGGCGGCGAGAAGGAACCCTATCCCTTCTCCATTACCTTTTACGGCGACCGCACCTTGCGCCTGCGTTTCCAAGGCCGGAAGAACCCCCGTACCGCCGAGCCTTCCCTGATGCTGGCCAAGGAACCCAAACCCACCAGTCCTTGGAAGATGACCCGAAAAAAAGGCCGCATTGTATATCAAGGCCCCGCCGGGTCCATTACGATCGTCGAAAATCCCTGGTCCCTGGAAATTCGGGACGCTTCCGGAAAACTCCTCACCAAAACCCAGCATCTGAAGGATAACCGGAGCCTGCGCAATACCGATCCCCTGCCCTTTTGCTTCCAACGCCCCACGCCCGAATACGGTCGGCAATTCGCGGCCACCTTCAGCCTTGCCCATGACGAGAAGATTTACGGCTGCGGGGAGTCTTTCACCCGCTTGAACAAGCGGGGACAGAAGGTGGTGCTTTGGACCTACGACGCCCACGGCGTCCAGCACGACGGCATGTATAAGCCGGTCCCCTTTTTCATGAGCAACCGGGGCTACGGTATGTTTCTCCATACCACCGCTCCCGCCACTTTCGACTTTGGCCATTCCTACGGCGAGGCTACGACCCTCTTCACCGGCGACGAAAACCTGGACCTTTTTGTTTTCCTGGGCGGCCCTCAGGAAATCCTTTCCGAGTACACCGCCTTGACCGGGCGCAGCCCCGTTCCGCCCCTTTGGTCCTTCGGGCTTTGGATGAGCCGCTGCACCTACAAATCCGAGAAGGAAGCCAGGGATGTGGCGAAAAAACTCCGGGCGAATAAAATCCCCTCCGACGTCGTTCACCTGGATACGGGCTGGTTCGAAGAGGACTGGCGCTGTGACTACAAATTTTCGACCACCCGTTTCAAGAATCCGCTCAAGATGATCAAGGACCTCGCGAAACAGGGTTTCAAGATCAGCCTCTGGCAATTGTCCTATTTCAACCCCAAAAACAGCCTTTTCAAGGAAATCCTGGCCAAGGGCCTCGCGGTCACCGACGGCAAGGGCAATCTTCCGACCGAGGACGCCACGCTGGATTTCAGCAATCCCAAAACCGTCAAATGGTACCAGGGAAAATTGGCCGGCCTTTTGAAAATGGGCGTCGGCGCCATCAAGGTGGACTTCGGCGAAGCCGCGCCGCTCAAGGGTGTTTTTCATAATGGCAAAACAGGTTTCGCCGAGCATAACTACTATCCTCTTCGCTACAACAAAGCCGCGGCGGATGTCACCAAGGCCTTGACTGGCGAAAATATCATCTGGGCCAGAAGCGCCTGGGCGGGAAGCCAGCGTTTCCCCCTCCATTGGGGCGGCGACGCCGAGAACAGCTTCGGGGGGATGTCCTCCAGCCTCCGGGGGGGGCTGTCCCTAGGCTTATGCGGCTTTTCCTTCTGGAGCCACGACATTGGAGGTTTTGTCCAGGGCCCCTCCAAGGAACTCTACCAGCGCTGGACCCCTTTTGGAGCCCTGACCTCCCATACCCGCTGTCACGGCATGCTTCCCCGGGAACCCTGGACTTACGGCAAATCATTCCAGGACGAGTTCCGCCTGTCGGTGGAAATGAAATACAAACTCATGCCCTACGTTTACGCCCAGGCGGTCGACAGCTCCCAAAAGGGATTTCCCATGATCCGAACCCTCTTTTTCGAGTTTCCGGGCGATCCAACATCCTGGTTGATTGAGGACGAGTACATGTTTGGGTCGGATCTGTTAGTGGCTCCTTTAATGGAGGAAGTGATGGAGCGGGAGGTTTACTTGCCCCCGGGAAGCTGGGTGGATTATCAAACCAAGAATATTTACCGGGGCGGACAATGGCACAAAATCAAGGCAGGGACCATTCCCTGCGTGATCCTCGTCAAGGGAGGATCGGTCATCCCCCATTTAGCCCTGGCCCAATCCACGAAGGATATGGACTGGTCCAAAATCGACCTGAAGATTTACGGCGCTTCGATTGATTCCCGGGGCCTCTTGGCCCTGCCCCAGGACAATATCCTCAGGAACCTGGCCGTGACCAAGCGCGGCAGCGGCTGGGAAATCGAGAAAGGCTACCTGCCCAAGGTCACCTACACCGTCACGGAAGCCTGACGGCCCAATTGAACCACCAGCGAGGCGAACAGTTAACCATTTACCACAGGTTTGCTTCGCAAACCACAGAGGCACAGGTAGGATCAACCCCAAATTCTTTTCTGGAAATGATGATTTAAAAATAGTCGTCAGATTTAGTCTTTCACTGTGCCTCTGTGGTTCTCAAAGAGAACCTGTGGTGGAATGGTGTACGGTTCGCCTTCGCGGCGGTTAAAGGTTTTTTAGCTTTTCATCTTCATGTATTTCAACCCACCCAATGTGGGCCAATCCGCGGTGTTTCCCCTTGAGGTCCATGCCGTAGCCGAACAGCCAATAATCCCTCAAGCCTTTCCGGGCCATGGCCCTCCGGTCAAGATTCAGGTCGATCCCGCAGAAATCCACAGGGCCGCTGTCGGACCCGAACTTTCGGATCAGGACAGCGGTTTTGACCTCCTCCGCCCCAAGGGCCAACAGCCGCGTCCGCAAGGCTTTCAACGTCTTGCCCGAGTCCACCAGGTCGTCGACGACCAAGATCCTTTGGCCCCGGATGGCGCCCGCCGTCAGGATGCCCCTCTCCCATTTCCGGCTTTTCAGAAGTTTGGTCCCACTCGTGCCTTGCACCAGGACTTCCATCTTCTTAACCGTCATTTTCGGGAACATCCTTTTCAGGAGGCGGGTCAGGTCCCGGGTGAAGGGCTTGGCGCCCTCCAGAACCGAAATCAGGAGAAGGGACCCGGCCCTTTCGCCTATCAGCCATTCGGCCGCGGAACAGGCGACCCACTCCACGGTTTTCTGTATTTTTCGGCGGTTGAAAATGACGGCGGAGGACGGGGAGGTCATGGGAATGAGTTTAACACGGGGAATTCATTTAGGGATCACCGCGGGAAGCCGCCTAAAACGACTTCTCGCAAGAGGGACAGACCAAGCGGCCGGAAAACCAATGGCCCCCCTCCCGGACATAATCCGGGAAGAGTTCCAATTCCAATTCCACGGCGCACTGGGGGCATTGGTAGCCGCCGGTCAAACCTATTTCCTCCTGCAGCTTGAGGGCGTCGGTTTTTCCCTCTTTTATTTGGATCCTGTAGGAATTGAGTCCCTTTTTCGTTTCCACCTGGGTCACCAAGGTTTTAATTTTGCTAAGGATCTGCCGGGGGGTGTAAAAGCCCTTTACGGTGTAGTCATTGGCCCCCATATCCAGGGCCCTTTTAATGTCCTTTTGCTCCCCCATGACGGAAAAAATAATGACCGGTATGGCCTTCGTCTCCGGATCGGCCTTTAAACGGCGGAGCACCTCAAACCCGTCCATTTTCGGCAATCCCAGATCCAATAAAATCAGGTTGGGTTTTTTTTCCTTGGCCAAATCCCACCCCGCCTGCCCATCCTCCGCCAATAAAACAGCGTAGCCGTCATTGGACAGGACATCCTCATAAACATTCCTAAACCCTTCCTGGTCTTCAACGATTAAGATGGTTCCTTTTACGCTCATGTCGCCGCTCCTTCCAACGCCTTAGATTTGGGAAGTTCCAGCCGGAAGCAGCTTCCCTTTCCCAATTCGGACTTTACCTCGATGTCGCCCTTTTGAAGCTTCATGAAATTTTTCGCGATGTAGAGGCCGAGCCCGGCGCCGGCCCTGCCGGCTTCCTTGCCCATCACCCGGCTTTTCGTGAATAACCGGTCCAGGGTCTCCTGGGACATGCCGATCCCGGTGTCTTGGATCTCGACGACGCCCTTTTCCCCCTCGGCCAATACCCGGATGGTGATGGAGCCCTTGTCCGTGCATTTGAGGGCGTTGTTGATGAGGTTGCGCAGGGTCTCCACGGTTTTGTCCTGGTCCCCAACGACCTTGATATCCTGGTCGAACCCCTCCAGGTATAGGCTTAATCCCTTTTTGCGGATCGGTTCCTGATAATCACGGATGGAAAGTTCCACCAAATGCTTCACCGAAAGCGGCCTTAAATCCACCGCGATGACGCCGCGCTCAATTTTGGAGGCGCTCAAAAGGTCGGAGATCAGCTGGTAGTTCTCCCAGCCAATCCGCCTCATGCTCTCCAGGTATTTTTTTTGCTTGGGCGTCAATTCACCCGCCAGGCCTTCCAGCATATTTTCGATATAGCCGTTGATCTCGGCCACCGGGGTCTTGAGTTGGTGGGAAACAACGGAAATTAGGTCCAACTTCATTTCATCCACGGTTTGAAGTTTACCCACGTAGGTATTAAAAGCCTCCGCCACCTCCCCGATCTCGTCTTTCCCGATCACCTCCAGTCTTTTGGTGAGGTCACCCTCCCCGCGGGCGATATCCTTCATGCGGTCCACCACGTGGCGCAGGGGATCGGAGACATAACGCTGGAGCCTGGACGCGGCCAGGAACGAAACCAGGAAGGAAAAGACGATGACGAGAAAAGTCATCGCGGTATAGCTGGCCAGCCGGGAGCTCATGTCGGTCAAATCCGATTCCAGGTAAAGGGCCCCGACCCTCTCCCGCCCCGATAGGATCACGTGAAACAAGCGGATGGAATCCCCGGTAAACTCGCTGCCTTCCTGGGGGTTGGCCGGCAGGGTCGGATGGATCAATCCGTTGTCCGTGTGGTAAAGGGCCACGATTTTACCCTGGGCGTCGTAAAGACAGGCCAGGAAAATGTGGGGGTTGGTCTGGAGGGTATCCAGGATGTCCTGGGAAGTCTTGTGGTCGTTGAAACTCAGTGCGGCGGTGCTGTTGTCCCCGATCAATCGGGCCATATTGGCCAAATCCTTTACCATGATTCTCGGATAGGTCACCCTCTCGTAAACGATAAACATCAAACAAGCCCCCAGCAGCGAAATCGAGGCGGAGGTCACCGCGACGAGGATGATTTTTTGTTTTAAGAGCATGTCTTTAAAATTTAATTTCATCCCCACTACTCCGACTTGTAGATTTTGGAGACTTGCAGCAATCTCGCGCTGATTTCCAGGTTCGCGCGGGAGGCGGCTTTGGGATTGATCACCAAGCCGATTTTTTTCCCCACTTGATCGAACAATATTTCCCCGCCGAGCAGGGGGAATTTATCGATCTCCGACACCGTCAGGACGCTGGCTCCCTTGAGGGTTCCCAAAATATCCCTCAGCCGGTTTTTTTCCGAGTAGGCGATGAATAGAATTTGGCAGCCCCTTATTTTTCCCGCGAGGGAAGCCTCGTAATTGCCGAATCGCATCAGCCGGATGGGATGCTGATTGATGACTTTCCCCTCCACCGCGTCGTCCAAGGCGTCCTCGAAGGGATCATCCCCCAATATTCCGATGACAAGCGGGGATTTGTCGTCGGCAAAGGTTCCCTTGGGCCAGACAACGAATTTCGCGAAATTAAAAAGGTAGGCCGCCTTGACGCCGTATTCGGACACCTCTCCGGCAAAGGAGGGCCGGAGGCTTCCCCAGAAAGCGATCAAAAGGATTATTTTTATATTTTTCATTCCAGCGCCGTTTCCTTCGTTAGTACCTAAGGGTTAACTGTCCGTAAAAGCTGGGCGGCACATTGACCGGCGAAATCCCGTAGGACCGCAGGGTTTCCGAGTCCGTCCCATCCAAATCCTGGCCCCAAACGGATATTTCCAGGTTGTCCGTGGCCTTCCAGGAAGTGCCCAAGTCCCAGCGGACAACGGCTTCCGTGGGATTGACGATGGTATTGGGATCGTAGAGGAAGGTCTTGTCGGTGAAGTAAAGGGCCGTGGTAATCTCCCATCCCTGGACCGGTTCATAAGTAACGTTCCCGACCACCATCAGGTGGGGCGGAACAGCCCCCAGCTCAATGTTCGAGGAATCAATCATGTTTTGATCATAATCTTGGTAGGTAAAGCCCGCCGTCAGGTGGAGATTAGGCTGGGGATCGAATTTGGCGGCCAATTCCACCCCGAAAATATCCCCGTTGCCGTTGTTTTGCTGCTGGTACAAGGCGATGGAATTGTCGAAATAGCCCCCCGCCGGAGTCGCGATCGGCCCCAAGGGATATCCAAACCTTATTAATTGATCATAGTGGTTCAAGAAGGCGGCAATGTCCAAGGAGGTTTCCTTGGTGGGATTGGTCCGGTACCCCATTTCATAGGAAACCAGTATTTCGGATTTTAAACCAGGATTGGGAATGGCGCCCCCGTAAAGATTGGAGGGCGGATTCCCCGGTCCCAAGGAGCCGGCGGGAACGCCGATTAAAAAAATGTTGGCCGTCTCGGCGGTCTGGGTGGGGATGCGGACGGACCTGGAAACGGCCCCCCAAATGCTATCCTTGGTGTTCGGCGTCCACAAAAGACGGCCCGATGGCTGGAATTCTGTGCCGGTGTAAGGGTTATTTTCCAGCTTAGCGCCGCCCGTCAAATAGAGACGGTCGTCCAGGAGGGTCAGTCGGTCCTGCAGGAACCCCCCATAAATATTCAAATCCTGGTCCTCGGGAACGTAAATCCAGCTGGTGGGATTATAAAAGTGATCGGTAATGTTGCGGTAGCTTCCTCCCCAGGTGATTTCGTTCCAGCTATTCAACCCGAATCGGTGCTGGAATTCGAGGTCCGCGGTTCCCGTATTATTGATCCGGTTGTCATTGAGGTAAGTTAAATTGACGTAATCGTAATAGGCGAGGATTTGAAGTTCCGAGCTGTCCTCAAAGCTTTTCTTCCACTGTCCCAATAGGTGGGCATTTTGGTTGACCTGGGTGTTGATCTCATCCCGCACCTCAAAGGTGAAGGGGTTGACGCTGGGGCTGTTGGAATCATTCAAACGGGTGAAATCAAAATAGCCCTTTTGGGCTCCCCCCTCAAAAGTAAATTGATCCTGGTCCCCGTGGATATCGGCCCGGAACCCTGCCCGGAAATCATACCAACCGTCATTCCAATTCCCGCCTGAGGGATTTTGGTTGGGCGCGTGTTTTTCCGTCTGGCCGTAAATCCGGTAATAGATGTCCTCCGCGAGTTTTCCGCCAAAACGGCCGAACGAGAGGTTTTCCACCTCGCTTCCCGCCGCCTCCGAAAGGGTAAGGCCCTGGGTCACCTTGGAGTCCTTGGTGATGATATTGACGATGCCGTTCACGGCGTTGGATCCCCAAAGGGTTCCGCCGGAACCCCGGATGACCTCGATATGGTCGATATCCTCCAGGGGGTAATCCAACTGGTTCCAATAGACTCCCCCCAGGATCGGATCATAAACGCTGCGGCCATCCACCAGCACGAGCATTTTATTATTGTACTGGCTGTTGAATCCCCTGGCGCTGACGGCCCATTCGTTGGCGCTTTGGCTGGAGACCTGCACGCCCGGGACGATTCTCATCAAATCAGCCAGGTGCTTGAACCCGCTTCTCCGGATATCATCCTGCGTGATGACAAAAATGGCCGTCGTCGCGTCCCTCAGGCTCTCGGCTTTTTTGGAAGAGGAGGTGACCACCACGTCCATCCCCATCAGGCTTTCCAGGCTCGCATTGGTCAAGTCCCCGCCGCTTTTCGTTTCCGAGCCACCGGCCTCGGTTGCCGCCTTGCCCTGGTCGCCGGGAAGCGCCCATGAGGTTCCCTGAATGAACATTAAACCTGGCGCCGCGAGAAAGAGCGGCAGGATTTTCACCAATCTTCGGAAATTGAGCATAAGTCTCATACTGGCTCCTTTGACTATTTTAGCCTCGCGGGACGGACCGGACAGGACATAGGTATATTGAATCGATGCCTAATGAATATGGCAACAGTCGTGCCAATAATCTAGACAAAAAGAGCTTTAATTGGCCGGGATGCAATTTTCGGAAGTCTCAAAAGAGGGTCGAAACGGGCGCGGTGGGTATCTTTTACTCAACCCGCAGAAAGCAAACCCGGCTCTTTCGAAGCGGGTTTCATATTTGGTAGCCCCACGGGGAATCGAACCCCGATCTAATGGCTGAGAACCATCCGTCCTGACCGTTAGACGATGGGGCCACTACCACTCATCAATGAGTTATTCGGAATTAGTAATGAGGAATTAAACCCCAAAACAAAACCAAAGAGAGGGGATTCTAAGAGAAAATCCCTCTTTTTGCAACTTTGAAAAACCAGCTTATTTCCCCAGAGGGTCAAAGATTCCGCTTACCTTATGAACTTTTCCAAAAGCCGAGAGCACCGGCTCCAAATCCGCCGGACCCGCCACCACCAATACCCAGTCCTTTTGGGAAAGGATCGACTTGGCGGCCTGAGCGGCTTGATCCCTTGTCACGGCCCTCACGAATGACCGGTAGTGATCCAGGTAATCCTCCGGATAGCCGTTAAAATCCAAGGATGCCTTATAGCCCGCCAAACTGTAGGGCGACTCGAAATTATAGGCGAATTCCTCGATCAGGGATTGTTTCGCGTCCGACATCTCCGATTCCGTCGGTCCCTTTTGGGCGAAATCGGTTATCAATTGAAACAGGAGGGTCAAATATTCCTTCACCGAGTCAGGCCTGGTCCCTCCCAAAATTTGGTAAGGCCCCCGGATGTTCAAGGGCAGGGAGTAGCTGTAAACGAAGTAGGCCAATCCCCTATCGGAGCGGATCTCCTGCATCATCCGGGAGGTGAAACCGGAACCGCCTAAAATATAATTGGCGACCTGCAGCGGAATTTCACCCGGATCCTTCCGTTGGAGCCCCAGAAGGCCGAATCTCACAAAAACCTGGGTGACGTCCTTGGGGTAAAAATATATCGTCGGACCCGACGGCTTCGCGTCGCCGCGGGCCGCCGGCCTGGCCTTTCCCTTCCAACCCGAGAATAATTCCGTCAATTGGCTTAAAACCTTTTCCTCGTCGAAATTGCCGGCCAAGGCCAGTTCGGCCCCTTGGGGCCCGTAGCTCGTTTGGTAAAACCGGGCCAAATCTTCCCGGGTAATCTGGGCTACGCTCCGAGGGGATGCCCATCGTCCATAGGGGCTCTGTCCCATGAGGGTACGGTAAAAAAGGACCCTGGTTAGGGTATCCGGGGTGTCTTCCAGCCGCTTCAGGGAATCCATCATGCTTGTCTTTTCCGACTCCAGGCGTTTCGCTTCCAACTGGGGCCGCTGGATCATGTCGGCGAATAATCCCAGCACCTCCGGCAGGTCCTGGGACAGGCATTTGAAATCCGCCGTGAAATCCTCAATATCTTCCGAGGCGGACATGGAAGTGGCTCGGTTTTCCAAAGCCGCGTCAAAGGACTCGGGCGAGAGTTTGCCGGCTCCCCCGTTCCTCATCAGGGACGACAAAAGCGCCGCCGCGCCTTCTTTTCCTTCCGGGTCCGCCGAGTGCCCCCCGGGCGTGACAAAATGGGCCGAAACCAGGGGCATCCGGTCATCCTTCAGAAATATCACCTTGATGCCGCAGGGAAGGGTTTTCGAATGGAATTCCGGAACCTTGATTTCCAGCGGACCCGTCTCCGAAACCTTCGGCGGCTTCGCGAAACTCGGAGTAACGGATAAATAGCCGCAAATGAAAATCAATAAACACAGAGGAACCCCCAGCCATTTCCCCGATCCATTGGCGGATCCTTCTTTATCGGTGTTCAACGGCGGCTGAATAGTTTTTTTCATTTAGGCGCCGGCCTTTCCAGGATGGCCACGGTCCGGTTTTTGGAAACCAGGTACTTTTGGGCGGCCTCTTGAATGTCCTTGGAGGTCAAAGCCTTGATCATTTCGGGATATTTCAACAACAGGCGCCAATCCCCGAAGACGGCTTGGTTGTAGGCCAAATCCTGGGCCAGGCCATGAGTGGAGGTCTTCCCCCAAAGGAAGGAGGACTCGGCGTCACGCCTGGCCCGGTCCAGTTCTTCTTGCGTCACGCCGTTCTTTTGGAGTTCCGTCAACTCCCCGTCAATGGCCCCGATCACCGCTTGAACGGTTTGGCCCGGAGCGGGGCTGAATTGGATGACGAACAAATTCTGGTTCCGGTCCCCCGGAAAATCCGTGTCGCAAGAAACGGATGTCGCCACCTTGGCCTTAAAAACCAGGTCCCGGATTAGCCTGGAGGTGTTTCCCTTGGTGAGGATGGTGGAAAGGGCATCCAGGGCGACAGCCTCGGGACTGGGAAAATTCGGTTTATGCCAGGCCAGCATCGCGATGGGGTCCGCGTCGAACTGGGCTCGGACGGTCTTTTCCCCCTCCTGGGGAGGCTCCTTCGTCCATTCTTGGACCAGCGGAGCGACGGGAGGGTTGGGGACGGTACCCAGGGTCTTTTCCAGCAAGGGGATGATTTCCGCCGCTTTGACGCCGCCCACCACGGCCAGGACTCCGCGGTCAGGCCGGTAGGTTCTTTTATAAAATTCCTCGGCGTCCCGCCGGGTTAACTTCATGATGTCGGACATCCAACCGATCGTCGGGTCCTTGTAGGCGCTGGCTGAAAAAGCGGTGGACTCCAGGGCCTCCTCTAACTTTCCATCAGGGCTTGACTCGGTCCTCCAACGCCTTTCCTGGGCGACGACGTCCCGCTCGGAGTAAAACTCGCGGAATACGGGGTGAGAGAGGCGGTCCTTTTCCACGGTGGCGTACAACAGCACTTTATTGACCGGCAGCGTAATGTGATAATTCGTCGCGTCCTGGCTGGTCCAGGCGTTTAAGCTTTGCCCGCCATTCTTGGTGTAGATGGAGGAGAGCTCATCCTTGACGATGATTTTATGGTGTTCCTCTTGAAGCTTTTTCATTTCACCAACCAGTTCTTTCAGGCGGTCCGGGGAAGGTTGGCTTTTTCCCTTCTCCGCGTTCATTTCCAGCGCGACCTTGTCCATTTTTTCCAGAAGCGGCTTTTCCCTCTTATAGTCCTTGGTTCCAATGGTCTCGGTCCCCTTAAACATCATATGTTCCAGCATATGGGGGAGGCCCGTTTTGCCCTTGGGCGCGTCCTGGGCCCCAACGGGCTGCATGAACGAAAAAGAGACAACCGGAACCCCCGGTTGTTCCACCACCAGCACCCTTAAACCGTTTTTGAGGATTTTTTCGACTACCGGCAGCGACAGGGACGCGGCTTTCCCGTTGGTTTCCCCGGGCCAAGCCCATCCTTGTACCATCCATCCCAGGACGGCCAGCGCCAGGGCGGTTTTAGTTTTATGGATCACGAACATGGTTTCCCCGGTTTGAAGAGGCTAAAATCCAGCCAAAGCGGAAGGATTATATAACAGGAAGGGCCGAAAACCGCCCCTTCTCTTGATAAATTTTTACGTGAAATCAACGGTTTTAATTTCCGCCGCCAAAGCGCCGCAGAACCCAAAAAGTCCCCCTTAAAAAAGACCCGGGCCGATGGTAATCTAATGAGCCCCCGCTCGGACCTTTTCTTGCCCGTTCCACACGAAGGATCCCCGGAGCCGTCTTTTTTCACTTGAGGATTAACTTAAAACCGATCACAAACCCCCGGATCAAGGAGAGCCCCATGGGATCCAATCGCTTCAAAACAATGGCAGCCCTTGGCTGGTTTTGGTTGGGCCTCGGCGTCCTAACGGCGGTGGCGGCGGAAACCCAAAAAAATTCCCCCAACGACGACATGGAGGCCTTTCGAAAGGACCTGGAGGGAAAACTTTCCCAAATCCGCGAGAATGAGTTGCGGGTCCGGTTGGGCGCTTTCGGGGACCTTCATTACCGGGTCCTCGGGAACGCTGGATCCTTTCCATCCCAAAACGACTTTGCCATGGGGGACGCTGCCCTCGCGGTCAAGGGGCAATACGGGGATCACATCCGTTTCATCGATGAAAACGTCATCGAATTTGAGGGCGAGGACGCCAAGCTCAGCGTCGACCGCCTCCTGGTGTCTTACACCGTTGGCGACGAGCTGAGGATAGCCGGCGGCAGGGACCATACGGCTTACGGACATTGGAACCGCACCCACAATTACGCTGCCCAGCTCCAAACTACCATCCACCGGCCCTTCTTCCTGGCCTTCGAGGACGATGGCGGAGTGGTCCCCTCCCATATGACCGGGCTCACGGCGGACGGCACTTTCGATCTTGGCGGCTCCGCCCTCAAGTACGAGCTCAATCTGGGCAATAGCGACAATATCCTGTTGACCGGCAGCGGGGGCTCCATCGCCGAGGCCAAACTCGGAAACAACCCCGGCGGCGATTCCACCAGCGGCAAGTCCGTTGTGGGAAGGCTTGTTTTCAAGCCCTGGTCCGACGGCGGCTTGACCTTAGGGATCGCGGCTGATTGGAACCGTTATGACGTGGTAGCGACCCCGGATCTGATCGCCAATCCGGCCATGGGTCCATTTCTTTTTTCAGGGTTGGGGCAAATCGTTTTCGAGGGCGAAGCAATTTACACCGATGATCATTTCGATTTTCTGTTCGAATTTTATGATTTCGACGATCAAGTGGCGGGCATGCCCATCTCCGGAAGCGCGGACAACATGGCTTTTTACGCCCAAACGGACTACCGGGTAACCGAAAATCTCCTTCCCTACCTTCGGGTGGAAAGCCTCAAGGTGGACGGATCCGATCCCTTTTTCCGGGCCCTTCAAAAAAACAACAAGGCTCTCTATTTGGCCGGCTGCCGTCTTGAGATCGTCCCGAAGATTTCCTGCTTGAAGCTGGAGGGCAGCCTCACCCGTGAAAGCGACAGCCCTGACGCGGTGGAAATCGCGTCCCAATGGGCTTTTGGATTCTAGCCGTCAGCCCCCCTTCACCGCCAAGACTCCAAGGACCCAGTTAGTCATAAGGAAACAAAATTAAAATTCCTGAAAAAGGCAGCCTTGGAGTCTTGCCGTCTTGGCGGCGAAAGCGGTTCTTATTCCGGATCAATTCCGAAGATTACTGATCACCACATTCACCATCGTCGCAGTCCCCTTTTGGATGGTCACTTCCTCCTCCACCGGGGCCCAGTAGTCATGCCAAGCGACGAGTTTGTAGGTTCCCGGCGGGATCCCCTCCAATTTAAACTTCTGCCCCGGGCCAACCGTCGTGAAAAAGGGATTGTCCAGGACCAGGATATTGCTTTTCATGTCCGAGTGAATTTCGCAGTAAACCTTGACCGGCACCTCGGAGCAGGAAATCCTGACCGATGATTTTTCCCCCCGACGCTTCTTCCCCAAAACAAACTTGTTCAATTTCGAGCTGGAAAAAACATTGTGGTAGACCGGGTCGTGGTTCGTGAAGTCCACGGTCGTCCCTTTCAAGATCGGCAGGACTCGGTGGGTAAATTGGAGGAATTTTTGGTCCAGCTTAATATGCTGATCCCCCGGCGTGTAATTTCCCGGTACCCCCTCCAGATAAACCACCACTTCCTCCGGGAGGGAGTGCCGGAAAGCGGGGCGGTCATTGTCCTCGTCATAAAAAGAATGGCTATCGGCTGGTTCGCTGGGGAGGGAGGCTTTTCGGGCTGGCGCCGTGACCCTCAGGGTCCCCTCGAGGGATCCCAAGGAATCGGAGGGCCTGCCCTTGGCTTGGGAAAGGGCAGCCCAAAAAACCAAAACCAGCGCCCCCAAAAGGACTTTCGTCTTCGGCCTCATGGCTTCAACTTCCTTGTTTGGGATGGAAAAACCAAACGAACTGGGACGGCGCAGGAAGTCCCAATTCCACCGACGCCGGGGTCATACCTTCGTGAGTTCCGTGACCTCATAAACCTTGACCGGATCGGTAAAACCCTTCAGGCTGATGGGCTCCAACTGGCGCACTTCCACCAAACCCTTTAACTTGCGGTACATCCCCTCCGAAATCAGCACCTGCCCCGGAGCCGCCTTGGAACAAAGCCGGGAAGCCAAATTGACCTCCTCCCCAATGACCGTGTAATCGGTGCGTTTATCCGAGCCTAGGTTTCCCGAGACCACAATCCCGCTGTTCAAGCCGATGCCCATGGTCAAGGGGGGGAGCTTGCGGTCAATCCTTTGCTTATTATATTGCCCCAGCACATGCTGCATTTCCATGGCTGCCTTTACGGCCCGGTGTTCCTTGTCCTCGAAGGGTATAGGCGCCCCCCAGACGGCCATGACGGCGTCCCCGATGAATTTATCAAGGGTCCCCTCATACTTGACGACCACGTCCACCATCAGGGTAAAGTACTCGTTCAGGTCCGCGACGATTTTTTCCGGAGGGGCATTCTCGCTCATGGCGGTAAAACCGCGGATGTCCGTGAACATGATCACGCATTCCCGCCGCTCGCCCTTGAGCGCGATCCCCTCCTTGTCCGCCAGGACCTTTTTCGCCACTTCCGGCGAGATATATTTCCCGAGGATATTGGTGACCCTTTCTTTTTCCCTTAAGCCCTGGATCATGTCGTTGAAGGAAGAGGCCAAGACCCCCAATTCATCATGGGTCTTGATGGGGACTTGGACGTTCAAATTACCCTTCCCGACCTCCTGGACGCCGAAAAGCAGGCTGTTGAGGGGCTCGGTAATCCGGCGGGCGATGAGGACGGCCATGATGATGGCGAAAACTACGCCGGAAGTCCCGATCACCACGATCGATCTCTGGATATTACGCTGAAAGGCCAGGGCCTTATCCAAGGACCGGAGGATGACATAATCCCCCATGGCCTGCCCCTGGGTTCCCTTAAAGGGCGAGAAAAGGGAAAGATACGTCTCCTCCCCCAAGGAAACGGAGAAGGATTTGGCCGGCCCCTTTTCCTTCATCCCCTGCTCCGCCGCCTCCGCGACCGTGGCCAGGCTCTTCTCGACCAAGGGACGTTTTTCCTCGGGCCAGGTGGAGGCGAAAACCTTGCGGTCGATATAGATGGCGATTTCGCTGTCCGTCATTCCCTTGAGCTGCAGGGAGAGGTCGTCGTCCAAAGACGACCCGAGGACGAGGGCTCCCAGGATTTCCTGCTTAATCCGGATCGGTACCGTCACCGTTTGGAAGGCGCGTTTCACGTCCTTGCCGTTCTCCTTAAGGGGCAGGGGATAGATAAATCCCCCACTGACGGATTGGCCGCTCAAAGCCTGCTTAATGTTGGGCCAGGCGTCGGCGAAAATAACCTCGGCTGGCCCGATTTTCTTCGGATCCGGCTCCCGCCCTTCCCTCAAGGCCAAATTGATCTCGGGGATATGTTTGGAGTCAAACAGGAGCTTGCCGTGCTTATCCACCACCAGGAACAGGGGTGTTTGGGCCGTGTCATTGAGTCCCAGGCAGACATCCGTCGTGGTCGTCACATCCGGTTTGGGAACGTCGATCGAGGCCTTCAAGTGGGAATCGTCGGCGATCAGGGTCGCCTTGGACAAGAGGCTGGAAGTGCTCTCCCTTATAATGCGGTCAAACACCGTGAGGGTTCGGGATAAGTCATTGTTCAGGGCGTCGCTGGCGACGGTTTGGAGCCTCTCGTTCAACGTGTAAAGGACCACCGATACCAACAGCACCACCAGGGCGATGACGGCGATCAGGAGCTTGTCCCTGAGGCGGATTCGGGGTTTGACGTTGATCAATTTTGCGCCTTGTCCAAAACGACATCCGCCCTTGTCGTTCTTCCCCTTTTGATCACCACTTTCCGTTGAACCGGCGTCCAGAAATCATGCCAGGCCACCATGTTGTAGGTTCCCGGGGGGATCCCCTTGATCTCGAAGGTTTGATCCGGACCGACGGTGGTAAAAAATGGATTTTCCAGGACAAGAATATAAGCCTTCATGGAGGAATGGATCTCGCAATAGACCTTGACCGGAACTTCCACCTTGTCCATCTTGACCGAGACCGTTTCCCCCTTTTTTTTCCGCCCTAATTCCAGTTGATTGAGCTGGGAGTTGGAGAAAACATTATGGTAAACAGGGTCGTTGTTCGTGAAATCCACGACGGTCCCCTTCAGAACGGGAAGAACACGGCTGGTGAATTGTAGGAATTTTTGATCCAGTTGGGCGTGTTTTGGGGAGGGCCGGTATTTTCCCGGAACCTTTTCCAAATAAACCACCACTTGTTCAGGGAGGACGTGGCCAGTCTTGTCCGCCTGGCTGTAGCCGTATCCCTCATGGCCTTGGGGTACGGTGGGCGCCGGTTTTCGGTAGGGCGCCGTCACGGACAAATGCCCCGCCAGGGTCCCACCGGCTTTGGATTTCGACCCCTTCGACCAAGCGGAGGGGGCCCAGCCCAGAAGCATGGTTCCGACCAATAACCACAGGATGGATTGTTTTTTTGCCATCTGATTTCCTCCCGCCCAAAATCGAACAGGGCAATTATAAGAGGCAACCACGGTAATTAAAAGAAAACCGACAAATGAATTCCCGCCAAGAGCCCGCTCAAATCAACCACCAAGGGACGAAAATTGAGGGGTTCCGGATCTCCATCCTTCAAAAAAATGATTTTTTTGCCGTTGGGGCTGTCATAAACCCCCAATCGGCCTTGATCGGTGGCAGTCGGGACATTTCCGCTGGTGGTGACGCTCCCTTTAAAACCGCTGGCGGATAGGGCCGTATAACCCCCGGCCAAGGAGACCACGAAGGGGTCCCCCACGTGAAAGTCCAGGCCCAATTGGCCCTGGCCGCCGAACGCCATTTGTGAAAAACTCCCGGTTTGGGAATAGTTCACGGGAGAGGGGGTTTGGATGTTCAGAAAGTCGCTGTAATTAATCCCGACAGGCGCCAGCAGCCCCCCCGCCGCCGCGAAGATCCTGACCGGTCCCTGGCCGAACAAGAGCCTCCCCGTCAAGCCCACCGAAAAAGCGTTGATCGAGAAGGCGGTTGAATCACTGTAACCTGAATTATCTTGGGACGAGACGGTAAAGGTGCCGGCCGGCATGATCTGGAAGGGCAGCCCGATCTCAAGGTTGGAACCCACTTGGGCCACCGGCTCCACCCCCACCATGACGTAACCGGAGGGCACGGTGGAATCATATTGAAAGCTCGGATCGCTTTGCTGGATTTGGGACGCATCCTTCTTACCCGTTTCCGAATCCGCGATGAAATCCGCGAAATTGAGGGTTCCATAAGAGGTTTCCAATCGAAGACCCAATCCCGCCGGTTTTTGGGGCGCGAGAAGTGCGGCGCCGTTGGCGGAAACAGGAACCGAGGCGGCCCCCGGAACCTGGGCCTGGGAGGCGATTTTGGACCGAAGCGCCTGGGCAAATTGGGAAAGGGGCGCCGAGGGACTGGCCATTAATAACTTCTCATAATCGTTCAAGGCTTCCTGGTTTTTTCCCAAAAAATAATAGCTGTTGGCCCGGCCCTGCAGCGCCCGGTTGTCCGAGGGATTCATCCCCAAGGCCGCCGAGAAATAGAGGACGGCCTGGGCGTAATTCCTCGCGGCGTAAAACTGAAGGCCCGCGTTGGTATAGTCGGCGGCCGTGTAGGCCAAAACACCGGCCGGAATCAGGAGGGCCAAAATCCAACAGGAAATTTTTTTGCGAAACGGCGTTAAAGGCATAA
>Ga0265319_1000869_pt1 | contig 19204 bp, 17 predicted proteins | sample 4824metaG_FD_192443 | JGI IMG/M metagenome (GOLD analysis project Ga0265319, IMG submission 192443) | Rhizosphere microbial communities from Carex aquatilis grown in University of Washington, Seatle, WA, United States - 4-8-24 metaG | ecosystem: Host-associated > Plants > Roots > Rhizosphere >...
TCTGACAGAGGACCGGGCCGCTGAGGAAGAAGCGCTCGTGGATCATGCACGTGCCCTCCGCAGAGACGAGACCCTGGAAGCCCGACTGGGGATGGATGCCGTTGCACGTCTGGCCCTCGATCAGAGGGCTGCAGTCCGAGCCACCCTGGTCGTATTCGGAGTTGCCGTGCGCCTGCAGAACCAGCATGTTCTTCGTCGGGTCCCAGCCCGACATGTTCCCGACGCACGAGTTGCCGGCCGGAGTCTTTCCGTCTCCGGGCCACCCCTGGCCGCCGGCGCAGACGAGCTCGTCGAACTCGACGTCGCCCGCGGCGTAGATGAGCGCGCGGCCCTGATAGTGGATGAGTTGGCCGTCGTCGTCGAAGCGGACGTCGCCGTCGAAGAAGATCGTGCCGCCGATCGTGAGCACGTGGGTCGAGTGGTTCCAGGCGAGCCGGCCGAGCAGGACGCCGTTCTCGACCACCTGGCAGTCGTAGTCGCGGTTCAAGGGTGTCATGTCGAGGGTGGGGCTGTTGTCGAAGATCAGGCTGTTGTTCGAATGAGCCGAGTTGTCGTTGTCGAACTGGATCGGCGCGAGGCCGTTGCCGGCGTTCGTGCACGGATGCTTCGGGCCCGGTCGCGCGTTCTGGAAATCGTTTTCGAGGTCCAACTGGGGCAAGACCATGGTGGGATCGAGCGGCCCCATTGTCATCGTGCCCGCCCATACGTGATCGGCCGACGTGCACGGGGTGTGCGCCGCCTGACCGTTGTACGTGCAGGTGCCGCCGATGGTGGCGTCGTGAATCGGGATGGCGGCAGTGCCGATGCCGGTCGTGTCGTCGTTGTAGGTGACCGTGATGGAGACCCAGTCGAGCGACGCGGTGGCGGTTGCCCCCCCGGCGCTGTCCGCCGCGAAGCGCAGGCCGAAGTTCGAGGCGTTCAGGTCGGCGGCGGTCCACGTCGTACCCCAGAGGTCGGACGTGGTGCCGTAGTTGACCGTAGTCGAGCTGGTGCTCCAAATGGTGGCCGTCGCCTTGTTATTACCGACAGGAGCGCCCGCCTTGAGCAGCTGGACGGTGTGGTCCGACAGCGTGCCGTTCATGCCGATCACCGTGTTCGCGAACACCGGTGTCGGCGAGGAGCCGCCCGTGAGGCTCTTCGAGGAGAGCGACATCAGCGTGACGGCCTTCGACGCGTCGGAGCCCTGGAACGTGCAGACGACGGCGGTGGGAAGCGAGCCACCCGTGCACGACACGTTGCCGCTGCCGTAGATCGTCACGAGGGCGTTCGTCACCGTTGTGGCGCTCGCGTTATACGCGATCGAGGTCGAGGTGGTGGCGGATCCACCGGGCGGAGTCCCGCTGAGCTTGAACGTTCCGCCCGTCGGGCTGCCCGTCTCCGTGATCGTCTGCACGGCGTTGCAGCAGGCGCTCGACATCCGCTCGAGCGAGACGGCGATCCCCAGAATCTTCGCGCCTGTCGGAATCCCGAGGCTGAAGTTGGTCGTGTCCTGGTTCGAACCGGTCGCGCCGGCGGCGATGGAGGTGGTGGCGTACACGCCGTTGTTCGTGTACACGTTCGTCGGGTTCGTCCAGCCCGTGCCCGCGGCCGGATAGTGGGTGCCGCCGGTGACCTGCGGGCCGGTGATGTAGACGCTCTTGCCGACATTGATCGACGTGCCGGCGCCGGTGATCGCGCCGCCGTTGACGAGGCAGAGGTCGCTCGGAGTCGCGAGCGGGGCCGGCATCGTGACGGTGTCGATGGTGAGGCACGTGTTGGGGTCACCCTGGTAGAAGCGGCTCCACGCTCCGACGTTCCCACCGGCGACGAGGAACTTCACGTCCGCCGTCTGCGTGAGCGTCGAGGTCCGCGGCGGGTTGCCGACAGAGCCCGTCGCCGTGACCGTCCAGGTGACCTTGTCCGCAGTGACGGTGCCGTTCGGGACGACCGTGCCGTTGTCCGTCCAGATCGAGCTGCCGCTGTAGGTGTACTTGCCGCCGAGTGACCCGTCGCTGCGCGTCGTCGAGCTGAGGACCGTCGAGTCCGTCGGGTCGTTCGCGCCCTGGAGGCGCGACATCGCTTCCGCCAGACCGGCTTCGGCGAGGTGATACGCGCTCGCGGTGGACTGGTCGGAGTACGAGTGCCGGAGGTTGCTCGAGGTGTAGACCGCCACACCGCCGCCGACCGTCGAGAGCACGACAAGCGAGATCAGGGCGAGGAGCAGCGAGATCCCGTGCTCCTGGGCGAGCCGACGCATCGCCCGCCGCAGGGAACGGCTGCAGCGATCGGGGAGGAATGGCATCAGCTTTTTCACCGCAAGTCGCGTCCGGAGTCCACGTCCAGGGAGGAGGTTCTTCCATCGGCAGGACTGGGCAGGCTCGCCGTCCCTCGTTCGGGTAGAGGTCTCAATGCCCGATCGACCAGTAGGCCGTAAGCAGCTCGTGGCCCCAGAACAGGGCGACGATCGAGCCGAGCGCGAGGAAGGGGCCGAACGGGATCCGCATCTTCCGAGCGGCGCTCCCGTGACGCGCAAGCAGGTACAGGCCGGGGACGAGCGCTGCGACCATGCCGATCATCAGCGCCACCGGCACGGTCCGCCCAAGCGCCGCGCCCATCAGCAGCGCGAGCTTCACGTCACCCATGCCCATCCCCTTCGGGTAGGCAAGGGCGGCTGCGAACAGGAAACCCGACGCGCCGAGCGCGCCCAGCGCCCACTCAGGGCTCAGGTGGAGCCCCGTATTGGCGGCGAGAACGACGACGGCGGCCGGAAGGACGATCCGGTTCGGGATGATGTGGTGCTCGACATCCGTGCCCGAGACGGTGACGAGCGTGATGCAGAAGAAGGCGGCGACAAAAGCCGAGCCGGTGAAGCCGAACTTCCAGAAGCAGCCGGCCACGAGCAGCGCAGTCGCGAGCTCGACGGCGGGATAGCGCGCCGCAATCCGGACGCCGCACGTTCGGCAACGCCCGCGTAGGACGAGCCAGGAGACGAGCGGGATGTTGTCGTACCAGACGAGCTCGTTACCGCAGCTCATGCAGGCCGACGGCGGGCTGACGATCGATCGCCGGAGCGGAACGCGTGCGACCACGACGTTCAGGAAGCTGCCGATTGCCAGACCGGGGGCGAATGCGAAGGCTGCGACGGCGAGGTTCACGAGATCGCGGCCGGGAAGCACGGGGCGGGAGCGAGGGTGATGGGGTCCGTGTAGTCGCACGGCCCGGGAAAGCACGGAACCGAGGCGGAGCAGGCAGTGCCGGCAGGGCCCGGCGACCAGACGGTGTTCGAGAGGGCGAGGCGCTGCTTCAGGTCGAACGGTGCGCCGGCCCCGCCGGCCCCCGTCTTCAGCGTCACCGCGATATCCACGTCGACGGTCTGTGTCTCACCCCAGTTGATCGCTCCGACCCATGCCACCGGCGCGGTCATCAGCGTCGGCTTGAAGAAGCCTCCGAACCCCGCGAGGCTGTTGATCAGATTGTTGGCGACGAGCTTGCCCGTGCTCGGGCAGGTGGTGGCGGTCGCGCGATAGATCGCGAACTGTGTCGAGACGGTCGGGCTCGTGCAGACGACCCAGATGATCTTGACGATGTTGGCCGCGTTGATCGTCCCGCACTGCTCACCCGGCACAGCCGGGACGACTGGGTTCTTGGTCCTGTCCGTCACCGGAACCGACAAGGTCATCACCGTGTTGCCGCCGTTCACGGCCACGGCGCACGCGCTGTGCACGTCCGCGCGGACGGCACCCATGGCGAGGCGCGCCGCCTCCTGGGCCTGGAAGCGGTTGTTGACCTGGAGCTCTGCGCGGGAACCGGCGACGAATACGGTGGTGACGCCGCCGAGCACGGTGCCGAGAATCGCGAGCACCATGATCATCTCGATCAGGGTGACGCCGTGCTCGCCGCGGACCGGTAGCCGGAGCCGGAGCCGGTGGATCAAGGCTTGGCCTTTGCCCTGACCTCGACGAGTGCCTGCTGGGCGGCGGAGGCGCTCTTGGCGCCGATCCCCCAGAGGGACTGGGTGCGGCGGTCGACCGCGATCAGGGTCTGCAGCGCGTCGGCGCCGTGCCACCAGCCCATCTGCGCACCGGCGACGACCCAATCGTTCTGGTAGAGCCAGTAGGCGGCGTCCTTGGCGGACTTCGTCCGGTGAGAGTCGAGCCACGTCCCCAGCGCCTTGGCGCGATCCGGGAGGGGCATCTCGTCGAGCGGCTCCTTCTTGGCGCCGGGATCGACGAACGCGACGGGGCGAGTCTGAGGCCACGTGGCCGGCGTGGACTTGGCGGTCGTCACGCCTGCAGGCTTCGTCGCCGGCGTGACGCTCTTCGCGGTCTTTGCCGGCGTCGTCGCGGTCGTCGCGGGAGTCGCGGGAGTCGTTGCCGTGGTTGCAGTGGTCGTTGCGGCGGGCGTCGTTGCGGCAGGCGTCGTCGCGGTGGCCGCAGAGGTGGTCGCCGTCTTCGCGGGCGTCTTCGGCGTCTCCGCGGCGGGCGCCGCCGGACCGAGCGGGTTGCCTGCTAGATCGGCCTCCTGGACGACCGTTCCGGGGTATGGGGACTTGTTGGACGCCTCGCCCAGCTGCTTGTACGAGCCGTTGCGCTTGAGCGTCAAGGTGATGAGCGGCGCCCCGGTGTCGACGACGCGGGTGCCGGCTGCGGGAGACTGCCCGACGACGATGTTCGCCGCGAAGCCGTCGACGGGACCGACGACGCGCCAGGCAAAACCCGCATCGGCGAGCGTCCCCTTGGCGAAGACGAAGGCCAGGTTGCGCACCTCGGGCACGATCAGCGGAGGTGTGGGCGCTGTGTCGACGGTCGGGACCGCGGGCGCCGAGGCGACCCGGCCGCCGGCGGCAAACGTCAGCCCGGCCGTGGCGGCGAGCGCAACGAGGACGAGCACCGCAATGCGCGGCAGAAAGGTGGGCAGCTTACGGGCCATCACAGGTGTTGTCGGCAGAAGTCGCCGCGAACCTAAGACCCAGAGCGGCTGAAGAACACCACTGGGGCGCCGGACGTCTGGGTCGCGACGGGGGAACCGAGATCGAAGGCGGGGCCTCCACCGGCCCGGACCGCCGGGGCAGGCTCGCCCACGACCGCCAGCGTGCGGCCGATCGTCGCCGTGTCGCTCAGGACGGCCAGCGTGGCGCCGTTCGCCGGAGCGTCGTTCGCCGCGGTGTCCGACCACGTGAAGGCCGTGCCGGCAAAGGACGCGAACCACGGCTCCTGCTGCGGCCACCCCGTTGCGGGCTGGAGCTGGAGATGAAGGTGCGGCCCGGTCGCATCGCCTGTGGCTCCGACGAGGCCGACCGGCTCACCCGCGCTCAACGAGGCGCCCGGGACGATGTTCGCATCGAGCACCGAGAGGTGGCAGTACGTCCAGACCTGGCCGTCGAAGGCCTGCAACGTCAGGCCGATGCCGCATTGCGGGTCGGGCATGCTCCACGAGCGCAGGACGACAGAGTCCGCCAGCGCGTAGAGCGGCGAGCCGAGGGGCGCGGCGATGTCGACGGCGGGGTAGTCGTGGTGCGTATGGGAGGCGAAGACGATGCCGGGGCCGCCACCGACCGGGAAGACGTAGCCGGAGGAATACGAAGGCGCCCCGAGGAGCTGGGCCGCACCGGGCGCAAAGGAAGACGCCGCGGACGCCTGCTCGGCGCGGGCCAGCTCCTGTCGAGCCTCCGCCAGGGCCTGCGTCTTCTGGTCGACGACCTGCGCTGCGGCTTCACGGCGATAGGCGATCCGTCCGGCGCGCGCCTCGAGGGTCAGCCGGTTGGAGAGCAGCGACGCGTTTGCCGCCGTCGCCTCCCCCCGGGTGACCTGCCGGTCCAGCCCCCGGAGTGTTTCTCGCGCTGCGACCAGCTCTCCGTTCGCCGTGACGACGGCATTGCGCGCCGTGTCCAGGGACATCTGGAGGCGATCGAGCGAGAAGGCGACGCCGGTGTTCGCGCCGTAGAGATTGGCCAGATCGAGAACTTCCGTCACGTACCAGTCGGCGTGGTTGTACGCATAGACACTGCGGTAGAGATCGGTCGCACCGCCGGCTGCGGCGAGATATCGCGCCGCCGAGAGGATGGCGTCGTCCGGGTTCCACGGATCGGCGACGCCGTCGCCGTTTCCGTCGGTGCCCCAGCGGAGCCACGTGTCCGGCATGAACTGCATCCAGCCGATCGCGCCTGCGGAGCTCGGGCCCATGTTGCGGCCGAAGTTCGACTCCACCTTGTTGATCGCGGCGAGCACCTGCCACGGGATTCCGTAGGTCGAGCCGGCGCGCTGCCAGATGCCGAGCAGTTGCGCGTAGGAGAGCTGCGCCGGAGACGACGGCACAACCTCGAGGTTGAACGGCAGAGCGACCGATCCGGCGGCGTTCGGCGTCAGGTCGGGCAGGAAGGACATAGGGGCCGACGCCGCAGACGACGAAGGAAGGACGGCGAAGGTGTCCGCGCGGGCCGTCCCGGCCAGCAGCACGACACCGAGGACGAGCGCGAGCAACGCGAGCCGGCGCATCGGGACTAGCCCGTGGGGGCGACGCGCAGACCGAAACCCTCTTCGGCCTGCTGGGGAATTCCGAGCAGCGTGTCAGGCTCCGGCGTCGGGTGCGCTGCTTCCTCCACGGCGGCTGCCTCTGCCGCGACCGCCGCCTGGTCTGCACGCTGCCGCTTCTGAGCCTGCTCGAGCGAGACGAGGAAGTCGTGCCGGTTCGTCGCGGCGTTCGCCGCGATCTCCGCGTCGACCTTGCCGGAGAGCACGTGCTCGATCAGCGCCTGCGTGAAGGTCTGCATCTGGAAGAACTCGCCCTCGGCGACGGCGTCGGTGATCTCGTCGGCTTTGCCTTCGCGGATCAGGTCGGCGATGCGTGCGTTCATGACCATCACCTCGACCGCTGCGACGCGTCCGCCGCCGATCTTCGGCAGCAGGCGCTGGCTGACGACGCCGCGCAGGACGCCGGCGAGGATCGCGCGGATCACTTCCTGCTTCTCGGGCGGGAAGAACTCGACCATGCGGGCGACGGTCTCCGCCGCGTCGATCGTGTGCAGCGTCGACATCACGAGGTGGCCCGACTCGGCAGCCTGCAGCGCCGTCTGGGCCGTCTCGGCGTCGCGGAGCTCGCCGATCAGAATCGTGTCCGGGTCCTGTCGGAGGGCACGGCGCAGCGCCTGGCCGAAGGACTCGGTGTCGAGCCCGACCTCGCGCTGGTTGACGATCGAGTTGTGATCCGGGTGGAGGATCTCGATCGGGTCCTCGATCGTGATGATGTGCTGCTTCCGCTGCCGGTTCATGTAGTCGATCATCGCGGCGAGCGTCGTCGTCTTTCCCGAGCCGGTGGCGCCCGTGACGAGCACGAGACCGCGGTGCTCCTCGGCGAGCTTCCGCACGCCCTCCGGCAGGTTGAGCTGCTCGAAGTTCGGCACCGTCTTCGGGATGACGCGGAAGGCGAACGAGATCGCGCCACGCTGGCGGTACGCGTTGACGCGGAAGCGCGGGAGATCCTCGTCCTGGTAGGCGATGTCGAGGTCGCCGACGTCCTGGAAGTGCTGCAGCTTCTCGGGCGCGCGACCGCCGACGATCTGCAGGATCTCGGCGAGACCCTCGTCGTCGAGCGCGGGAAAGCCTTCCATCGGATCGAGATCGCCGTCGCGCCGGAGGATCGGCGGCTGGCCGACCTTCAGGTGAATGTCGCTGGCGCCGAGCTCGACGGCGCTCCTGAGCAGGTTGTTCAGATCCATGAGGACTCGACCATGGGATCGGCCGCAAGTGCCCCCGGCTTTAGCGAGCGGCGCCGGTACCTCGGAGCCGCGCGAGTCGCGAGGCTACAATCCCGCTCCCTGGGGGTGTGCCCGAGCGGCCAAAGGGAACGGGCTGTAAACCCGTCGGCTCAGCCTACGGAGGTTCGAATCCTCCCGCCCCCATTGCCTCGTTTTCCAGGACTGACGGAAATAACCAAAATGCCAGGTATGAACCCCGACCCTTCTAGCCGGGTTCCTGGCCGTCGGCTTCGACCGACGTCCGTTCCTCGGCCCAAATCGTGCCGCCTTGGGCGTCGATGAGGCCTTTTGCGATTGCGAGACCGAGGCCGCTACCGGCGGTCGAACGTGACTTGTGCGCACGCCAGAAGCGGTCGAACACGCGGCTAATGGAAGGAACATCATGCGTAAAGGCGCAGCGTCCGGAGAGATCCTCAGGCAGCAGGTGGGTGGTTGGTTGCCGAGCGACCAACGCGCGCTCGACGCGTGGGTCGCGAGCCTGACCAGGAAGGTCGAGCTCGCTGAGCCGGCTGAGCTCCATCCCGTCATCCTCGAGTTCCAGGAGCTGATCGCGACCGACCCGATCGTGCGCATGTACATGGAACAGATGCTCACCCAGGTGCCGAAGAGCGGGCAGTACCGGCAGCATCACCTGACGAGCATCGACCAGATGCTCACCCTGATCAACTGGGTGCTGACCGAGGGCCCGGCGTACGACGACACGAGCATGGTTGCGTGTCCCCTGGACTCGATTCTGGACTGGGCGGTATGCACACCAGCCGGGTTCGCCGCGTTTCGCATGGATTCGGTCAACGCGATGTTCAAGAAGATCCTCGACGTCTGGTGCGAGTTCCTGAGCGGGCCCGATTCGCTCTACGTGTTCAACGACGGCCCGAGCGGCTGGAAGAGCCCGGCCGCCGCCAAGGCGATCGGGATCGAGCAGTACCAATACGACCCGCAGGACGAGCATTGGGGCTTCAAGTCATGGAACGACTTCTTCGCCAGACGCTTCAAGGAGGGCCAGCGTCCCGTCGCCGATCCTGACGACAACAAGGTGATCGTGAGCGCGTGCGAGTCCACGCCGTACCGGATCGGCCTCAACGCGAAGAAGCAAGACAAGTTCTGGCTGAAGGGCCAGCCATACTCGCTCCAGGACATGCTCGCGAACGACGAGACGGTAGACGAGTTCGTCGGCGGAACGGTCTACCAGGCATTCCTCAGCGCCCTCAACTACCACCGCTGGCACAGCCCCGTATCCGGCACGATCAAGAAGGCCTTCGTGAAGGGCGGCACCTACTTCTCGGGAGCCGATGTCGAGGGTGAGGATCCGGCCATGCCCACTGACTCGCAGGGCTACATCGCACATGTCGCAACACGGGCGCTCTTCTTCATCGAGGCCGACGACCCCGGAATCGGGTTGATGTGCTTCAGCGCAATCGGAATGGATGAGGTCTCCTCATGCATCATCGGCCCGGACGTCACACCCGGAACCCACGTACAAAAGGGACAGGACATCGGCCACTTCCAGTTCGGCGGCTCCACCCACTGCCTGCTATTCCGGCCGGGAGTAATCAGGGACTTCGCGATCGGCGCGATCCCGCAGCCCACTAGCCCGAACCCACCGCTCGTGCAGGTCAACACGAAGATCGCGACCGCCAACTAGTCAGGTCTCTCCGGCGACGATCACCGGCGCGCGCGACCTGAGGTGGCCCCGCCCGACGCAGCCCGTAAGCCCTCAGCGCGCCCTGGGAGCTTTACCTAGGGGATGGCTAGGCGCTAAGGTAATGCCTATGCTCGGCTTCACTCGACTAGCGGCCGTCGCGGGCGCGGCCGCACTCCTCACGGCGTCGGGTCTCGCGTCGACGGCTCGCTCGGCGGCGCCCGAGTCGGATTACGCGTACGCGCAGTTCGGCGTCGGGGCGGAGTACCTGCTGGCGGACTTCTACGGGCAAGCTGTCGCATCGAAGAAGTTCAGCGGCGTGGAGCTTGCCGCGTTGCGCCGCGCGCAGTTCAACGCGGGCGAGCACCTCGCCGCACTGACGAAGATCCTGTCCGACGGCGCGCAGCCGGTCGCGGCCGCCGCAGACTTCACCTTCACGTATCCGAAGGGCACGTTCGGCTCGCGGGCGTCGATCGCAAAGACTGGACTGATGATCGAGCAGGCGGTGCTCGGCACGTATCTGAGCGCCGCGGTCTCCGTGTCGGTGCCGGCCTTCCGCGAGGTGTTCGCACGCGTCCTCGCAAACACGGCCGAGCACGTGAGCGTGCTGTCGCGGATCGTTACGGGCCGACCGATCGGCAACTCCTTCCCCGACCTGCTCACGCTCGAAGCGGCGAGCGACGCACTCGACCCGTACTTCGGCGGATGACGAAAGGGCTCTTCATGCGACCGCACGGTCTGGCGTTCGTCCTCGCCCTGACGGTCGCTCTTGGACTCGCAGCGTCAGGCACGGCTGCCTCGCACGCGACAAAGCTGAACATCTACGCGGCGGCGTCGCTCACCGAAGTGTTCCCGAGCTATGACGCGAGCGAGAACTACAACTTCGCCGGCTCGAACGCGCTCGAGACGCAGATCCGCAACGGCGCTCCCGCCGATGTCTTCGCATCTGCGAGCCCGACGAACACGCAGAACCTGTTCAAGGCAGGACTCGTCGACAAGCCGGTGACGTTCACCGCGAACCGCGTCGTGCTCATCGTCCCGAAGTCGAATCCGGCCGGCATCACGAACGTCTACGACCTCGCGCAGGTGAACGCGAAGGTCGTGCTCGCCGCACCGTCGGTCCCGGTCGGGTCGTACGCGCGCACGGTGCTGAGGAACCTCGGCATCAGCGCGGCCGTGCTCGGCAAGGTCGTGAGCAACGAGTCCGACGTGAAGGGCGTCGTCGGCAAGATCGCGCTCGGCCAGGGGGACGCGGGCTTCGTCTACGCGACCGACGTGAAGCCGGTGGCGGACCAGGTGACGGCGATCAAGATCCCCGCCTGGGCGCAACCGCGCGTTCGCTACGAGATCGCGGTCCTGTCGAAGTCTCCGAACATGAAGGCCGCGCAAGCGTGGGTGAAGGGCATCCTCGGGAAGAAGGGGCAGGCGGCGCTCGCCGCGGCCGGGTTCCTGCCGATCCCTGGTAGCCGGTCGTGAGACACCGGCCGACCGCGAACGGATACTTGATCGCCTGATGGCGCGAGAGCGATATACGGCAGCCGCGGCCGCGCGCGCCCTCGGGATCAGCCTCGACACGCTGCGCCGCTGGGACAAGGACGGCAAGATCCGTGTCGAGCGTGACGCGTCGAACAGGCGCGTCGTTTCCGCCGCCGAGATCGAGCGTCTGCGCGGCCCGGAGCACACGGAGCAGCTCTCCGCGCGCAACGAGCTCCGCGGCGTCGTGCGGTCGGTCGAGCTCGACGGCTTCCTCGCCCGCGTCGAGATCGACATCACGGAGCCCGCGACAGTGACCGCGATCATCACGCGCGAGTCGGCGGAGGAGCTCGACCTGCATCCGGGGATGAGCGCCGCAGCGATCGTCAAGTCGACGAGCGTGATGATCCGCCGATGACCCGTCGCGGCGGCGCGTTCGCGGCCGCGCTCTGGAGCGGCGCCGTGATCGCGCTCGCGTTCCTGCTGCTCCCGATGCTCGCGATCTTCCTGCGGGTGAGCCCGGGCGAGCTGCTCCACGGGATGAGCAGCGGCCCGGCCGTCGATGCGCTGCGCGTCACGCTGATCACGAGCGCCGTCGCCAACGCGCTGATCCTCGTCGTCGGCACTCCTGCCGCCTACCTGATCGCCGGCTCGCGGTTTCGCGGGCGCGACCTCGTCGTCACGTTGATCGAGCTGCCGCTCGTCCTGCCGCCCGCCGTCGCGGGGATCGGCCTGCTCGCCGCGTTCGGACGACTCGGTCTGCTCGGCGGCACGTTCAAGGCGCTCGGAATCGACATCGCGTTCACGAAGGTCGCGGTCGTGATGGCGGTCACGTACGTCGCGAGCCCGTTCTATCTGCGGGCGGCACTCGCCGCATTCGAGGCCGTCGATCCGAACCTGCCGGCTGCAGCGCGCACGCTCGGCGCCGGCCCTGCCCGCACGTTCTTCCGCGTCGCGCTGCCGCTCGCGGCAGGCGGTCTCGGTGCGGGCGCGGCGCTCGCGTTCGCGCGCGGCATCGGTGAGTTCGGCGCGACAATCATGTTCGCCGGGTCGCTGCGCGGCGTGACGCAGACGCTGTCGCTCGCGATCTACGAGCAGTTCGACGTCAACTTCGACACCGCACTTGCGATCGGCGCCGAGCTCGTGATCGTGAGCGCCGCCCTCCTCCTCGTCGTGAAGCTGGTGATCCGGTGGAGACGCTTCAACTCGACGTACACCATCGCCTCCGCAGCATCCAGCTCGAGCTGACGCTCGACGCGCGGCCGGGCGAGACGCTCGCCCTGGTCGGCCCCTCCGGCGCCGGCAAGTCGACGGTGCTGCGCATCGTCGCCGGGCTCATGACGCCGGACAGCGGCACCGTCGCGCTGGGCGACGCGGTGTGGCTCGACACGGACCGGCACATCGACCTTCCGCCGGAGCAGCGCTCGGTCGGGCTCGTCTTCCAGGACTACGCGCTCTTTCCGCACCTCGACGTGCGCCGCAACGTTTCCTTCGGCGGCGCCGAGCGCGTCGACGAGCTGCTCGCGCGCTTCGACATCGCACACCTCGCGGGCGAACGCCCCGGCGCGATCTCCGGCGGCGAGCGCCAACGAGTCGCGCTCGCACGCGCGCTCGCGCGCAACCCGCGCGTCCTGCTACTCGACGAGCCGCTCTCCGCGCTCGACGCACACACGCGGGCGACCGTCCGCGGCGAGCTCCGCGACCTCCTGCACGAGCTCGAGCTGCCGGCGATCATCGTCACCCACGACTTCGAGGACGCCGCAGTGCTCGCCGACCGCGTCGGCGTCCTCGTCGCCGGAAAGCTGCTCCAGGTCGCGACGCCGAGCGAGCTCGTCGCGACGCCGGCCGACGCCTTCGTGGCAACGTTCACCGGCGCGAACGTACTGGAGGGAACCGCCACACTCGCGTCCGACGGCCTGACCCATGTCGTCCTCGACGTCGGCGGCAGCGCGTGGACCACGGACCAGGCGAGCGGCAGGGTCGCACTCGCCGTCCACCCGTGGGAGGTCTCGCTCGCCCGCGAGACGAGCACCGACTCGGCCGTCAACCACATCCACGCGCCGATCGCTTCGATCGTCCGGCTCGGCAATCGCGCTCGTGTGCGGATCGGCCCCCTCACCGCCGAGATCACAACCGGCTCGATCGAGCGCCTAGACCTGAAGGAAGGCGAGCCGGTGTTCGCGACCTTCAAGGCAACTGCGACTCGCGTTCTCGCCGGTGCCGAGTGACGAACGCTTACGCCTGCGTGTCCGGCCCCGGCCACGTGTCGGAGAGCAGGTAACCCTCCGGAAACGGATCGTCGGGGTCGACGAAGACCTCGGTTATCCCGGTGATCCAGGCGCTGCCGCGGATCGCGGGCACGATCGCGGACCGGCCATCCACCATTGCGTCGGCGACGATCCGGCCGTCGAACGTGGTGCCGATCACGGAGGCATGCGTCATGGCGTCGCCGACGTGCATCACGCCCCGTGCGTGCAGGGCCGCCATGCGCGCCGAGAGGCCCGTGCCTGTTGCGGAGCGATCGAGACGGCCCGGCGCGACGACGACGGCGTTCTTCGACACCGCCCCCACTCCCTGCCACGGCCCGGCGATCTGCACGATGCTCACGCCCGCGATGTCCGCGTTCTCCGGATGCACGCACGGAAGCTGCTCGCGCGCCGCACGGCGGATGCGCTCGCCGACTGCGCACAGCTCGCGCGCCTCCGACGGCTCGAGCGTGAAGCCGAGTGCGGCCGCATCGGCGATCGCGTACCACATGCCGCCGAACGCGACGTCGACCGTGAGCGTGTCGAGACCGTCGACCTCGAGCGCCGCGTCGATCCGGTCGACGAAGCACGGGACGTTCGTGAGCTCGACGCTCGTGCACCGCCCGTCACGGCACGCTGCGCGCACCTCGACGACGCCTGCGGGCGCTTCGAGGCGCAACGTCGTCTCGGGCTCGCGCATCTCGACCATGCCGGTCTCGAGCAGCACCGTCGCGACGCACATCGTGTTCGAGCCCGACATCGCGGGATACTCGGTCGGCTCCATGATGATGTAGCCCGCAGCGCAGTCCGGCCGTTGCGACGGGACGATCAGATTCGCATGGACGGCGACGCTCCCGCGGGGCTCACGCAACAGCAGTCGCCGCAGCGAGTCGTCGGCGCGCAGCGCCTGCATCTGCTCGAAGACCGTCGCGCCCGGCGGCGGCAGCACGCCGCCGACCACGACGTTTCCGACCTCCCCGCCGGCATGGCAGCCGACGACGGTGATGACGCGGCGCGACCGCATCGTCATACCTTATGACTCGCCGTGGTGAGAGGATGAGCGCATGAGCGAGAACGAGTTCATCCAGCCCGACGGTGTCGCAAGGCCGAGCTTCCCGTACACGCCGGTCGTCGTGAGCGGCGACCTCGTCGTCACCGCAGGGCAGGTCGCGAACGACGCGACCGGCACGATCGTCTCGGACGACGTGGAGGCGCAGTGCCGCCAGGTGCTCGACAACGTCCGCGCCTGCCTGCAGGCCGCCGGCTGCGAGCTCTCCGACGTGATCAAGGTGAACGCGTTTCTTCCAGATCTCGGCAACTTCGACGTCTACAACACCGTCTATCGCGAGTACTTCAGCGAGCCGTACCCGGCACGGACGACCGTTGGCGCCGCGCTTGCACCCGGCCTCCATGTCGAAGTCGAAGTGATCGCGCGGCGCCCCGGTTGAGTCAGGCGGCTTGCCCCGCCTTCGTCGCGCCAGGGACCTCGACGAGCTTGCCGCTCTCGACCTCGTACACGTAGCCGTAGATCGGAATGCGTCCTGGGACGAGCGGATGATCGTCGGCGAGCTGAGCCTGACGGTCGGCTCCGAGGAATACGTGCTTGGCCCCGGCGACTCGGTGTCGTTCGACTCCGCCACGCCGCACCGCCTCTACAACGCCGGACTGGAGACGACCGAGGCGATATGGATCGTCCTGGCTGCAGAGACGTAGGTGTCGTTTGGCTGGAGACAGCCGGCGCTCCTCGTTCTCGGTAGGCTCGGCGGCCGGTGGCGGTTGTCGAGACACCCGATCTTCGTGGCGCGTTTCCCCGCCTGACGGATGCGCAGCTCGCTGCGATTGCAGCGCGCGCAGAGCGCCGTCCGACACGCGCGGGCGACGTGCTCTTTCGCGAGGGTGACACGGGATACGACTTCGTCGTCGTCGCCGCCGGCATGGTCGCCGTCATCTCGGACTACGGGACGGAAGATGAGAGCGTCTTCGCCGTCCACGGTGCCGGCCGCTTCCTCGGCGAGGTGAGCCTCGTCACCGGGCAGGCGGCCGTGTTCACCGCCGTCGTGCAGGAGCCGGGCGAGGTGTTCGTCGCGCCCGCGCAACAACTGCGGACGTTCGTGACACACAACGCCGGCCTCGGAGACATCATTCTTCGCGCCTTCCTGTTGCGGCGCGACATGTTGATCGACGCCGGAGTCGGCCTGAGGATCGTGGGCTCGCGCTACTCCCCCGACACACGGCGCCTCCGTGATCTGGTCGCACGAAATCGTGTGCCTCACCGCTGGCTCGATCTGGAGACCGACCCCGCCGCGGAGGAGCTGATCAGGCGCCTCGGCGTGACCCCGGACGAGACACCCGTGGTCATCTCGGCCGACCGTGTCCTGCGCAACCCGACGAACGCGGAGCTCGCGCAGGTCGCCGGCCTCAGTCACGTCGGCGGCGCGCCGTCGGTCGACCTCGTCGTCGTCGGCGCCGGCCCGGCCGGGCTCGCGGCGGCCGTCTACGGCGCCTCCGAAGGGCTCTCGACCGTCGTCGTCGACGGCGTCGCGCCGGGCGGGCAGGCTGCAACGTCCGCGAGGATCGAGAACTACCTCGGGTTTCCGGCAGGCATCTCCGGCTCGGAGCTCGCCGAGCGCGCGGTCATCCAGGCGGAGAAGTTCGGAGCCGAGCTGACGATCTCCGCTGCAGCGGCGGCACTGGAGGCCCGCGACGGCGGCTACGTCGTCGTCCTCGACGACGGCGCGGAGGTCACGGCTCGCTCGGTGGTGATCGCCACCGGCGCGCGCTACCGCAAGCTCGACGTGCCGCAGCTCGCCGAGTTCGAGGACACGAGCGTCTACTACGCGGCGACACGCATGGAGGCGCAGACCTGCGTCGGCGATCCGGTGGTGGTCGTCGGCGGCGGCAACTCGGCGGGGCAGGCTGCGGTGTTCCTCTCGCAACATGCCGTGCACGTGAGCCTGCTGACCCGCGGCCCGGATCTCGGGAAGGGCATGTCGCGGTACCTCGTCGATCAGGTCGAGGACGATCAGCACGTCAGCGTGCTTCCGTCCACCGAGGTGCGCGAGCTGATCGGCAGCGACGGCGAGCTGCAGTCGATCGCCGTCGAGAACAACCAGACCGGCGAGCGCAGCTTGCTCGCCTGCCGCGCGCTCTTCGTCTTCATCGGCGCAGAGCCGTACACGCAGTGGCTCGGAGACGCGATCTCGCTCGACGAGAACGGCTTCATCCTGACGGGCTCGGACGCCGCCGACGGAGGTCGCCCGCCGCTGCTCTTCGAAACGAGCCTCCCAGGCGTGTTCGCGGTCGGAGACGTGCGCTGTGGATCGATCAAGCGCGTCGCGTCGGCGGTCGGGGAGGGCTCGATGGCCGTCCGGCTGGTGCACGAGTACCTCGCGCTGTAGCCCCCGACCGGCGAACTCCGCAAGGACCGCCTAAGATGGCGGTTCTGCCCTCTTAGCTCAGTTGGTAGAGCACCTCCATGGTAAGGAGGGGGTCAACAGTTCGAGTCTGTTAGAGGGCTTCACAAAATAACCTGCAAATGCTTCGGTTCCCGTCTAGGCGGCGCGCCCTTGCGAGCGAGACGACGTTGTTGGGGACAGGTCTTGGGGACAGGTCATCGCTGGCGTCAGTCCTCGTCCACAAGTCCCGTCCGATAGGCGACGACGATCGCCTGGGCGCGGTCACGGACGTCGAGCTTCTGGAGGACGCGCGTGACGTGCGTCTTGACGGTCGTCTCGCCGATGTAGAGCTGCGTTCCAATCTCTGCGTTGGAGAGCCCCTGCGCGAGGAGCTGCAGGACCTCGTGCTCACGCGACGTCAGCTCGTCGAATCCCGTCGGCGGCGTCCGGGGAGGCAGCTTCGTGAACTGCTTGATAACGCGCCGCGTCACACTCGACGACAGGAGCGCGTCCCCGGCTGCGACGGTTCGGATCGCGGCGAGGAGCTGCTCGGGCGGATCGTCCTTGAGCACGAAGCCGCTCGCCCCGGCGCGCAGCGCCTCGTAGATGTACTCATCGAGGTCGAACGTCGTGAGGATCAAGACGCGTACGAGCTCGTCGGCCGCGAGGATCCTGCGCGTCGCCTCGAGACCGTCCAGCGTCGGCATGCGGATGTCCATCAGCACGACATTCGGCTGGAAGCGCGCGGCCTTCTCAACGGCTTCGAGACCGTTCTCGGCTTCCGCCACGATCTCGATGCCGTCCGCGTTCTTCAGGAGCATCCGAAAGCCGTCTCGCACCATCCACTGGTCGTCGGCGACGAGGACGCGGATCGTCATCGATCGTCTCGTTGGAGCGGCAGGCGGGCACGCAAGAGGAAACCCCCGCCGTTTAGAGCTTCTGCGCCCATCTCGCCGCCATAGATCTTGACGCGTTCCCCGACGCCGACCAGGCCGTGGCCGAGTCCCGGCCCAGGGGGGCCGCCGCGGCCGTCGTCGCGAACCTCGATCCGCAGCTCGTTCGGCGCATGGACGATCTTGACGTCGGCTCGTGTGGCGTGCGCATGCTTGAGCACGTTCGTCAGGCCCTCTTGGACAATCCGGTAGGCGGAGAGGTCCAGCGCCCCCGGGAGCGATGCGGGCTCACCCTCGGTCTCGAGGTCGACCCGCAGTCCCGTCCTGCGTACCTCGTCGAGCAGCAGCTCGAGCGCTGCGAGGCCCGGCTGAGGAGTGAGGTCGACGTCGTCCGTCTCGTGGCGCATGGCGCCGAGGAGCCGGCGCATCTCGGTGAGCGCGGCCCGCCCGGTTCGCTCGACGTCCTCGAGCGCCTGCTTGTCGTCGGCCAGCTTGTCGGGGAGCCCGTGCCGGACGGCTCCCACCTGGAGCACCATCACGCTCATCGAGTGCGCGACGATGTCGTGCAGTTCGCGCGCGATCCGCGCGCGCTCCTCGGCGACCGCGATCCGCGCCGTCGTCTCGCGCTCGCGCTCGGCGCGCGTCGCGCGTTCCTCGGCAGCCCCGGCCTGCTCGGAGCGGGCGCGAAGCGTAAGCCCGAGCGTCCAGGCGATCGCGAACAGCAGCGGCAGAGCGATGAAGTCGCTTGCGGAGCGCGCCGGGTCGTTGGAGGTGACGACGGCCGCGGCTGCCACCACGACGACGAGACCGACGCGCGCCTGGAAGCCGTCGATGAGGTTGCCGAGGAGAAATGCTGCTGCCATGCCTGCGACGAACACCGCCACGGGGAAGACGATCAGTCGGCCGTCGACGAACGAGAGGGCGGCGGCGACGATCCAGAGGGCTGCGGGCGCTGCGAACGGGGCTCTGCGACGCGCGAACAGCGGCACGAAGAGCGCGACGATCGCGGGGATCGCGACCCACAGCGTCGTCCGCGGCGCTAGAACGGCATCGTGGCGGAAGGCGACCTCGACGCTGCTCTCGACCGCCGCGAGCACGACGAGAACGTCGAACGCGTATCTGCGAAGGACTGCGGGAAGATCGACCACCGCTCAAACGTACTGCGCGCCCCCGGCGGGCGTGTCCTACTCGAGTAGGACACGCCGTCGCCGAAAGGGACGAGCGAAGACGGGCCGTCGCGACGACGACCCGAGCGACGCGCGCTCGTAGCGTCGAGATACCTCATGTCCAACTCGAAAGGAACTCACATGTCTGTCTCGACGAGACGCTTCAGTCGCGGCCGGATCGCCGGCCTGACCCTGATCGCCGTCCTCACGCTCGGGCTCGGCTACCTCCACTTCGCCGGCAGCTCTACGTCCGTCTCCGTGCCTGCCGGCGCGCATGCAGGCCAGTTGACGCTCAAGAGCTGCAGCTACACGACTGAGAACGGCACCTCCGCCGCGAATTGCGGGACGCTCGTGGTGCCCGAGAACCGCCATGTTCCGAAGTCGCGCCTGATCGCACTTCCGGTCATCGTGATTCGTGCCCATTCGGCCCATCCGGGCGCCCCGATCTTCCGCCTGCAAGGCGGCCCCGGCATCACCAACATGGTCTTCCCGGACGCGAGCCGTTTCACCGCCAAGCACGACCTCGTGCTCGTCGGCTACCTCGGCGTCGACGGATCGACCCGGCTCGACTGCCCAGAGGTGAGCTCGGCAATGGGGCACTCGCGTGACCTCCTCAGCGAGCAGTCGTACCGCGCCGACGCCGCGGCGTTCCGGTCGTGC
>Ga0265319_1000870_pt1 | contig 19199 bp, 19 predicted proteins | sample 4824metaG_FD_192443 | JGI IMG/M metagenome (GOLD analysis project Ga0265319, IMG submission 192443) | Rhizosphere microbial communities from Carex aquatilis grown in University of Washington, Seatle, WA, United States - 4-8-24 metaG | ecosystem: Host-associated > Plants > Roots > Rhizosphere >...
AGCGCGTCGATCGCGTGGAGCCAGTCGCCGTCGGCGACGAGGCGGCCGCCCTGCTGCTCCCCCATGCCGGCGTACGGCCCTATCGGCGAGGCGAGCCACGGCACGCCGGCGGCGGCGTACTCCTTGAGCTTGACGTCCGAGCGCGCCTGGTTGACGGCGGTGTCGGCGATCGGGGCGAGCGCGAAGTCGAAGTGCCGCAGATGGTCCGGCAGCGAGCCGTACGGGACGCCGGGCAGGTGCGTGTAGCGGCGGCTCCGGATCCCGAGGTCGAGGCCCAGGCCGGTGATCTGCAGGTGCGCATGGCGCGCCAGCAGGTGGTCGAGCGCCTCGCGGATGCCGAGCGCCTCGAAGCTTTCGGCGTGGTAGGGCATCGCCACCCAGCCGATGTGGATGCCCTGGTGCGGCATCACGCGCTCGGGGCGCCTGAACGCAGGCGGCAGCTGGTTGGGCAGGATCTGCACCTCGCGGCGGCTGTCGGCGGCGTGCAGGCGCGCGAGCGCCTCGCTCGGCGTCGTGACGGCGTCGGCGACTCTCGCCATCGAGCGCATCGAGGCGAAGAAGCGCTGCGCCGCCATGCCGTCCTGCCCGGGCGCCTTGGACGCTTCCTCGAGCAAGGCGACGCGGGGATCGTCGTTGTCCCACACGACCGCGATCCCGCGGCTGCGCAGCTGTCTCGCCAGCCGCACCATCAGCGGATGGCTTATGCGCATCACCTGGATCGCGTCGAAGTCGAGCAGCGCCGCCGGGTCGCGTATCTCGTCGCGCTCCTCGACGTGCACGACGTGCCCGCGCTGCGCCAGCGCCTGCATCGGCACGATCGATCGGTAGATCGACTCGATCGTGCTCTCCGGGACCAGCGACGCTATCCGCATGCGTCCGAGCATCTCAGCCCCCGCGTGGGGCTGCAACCTCCACCCGTCGGCCCGCCGACGGTGGAGCCTTGCCACATGCGGGTAGAGTCGGGGGATGCGGATCCTCGTCGTGGGTGCGGGGGGTGTCGGCTCGGCGGTCCCGGCGATCGCTCAGCGCCGGGGCTTCTTCGACCACATGACCGTCGCGGACGTCGCGCTGGAGCGCGCGCGCGGCGCCGTCGAACGGCTCGGCGAGCCGGACCGCTTCTCCGCGGCGCAGGTCGACGCCTCCGACGAGGCGGCGCTCGTCGCGCTGATCCGCGAGGCGCGCGCGGACGCCGTCCTCAACGCCTGCGACCCGCGCTTCAACGAGCCGATCTTCGCCGCCTGCCACGCCGCGCGCGTGACCTACCTCGACATGGCGATGACGCTCTCGCACCGTCATCCGACTGACCCCTACCGGCAGCCGGGCACGATGCTCGGCGATCTGCAGCTCGCCGAGGCGGAGGCGTGGGAGCGCGCGGGCCAGCTCGCGCTCGTGGGGATCGGCGTCGAGCCAGGCCTGTCGGACGTCTTCGCCCGCTACGCCGCCGACCATCTCTTCTCGGCGATCGACGAGGTCGGCGTGCGCGACGGCGCGGACCTGCGGGTCGAGGGCTACGACTTCGCGCCCACGTTCTCGATCTGGACGACGATCGAGGAGTGCCTCAACCCGCCGCTCGTGTGGGAGCGCGAGCGCGGCTGGTACACGACCGAGCCGTTCTCCGAGCCGGAGATCTTCACCTTCCCCGAGGGCATCGGCGAGATCGAGTGCGTCAACGTCGAGCACGAGGAGGTCGTGCTGATCCCGCGCTGGGTCGACTGCGAGCGCGTGACGTTCAAGTACGGCCTCGGGCAGGAGTTCATCGACGTGCTCAAGACGCTCCACAAGCTCGGCCTCGACGCGACCGAGCCGGTGCGCGTGCGCGGCGCCGAGGTCTCGCCGCGCGACGTTGTTGCCGCCACGCTGCCGGACCCGGCGACGCTCGGGGACCGCATGACCGGGCGCACCTGCGCGGGGACCTACGTCACGGGCACGGGCGTGGACGGCAGACCGCGGCGCACGTACCTCTACCACGTCGTCGACAACGAGTGGACGATGCGCGAGTACGGCTCCCAGGCGGTCGTGTGGCAGACCGCGCTCAACCCCGTCGTCGCGCTCGAGCTGCTCGCGACCGGCGCCTGGAAGGGCGTCGGCGTGCTCGGGCCCGAGGCATTCGACGCCGTCCCGTTCCTGGAGCTGCTGGCCGACTACGGCTCGCCGCACAGAGTCACAGACGCTGCAGGAACGCCTCCGTCGCCGCCGTCATGACGCGCTGGAGCGCGCGGCCCTCGTCGGTCGTGCCGTGCGCGCGCACGAGCTCGTGCGCGGCGACCGCGCCGAACTGGCCGAAGAAGCGCACGATCTCGGCGACCGAGGCGCCGCCGAGCGCCGCCGCGTCGCCGTAGGCGGACGTCGCCGCGAGCGCGTCCTGCGATGCGCCGGCCGCGAGCGCTCCCGCGAGCGCTTCGAGCCAGGCGCGCGAGCGCGCGATCCCCTGCGGGGAGAGGAACCAGCCCGGCCGCGCCGGCTCGTACAGCGCGCGCCCCGCGCGCTCGGCGAACGCCGGCCCGTCGTGCTCGAGCAGCCGCGCGCTCGCCGGCAGCGGCCGTGCCGGCAGCTCCCACGGGCGCAGGCTCGGCGTGCGCTGCCGCTCGCGCGCGAGCCGCTGCACGTCGCTGCGGCGGAAGCGGCGATGCCCGCCCTCGGTGCGCGTGCCGGGCAGCACGCCCTGGTCAGCGAGCCGGCGCGCGGTGCTGGCCGAGACGCCGAGCGCCGTCGCCACGGCGCTGAGCGGCAGCAGCTCGTCGGCGTCCTCGCCGGACGCGCCGCCGCCGGACGCGCGGTCGCGGCTGCGCGGGACGAGGTCGAGCCCGACGTCGAGCAGGTCGGCGAGCGAGCCCGCCGGCGCCGGGCGCGCGATCAGGTGCCCCTGCGCGGCGTCGGCGTGCAGTGCGCGCACGGCGGCGAGCTGCTGCTCGGTCTCGATGCCGGGGACCGTGATCGACAGCCCGAGCGTGTGCGCCAGCTCCACCACGGCATCCGCGATCGGCGTCTCGCCGCCGGCCGGCGGCGGGTAGGGGCCGAGCAGCGAGGCGTCGAGCTTGAGCCCGTCGATCGGCAGCTGCGCGAGGTGCGCGAGCGACGAGCGCGCGCCGCCGAAGCGGTCGAGCACGATGCGGACGCCGAGGCGCCGCAGCGCCGCGAGCGCCTCCTCCGCGTCGGCGCGCTCGTCGAGCACGCCCGGGTCAGACAGCTCCAGCGCGATCGTCTCCGGCGGGATGTGCGCCGCCAGCAGCGTGGACGCGAAGCGGCTCGCGAACGTCTCCTCGCGCAGCTCGCGGCCGGAGACGTTGAGCGCGACGGGCGGCAGGACGCGCTCGGGATGGGTCGTGCTCCAGCGACCGATCTGCCCGCAGATCGCGTTCAGCATCCACTCGCCGATCTCCGCGATGAGGCCGCTCTCCTCGGCGACCGGCAGGAACTGCGCCGGGCCGATCAGCCCGCGCGCCGGATGCTGCCAGCGTACGAGCGCTTCGACGCCGACGAGCGTCCCGCGCCGCAGCGACGCGATCGGCTGGAAGTAGAGCGCGAGCTGGTCGTCGACGAGCGCGGTGGCGAGCTCGTCCTCCAGTCGTAGCTGCCGCAGCGCGCGCCCGTGCTCGGCCGGGTCGGCGAGGCGCCAGGGGGCGCCGCCCGCGACGCGTGCCTGGCGGGCCGCGCCTTCGGCGTCGCGCAGCAGCGCGGCGGCGCTTGCGCGCGCCTCGGGCGCGAGCGCCAGGCCGACGGTCGCGTCGAGCCGCACGCGGACGTCCTCCACGCCCAGCGGCGCGCGCGCCGCGGTCGCGAGCGCCTGCGCCAGCTCGAGCGCGTCGGCCTGCTCGCCGACCGACTCGGTCACGAGCACGAAGCGCTCGCGCGCGAGGCGGGCGATTCGGGCCCCGGGCGGCGCCGCCGCGCCGAGTCGCAGCTCCAGCTCGGCGAGCGCGCCGTCGCCCGCTGCGTGCGCGTATGCGCGGTCGATGCGGCCGACGTCCCCGGCATCCACGAGCAGCACGGCGACCGGGCGGCCGGTGCCGTGCGCGCGGTCGAGCGCGCGCTGCACCGGGGTCGTCGCGTTCGTCACTGCGTCGCGCGGCCGGGAATCGGCAGCTCGGGCCGGTCCGCCCAGGCGCGAATCTGCGCCGGCGGGAGCGCGACGAGGGCCAGCAGCTCGCGCACGTCGAGCCGGCGCAGCGGCTCGCCGGGCGGGCGTTCGAGCACGATCGCGAGCGGGCGGCCCGGCCCGTCGTCGAACGCGACGCGCAGGCCGACCTCCTCCAGCACGGCCGCGCACTGCGCCGCACCGGCCATCTCGTCGTCAAGCTGTGGCTCCCCGGCGTGTGCTGCGGGGACCGCCGGCTCCGGGCAGGTCATGGTCATCGGGGGGTCCTCTCGTCGATGGGGGGGTGCGACCGAGACCCGCCATCGGACGTGGCGCGTCGGCGTTCAAGCGGCTGAGAGGTTTTCCAGCCGGGTGACAGCCTGACACCCGCTGAAGCGGGTGTTGCGAAACTTTTTTTGCGTAATCACACGATCACGCTGCGGATGCCGTCCTGGGCTTCCATCAGCGCGAACGCGTCATTGACCTGGTCGAGCGACACGCGGTGCGAGATGAACGGCTCGACGTCGATCTCCCCGGCCATCCAGCGGTCGATCAGCACGGGCACGTCCTCGCGCCCCTTCAGGCCGCCGAACGACGAGCCGGCGATGCGGCGGCCCTGGATCAGCCAGCGCGGGATCACGTCGAGCGTCTCCCCCTTGCCGGCGACGCCGCACATCGTGGCCAGGCCCCAGCCCATCCGCGCCGCCTCGACCGCCTGTCTCATCACGCGCACGTTGCCGGTCGCCTCGAACGTGTAGTCGGCGCCGAAGCCGCCGGTCGACTCGACGATCGCCTGCACGACGTCATCCCCGCCGACGAGCGTCTCGGTCGCGCCCTGGCCGCGCGCGAGCGCGAGCCGCTGCTCGGACAGGTCGACGCAGACGATCCGCTCCGCGCCCGCGAGGCGGCAGCCGGCCACGGCGCCCAGCCCGACCATCCCGGCGCCGAACACGACGCACGTCGAGCCGGGTTCCACGCGCGCGGTCTTCAAGGCCGCGCCAAGTCCGGTCGAGAGGCCGCAGGCGAACAGCGCGGCGCCCTCGAGCGGCGCCTCGGGGTCGATCTTCGCGAGCGCGATCTGCGGCATCACGGTGTACTCGGCGAACGTCGAGGTCCCCATGAAGTGGCGCAGCGGCGCGCCGTCGCGCGACAGGCGGGCCGTGCCGTCCGGCAGAAAGCCCTTGTTCTGCTGCTCGCGGATCGCGAGGCAGAGGTTCGTCTTGGCGCTGCGGCAGTGGATGCACTCGCCGCACTGCGGCGAGAAGAGCGTGACGACGTGGTCGCCGGGTGCGACGAGCGTCACGTCCTCGCCCACGCGCTCCACCACGCCGGCGCCCTCGTGCCCGAGCACGCACGGCGCATAGCCCGACGGGTCGGCGCCGCTGGCCGTGTAGAGGTCGGTGTGGCAGACGCCGCAGGCGACGAGCCGCACGAGCACCTCGCCCGGCCCCGGCTCCGCCAGCTCGACCTCCTGCACGACGAGCGGCGCCCCGAAGTCCTCCAGCACGGCGGCGCGGATCCGCATGCGCAGACAGTACCGTGCGGCGGTACCGCAACCGCGACGCTCAAGTTCGTGTTGCAGCGACCGATGCTTTCTCCAGTGACGCGCGTCCGCATCCTCGCAGCCCTCGCCTGCGCTGCGCTCGCGCCGGCGGTCCTCGCCGGCGTGGCCGCCGCCAAGCCGATCGCGAAGTCCGGCTGGCTCGGCCACGTGGCGGTGACCGAGTACTTCCCGGTGCCGGAGGCGTGGTTCGTCGGCCGCAAGGTCAGCGCGCCGGGGCTGGCCGGCAAGCACCGCATCGACTGGCTCTACTCGGCCACCGGCGTCTCGATGGAGGGCGACGGACTCGGGCTCGACGGCCGCCAGTACCACATCGAGGCGCTCGGATCGGGCGGCTGGGTCGACGACAAGGGCAAGCCGAGCGTCCCCGGCCGCAGCGGGCACTGGACGGGCGGTCCGCCAGTGTGGCGCGCCGGCGCCTTCTGGCTCACGAGATCGCATGCGCTGACGTTCCCGCTCGACGGCGGCGGCTGGTCGAACGGCACCGGCAAGCGCTACCTGCCGCTGCCCGGCGTCAGCTTCGCACCCGGCCCGTCGCTGCCGCTGCACTTCTGGCAGAGCATCGCCGTGGACCCGCGGACGATCCCGCTCGGCTCGCGCGTCTACATCGCCGCATATCGCAACACGCCCGGCCACGGCTGGTTCCTCGCGCAGGACACCGGCGGCGCGATCATCGGCCGCCACGTCGACGTCTACCGCTCGCCGCCGGCGAGCGCAGCGGACGGCGGCAACTCCTACGCCGATCAGCGCATCTACGTGATCCCGCCGGGCAGATCCCCCGGCAGAGGCGCGCCGTCGGCCGCCGGCTCGCGCGCGCCCTCCCCCGGCTCTGCGGGCGGCGGCGCGGGCGCACCGTAAAGCCTGCGCGCCAACTACACTCTCCGGCCATGGCGAAGCAGCAGAAGCCGCGCGCGATGCGGCAGGTCCAAGGTGGTGGCCTGGCCGCGATGGAGCGCCTGGAGCAGCGCAGCGACGAGGAGCTGGAGGCGGAGACGAAGTTCAAGTCCGCCGCCTACGCGATCCTCGGCGCGCGCGCCGCCGAACGCTACGACGGCAGAGCCACGCGCGCCTACTACCAGAGAGCCTTGGCGGCGGCGCGTCCGCAGGAGCGGATGCAATTGCGGCGCATGGCCGACGCGTCGATCGCGCTCGCCGAGCGCCGCGCCGGCGACCTCAAGGACGCCGTCACGCGCCTCGGCCAGGCGCCGCCGACCGATCGCCAGCTGCTGATGCTGCGGCTGATGGGGCTCGTCGCCCCGCCCCCCGGCTCGAGCGTGCTGCTGCGTCTGCGCGGCTACGCGGTGATCCTCGGGCTCGTGGTCGCGCTGCTGGCGATCGGCCTCGGGCTCGCCGAGCTCGTCTCGCTGCCGTTCGGCGGCGTCGGGATCGGCGGCGGGATCTTCCTCGGCATCGTGATCGTGGCCGCCGTGCTCGGCGTGATGGCGCTGCTGGGCCGGCGCAAGCAGGCGCGCGCCAGAGCCGCCGCGGCCGCCGGCCGCCGCTGAGCCGCGCAGCGCGCCTCCTCCCCATGTGCGGCCGCTACACGCTCGCGTCCACGACGCCCGCGCAACTGCGCGCGCGCTTCCCGCTCGGCGAGTCGGTCGAGATCGCGCGGCGCTTCAACGTCGCGCCCGGCGACGAGGTGCTGTCGGTCGTGATGCGCGATGGCGGCCCCACGGGCGCGCTGCTGCGCTGGGGGCTCGTGCCGCCCTGGGCCGACGATCCCAAAGTCGGCTTCAGAATGATCAACGCGCGCGCCGAGACGGTCGCCGACAAGCCGGCCTACCGCGGCCCGTTCCTGAGAGGCCGCTGCCTGATCGTCGCCGACGGCTTCTACGAGTGGCAGAGAGACGGGGGCGCGCGGCAGCCGTTCCACATCACGCGCGGCGGCGGCGAGCCGTTCGCGTTCGCCGGCCTGCGCACCGCCTGGCGCGACCCCGGAGACCCCGACGGCGAGCTGCTGCGCAGCTGCACGATCGTCACGACGGCCGCCAACCCGGTCGTCGCGCACATCCACCCGCGCATGCCGGTGATCCTCGACCCGGCCGACGAGGAGGAGTGGCTCGACCCCGGCACGCCGCCCCTGCGGCTGCACGCGATGCTGCACGCCCTGCCGGACGCGCAGACGCACGCGCGCGCCGTCTCCAAGGCGGTCAACGACGCCCGCTATGACGGCCCGGAGTGCCTCGCCCCGGCTGAGCCGGAGCCGCAGGGCGAGCTGTTCTGACGCCTCAGTGCGAGGACAGCGTGACCGACTGGATCACGACCGGCTGAGCGGGCGGTCCGTCGGTCGTGGCGCCCTGCTGCAGCGGCAGCGCGCCGATCGCGTCGACGACGCTCAGGCCCTGCACGACTCTGCCCAGCAGCGCGTACTGCGGCGGCAGCCCCGCATCCGTCGCGGTGACGATGAAGAACTGGCTGCCCGACGCGCCGTCCGGGTCGGTCGCCGTCTTCGCCATCGCGACGACGCCGTGCGTGTAGTGCAGGTTCTTCGGGGGCGTCTCGACGATCGTGTAGCCCGGGCCGCCCGAGCCGTCGCCCTGCGGGTCGCCGCCCTGGATCACGAAGCCCTGCGCGATGCGGTGGAACGTGAGGTCGTCGTAGAAGCCCTTCTTCGCCAGCGAGGCGAACGAGGCGGACGTCTTCGGCGCGCGCACGACGTCGAGCTGGATCGCGAACGTGCCGCAGTTCGTCACCACCGTCGCCGTCCACGTCTTGCTCGGGTCGAGCGTGCCCGTGGGCGCTCTGAGGTGCTGCGGACCCTTCGGCGCCGGCTGGGAGACCGTCTGGCATGGACCGCTGCTGGCGCTCGTCGTGGTCTGCGCCTGCGTGGCGGTGGTCTTGGTGGAGCTGCCGCAGCCGGTCAGCAGGACCAGCGCGAGCGCGCCGAGGGCCGCGAGCAGTGCGAGCGGTGAGCGGGGCCGGATCACGGCGGCGAAGCATAACGGTCGCCCCGGTCCACCTTGCCCGCTCTGGCGGGGGTGCGCTCCGGCCGCTTGCGCGCACGGCTTCGGCGGCCGCCGTCGGTAGCGTTCACGGGATGGAGCGCGACGTCGCCCTCATCGTCAACCCGGCGGCCGGCGGCGGCCGCGCCCTGCGCGCGCTCCCGGCCGCCGAGCGCGCGCTGCGCGACGCGGGCCTGCGCGTCCACCTCGAGCACACGCGCGACATCGAGCACGCGCGCGAGCTGGCGCGCGCCGCCGGTGCGGCCGGCGAGGTCGCCGCGGCGCTGGGCGGCGACGGCCTGATCGGCGCGGTCGCCGACGGCCTGCGCGAGACCGCGGTCGGCGACGGCGGGCTGCTGGCGGTCCTCCCCGGCGGGCGCGGCAACGACTTCGCCCGCACGCTCGGGATCCCGCGCGGCGCGGCGCAGGCGGCGGCGCTGATCGCCAACGGCCGCGAGCGCGCGATCGATCTCGGCGTCTGCGGCGAGCGCGCATTCGTCGGGATCGCGAGCTGCGGCTTCGACTCCGACGCGAACCGCATCGCGAACGCGACGCGCGTCCCGGGCGACGCCGCCTACCTGTACGGCGCGCTGCGGGCCCTGGCCGGCTGGCGCCCTGCGCGCTTCGAGCTGGAGCTGGACGGCGAGGCGCTCGTGCACGTCGGCTACAGCGTCGCGGCGGCGAACGGCGGCCGCTACGGCGGCGGGATGGTGCTCGCGCCGGACGCCTCGCTCGACGACGGCCTGTTCGACGTCGTGACCGTCGCGGACGTGCCCAAGCGCCGCTTCCTGCGCGGGCTGCCGAGAGTCTTCAGCGGCCGGCACGTCGAGAACGACGAGGTCGACGTGCGCCGCGCGCGCGAACTGCGGATCGCCGCCGACCGCCCGTTCGCGCTCTACGCCGACGGCGACCCGCTCGCCGAGCTGCCCGCGACGGTCCGCACGCTGCCCGCCGCCGTGCGGGTGATCGTCCCGTGAGTGCCCTGGCGCCCAAGCTCGCGGTCGCGCGCGCGGTCGGCGGTCTCGCGCGCGCCGCCGGGCGCGGCGGCGGCACGAGCCTGCCCGGCAAGCTGCTGATGCGGCTCGACCCGCAGGCGATCCGCGCGCTCGCCGGGCGCCTGCCGCAGGGCTCGGTCGCGATCTCGGCGACGAACGGCAAGACGACGACGGCCGCGATGGTCGCCGCGATCCTCGAGCGGGGCGGGACGCGCCTCGTCCACAACCGCGCCGGCGCGAACATGGCCGGCGGGATCGCCTCGACGCTGCTGGAGGCGGCGCGCGGCGGCGGGATCGACGGCGAGCTGGGCCTGTTCGAGGTCGACGAGTTCTGGCTGCCGCAGCTCGCCGAGGAGCTGCAGCCGAGAGCCGTGCTGCTGAGCAACCTGTTCCGCGACCAGCTCGACCGCTACGGCGAGCTGGAGACGATCGCCGAGCGCTGGGCGGAGGTGGTCGCGGCGCTGCCGGCCGACACGCGGCTCGTGCTCAACGCCGACGACCCGCTCGTCGCCGACCTCGGGCGCGAGCGCGCGCACGTGACGACGTTCGGCGTCGAGTACGACGCGATGGCCCAGCCGCAGATGCAGCACGCTGCGGACTCGAAGCACTGCCGCAGATGCGGGCACGCGTACGAGTACGACGCGATCTACCTCGGCCACCTCGGCCGCTACCGCTGCCCACAGTGCGGCCGGCACCGCCCCGAGCCCGACGTCGTCGCCGAGCACGTGCGGCTCAACGGCACGCGCGACGCCGCGTTCACGCTGCGGATCCGCGGCGGTGCCGAGGAGCATTCTGCGACGGTCGCGCTCCCCCTCCCCGGCCTCTACAACGTCTACAACGCGCTCGGCGCGGCCGCGCTGTGCCACGCGCTCGGCGTCCCGTTCGAGCAGATCGTCGCCGGCCTGGGCGCGGTCGAGGCGGCGTTCGGCCGCGCGGAGACGATCGAGCTGGACGGCCGGCCGCTGTCGATCCTGCTGATCAAGAACCCGGCCGGCGCCAACGAGGTGCTGCGGACGCTCGCGCTCGAGGACGGGGTGGGCGGGAACAGCATCGACCTGCTGGCCGTGCTGAACGACAACACCGCCGACGGGCGCGACGTCTCGTGGGTGTGGGACGCCGACTTCGAGCTGCTCGCCGGACGCGTGCGGCGGATCACCTGCGCCGGCACGCGCGCGGCCGAGCTGGCGGTGCGGCTCAAGTACGCCGGCGTCGAGCCCGAGCGCCTCGTCGTCGTGCCGGAGCTGGCGGACGCGCTCGACGCGGCCCACGCGGATGGCGAGGGCCCGCTTTACGCGCTCCCCACCTACACCGCGCTGCTCGCGCTGCGCGAGCTGCTCGCGCAGCGCGGCGCGGCCCCGGAGTACTGGCGATGAGCGGCGAGGCCCAGACCGCGCAGGAGCTGCACGTGCTGTGGCACGACCTCGAGTGCGGCCGCTACGTGCAGGACCTGCCGCTGTGGCGCGAGCTGGCCGCCGAGACCGACGGCCCGATCCTCGACCTCGGCGCGGGCAGCGGACGCGTGGCGCTCGACCTCGCGCGCGCCGGCCACGCGGTCGTGGCGCTCGACGTCGACGCCCGGCTGCTCGCCGCGCTCGGCGAGCGCGCGGCCGGCGCCGGGCTGGCGGTCGAGACCGTGCAGGCCGACGCGCGCGACTTCAAGCTCGAGCGCCGCTTCGCGCTCGTGCTCGCGCCGATGCAGACGATCCAGCTGCTCGGCGGCCCCGACGGCCGCGCCGGGCTGCTGCGCAGCGCCGCCGCCTGCCTGCGGCCCGGCGGGCTGCTCGCCTGTGCGCTCGCCGACGCGCTCGAGGCGTTCGACGCCGAGCACACCGAGCCGCCGCTGCCCGACGTGCTCGAGCGCGACGGCTGGGTCTACGCCAGCCATCCGGTCGCGGTGCGGCCCGACGCCGACGGCGCGACGATCGAGCGCATCCGCCAGACCGTCTCGCCTGACGGCGCACGTACCGCGGACGGCGACGTCGTGCGGCTCGACCGGCTCGACGGCGACACGCTCGAGGCCGAGGGCGTCGCCGCCGGCCTGCGGCTCGCCGGACGGCGCTTCGTCGAGATGACCGACGAGCACGTCGGCAGCGATGTGGTGCTGCTCCGTGCCTGACACGCTGCGCGTCTGCGCGCTCTACCCCGAGCTGATGAACATCTACGCGGACCGCGGCAACCTGCTGCTGCTGCAGCGCCGCTGTGAGTGGCGCGGGATCGGCTTCGAGCTGTCTGCGAGCGACCTCGGCGAGCCGCTCGATGCGGACGCGGCCGACCTCTTCTACATCGGCGGCGGCCAGGACCGCGACCAGCGCCTGTGCGCGCTCGACCTCGCGGAGGTCAAACGCGACGGGCTGCACGCCGCGGCCGAGCGCGGCGCCGCGCTGCTGGCCGTTTGCGGCGGCTACCAGCTGCTCGGCCACTCCTACGAGCTCGGTGACGAGACGCTGCCCGGCGTCGGGCTGGTGGACCTGCGCACGGTTCGCAGCGACGGCCCGCGGCTGATCGGCAACGTGGCGATCGAGGTCGACCTCGGCGATTCGGACCCGCCCACCCGCCGGCGCGTGCTCGCCGGCTTCGAGAACCACGGCGGACGCACGTACCTCGGCCCCGACGCGCAGCCGCTCGGGCGCGTCCTGCGCGGGCACGGCAACGACGGCGCGAGCGGCTGGGAGGGCGTGCGCCGCGGCAACGTGATCGGCACCTACCTGCACGGCCCGCTGCTGCCGAAGAACGTGTGGCTCGCCGACTGGCTGATCGCGCGCGCGCTCGGCCGCGAGGAGCCGCTCGCACCGCTCGACGACGCATTCGAGGCGGCCGCGCACGCCGAGGCGCGGCGCGCGGCCGGCGTGTGAGCCCGCTCGGCGCTGCCGCCCGCGGCGGAGCTAGGATCGGGCGCTTGCGAAGCCTGCGCATCATCCTGGCCGTCGTCGCGGCGCTCGCGCTCCCGGCCGGGCTCGCCGCCTGTGGCGGCAGCGGCGGCGGCACCACCGGCAGCACGCGGGTCGCCGCATCGCTGCCCGGCCGCGGCAGGCCGCCGGTCACGCTCGGGACGAACAACTTCACCGAGCAGCTCGTGCTCGGCCAGCTCTACCAGCAGGCGCTCCAGGCGAAGGGCTTCACGGTCGCGCTCAAGCAGGACGTCGGCTCGACGCAGATCGCCGACAAGGCGCTGCGCGGCGGCCAGATCGACCTCTACCCGGCGTACATCGGGACGTTCGACACCGCCGTCGCCGGCGACGCGACGGCCTACCCGAGCGCGGCCGCGGCGTTCGCGGCCGGCCGTGCGTATGCGGCGAGACACGGCTTCCGGCTGCTGCCGCTCACGCCGTTCACCGACGTCGACGCGCTCGTCGTGCTGCCGGACTACGCGAGAGCGCACAGACTCGCGAGCGTCGCGGACCTCGCGCGGGTCCGACGGCTGCGGCTCGGCGCGCCGCCGGAGTTCCGCGGGCGCCAGGTGGGCCTCGCGGGCCTTGCGCGCGTCTACGGGGTCAGAGACGTCGACTTCGCGCCGCTGACGATCGGCCTGCAGTACCAGGCGCTCGACGACAACCAGATCGACGCGGCCGACGTCCTCACGACGGACGGACAGCTGCAGAGCGGCAGATACGTGCTGCTGAAGGACCCCAAGCACGTCTTCGGCTTCCAGAACGTCACCCCCGTCGTCTCGGCGGCGGTCCTGCGCGCCGAGGGCCCGGCGTTCGCGGCGACGCTGAACGCGGTCAGCAGAACGCTGACGACGGGCGCGATGCAGCAGCTCAACGCCGCCGTCGCGCTCGACGGCAAGTCGCCCGCCGGCGTCGCCCAGAAGTTCCTGCAGGCCAACGGGCTCGCATAGCCCGCCGCGAGCAGGGGCCGCACCGGGGCCGATGCGCCTGACCGCACCGGCCCCGGCGGCCCCTCCGCACGGCGTCCCCCGGCGCCGCACTTCCCGGTCGTCCCCCGCGACCGAGCTTTCGATGCAAGAAGGTAGCGAGCGGCTCTCGTGCGGCCGGTGACGAGGTCGTGAAGCAGACGCGACCGTTCTGTGAAGCTGGCGCGTGGGCGTCGAGCCGGTCAGCTGCCGCTGGAGCCGAAGCCGCCTTCGCCGCGCTCGCTGGCGGGCAGCTCGTCGACCTCGACCGTCGCCGGCAGCTCCAGCCGCACGAGCACGAGCTGCGCGATGCGGTCCCCCGCCGCGATCTCGCACGGCGTCTCGCGGTCGGTGTTGAGCAGCAGGACGCGGATCTCGCCGCGGTAGCCGGCGTCGATCAGGCCGGGCGCGTTGACGAGCGCGATGCCGCTGCGCGCGGCCAGCCCGGAGCGCGGCAGCACGAGCCCGCCCTGCCCTTCCGGGATCGCGACCGCGATGCCGGTGCCGACCGACGCGCGCGCGCCCGGTGCGAGCGTGACCGCCTCGACGGCGTGCAGGTCGAGGCCGGCGTCGCCGGCGTACGCACGTCTCGGCAGGATCGCGTCGGGATGGAGGCGCTTGACTGCGAGGGGCGCGTGGGCGGTCGCGCCGCCGGCCGCAGCCTCCGCGGGTGCCGTGCCGCTCACGCGACCCGGCCGTTCCCGTTCACCGCATACCGCTCGAAGCGCGCCGCGACCGTCGCCGGGAGGCGCACCTTCACGCGCACGCCCTCGGGCGTGTCCTCGCGCAGCAGGTCGCCGGCGACTTCGTGCAGCTCGGCGAGGCGGTCGCCGTCGCGGTAGGGCAGCAGCAGCTCGACGTCGCGCAGCGAGCGTGCGAACTCGGCCTCGATCCGCTCGCCCAGCTCGGCGAGCCCGTCGCCGCTCAGCGCCGAGACGAGCATGCCGTCGGGATGGCGCAGCAGCACGTCCTCGCGCGCCTCGGCGTCGAGCGCGTCGGCCTTGTTGAGGACCAGGATCCGCGGCCGGTCGCCGGCGCCGATCTCCTCCAGCACCTCGTGCACGGCGCGCATCATCTCGTTCAGCTCGTCCTCCGGCGCGGACGCGTCGACCACGTGCAGCAGCAGGTCCGCCAGCCGCGTCTCCTCCAGCGTCGCGCCGAACGCGTCGACCAGCTGGTGCGGCAGCTTGCGGATGAAGCCGACGGTGTCGGTCAGCAGGTAGTCGCGGCCGCCGAGCCTCCAGCCGCGCGTCGTGGGATCAAGGGTGTGGAAGAGCCGGTCGCGCACGCCGACCTCGGCGCCGGTGAGCGCGTTGAGCAGCGTCGACTTGCCGGCGTTCGTGTAGCCGACCAGCGCGACCTCGGGCAGCTGGGCGCGCGTGCGCTCGGCGCGCATCGTTCTGCGCGCGCCCTTCACGCGCTCCAGCCGGCGTCTCAGCGCGGTGATGCGGTCGCGCGCGAGGCGGCGGTCGGTCTCGATCTGCGACTCGCCCGGTCCGCGCGTCCCGATGCCGGGGCCGCCGGCAGGACCGCCCGCGCCCGCGCCGAGCCGCTCCAAGTGGGTCCACAGGCCCCGCATCCGCGCGAGGTTGTACTCCAGCTGCGCCAGCTCGACCTGCAGCTTGCCCTCGGCCGAGTTCGCGTGCCCGGCGAAGATGTCGAGGATGATCGCCGTGCGATCGACGACCGGCGTCCCGAGCGCCTCCTCGAGGTTGCGGCCCTGGCGCGGCGACAGCTCGTCGTCGCAGGCGACGACGTTCGCGTCCTGCGCTCTGATCGCCTCCTTCAGCTCCTCCAGCTTGCCGGGCCCGAAGTACGTGTTCGGGTGCGCCTGCTCGCGGTGCTGGACCATCTGGCCGACCGTCGCGACGCCCGCGGTCCGCAGCAGCTCCTCCAGCTCGCCCAGGTCCTCGCCGGTCTCCAGCACGCCGATCGCCAGCGCACGCTGACGCGCGCGCCCGACCGGGGCGTCGGGGCGCCCCGGCGTCGGCGCAGCGCGACCGTTGCGGTTCTTGACCGTCGTCACGCGCTCCAGTCTAGGGCGCGCCAGCTCAGCCCAACTGCCGGATCCGCTCGACGGCCTCGACCAGGCGCTCGTCGGGCGTCGTGAGGGAGATGCGGAAGAAGCCCTCGCCCGAGGCGCCGTAGGCGCCGCCCGGGGAGATCACGACGCCTGTCTCCTCCAGCACGTGCTCGCAGTATGCGGCGGCGCTCTCGTAGCCGGCGGGCACCGGCGCCCACACGTAGATCGTCCCCTTCGGCGGCGTCACGTCGACGCCGGCGGCGCGCAGCGCGTCGCACACCAGATCCCGGCGGCGCTTGTAGACGTCGTTCATCGCCGCCACCTCTGCGTCCACAGACGGGTCCAAAGCGGCCACGCCCGCCAGCTGCACGGCCTCGAACAGCCCCGAGTCGACGTTCGACTTCAGCCGCCAGTACTGCGCGATCGCGTCCGCGTTGCCGGCGATGAAGGCGCAGCGCCAGCCGGTCATGTTGTAGCCCTTCGACAGCGAGAAGACCTCGACGCCGACCTCCTTGGCGCCCGGCGTCGCGAGGAACGACGGCGCGACGTAGCCGTCGTACGTCGTCTCGCTGTAGGCGTTGTCGTGCACGACGAGGATGTCGTTCGCAGAAGCGAACTCGACGACCCGCTCGAACAGCCCGTCCGGCACCACGGCGCCCGTCGGGTTGTTCGGGTAGTTGAGGAACATCAGCTTCGCGCGGGCGGCATCGGCGGCCGAGATCGCGTCGAGGTCGGGCGCGAAGCCGAGCGAGGGCACGAGCGGCATCAGCACCGACGAGGCGCCGACCAAGGTCGGCCCGCCGGTGTAGACCGGGTAGCCGGGATCGGACGCCAGCGCGACGTCCTCCGGGTCGAGGAACGCCAACGACAGGTTGAAGATGCACTCCTTCGCCCCGATCGCCGGCATCACCTCGGTCTCGGGGTCCAAGGTCACGCCGAAGCGGCGCGCGTAGAAGGCGGCGACGGCTTCGCGGAAGTCGGCCCGCCCGCGGTTCGACGGGTACTGGTGCGTCGAGGGATCGGCGACCGCAGCCTGCGCGGCCGCGACGATCGGCGCATACGTCGGCGTGTCCGGGTCGCCGATGCCGAGCGAGATCACGTCGATCCCCGCCGCCTTCTTCTCGGCGATCTTGCGCTCGAGCTGCGCGAACAGGTACGGCGGGATCAGGTCGAGGCGCTTACTCGGTCGCATGCAGCTCCTTCAGGAAGTCGTCGGACAGCGTCCCGGAGAACACCGGGACCGCCCAGCCGGTCAGGTTCACGTGCAGATCCTCGCCGACCTCGACGGTCAGCTCGCCGCCGTCCAGCTCCACCACGACCGGCGAGTCGCCCCCGCGCAGTACGTGCGCGATCGCCGCGCCGGTCGCGCCGGTGCCGGACGAGAGCGTCTCGCCGACGCCACGCTCGAAGATGCGCGCGCGGATGCGGTCGGGCGCCAGCTCGGCGTACCAGGAGACGTTCGTGCGGTTGGGGAACAGCTCGTTGCCCTCGACGAACGGCCCGAGCGCCGGCAGGTCGAGCCCCGCCAGCTCCTCCACCGAGTCGACGCGCATCGAGCACTGCGGGTTGCCGATCGAGACGTGCTGGAAGGGCCACAGGCGCCCCGGCGTGCCGACCTCGCCTCTGCCGTCCTCGGTGCCGCCCGGATAGTCCTTCGAGGTCAGCTTCGCGCGGCCCATGTCGACGCGGCACGTCGTCGGCCCGGTGATCGTCGGGCGGATCTCGCCGGCGGCCGTCTCGATCGAGAAGACGTCGGCGTCGGTCCAGCCGCGGTGGCGCAGGTAGAGGATCGCCTCGCGTGCGCCGTTGCCCGACAGCTCGGCCTCCGAGCCGTCGGGGTTGAAGATCGTCAGGCGCGCGACGAAGCCCGGCTGGCTCGGCGGCGACAGCAGCAGGATCCCGTCGGAGAAGACGCCGAAGTGGCCGGCGCAGATCGCGCGGACGCGCGCGGGTGTGAGCGGGAACGGCAGCTCGCGCTCCTCCACCACGATGTAGTCGTTGCCGAGCGCCTGCCACTTCTCGAACTTCAAGCTGGTCCTCCGGTCACGGGAGTCGGAATCGCCGCTGCGACGGGTCCGCAGCGGCGGCGCAGCCTATCGGCTTCCGATTATTGGACATCGCCCAACAATTGGGTATACGGTCCGAACAAGGACGTTCTGGCCAACCCCCACGAGGAGCGCTGCATGAGTCCGATCTTCGCGAGCTACAACCTCGGCGACGCACTGCTGACGGTCCTGTCGATCTTCTTCATCGTGATCTGGATCTGGATCCTGATCACGGTCCTGATCGACCTGTTCCGCGATCACGAGCTGTCCGGATGGTGGAAGGCAGTCTGGGTCTTCTTCCTCGTCTTCCTGCCGGTCATCACCGTGCTGATCTACCTGATCGCGCGCGGCGGCGGGATGCGCGACCGCGCGATCGCCGAGCAGAAGCACGCGCAGCAGGCGACGAACGAGTACATCCGGTCCGTCGCCGGCTCCTCGCCCGTGGACCAGCTGCACAGACTCGACGAGCTGCGCGCGAGAGGCGCGATCAGCCAGGAGGAGTTCGAGCAGCTGAAGGCGAGAGTGCTCGCGTAGCGATCTCCGCCGCGACGTCCTCGGCGCTGCGCGCGGTGACGTCGACGACCCGCACGCCCGCCAGCTTGCGCATCCACGTGAGCTGGCGGCGCGCGTAGTTGCGCGTGCGGCGCTTCATCGCCTCGACGTCGCCGGCCAGCAGCTCGTCGAAGCCGAGCGCCTTGCGCGCCGTCTCCGACGCGCCGGCGGCGTGGGCGCGCAGCACCTCCTCGCGAGCGCCGGCGGCGATCATCTCGTCCACGCGCGCGTCGATGCGCGCGTACAGCGCCTCGCGCTCCATCGTCAGCCCGGCGAGCAGCGTCGGGTGGCGGACCTCGTCGGTCCACAGCTGCGAGGGCCCATCGGGCGGTTCCAGCTCGCCGGCGTCGAGCAGCTCGTGCGCGCGCACAATCCGCTGGCGGTCGTTCGCGTCGATCGTCTCCGCCGCCCACGGCGCGCGCCGCGCCAGCTCGGCGTGCAGCGCCGGCGCGCCGCGCGTCTCCAGCTCGCGCTCCCAGCGCTCGCGCACGCCCTCCGGCGGCGGCGGGCGCAGGCGCAGCTCGGTGAGCGCGGCGCGCAGGTAGAGGCCGGTGCCGCCGACGACGAGCGGCCGGCGCCCGGCCGCGAGCGCCGCGTCGATCTCGGCATGCGCCAGCGAGGCGTACTGGCCGGCGCTGAAGGTCGCGTCGACCGGCAGGAACGACAGCAGGCGGTGCTCCAGCGCCGCCTGCTCGGCCGCGTCGGCCGCTCCGGTCAGCAGCTCCAGCCCCGCGTAGACCTGCAGCGCGTCGGCCGAGATCGCGACGGGGTCCCCCCCGACGGCGCGCAGGCGCGCCGCCAAGGCGACGGCGACGGCGGTCTTGCCGATTCCCGTCGGACCGAAGATCGCGATGACCGCTGGAGCCGCCACGCGCCGGAGTATGGCGGGCGCCGGCGGAGCCGTCGGGGCGCGTTCGGAGCCGGAGTATGGTGAGACGCAATGGGCGTCCGCATCGGCACTGGCATCTCCACGCACGAGGATCCGCGCGTCGGCGCGATCGAGGCGGCGCAGGCGGCCGGGGCCGGGCTCGACGGCGCCCCCGCGGACCTCGTCGTGCTGTTCGCCTCGGGCGGTCACATGGAGAGCCCCGAGTCGACGCTCGAGGGTGTCCACGAGGCGCTGCGCCCGGCGGCGCTCGTCGGCTGCGGC
>Ga0265319_1000873_pt1 | contig 19174 bp, 16 predicted proteins | sample 4824metaG_FD_192443 | JGI IMG/M metagenome (GOLD analysis project Ga0265319, IMG submission 192443) | Rhizosphere microbial communities from Carex aquatilis grown in University of Washington, Seatle, WA, United States - 4-8-24 metaG | ecosystem: Host-associated > Plants > Roots > Rhizosphere >...
ACTTGTCACGCGAGCCGTTCTCGACCGACCCGAAGACCACGGCGGCGCGCGGTGCCCGGGCGTGCTCGGCGAGGACACTCGCCGCCCAATCAGCGGCCGGTGCGCAGTGATCCTCGGTTATGGCCACGATCGCCGCGCGCGCCTGGCTGTATCCGTGCTGGCGCAGGCCGTGCGCCGGCAGCCCGGGCAGCCGAAGCCAGCGGATGTTGCTCGCCGCGGCGAAATCCGGCACGGGCAGGCCGCTGGCGTCGGCCACGATCAACTCGGCCCGAGCTGCGTCGAGCTGTGGAAGGACCGCGTCGACGCTGCGCCGCATGTGCGGCCAGCCGACCCGAGTCGGGATGACGATGCTCAGCTGATATGCGCCGTCGTTCGTGACCGACAATCAAATCCCTCCCGCGCATCAAGCATTCTAGGAACGGTGATCGAGCACAACGCGAAACTGGCCCTGGACGTCGCTCCGGTCCGCGCCGAGCCGGCCGGAGTGGGTCTCTACGTCGCGCTCCTGGCGCGCGAGCTGGAGCGCCGCTTGCCTACTTCGCTGGGCTTGATCGGCGCCCGCGACGAGGCGCGCGCACTTGCCACGCTCGATGCGCGACTGCCCCGGCGGCCATTCAGCAAGCGCAGCTATCACGCGTGGATGCAGCTGGCGGCGGAGCGCGATGCGCGCGCGCTGGGAGCGCAGCTCATCCACTTCACGAATGCCGCGGCACCGTTGATGTGCCGCCTGCCGTACGTGGTCACGGTCCATGATCTGTCCGTGATGCGCATGCCGATGACCCATCCTGTCGCGCGCTGGGGCGTCATCCCGGTCAACCTGGCGGCCGTCGCGCGGGCCCGGACGGTGATCGTTCCCTCACGCTGGACCGCGCGCGAGCTGGCACGCATCGGCGTCGCTGAGCGGCGCGTCGTGGTCATCCCGCACGCGCCAACGCTCGAGCTGCCGCCAGGGGGCGATGACGTTCTCGGCCGCCTGGGCCTCGAGCCGGGGCGCTACGTGCTCTACTTCGGCACGCTCGAACCGCGCAAGAACATCATCCGCCTCATCGGCGCCTTCGAGCGCGTCTGGCGCGACCGACCCGACCTGCGCCTCGTGCTCGCCGGCGGCCGCGGTTGGCGCTTCGCGGGCATCGAGCGGCGCATCGCGCAGAGCCCGATCAGCGAGCGCATCGTGACGCCCGGTTACGTTCCCGACATGGACCTGGCCGCGCTCGTCGTCAACAGCGGCGTTGTCGCCTACGTCTCGCTCCACGAAGGCTTCGGCATGCCAGTGCTCGACGCGATGGCCCTCGGCACCCCGGTGGTGACCTCGCGCTCGACGGCCATGCCCGAGGCGGCCGGCGGAGCCGCGATCCTGGTCGAGCCGCGCGACGAGGCGGACATTGCGCGCGGTATCGCGGCCGCGCTTGCCGATCGGGCTGGCCTCGCAGAGCGCGGCCGCGCTCGTGCCGCACAACGCAGCTGGGCCGACGTGGCCCAGGAGCACGTCGCGGTCTATCGCCACGTCCTGGCCGGGCTGTGAGCGTCGCGCGCGGCGCTGCCGGTGCCGGGCTCGTGCGCCGCGCGTACCGCCGCTCGCCGCTCCGCCGGCTGGCGAGGGTCGAGCGGACGCATCGCGGCCTGCGCCCTGACGACGTGTTCATCGCCTCGTATCCGCGCTCGGGCAACGCCTGGCTCGCGTTCATCGTGCTCGAGCTGTCTGGCCGCCACGCCACGTTCGACTCGGTCCGCTTCGAGGTGCCCATCGTCGGCGCCCACGCCCGCGCGCCGGCGCTCGTGCCCGGTGGCGGCCGGTTCATCAAGACCCACGAGCGGTACCTGCGCGCGTATCGGCGCGCCATCCACCTGGTCCGTGATCCGCGCGACGTTGCGCTGTCCTACTTCCGCTTCATGCAGCGCGAAGGCAGCCTCGTCTTGCGCGAGGGCGACGACGTCGGCGCGACGTTCGACACGTACCTCGACGCGTTCATCCTTGGCCGGCTCCATCCGAGCGGCACCTGGCAGGGCCACCTGCGCACGTGGCTCGACGCGGCTGCCAGGGGCGACGCGAGCATCCTGCGCCTGCGCTACGAGGACATGCGCGCGGACCCTGCCGCGCACGTGGGCCAGATCGCCGAGTGGCTGGGCTTCGGCATCTCCAGCGAGGAAGCAATCCAGGTCGCTGAACGCTGCTCACTCGAGCGCATGCGCGAGGCAGAGCGGGAGTCGGACCCACGCGTCTTCGGCCGCGTCAGGCCGGAGGTGGCCTATGTCGGCCCGGCATTCGTCGGTGGCTGGCACGCGGGGCTGACGGAGGAACAGCAACGTCGTTTCGCGGCGTTTGCCGATGGGATCGCATTGATGGGATACGAGGCGCCGCTCTGATGACGAGCGCGCAGGAAGACCCGGAGCTGTCCGCTGGCACTGACCTTGTCGGCACGGCCGGAGCACGCGAGCCGACCGACGCCCGCGAGCGGAAGCTGCTGCGCCGCGTCAGGCGGACGGTCTACGGCCTCCTCGTCATCCTCGCCCTGTTCATGCTCATCGACCTGTTGCGCGCCCCAACCGACCTGCTCTCGCTTTTCGAGCTCGCCTGCGTCGGCACGGTCATCGTCGGGCTTTGGACGCAGCATGAGCTGAGCCGCCATCTCGCCGAGCGGCGCATGACGCGCGACGCAGGCTTGACGCGCATGTTGCAGGGCATGTCGCGCTCGGTCTCGCCCGACGCGATCGTCCAGACCATCGTCGACGAGCTGCGCGGGGCGGCGGACGCCGACCACATCCTCGTCGCGCGCCTGAGACCGGTGGACCGCGTGGTCGAGGCGACGCTCGTCTCGAGCCGCGCGCGCGTGCCGGCGGCGCGCACGGTGCTGCCCGCGAGCATCCTGGACCCGACTCGGCTGCCCGCGGCGCAGCGTGACGGCGCGGTTGATGGAGACGCGCGCGATCGGAGCGCGCAGCTCGTTGCCGACGAGATAAGGCAGCGCCTGGCCGAGTCGTACGCCCTCTCGAACACGCTGGCGATGCCGCTCGTCGCCGACCACCAGATACTGGGCGCACTGATCCTGTCGCGCCGCCAGCATCGCGAGTGGACCGTTGCCGACCGGCGCCTGCTGGCCTGGGCATCCGCTGAGCTGGCGGCCGCCCTGGCGCGCGCCTTTGCCTTCGAGCAGGCCGAGAACGAGGCCAACATCGACGCGCTGACGGGTCTGCCCAACCGGCGCTATCTCGAGGAGCTGCTGGCCGCCGCCGGACCGCGCCGGCGCGCGCTGGAGCAGGTCGGCGCGCTGATGATCGACCTCGACCACTTCAAGCTGCTCAACGACCGCTACGGCCACGCTACGGGCGATCGCGTGCTGCGCGCGGTGGGCGAACGCATCTCGACCGCGGTGCGCGCCGAGGACACGCCGGCGCGCTATGGCGGTGAGGAGTTTGCGGTGATCCTGCGCCGGGCGACACGCGAGCAGGCGGTCGAGATCGCCGAGCGCATCCGGACGCAGATCGCGGACATCCCACCGTCAGAGATGGGCACGGCCGAGCGGATCACGGTCTCGGTCGGCGCGGCCGTGGCCGAGGTGCGCGCCGGCGAGGTGCCCATCCTGCTCGGCGCAGCGGACGAGGCGCTCTACGAGGCCAAGCGCACGGGCCGCAACCGTGTCGTGATCGCCAAATGACGGAGGTTATGGCTCGTAACACTTGACATATGCCGATATCGGCATATATTGCGGCCGTGGCCCGCTCCGCGACGACATCCGACAGCTTCAACGCCATTGCCGAACAGAAGCGTCGCGCAATCCTGACCGCGCTGATCGCAGGCGAAAAGCCGGTCGGAGCGATCGTCAGCGATCTCGCGCTGTCCCAGTCCCAGGTTTCAAAGCACCTGCGGGTGCTCAGCGAGGTGGGACTCGTCCGGTCTCGGGCGGAGGGGCGCAGCCGGCTGTACCGCCTCGAGCCTGCGCAACTTCAGCCGCTGAGCGATTGGCTGGCCATGTTCGAAAAGGCCGTGAATGGCCGACTTGATCGTGTCGACGACTACCTACAAGAGCTGCAGGAACAGGGAGAAACCAAGTGACCACAACTCGCCGTGGGACGGCGGTAATCGAGTTTCCCAGCGATCTCGAGATCCTCATCACGCGAGAGTTCGAGGCTCCAATCCAACTTGTCTTCGACGTATTCACGAAACCAGAGCACGTGCGCAAGCACTTCCCTCCCTTTGGGGAGGAGATGGCCGAGTGCTCGATCGACCTGCGCGTCGGGGGCGACTACCACTACGTCATGGTGACCGACGACGGAACCGCGATGTCGTTTCGCGGAACGTTCATGGAGATCGAGCCACCGACCAGGATCGTCGATACGTGGATATTCGATGGCTGGCCAGGCACAGAAGCCGTCGAGACCGTCGAGCTGCACGAGTCTGACGGTGTCACGAAGATGACCTGGCGGCTGACTTTCCGGGATCAGGCTGGCCGTGACCACATGACCAAGTTCGACGGCATCGAGGCGAGCTTCGACAACGTTGAGGACTACTTGAGGACACTTCTCGAGCCGGAGGCGCGCCATGGATGACTTGGAGGCGGCGCGGTACCTCTTTCCCGACGGTGAGCTCAAGCCGTCGTGGAAGAAGTTCGGCCCGCTCGACAGGATCCCCGAGCCGTGGCACGCTCGGCTGACGGGCCGTCGCTTCCGTCGCTGGCGCCACGCCTCGCGCGGCGTCGAGCGCCACAACGCCAAGCTGCCACACGACGCGCCGGTGCTCAACTTCTACCCGATGCGGCCCCAGCCGCACGCGCCGGTCAGCGTCATGCTCCTGCACCTGGGCGTGCGCATCGGCTACTCCCCGCGCGCCGATCAGCCAACGATCGCCTGGGATGGCGACACCTGGTTCTCACCGCGCTCGGCGCGCCGGCTGCCGCCCAACGCGATCAACGGCCGATGCCTGGACATCTCGAAGAGCACTGTCGACGCGGCCTGGCAGAGCGTCACCGGACGCTCACTGGCGGTCGATCCGCAAACGACGCGGACACAGATGGTGATGAAGCCGGAGGACAACGGCCGGCACGGCGGCCGCGTGATCGAGGGCCCGGTCGCGCGGCCGCAGAAGGGTTGGGTGTACCAGCGCCTGATCGACTGGCGCGAAGGCGACTGGGTCAGGCAGACACGCGCCGTGATCATGGGCGCGCACATCGTGATCGCCTACGACAAGTGGCGCCGTTACCCGGATCGGTTCTTCGGCACCAGGCTGACCTTGCCTCGGTCGCCCGAACACCTGTACTCGAACGACGAGCAGGCGCAGCTGCTGGAGTTTGCCCGCCGGATCGGCATGGACTACGGCGAGCTCGACATCCTGCGCGATCCACTCGATGGGCAGCTGTGGGTAGTCGACGCGAACCGGACCCCGAGCCGACCGCACGAGCTGCCCGCCGAGTACCAGGAGGCGGCCTACGGCCCGATGACCGAGGCTTTCCGTGCCCTGATCGGGCTCTAGCAGTGCCCTAGGAGCGCGACTCCGCGAACCACAGGGCCAGCAGGTCGCGCCCGAGCATCTCGCCGGTCGCCTGGACGTCTGGCCGGAACTCCTCCTCGAGCTGGCGGCGCAGCGCGGCCGGCATGGGCGCGCGCTTGATGCTGCGCCGGTTGAGCCTGCTCTTGCGGAAGCGGTAGGCCAGCCGGGCGCGCGCGTTGGCGCCGAGCAACGCGCGCGCGATGTCGTCCGACACGAACGTGCCAAGGCGGCTGTCGATCACGCGCCGGACCATCCTTCGCTGGCGGTGGCTCGTGTTGCGCGCGGCTAGGGTCGGGGGCTCGTAGTCGGGGTCGACGCCCAGGAACTCGAGCGTGCGACGCAGCTCGCCGTGGGTGTCGCTCGTGAAGTCGTCGAAGACGATGACGTGGACGCGATCCCGACCAAGCGCGTCGAACCAGCGTTGGAGCGGCATGGCAAACGTGGCGCTCTCGCGGTACACCGAGCCAAGCTTGTTGGTTGCTCCCGGCAGGTCTGCGCCGCGTGCCCGTCGTTCGTCAGCAGCGATGGCCTGCTCAAAGTCGGTGATCGGCTCGGTGCCCTGTGAAACGCGCTCGTTGTGCAAGGCGTGAACGAGGTCGACCGGGTTGCGCAGCATGGCGATCGCAACCGCGTCCGGGCTGAACCCGTGGACCAGCCGGGCTGCCTCGTGCGACACGAGATAGCGCGTGGTCGCCTCGCCGAGCCACTTCTCGTCGCGTGCGTCCTTGAACAGCGCGAGGAAGGCAGCATCGTCTCTGCCATACGTCAGCCCCGCCTCGCCGCGCACGACGCGAACGTCCGGGCAGAAGAACAGTGGCTCCTTGTACGGCGACATGTACACGTCGGGGTGGCCCGACAGGTACTCGTAGAGCGACGTCGTGCCACTCTTCGGCGCACCGACGATGAACAGGTTCGGCCGGGGCATCAGCGCCTCGTGCTCGCGGCCAGCGAGCGATACATTTCGTACAGGCCGCTCAGCATGCGCTCGGCCGTGAATGGAGTGACGGCGGCGACGGCCGCGCCCGCGAGCCTTTCACGCGGCTGCGCAAGCACCCACTCGAGGCCCTCGGCCAGCACATCAGGCGTGGGCTCGGCTGCGAGCCAGCCGTTCACGCCGCTCGTCACGGTTCGCTTCACCTCGACCACCGTAGTCGACACGACTGGCAGGCCGCACGCCAGTGCCTCGAGCACGACGCGCGGGCCGCCGCCCTCCGAGCGCGCGGTGAGCAGCAACGCGTCACTTGCCTGCATCACGCCGGCCAGCTCCTCGCGCGGCAGGTCGCCGAGCAAGTGGACGCGATCCGCGATGCCCAGCTCCGCGGCCCGCTCACGCGTGGCGTCGAGCAGCTCGCCCGAACCGGCAATGACGAGCTGGACATCGCTCCGGCCTTTGCCGGCCAGGGCCGCGAGCGTGTCGATCGCGAGCAGCGGCTTCTTGATCTCCGTCAGGCGCACGGCCATGAGCACGAACCGCTGCGTCTCGCACGCGTCCGCAGCGAGGTCCAGCCGGCGGGCAAGATCCGTGCGCAGCCGCGTGCGTTCATCGGCGGGCACGGGCTTGAACACGTCCGCGTCGTACCAGACGGGCAGGAACTCGACGCGCTCGGCGATAGCGGGATGCTCGCTGCGCAGAAGGTCGGCGCCGGTCTCGTTGACGATAAAGATGCGGTCCATGCGCTCGAGCGTCGCGTCCGAGAACTCGCGATACAGCGACTGCAGCTTGGGCCAGCCCTGCGGCCCGGGCCAGTCGCGCAGGTCGAGGTGGATGAACTGCACCGTCGGGCCGAGATGGCGGTCAAGCAGCAGGCGCCGATACGGACGATGAACCTGGAGGATGCGACCCGACACGCGCAGCGCCCGCCACAGTCGCGCGAGCCCGACCATCGACCAGAGAGGCGTCACGGGCGAGCGCGGCGTCCCGCTGCCCGTGCCCACGGCCAGGAAGCGCACGGCGTGGCCGTGCAGCTCGAGCGTGGTCCACCGGCCAACCGGGCGTGCCGCGGCATCGCGCGTGGTGCCCACGAAGGTGATCTCGAAATCAGCCGGCGCGTACTTGATGAAGTCGCGCAGGAACGTCTGGATGCCACCGATCGTGGGCGCCGCCGGGTCGCGTGGATGGACGATCAGCAGGCGCACGGGATCCGTGCCCGGCGCGCGCGGCGCGCCGGGCACGTCGAACCCGGCCCCCCTCTGTCCCTCTCCCACTTCGCGGATGATACGGACGCCCAGTACGCTGGGCCAGATGAGCCCTGCCCGAAGGTCCGCGCCGCCCCGACCGAAGCGCGTCGACGTCCCGACGCGAACTGAGGCGGATTCCTCGGCGCCGTCGCTGGCCGAGGAGATCGCGCTCGATCCGGACCAGCCGCCGTACGAGACGCGGCCGCGCGCGTCCCGGGGCGACGACGTGGCGCTGCTCGGCAACGACGAGCTGGCGCGCATCTTCTACGAGATCGGCGACATGCTCGAGATCGGCGGCGAGCTGCCGTTCAAGATCGGCGCTTACCGCCGGGCAGCCGAGACGATCGCGCACTCGCCCGTGGACATCGCTCGTGCCTACAGGTTGGGCAACCCGCCCCGGCTGCCCGGCGTGGGCAAGGCCATCGACGAGAAGCTATCCGAGCTGGCCGACTCGGGCCGGCTGCGCTACTACGAACGGCTGCGGCGCGACGTGCCGCCGTCCGTGGTCACGCTCCTCCAGGTGCCGGGTCTGGGCCCGCGCACTGCCGGCGAGCTGTGGCGCCAGGCGGGCATCGATTCGCTCGACGCGCTCGAGGCGGCCGCGCGCTCAGGGTCGCTGCGCTCACTCAAGGGCATGAGCGAAAAGACGGAGGAGCGCCTGCTCGATGGTCTCGCGACATTGCGCGCGCGGCCGCCGCAACGAATTCGCCTGGGCACTGCCCGGGATTTCGTCGAGCGTGTCAGCGGCTCGCTGGTGAACGTTCCCGGCGTCACTTCGGTCGTCGCCGCGGGCTCGTACCGCCGCCGGCGCGAGACGGTCGCCGACATCGACCTCCTGGTCGAGACCGCCGATCCGGCCGCGGCCGTCGCCAAGCTGCACGGCTCGCCGTTCATCGAGCGCGTCGCGGGTCACGGCGGCCGGCCTGGCGGCGGATCGCGCACGACCGTCCAGCTGTCGCACGGGCCGCAGGTCGACATGATCACCATGCCGCCCGGCGCCGCGGGCACTTATCTCGTCCACTTCACTGGCTCCGCGGCGCACAACGTCCGCCTGCGCGAGATGGCGCGCGACCGTGGCTGGTCGCTGTCCGAGCACGGCTTCACGAGTCTCGCGGACGAATCAACGCGCGTGACCTTCGCCACTGAGGACGAGGTATACGACTTCCTGGGCCTGCCCTTCATCGCGCCCGAGCTGCGCGAGGACCGCGGCGAGATCGAGGCCGCCCTTGCCCGCCGCCTGCCCGCCATCATCGCGCGGGCTGACCTGCAGGGCGACTGTCATACCCACTCCGATTGGTCGGACGGTCACTTCTCGATCGAACGCATGACGGCCGAAGCGCGCGCCCGCGGCCTGCGCTACCAGGTGCTGACTGACCACACCCAGAGCCTGGCCATCGCCAACGGCCTGACGCCGGAGCGGGTCGAGCAGGAACGGCGCGTCATCGGCGAGCTGAACGAGTCGTTCGCCCGCGACGGGCTCGATTTCCGCCTGCTGCACGGCTGCGAGCTCGAGATTCGCCCTGATGGCGCGCTCGACTACGACGACGCGCTCCTGGCGCGCTTCGACGTCGTCGTCTGTTCGCTCCACGTCGGCCGGCGCCAGCCGCGTGCGCAGCTCATGGCCCGCTACCGGACCGCGCTGCGCAACCCGAACGTCGACATAATTGCCCACCCGTCCGGACGCAAGATCGGCATCCGCGACGATCTCGACCTCGACTGGGAAGCCTTCTATCGCGAGGCGGCCGAGACGCGGACGGTGCTCGAGCTGAACGGCTCTGACGAACGCCTCGATCTCGACGACCGGCGCGCCCGCGCCGCGCTCGATGCCGGCAACCGCTTCGTCGTCGACTCGGACGCGCACTACGTGCACGAGTTCGACAACCTGGACTGGGGCATCTCACAGGCGCGCCGGGCGTGGCTCGAGCCAGGGAACGTGCTCAACACCCTGCCGCTGGACGGATTCCTCGCCGCGGTTACCGATCATTCGTGACGCACGACGAGCCGGGCCGTCTCGCGATCCGACCCATCGGCCGCGAGGACGCGCCGCTGATCGAGCGACTCTGGCAGCTCTACGGGCACGACATGTCGCAGTTCCGGGGCGTGCTGCCCAACGCCGACGGCCTCTACAGGCTCGGTCGCCTCGAGGGCTATCTCGCAGACCCTGACGCGATCCCCGGCTGCCTCGCGCTGCTCGACGGAGCGCCGGCGGCCTTTGCGTTCGTGATGTACCCGTCGGGCCCAACGCGCCACATGGGCGACTTCTTCGTGGTCCGGGCCGCCAGGCGTGCGGGCGTTGGCCACCGGCTGGCGCACGACGTGATCGAGCGTTACCCGGGTCCGTGGGAGATCGCCTTCCAGGATGACAATCCCGGCGCGCCACAGTTCTGGAAGCGCGTCGTTACGGACATCGTCGGCGACGCGTGGCGCGAAGAGTGGCGGGCCGTGCCTGACAAGCCCCAGGTCGCACCCGACCACTGGCTCGTCTTCGACACGCGAGCAACTGCCGGTTAAGCGCCGGCCGCGACACTCGCGGCGTGCTCAACAAGCGTGTCGGGCAGGTTCATCGCAGGTTGCGCCAGCGCGCGCTGCTCACGCAGCGCGCGCTGGCCGACAAGTCGGGCGTGCCACGCTGGAAGATCGGCATGCTCGAGGCCGACGAGCTGGCACAGCTGCGCTTCGATGAGGTTGAGCGCTGCCTCGCTGCGCTCGGCGCCGAGCTCGAGGTGCGTGCCCTGTACCGTGGCGCGGCAGCCGACCGGCTGCTCGACGAGGGACACGCCGCGCTCGTCGGATTGGTGGTTGACCTTCTGCGCGGCCTGGGCTGGGAGGTCCGCGTCGAGATTGGATTCAGCGAGTGGGGCGAGCGCGGCTCGTACGACATCCTGGCCTGGCACGCGAAAGCGCGCGCACTCCTCGTGATCGAGGTGAAGACAGAGCTCGGCTCGGTCGAAGGAACGTTGCGCCCGCTCGACGTGAAGGTCCGGCTGGCGCCGAAGGTCGCGAAGAATCGTTTCGGCTGGCGCGCGCTGATCGTCGGCCGCGCTCTCGTTCTGCCGGAGGCGCGGAGTTCGCGGCGCGCCGTCGAGCGTCACTCGGCCGTGCTGCGCGCGCAGTTGCCGGCCGTCTCGCGTCGGCTCCATATATGGCTGCGCGCGCCCTCCGGCGAGATCGGGGCTATCTGGTTCGTGAGCGCGCCCGGTGGCAAGAGCTGGACGCGCAACCCGTCGTCAGTGCGGCGTGTCCGTTCGCCAAAACCCCGTTCCGACCCGTCAGTTGTACCGCCCCGCCAGCCTTAATCGACTCAGCCGGCCATCGGCGGCCTTGTCCTGGGCTGGATCGAGCGTGGGCGAGCGTGGATGGGGCCGCCCCGAGCCAGCGGAAGCGAGGATGACCGGCTTAAGGCTGACCTGGCCGCACAAACGACGGGTCGGCGGGGCATGGAGGCCGGGCAATGGTGGCCGGGGCATGGGGGCCGGGCAATGGTGGCCGGTCGGCGGCTACCAGTGGTCGGGCCTGAACTCCACGAACTCGATCTGGTTGCCGAACGGGTCGCGCGCGAAGAAGCGCGGCCGGCCCGGGATCTCGCCGTCGTCATCGACCGTCGTGACGCCGTTTGCGTCGAGGTGCGCGCGAAACGCCGCTGCGTCGTCGACCTGCAGGCACGGATGGCGGCGTGACCGGTCGTTGACGGCCACGCCCGACGGCTCGCTGAACAGGTGCACCTCGAGCTCACCTGCGGCCCACCACAGGACCGTGCCGGGCAGTGCCGGTGGCACGGACAGCTCTTCGAGCCCCAGCACTTCGCCGTAGAAATGGCGCGCGGTTGCGGCCGACTCCGGCGTGCCCGGGTACGGCATGGCGACGTGCTGGAGCCGGACGACGTGCGGACGTGTGCTGTTCATCGCGCTAGTTTCAACTAGGCGAACGAGGTCACGACTAGGACGAGTGACATGACGATGAGCAGCAGCGTCACGCCCCAGCCGAGGGCCAGGTTGATCCGGCCGCTGGCGAGGTTGCCCATGATCTTGCGGTCGCCCACGAGGAGCATCACGAACACGAGGATGACTGGCAGCAGCAGGCCGTTCAGGACCTGCGCGCCGAACATGACCTGGATCAGCGGCAGGCCCGGGATGAGCATGAACAGCGCCGCGAAGCCGATGAAGAAAGCCAACATGCCATAGAACGCCGGCGCCTCGCGAATGCGCCAGCCGACGCCCTGCTCCCAGCCGAAAACCTCGGCGGCGGTGTACGCGCTGGCGAGCGGCACGACGCCGAGTCCCAGCAGGGAGGCGGCGAGCAGGCCGATCGCGAACAGCAGCGATGCGATGTTGCCCGCGATGGGTTGCAGAGCCTGGGCAGCGTCGGCCGCGCTCGAGATGTTGAAGATGCCGCTCTTGAAAAGGGTCGCCGCACAGGCCACGACGATGAACGCGCCGACGACATTGGTGATGAAGACGCCGATGAGCACGTCGAGTCGTTCCGCGTTCATCTCCTCCGGCCGGATGCGCTTGTCCACCACGTAGGCCTGTATGAACTGCTGGCCCCACGGAGTGATCGTGGTGCCGACGACGCCAACGACGGCGAGCATGTACGCGCCATCGAACGCGCCCTGGGGCACGACGAGGTTGTGCAACGCGAGCCCCCAATCCGGATGGGCCAGGACGGCCGAGATCAGGTATGCCCCGGAAACCAGGACGCCGATCACGACGAACCCGTACTGGACGCGGCTGAAGGAGCCTGCGCCGATCAGGACCATCACCGCCACCGCGGCGAGCAGCGCCGATAGCGCCGCCGGCACCCCGAAGAGCGACAGTGCCGCAGCGATGCCGGCGAACTCCGACACGGTCGAGCCGAGGTTGGCGACGATCATCGTTCCGGCGGCGAAGGCCGCCCAGCGCAGGCCGAAGCGCTCCCGGATGAGCCCCGTCAGGCCCTGTCCGGTGGCGAGTCCCATCCGCGCGCCGATCTCCTGGGTGACGAGCAGGGCGATCTGCGTGACGAGCAGCACCCACAGGAGGTCGTAGCCGAACTTCGCCCCGGCGATCGAGTATGTCGTGATGCCGCCGGCGTCGTTGTCGGCAAAGCCGCTGACGATGCCCGGGCCAAGGACCGCGATCGTGGCCAGGAAGCGCGCGCGGCGGCCCAGCCGGCGGCGAGGCCCCGTCCGTGGCGTTTGCGCCGCCCCGCGAGCGGCGAGGCTCACTGGCCCAGCCTGACCGGTGGCCTGGGATGCCAGCGCCGGCCGGCGGACGGCGCCACGGCGTCGAGCGCGTCGTCGACCGTGACGATGCCCTCGAGGTGGCCGGCGTCATTCACGACGGGCACGGCGAGCAGGTTGTAGCGCGCGATGACGCCGGCGACGTGATCCTGGTCGTCGAGCACGCGAACGGTGATGGGCTCCTTGATCATCACATCCGAGATGGTCATCTCGGGCTTGGCCACGATCAGGTCGCGCAGCGACAGCACGCCGACGAGGTTCTCGTTCTTGTCGATGACGTAGACGTAGTAGATCGTCTCCGCGTCGGGCTCGAGCTCGCGCAGCTTGTCGATCGCCTGGCCGGCCGTGACGTTGGCCGGCAGCGCGATGTACTCGGTGGTCATGATCCCGCCGGCCGACTCCTCGGGGTAGCTCAGAAGCTCCTTGACCTCGTCGGCCTCGGTCGTCTCCATCAACGCCAGGATCTCCTGGCGGGTGGTCTCCGACAGGTCGGCGACGAGATCGGCCGCGTCGTCGGGGCTCATCTCCTCGAGGATGTCCGCCGCGCGGTCCGGCTCGAGGTCCTCGAGCACCTCGACCTGCGTCTCGGGCTCCATCTCCTCGATCGCGTCGGCGACCTGCTCGTCGTCGAGCGAGCTGAGCACGCCGGCTCGGTCCTTGGGCGTCAGCTGGTCGATGATCATCGCCAGGTCGGACGGGTGGAGCGCTGCGAGGCCCGCGTGCGGAACACGCAGGCGGACCGCGGCGATCGAGCTCTCGAGCGGATCGACGTCCTCCCAGTCGATGAAGCGCTCACGCCACGGCAGCTTGAGGTTGCGCGCCAACGAGCGGTACGTGCCCTCAATGCCCATGCGGCGCAGGATGCCCGCGGCGCCGACATCGACGGCAACGAGACGCATCGAGCCGTTGATTTCATCGAGGCTGACGTCGTTGACACGCACCACGCGCCGGCCGTCGATGTCGACGATCTGCTTGTCGAGCAGATCAAGCTTGAGCAGGATCTCGTTCTCGCGCTGGCGGAACTTGTTGATGTCAAGCGTGGAGGTTTTCAGCCGTGCGCCGTCAGCGTCGAGCGACGCGACCGACGACCAGGGCAGGAAAATCTGGCGGCCATCGGTCTTGATCACGAGACCGGTGACGGGCGGGTAGCGCTCGCCGACGGCGACGATGAGATCCGCGACCTTGCCGATCGGCTCGCCGTTCATGTCGCGAACGGGCCGGCCGTTTACCTGACTCAAGTAGAGCATCCGTTACCTCGACGGGTGGCCGTCTCGTCCGAGGCGCCCGGTGCTCTACCGAGCGAGCGCCTCCGGGTGGACAGGGCGGACCGTTATTGAGCTCACGGCGCGACCTGCGCCGCAGCTACTGCATCCAGCGTCCACGAGTGGAGAGCTTCCTCCAGCGCTTGTTCCGCGGCCCGTCTCACGCGCACGCCACAGCGCTGGTCGCACGAGGGGACCTTGGTGAGTATATTAGTCATGCTTTCCCGCAAGTAACCGTCCCTGTGTGCGCCGATGCGCGTGCGCGAGCCCAAGGCGAAGGAACCCAAACAAACCATGAGTTTTTCGATCACCGACGGCGTCGCTGCGCCAGCCCTCAACGCCACCCGACTCAAGCGCCAGCTGAACGAGCAGGCGATCGCCGCGGCCACTGCCGCGGAGTGGGAGCAGGCCGCCGAGCTCAACCGGCGCATCCTCGAGATGGGCCCCGATTCCGAGGCCGAGAACCGCTTGGCCAAGGCATTCTGGGAGATGGGCGAGCTGGCGACGGCGCGCGAGCACTACCAGGCGGCCCTGGCCATAGATCCGACCAATCGCATCGCCGAGCGGAACATCGCGCGCCTGCGCATGCTCCTCGCCGAGGCGGGCAAGAAGACTGTCGCGGCGCACAAGACGGACAAGGCGGCGGTGTCGATCTTTGTCGAGGAGACGGGCAAGACGGGTTTCGCGCACCTGATCGACCTCGCTGACCCCAAGCAGCTTGCCCAAGTCAACCCGGGCGACGCGGTCGAGCTGTCACCTGACGGGCCGCGCCTGGAGGCGAAGTCCAACGGCCGGCACATCGGCTACGTCGAGCCACGCGTCGCGGCCCGGTTGCTGAAGCTGATCGCGGACGGCAACAAATACGCCGCCGGCGTCACGAGCATCGGCGAGCGCGACGTACGCATCATCATCCGCGAGACGTACCAGGATCCGGCCAACTACGGCAAGGTCTCGTTCCCGACTGCGGCGAAGGTCAGCGACCTGCGGCCGTACACCAAGGGCACGCTCATCCGCGAGGAGATGGATCTCGAGGACGAGCTCGAGCTTGACGACGAGGACGACGAGATCGAGGACATCGGCCGTGTCGTGCCCGACGACCTGACGACGGACGAGGCGTTCGTCGAAGAGGAGTCGGCCGAAGACTCCGACGAGGACGCCGAGGAGTAGCACTCTCCGTCGCCCACCAGACACACGCGCGGCGGCCCCCCAAACGGGCCGCCGCTTCATTTTTGGTCCGCGCGCGCGGATCCGGCCGGCCCTGCTTCTTGCGGCCCATGGATCGAGCGGCCTGAATATGCCAGACATATTCAGGCCGCTTGGTCCATATCCAGGCGTGTCGGTACATGGGGTCTCGGATACTGGGCAGCTCGGTCGCAGATTCGACGCTCGTGAGGCGCTCAGACCCGCCGCACAGGAGTCACGCGTCGATAGACTCCGATCACATGGCGGACCCCCTTTCGTCGCTCATCCGACCGAACCTGGGGCCGCAGCTACCCGCGTTCGAGCGCTTCGCGCCGCCGCCGCCGGATAACGTCGTGGCGGCGGAACTCGCCGCGCGCACCGCGCCCGGCGACGTGGTCATCGACATCCACGGACGCGGTGGCTGGATCGCGCGCAACGCCATCGCCGCGCTGCGCCGGGTGTATGCCCTCGAGTCGACGGCGCTGACGCGCCTGCTGGCCGAGATCGTGCTGCGCCCGCCCGACCTGCGCCACTTCGACGCCGGCCTGTCGACGGTCGCAACGGTCCCGCGCGGCGAGGTCGAGCTGCGTCGGCGGATCGAGATGATGTTCACCTCGCGCTGCCCGACGTGCGGGCGGCCGATCGTCGTCCAGGAGTACATCTGGGACGCCGGCGCCGACTCTCCCAAGCTCAAGGTCTTCCGCTGCTCGTTCTGTCGCGAGCAGGCGCACGGCACAGAGCCGCGCATCGCGCCCGTCGACGACGACGACATCAAGCTCGCGCGCAAGTCGGATGCGAAACAGGCGCGCACGGACCTGGTCAACCGCTTCCCGGTGCTCGATGGCGGACGCGGACTGCCCGGCGAGCTGCTCGCGCTGTACACGCCGCGCACGCTCGTGGCGCTCGACGAGATCATCGCCCAGCTCGACGGCCAGCTCAAGGCCCCGGCCGTTGAGGCCGGCCTGCGGCTGGGCCTGGTTCACGCGCTGCTGCCGGCGAGCCGGCTGAACGGCTATCCCGGCCGTACCGCGGCCCTGCGCATCCGCCACGGCCACTTCCAGCAACCAACGTCCAAGCAGTGGCGCGAGCGCAACCCGTGGCTGGCCTTCGAAGAGGGCGTGCACGAGGTGCGCACCTTCATCTCGCGCGTCGAGCCGGGCGCAGCCAGCTTCCAGCCGCGGCCGGGCGACGACATCGAGACGCTCATCGATGGCAGTGCCAACGTCGTCATGCGCACAGGGCCGGCGTACGTCAGCGGCAACGAGCCGATGTTCTGGTCGCGCCGGCCGGTCCTGCCCGGGCGGCTCGATCCGCGCTCGCGCGTTCGGCTCGTGCTGACCCAGCCGCCCGTCCGCTGGTCGGTCGAGAACGTCAGCTTCGCGTATCTGGCCACCGCTCTCGTCCTGGGCCGTGAGGCCGCGAGCGAGCTGCCCCTCGAATGGGTCTTCGGTGCGCCGCCGGCGAACGACCGCGGCCGCGAGGCGACCGCGCTGCGTCGGTCGCTGCTCGCCGTCAGGCCCGTGCTCGCACGCGACGCGAAGGCGGTCGTGATCCTCGACCGTGGCGGAGCGTCGGGCCTCGTCGCGGGCGTGCTCGGCGGGATCGGTGCCGGTCTGCGCCTGTCGAGCGCGGTGCTGGCCGAGTCGGGCAACCAGATCGGGGGCCTGCTCGAGTTCAACGTCGGGCCGGCGGACGAAAGCAGCGAGATCCAGGACGAGCTGGCCGACCTGCCCCACGCTGACCCGAACGCGCCCTTCGCGCTGGCTGACGTCGAACGCGCCGTAACCCAGGTCGCGGTCAGCGTTCTCGAGGCGCGCGGTGAGCCGGCGGGTGGCGAGCGGCTGCTGGGCGAAGTGCTCGTCGGACTCGATCGCCTGGGCCACCTGCGCCACCTCGTCGGCACGCAAACCTTCGAAGAGAGCGAGGCGGCGAGCGCGCAGCACGAGGTCGCCGACGTCGCCGACGTCGCCGACGTCGCCGCGGTCGCCGCGGTCGACGCGCAACCGGCGCCCGACGACGTGTCGGAATCTGAGACCGAGCCGGCCGCCGACGCCGACACGCCCGATTGGGCGCTGGGCTCCGCGTCGGCCACCGATCACGTCCATCTGCTGATGGAGATCGTCATGGGCGAGCTGCGCCGGCCCGACCATCCGCGCCTGTTCGAGGTCGACCGCGGCCGGTGGTGGCTGCGCGACAGCAAGGACCTGGCCAAGGCACGGCCGCCACTATCGGACCGCCTCGAGTGGGCGGCCTACGGGCTGCTCTCGACCAGCCGCGGCATGGACGAGGAGACCTATTTCGAGCGCATCGCGGGCATGTTCCGCGGCCACGACACGCCTGACGCCGAGCTAGTTCGGGCCGTGCTCGACTCGTATCGCGACCCCGCACTAAACCTCGTGACGCTCCGTCCCGAGGACGAGCTGACCGGTCGGCACCGCGAGCACGGCGAGATCTGCGGCATGCTCGTCGACTACGGACACCGCCTGGGCCTGCGCGCCCACGTCTCCGAGCGCGAGTCGCGCCGCGCCTATATGGGCGGGACCGTTGCCGACCTGCTCAGCGAGGACGAGCAGCGCGCCTACCTGCCGCTCATCGCGCCGGGCGACGCGCACACGTTCGAATCGCTCGATTGCGTCTGGTACCTGCGCGGCAAGGCCACCTTCCTGTTCGAGGTCGAGTGGACGGCGATGCTGACCGACGCCCTGCTGCGCCGCGGGCCGCGCATCCCGAGCAGCGACGCGGTCATTCGCTTCCTGATCATTCCGCCTGAGCGGACAGAGCTGGTGCGCTTCAAGCTCGCTCGGTCGCCGCTCCTGGCCAAGGCGCTTGAGGAACAGAACTGGCATATCCTCAAGTCAGATCACCTGCGCCGCCTGTTCGCACGCGAGGAGGCTGACCTCGACCAGTTCGGTCCGATGCTCGGGCTGGACCCGGAAATCGAACGCGAAGCGGAACAGCTGCCCCTTTTCGGCTGACCGCGACGACTGCCCGCACGAATACCAAACCGGAGGTTTCCGTGACCGACGTCGCAATCGAATCCGTCGCCGATCTTGCCGATCGTTTCTGGCAGTGGTTCCTGTCGCGTCAGCCGATCTACGCGACGATTCTCGGCGACGAGCGCTATGACGACCGCCTGCCCGACGTGACCGATGTCGGACGCGCCGAGGAGCGCTCGGCGCTGCGTGGCTTCCTCCAGGACGCCAAGGCCGTGGATCGCAGGAATCTCCAACAGGCAGACACGATCACGCTCGACATGCTCGAGACGGTCGCCCAGATCTGGCTGCGCCAGATCGACCATGACGTTCATCACTTCGACGCCATCGACCAGGCCGGCGGACCGCACAACCTGCCCGGCGACCTGGCACGTTTTCAGCGTGTCGACAGCCCGGAGCGCGTCGACCGGCTGATTCGCCGCCTCGAGCAGTATCCCGACTATCTCGCCGCGCACCGCGCCAACCTGCTCGAGGGGATCGCGGCCAAGCGCACCGCCGCGGCGCCAGTCGTCGCGCGCGTCGTCGACCAGGTCCGCCGCGCAGTTGCCGGCGGCGTTGACGAGTCGCCACTGCTGGTCGGTCATCCCGAGCTCGACGACGCAACCCGCGAGCGGATTCGCGCCGCGATCGAGGAGTACGTGATGCCCGCGCTCGTAGAGCACCTCGCGGCGCTCGAGGGCTACGTGCCGTTTGCGCGCCAGGACGAGGGCCTCTGGTCACTGCCCGACGGACAGGAGCTGTACCGGACGATGATCGTCGCCTCGACGACCCTCGACGAGACGCCCGAGGCGCTCCACCAGTACGGCCTCGAGCAGCTCGACTCGATTCGTGAAGAGACACGCGCGATCGCCGACGAGCT
>Ga0265319_1000874_pt1 | contig 19171 bp, 14 predicted proteins | sample 4824metaG_FD_192443 | JGI IMG/M metagenome (GOLD analysis project Ga0265319, IMG submission 192443) | Rhizosphere microbial communities from Carex aquatilis grown in University of Washington, Seatle, WA, United States - 4-8-24 metaG | ecosystem: Host-associated > Plants > Roots > Rhizosphere >...
CCTACGGGCTCCAGTTGCCGTAGGCCGCGTCGATCTCGGACCAGAGTGCGTCGGGCACGGAAACGTCGAGCAGCCTCACGTCCTCCGCGATCTCGGCAGCCGAGCCCGAGTGTCGATTGGAGGTCGAACGTGGTCATATGATGGTCGTACGTTACTGTTGGGGCCGTGTCGACTTCCTCCGACCCTAGGATGACCGGCATGGAAGGCGGCCACCGCGCCCGCACCGCCGTCGCCGACGGCAGGCCGCCGTGGCGGCCGGCCCGCTTCGCCTCGTTCGTCGTCGAGGAGCTGGCCGAGTCGATCGTCAGCGGCGCCCTCGCCGAGGGCGACGTCCTGCCCACCGAGCCTGCGCTCTGCGAGCGGTTCGGCTTCAGCCGTACGGTCGTCCGCGAGGGGCTGAAGATGCTCGAGGAACGAGGGCTCGTCCGTGTCGAGCAGGGACGTGGCACCACGGTCCAGCCGCGGAGCGCCTGGAACCTGCTCGACCCGGTCGTGCTCCGCATCGCCCTGGCCCACGATCACGACATGTCGCTCCTCGACGACCTGATCGCCGTCCGCGTCGTGCTCGAGCGCGAGATGGCCAGGGCCGCGGGCGGCCGTCTGACGGCGGACGAGCTGGCCGCCCTCGCCGAGAACCTCGAACGACTGAACGAGTCCTACGACGACTACGAGCGGTTCCGCTCGTTCGACCTCGCCTTCCACGCCATCGTCATGAAGGCGTCGGGTAACGAGGTCGGGCTGACGATCGTCCGCGCGATCCACCGGCACGGCGGCATCACGCCGCTCCTGGCGGCGGGCGCCTCGCGCGAGGCCCTCGAGCAGACGGCGCGCGAGCACCGCGACATCTACGACGCTCTGGCCGCCGGCGACGGGACGCTCGCCGGCGACCGGATCGCCGAGCACATCGAATCCGCCTGGGCGGAGAGGAAATTCAGCCCAAGGTCTTGACAGCGGGTGATCATTCGTATGATGATCACCCGCAGTGCACATCGCAGCTGTCGACGTTGACCTGATTCCCCTCCCGGCGGTCTCGCCGCCATTCGCTTGGCGGCGGGGCCTCCGCGGCTCCGCTCCGGCCCGGACGACGGCCGTCCTCCGGATCACGACCGACGACGGCGCTGTGGGCGAGGCCTACCACGAGTGGAGCGGGCCGATGCTCGGCGACATCGTCGACCGCGTCCTCCGGGAGGAGCTCGTCGGCGAGCGCGCCGACCGCCGCGAATGGCTCTGGCACCGTCTGTGGGAGCTCGACCGCACCGAGGAGTTCCCGATCTGGCTCTTCGGCATCGTCGACGTCGCCCTCTGGGACCTCGAGGGTCGCGTCCTCGGCGTGCCGGTGCACCGTCTCCTCGGCACGTACCGCGACATGATCCCGGCCTACGCCTCGACCACGACGTTCTCGACGATCGAGGAATACCTCGACGTCGCCGACCAGTGCCTCGAGCTCGGCTACCCGGCGATCAAGCTCCACGGCTGGGGCGACCACAAGGCCGACGCGGTCCTCTGTCAGCGGCTACGCGATCACGTCGGGCCCGACGTCGAGCTCATGTACGACGGGTCGGCCGCCTTCGACCTGCCGAGCGCCGTCTATCTCGGCGACGCGCTGAGCGAGGCCAAGTACCTCTGGTACGAGGAGCCGATGCGAGAGTTCAACGTGACCGCCTATCGCTGGCTCTCCGAGCGCGTCGATGTCGCTCTACTCGTCGGCGAGACTTCCGACGGAAGTCATCTCAACACCGCGGACTTCATCGCATCCGGCTGCGCGACGTACGTGCGGACGAGTGCGAACCATCGCGGCGGCATGACAGGTGCGATGCGCATCGCGCATCTCGCCGATTCGTTCCGGCTGCGGGCCGAAGTGCACGGCCCCACCGAGCCGGCCGTGCATCTCTGCATGGCGATCCCCAACTGCACCTACTACGAGTCCCTCGTCATCTCCAACCCGGTGACCCGAGAGCCTCGGGTCGGGCCGGATGGTCTCGTGCACGCTCCGACCGAGCCGGGGATCGCGCTCCCGGATGTCGTGCACGAGCACCGAGCTGGAACTGTCGGCTGACCATGAAGGGCTGGGTCCACACAAGGAGGAGCGCAGAAATGAAGATGCACCGTAGGGCGTTCACGGTTGTTGCGCTCGTCGCGGCAGTCGCGGCCGCGCTGGTCTCGGCGTCGACGAGCGGCGCGAGCCGGCACGCCGGAGTTTCCGGGTCGATCACCGTCTGGGTGGACGCGGTCCGCCTGCCGGTCGCGAAGCTGTACGCCAAGACGCACCCGAATGTCCACGTGAACATCGTCACCTTCGACGGCGACGGCAACGGCGCGACGACGATGCAGACGAAGATCCAGCTGTGGAACCGCACCGGGCACGGCTGGCCGGACGTGATCTTCAGCGAGCAGGCCAACGACCCGGTGTGGATGGGGCAGAAGCCGTTCGACTTCGCGCTCGACCTCAACGGCGTCTTCCCGAAGAACCTCCTCAAGAGCTGGCCTGCGCCGTCGATCGCGCAGTGCACCGTCAACGGCCACCTGGTCTGCCTCCAGGACAACCTGGCGCAGGAGGTGCTCTACGTCAACCAGAAGCTGATGACCCAGTTCGGCTACGCCGTCCCGACGACGTGGCAGGAGTGGGCGGCGCTCGGCGAGAAGGTCGCCGCACAGCATCCCGGCTACATCATCGGGAACATCGGCGACTCGTACGGCGCCTGGCTCTACCTCTGGGCCGACAAGTGCCCGATCTCGCAGGTCGTCGGGCCGAGCACCGTCAGGATCAACTCGGGCGACGTGCACTGCACGCGCATGGCGAGCCTGCTCGATCCGCTCATCAAGAGCGGCGTGGTCCCGCCGGAGAGCGTCTTCACCGCTGACTTCGCCACCAAGTGGGGCGGCGACAGCGACAAGATCCTGCTCATGCCGGGGCCGGTCTGGTACGCGAAGGACATCTTCAGCGGCACGCTGCATGTCCCAGCCGGCGAGCTGACGGCGGCTCTGCCCCTGCGCTGGAACAGTGAGCCGCTCGTGACCGGCCAGGTCGGCGGCGGCCCGTGGATCGTCTCCAAGCACACGAAGAACGTGGCGGCTTCCGTCGACTTCGTGAAGTGGGCGACGACCTCGCCGGCGGTCAAGTCGAAGGTCGGTGCCCTGTCGCCGGGCTACCCGTCGTACGGGCCTGCCGCGGTCTCGTGGTTGGCTTCGCTGAACAAGGACCCCTACTTCGCCGCCTCCGAGGCGCCGGCGATGAAGGCGGCCGCGAACCTGATCTGGAAGGGCTGGAGCATGGTCACGTATCCGGATCAGCCCGTCTGGTCGAACACGGTCGTGACGCAGCTCGTCGCCGGCAAGTCGCTGAGCTCCCTGATGCCGGCGTTCGGCGACGGGCTCGCACAGAACGCGCAGGCGGCGGGATACAAGGTCGTTCGGAAGTAGGACTTGGCCTCGCCTGTCTTCACCTCGGAATACGCGGGGGCCACGCGGAAGCGTGGCCCCCGCGCCCTGCGCGGCCTGCCGTTCGTCCTTCCGTATCTCCCGCTACTGATCGTCTTCGGCATCGCACCGACGATCTACGCGCTCGACCTCGCGTTCACCAATGTCGGCGGCGGGTGGGTCGGCTTCCACAACTTCGTGCGGACGTATCACGACTTCCGCTTCGTCTCCGCGTTCAAGCACGTCCTCGTGTACACGTCCGTCTGGCTCGGCGCGCTCATGGTCTTCGTCGTCGGCCTCGCGCTCCTCCTCCACGGCCGCGCAAACAAGGTCTCGGCGACCTTCCGCTTCCTCTTCTACATGCCGGGCGCCCTGGCCGGCTCCGCGGCTGTCCTCGTCTGGCTGTTCATGCTCGACCCGAGCGTCAGCCCCGGCTCCTTCCTGCTGCACCACGTGCTCGGAGCAGACATCTTCGCCCAGTCGATCGCCCCGGGAAACCTGCCGTTCATCTTCGCGATGATCGCGTTCTGGACCGGTGCCGGCGGCTGGATCGTCGTCATGTACGGCGCGCTCAACACGATCCCGCAAGACCTCGAGGAGGCCGCCCGCATCGACGGAGCCGGGCCGATCGCGATCGCGCTCCGCCTGAAGCTTCCGCTGATCCGCAAGTGGATCGCGTACATGGTGATCCTCTCGTTTGCGACGGGAACGCAGCTCTTCGTCGAGCCGCAGATCGTGCAGACCGCAAGCTTCGGCCTCGTCCCCGACACGTGGTCCGCGAACCAGCTCGCCTATCAGCTCGCGTTCCGTTACGCGGACTTCAACGGCGCCGCGGCCATCGCCGTCGACCTGCTCATGATCGGTCTCGCCGGCGCGGTGCTGATCGTCACGCGCAGCGGTCTCTTCAGGACGGACGACTGATGCGGCTCCGTGCGCTCGGGCTCGGCGCGAGGCTCGCGATCCTCATGACGTTCGCCGTCTTCTTCGTCGCGCCCGTCCTCTGGCTTGTCCTCGCGCCGACGAAGAGCGACAAGGCGCTCATCACGAACAGCCCCTTCTCGTTCGGTGACTTCCACCACGTCGCGCTCGCGTGGAAGCACCTGGACGCGTTCAGCAGCCACATCTATCGGCGCTGGATCGGCAACACGCTCTTCTACGCGTTCAGCGCGACGGCGATCACGCTCGTGGCCGCCGTGCCGGCGGGGTACGGCCTCGCGATCGGGAAGTTCCCCGGCCGGAAGCTCGTGCTCTCGTTGACGCTCGTGGTGATGATCGTGCCCGCGGCCGCGCTCGTGCTTCCGATCTTCCTCGAGCTGAACGCCGTGCATCTGATCGGCAGCTCGCTCTCGGTGATCCTGCCTTTCTCGTTCTTCCCCTTCGGCGTCTATCTCGCCTACCTGTATTACGCGAACGCCGTCCCTCCGAGCCTGCTCGACGCAGCGCGCGTGGACGGCTGCGGCGAGCTGCAGACGTTCCTGCGCGTGGCGCTCCCGCTCGCGATGCCGATCGTCGCGCTCGTCTTCTTCTTCAGCTTCGTCGCCGACTGGAACAACTTCTTCCTGCCGTACGTCGTGCTCGCGGACTCGAACCAGTATCCGATCACGGTCGGTCTCTGGGACCTGCTCTCCGCGACGCCGTCCTTCAACCCGTCGGTGGGCGGGGGTGGCCAGTCGGTCAACATCTTCAAGCCCGAGCTCGCGCTCGCGACCCTTGTCGCCGTGGTGCCTGTCGCCATCGTCTTCCTCTTCTCGCAGCGCGCGCTCGTCCGGGGTCTCGTCGGCGGAGCGGTAAAGGAGTGAGCGATGGCTAGCGTTACGTTCGAAAGCGTTACGAAGTCGTACGGCGACGGCCTGCGCGCGGTCGACGGGCTCGACCTCGAGATCGCGGACGGCGAGTTCATGGTCCTCGTCGGCCCGTCGGGTTGCGGCAAGACCACCGCTCTGAGGATGGTCGCGGGTCTCGAGGACATCACCGACGGCGTCGTGCGCATCGGCGAACGTGTGGTCAACGACCTCACGCCGAAGCGCCGCGACATCGCGATGGTCTTCCAGAGCTATGCGCTCTATCCGCACCTGAGCGTGCGCGACAACATCGCGTTCCCGCTGAAGATCGCGAAGGTGCCGAAGGACGAGATCCGCACGCGTGTCGACGAGGCCGCGCGGATCCTCGACCTCGAGCCGTACCTCAAGCGGAAGCCGCGCTCTCTGTCCGGCGGGCAGCGCCAGCGCGTGGCGATGGGCCGCGCGATCGTCCGCCAGCCCGCGGTGTTCCTCATGGACGAGCCGTTGTCGAACCTCGACGCGAAGCTGCGCGTCCAGATGCGCGCAGACATCAAGAAGATTCAGGCAAACCTGGGCGTGACGGCGATCTACGTGACGCACGACCAGGTCGAGGCGATGACGATGGGCGACCGCGTCGCGGTGATGCGCAAGGGCGAGCTGCAGCAGGTCGCGCCGCCGCAGGAGCTGTACGACCGTCCCGTCAACATCTTCGTCGCCGGGTTCATCGGGAGCCCGGCGATGAACATGCTGGAGGCGCGAATCGAGAGGCGCGACGGTGGCGTGGCCGCCGTCCTCGGTGACGCGCGCCTCGATCTCGACGGACATTCGTTTCTGGCTGCGTACGACGGGCGGTCGGTGGTGCTGGGTATTCGCCCGGAGGACCTCGAGGACGCGACGATCGCAGGTGGCGACGGCGGGGCGCGCCTGCGTGGTCGCGTCGAGCTGCGTGAGGCGCTCGGATCGGAGGTGCTCGTCCACTTCACGGTTGCGGCGCGTCAGGCGGTCACGGAGGACATGCGTGAGCTCGCTGAGGATGTCGGCGACGATCGCGTCGTCGGGCAGCTCGCCGATGGGGCGCAGCCGGCGTCGGCGACGCTCGTCGGTCGGTTCAGCCCGCGGACCCGGGCCGTCGAAGGCGACGCGGTCGAGGTCGCGGTCGACCAGCAAGCGCTGCATTTCTTCGACCCACAGACGGGGCTCGCGATCCGCGGCGCGTAAAGGCGCGACCGCCGCGTCGTCGGTCGGCCTGGGTGCTCACGCGTTTTCGCTGCCGCGGCGCCCCTTGGAATCGCGGCTAGGCGGCGAGCCGCTCGTCCTCGTAGTGCAAGACCCTGGACGGCACGTATGAGTACGAGTGATGGTTGATCTCCTCCTTCCGTAGGAAGGGAGGTTCATCCTTGCGGCGGAGGCCGGCACCCGGGCTCGAGGGTACGGTTGGCTGAGTGATCGAGGCACAGTCTCTGAGCAAGAATTACGGCGAGAAGCGCGCCGTTGACGACCTGTCGTTCGTGGTACGGCCAGGCGTCGTGACGGGATTTCTGGGGCCGAACGGATCGGGGAAATCGACGACGATGCGCCTGATTCTCGGACTCGACGCGCCGACGGCCGGTCTGGTGACCGTGAACGGCAAGGCGTATCGCGAGCATGTCGCACCGCTCCACGAGGTCGGTGCGCTTTTGGAGGCACGCTCGGTGCACACCGGCCGCTCTGCGCAGAATCACCTGCTCGCGGTGGCACAGACGCACGGGATCCCGAAGCGGCGCGTCGGCGAGCTGATCGACCTGGTGGGTCTCCACGACGTGGCGAAGAAACGCGCCGGCGATTTCTCGCTTGGCATGGGCCAGCGGCTTGGCATCGCGACGGCCCTGCTCGGTGATCCGGCCACGGTGATGCTCGACGAGCCCGTCAACGGCCTTGATCCCGAGGGCATTCATTGGATTCGGAATCTGCTCAAGCAGCTCGCAGCTGAGGGGCGGACGGTTTTCGTCTCCTCGCATTTGATGAGCGAGATGGCTCTGACGGCGGATCACTTGATCGTGATCGGCCGTGGCCGGCTGATCGCCGACACGAGTGTCGAGGAGTTCGTCAACGGCGCATCGAAGAAGATCGTCCGCGTCCGCTCGCCGCAGGCCGAGAAGCTACGCGGTCTCGTTGCCGGCTCCGATGTGAGCGTGCTTGCGCTCGAGCCGGGCGTACTCGAGATCACCGGCCTGACCGCCGAGCAGATCGGCGATGCCGCCGCGACGAACGGCGTCACGCTGCACGAGCTGACGCCGCAGCAGGCATCGCTCGAGGAGGCGTTCATGGAGCTCACGCGCGACGACATCGAGTTTCGTGCGGGCAGCGGCGAGCTCGAGGATGCGGCGTGACCGACGTCCGCTTGACCGGGCCGATGCCGCGCCTGCCACACACTGGGCGCGTGACACAGCTGCGAGTCGTGGTTTCCGAGTGGACGAAGTTGCGCTCGGTACGGTCGACTCGCTGGTCGCTGTTGATCGGCGCCGTGTTGACGATCGGCTTTCCGCTTCTCTTCGCGGCCGTGACCTCGTCGCGGTGGGGTCACATGAGCCCGTCCGAGCGTGCGAACCGGAATCCGCTCGACATCGCGCTCGCCGGCGTCAACGTCTCGCAGCTCGCGATCGCGGTGCTCGGCGTCCTCGTGATCACCGCGGAGTACTCGACCGGGATGATCCGCGCGAGCTTCACAGCGGTGCCGAAGCGGCTGCCCGTCCTGTGGGCGAAGCTCGGCGTCTTCTCCGTCGTCGCCTTCGTGCTCAGCCTGCCCGCCGTACTGATCGCGTTCTTTGCCAGCCAGGCGATTCTCTCACGGCACCAGATCCTCCAGATCTCGTTCTTCCATGCCGGCGTTGCGCGCTCGGTGATCGGCGGTGCCGTGTACCTGATGCTCGTCGGCGCATTCGCGATGGCGCTCGGTGCGAGCATCCGCAACACCGCCGGCGGGATCTCTGCCTTTGCGGCGATCTTCTTCGTCATCCCGCCGCTGCTGAACGTGTTGCCCTCGAGCTGGAACAACGCGATCAATCCCTACCTTCCGAGCGAAGCGGCGCGGTCGATCTTCTCGCTCACCCACGGCCCGCACAGCCTCGCGCCCGGCCCGGGCGCTGCGCTCTTTGTCGGCTACACCCTCCTGGCGATCGCGATCGCTGCCGTCTTGCTCGTACGGCGCGATACGTAGCGGTTCGGGTTCGTACAGCGCGTCGTTGGATGCGAGCGAGGCGAGTACCGTGAGCGGCAGATGATCTGGAACTGGCTTCGCCGCCGTCCACTGCTCGTCGACCTCGGGCTCGTCGCGCTACTCCTGTTCCTGACGGTCGGTGCCGCCACCCGGCGTGGGCACACGACTGCCGGCATCGCGCTCGGGATCCTCGAGACGCTGCCGCTGCTCTGGCGCCGGCAGCGGCCGCTGCTGGTGGTCGTGATCGTCACCGCGACGGCGCTGGTGATGACCGCGGTCGGCGTCTGGCTGTTGCCGTTGCAGCTCGGTGTTGCCCTCTACACCCTCGCAGCGACCAGTGGGCAACTCGTCGCGCGCGTCGCGGCGGTCGTCTCGGTCGTCTCGCTTGCGATCGCGCTTCCGCTCTCCGGCGGGTTCGAGTTCGGAAACGAGGCTTTCCGGATCGTCTTCCTCGTCGCAGCCTGGTTGCTCGGTGACAGCCTCGGCTCACGCCGCGCTTATGTGCGCGAGATCGAGCAGAAGGCCGAGCGGCTCGAGCGAGAACGCGAAGCCGAGACACGTCGCGCAACGGCCGAGGAACAGGCGCGAATCGCACGTGAGCTCCACGATATCGTGGCACATGCACTGAGCGTGATCATCGTGCAGGCGGGAGCAGCGAGCGATGTCTTCGAACACGATCCCCGCCGCACACGAGAGCCGATCAAGGCGATCGACTCCGCCGCTCGTGCGGCACTCTCCGACCTGCGACGCGTGCTCGGGATCCTCCACGCGGACGCCGAGTACGAGCCGCAACCCAGCCTCGACCGGCTCGACAGCCTGATCGAGCGCGTCCGGGCGACGGGCCTAAAGGTCTCGGTCGAGACCGAAGGCGCGCCGCGTCCGCTGCCGGCGACGGTCGACCTCTCCGCCTATCGCATCGTGCAAGAGGCGCTCACGAACACGCTCAAGCATGCGCAAGCGACGCACGTGCGCGTGCATCTGCGCTACGGCGACGATCTCATGATCGAGGTCCGCGACGACGGCCGAGCCGCCGTCAACGGCAACAGCGGCGGGAGCGGGCTGATCGGCATGCGCGAACGGGTCGCGATGCTCGGCGGTAGCATCAGGTTCGGCCCGATGCGCGAGAGCGGTTACCGCGTCTCCGTCCAGATCCCGACCGAGCCTGACGCATGAGCATTCGCGTCCTGATCGCCGACGATCAGGCGCTCGTGCGCAACGGATTCCGCCTGATCGTCGAGACGCGACCCGACCTCGAGGTTGTCGGTGAAGCCGACGACGGGGCGGAAGCGGTGCGCCTCGCGGCCGAGTTGCGGCCCGATGTCATCCTCATGGACGTCCGCATGCCGAACCTCGATGGGATCGAGGCGACCCGGCAGATCGTCGCTACGGACAATCCGGCGCGGATTCTCGTGCTGACCACCTTCGACCTGGACGAGTACGTGTACGCCGCAATTCGCGCCGGTGCGAGCGGCTTTCTCCTCAAAGACGTCCGGCCGCACGATCTCGTCGACGCGATCCGGCTGATCTCGAACGGCAACGCGCTACTCGGCTCCACCGTCACACAACGGCTACTCGAACGCTTCACCGACAGCACGCGGACGCCCGATGTGGACACCGGTGAGATCGCGAGCCTGACCGGCCGCGAGCGAGAGACACTCCAACTACTCGCCGCTGGGCTCTCCAACGCCGAGATCGCACAACGACTGTTCCTCAGCGAGACGACCGTCAAGACCCACGTCTCGAACATCTTGCGCAAGCTCCGCGTCCGAGACCGCGTCCAGGCGGTCATCGCCGCCTATGAAGCCGGACTCGTCCAACCACGCGCCGACACCAACCACCCCGTACGGTCGACCGAGGACACAAGTCGTCCAGGTGCGTGAGCCCGCCCACAACGCCGGCCGGCGGGAGGGGTGCGCAAACTCGATCCGTGTGACGTCAAGGATGCTGGTGCCCAACTCGCGCGCGAAACCGAGTTAACGCACTCCACACGGCACCGACACCGACGGGAGAACGGTGCTACTCGACTTTGCCGCCCAATTCGGTGGCCTTCAAAGTAAGCCCTCTAACGGACTCGAACCGTTGACCCCCTCCTTACCATGGAACTCGAGCCAACGAGGCGGGGTTGCGGCGCGTCGTCGCGCGTCGTGATTTTCGCAAGAACGATCGATCTTGAACTGCTGCCCGCCCACGCGCGGCAACGCGCGCCAACTGCACCGGGTCACATATTGGTCACATGGAGGCTGAACTCAGCCGCGACGTATCGACCGCCGGCGTGATCTGTTGACGAGCGAGGAGCGCGAGGAGTTGAAGAAGCTCCGTAAGGAGAACTTCGAGTTGCGTCGGGCGAACGCGATCTTGAAGGACGCGTCTGTCTATTTCGCTCAGGAGCTCGACCCGACCCGGCGACGGTGACCCGCTACGTGGAAGCGCGGCGGGATGCTTTCGGGGTCGAGCCGATCTGCCGCGAGTTGGGCGTGCCGGTGAGCACGCACTTCGCGCGGAGATCCCGGAAGCCGTCTGCGCGTGCGCTCGCAGACGAGAAGCTCGTCGCGGAGATCTACGCTGCTCGCGTCGGCTACCGCCGCGCCTACGGAGTCCGCAAGACCTGGAAGGAGCTGAAGCGGCGCGAGGTCGCGGTTGGCCGCGACCATGTCGCACGCCTGATGCGCCAGGAAGGCCTGGAGGGCTTTCGAAGCGGCAAGAAGCGTCGCACCACGATCCCGGACGAGGCCGCCGTCGAGCGGGCCCGCGATCTCTTGCAGCGCGACTTCAGCGCGACGCGGCCGAACGAGAAGTGGGTTGCCGACATCACCTACATCCGCACCTGGAGTGGCTTCGTCTATCTGGCGTTCATCCTCGACTGCTACAGCCGGATGATTGTCGGCTGGCAGCTCGCCTCGCACCTGTGCACCGACCTGGTGCTCGACGCGCTCGAGATGGCAAACGGACTACGCCGGCCAGACGACTACCTGATCGCCCACACCGACTGCGGCTCGCAATACACAAGCCTCGCCTACACCGACCGCCTGGACGAACTCGGCGCCGCACCCTCGGTCGGCTCGAAAGGAGACGCCTACGACAGCGCGATGGCCGAAGCCTGGGTCGCGACCTTCAAGACCGAGCTCGTCGACGGACGCCGCTTCCCCAGCTACGAACACCTGGAGCATGAAACGCTCCACTGGATCAGCTTCTATAACGACGACCGGCTCCACGAAGAACTCGCCGACGTCCCATCGTCCGAGTACGAGCAGATGAATTACAAGACAGACAACATCAAAGACCTGTCAACAGATAACAGAGCCTCCAACAAACCCAGGGTCCTTCAAGGGTCATTCAGGCATGCGTCGCGGTGTGACGTCGTTCTCTTGGTAGGTCGCTGCCGGGAAGGGTGTACTTCTCGCAAACCGGGTCACACTTGTCCAGTCGGTCTTGGAGACGATCCAGAGGCTGCGCGCGCGGGTCCGAGGTGGGGGTGCTCTGTGCTCTCGCCAGCCGTCTGTTCAAGACAAGAATCGGTGACAAGGCGCCTAACTGAGTTGGTTTCAGGGGTGCCCGACTTGCTCTGGGTCGCGCCTAGTCGCGCCCGCTCTGCTCCACAAGTGCTCCACAAGAGAGGTTCGGAAGCAGAGCCCGAGTTCCCTTCGCCCATCGGCGAAGCGGCTTGTTCAGGAGCTCCGGGCTGGATCCTTACGCGGGCGGCGGCTCCCCAACCCCGCGGCGAACATGACGCAGGACAGCGGGGTCGCTGCCGGACCCGTCCTGGCAGCCCATGGAACGGTCGGCCGCGCGGCCGAGAATGAGGTAGGTGATGGCTCGCTTCACCATCGGCATGATCAACGGGTCGCTCCTCGACATCTACGAGGAGCAGTGGCTCGGCAGCGTCGACCGTGCCCGCGAGGTGGGCGCCGACCTGATCGCGTTCATCGGTCGCCAACTCGGCGAGGCGTCCCTTCTCTACGTCCACGCGTCTGAGATCTACGAGCTCGTCGCGCCCGAGCGCGTCGACGGTCTCGTCGTCTGGGCTGCTGCGGGAGGTCTCTACCCGGAACGGCTCGAACGGCTCCGACGCCGGTGCCCCCACGTCCCGGTTGTGAGCGTCGAGGGCGAGCTCCCGGGCGCCGTAACTCTCCTCATGGACGACCGCCAGGGAATGCGGGACGCCGTCGCGCACCTGATCGAGGCGCACGGGCACCGCCGGATCGGGTTCATTCGCGGACCGGAGCACCACGCCGGGGCTGAGCGGCGCTACGACGGCTACCGCGAGGCGCTCGACGCGCACGGCCTGCCCTTCGACAAGGCGCTGGTGGCGCAGGTACCAGTCTGGGCACTCGAGGAGAGCAAGCGTGCGGCTGCGCGCGTGCTGGCGGAGGGCTTGGACGCGATCGCCGCGGCGAATGACGACCTTGCGGCGGGTGTGTTCGCGGCGATCGAGGCGGCGAGAATGGACGTGCCGGCAGACGTTGGCGTGGTCGGCTTCGACGACCGCATCGGCGTCGCCGGCGCCCTCCACAACGCGTTCATCGTCGACATGACGCTCGGAGCCCCGAATCTGGGCTCGGCGATGGTGCCGCTGACGACCGTACACGCGCCGTTCTACGAGCTCGGCGCGCGGGCCGTCGACCTCGTTCTCGCGCAGCTTCGCGGCGACGACGTCCCTCCCGTCGTGACGCTTCCGGTGGGCCTCGTCCGGCGTCGCTCGTGCGGCTGCCTGCCGCGGCCGGATTCGCTCGCGACGGACTCCGGAATCGAGGCCGCGCTGCGCTCGACGGTCGCGCACGCCGCACCTGTCCTCGACTCCGACTGGCCGGAGCGGCTCCTGGCAGCGTTCGGCGCTGGCGCGGACACCTTCCTGCGCGCCCTGAGCGGGCTCGCGCGCGCAAGCCTCCGCGCGGGGGAGCCGCTCGAGAGCTGGCTACGAGCGCTCGCACTCCTGCGCGAGGCACGCAGCGCGCCGTCAGAGCTGTGGCTGAGCGCAGAGCTCGCCGTGCGGGAGGTGGCCGAGCAGGCCGCGCTCGCGCGGAGCCTCCTGCTCGATATGCGCACGACGGTCGTGCGCGAGAGCGGGCAACGACTCGTCTCCGCCCCGGACGGAGCGGCGCTCACCGACGCGCTTGCGGCGGAGCTGCCGCGGCTCGGCATCCCCGGCGTCTACGTCGCTGCCTACACCGACGAGACGCGCGAGTCGGCACGGTTGACCGCCGCGTACCCGGCAGCTCCAGCCCTGGGGGCCGAGGAGCCTTTCCGGGCGCGCATACTCGTCCCGGAGCCGGCTCTCGAGCGCGCCGAGCCGCTGAGCGCTGTCGTGATGCCGCTTCGCTTCGGCAGAGACGAGCTCGGCTACGTCGTCTTCGAGGCGGGCCCGCGTCTGGGCTGGGTCTATGAGCTGCTGCAGGAAAGCCTGAGCGAGGGCGCGGAGCTCCGCCGGCGCGCGGACGCGATCCGCGAGAGTGAGCGCAGCCGCGCCGCCGAGGAGCGCAGCCGCCACGAGCTTGAGCTGAAGCTCGTGGATGCGCACCGCCTCGAGAGCCTCGGCGTCCTCGCTGGCGGAATCGCGCACGACTTCAACAACATCCTCCAGGTGATAATCGGCAACACGAGCCTCGCGCGAGGCAGCGTGGAGCCCGGCTCCGAGCTCGACGTGTTGCTAGAGCAGGTCGATGTCGCGAGCGGGCGCGCCGCGAACCTCGCGCAGCAGATGCTCGCGTACTCGGGCTCGGGGCGCTTCGTGGTTCAGCGCCTGGAGCTCGAGCCCCTCGTGCGCGAGGCGTGCCTACTCGTCGCGCGTACTCAGCCGAACGTCAGTGTCACCTGCTCGTGCGCGCCCGGCCTTCCTTCCGTTTCGGCTGACGCGGAACGCGTGCGGCAGCTCCTCGTCAGCCTGCTGATAAACGCCGCGGAGGCCTTCGACGGCAACCCCGGCGAGATCGCGGTTGAGGTGAAGGCGCTGCACGGCGACCGTCGGGTCCTCGCCGGCTTCGAGTTCGGCGACGACTGCACGGAGGGGACGTACGTGATGCTCTCGGTGCGAGACGACGGCGCCGGGATGGACGAGGAGACGCGCTTGCGAGCGTTCGACCCGTTCTTCACGACGAAGTTCACGGGCCGCGGCCTCGGCCTCCCGGCCGTCCTCGGCATTACGCGGAGTCATCGCGGCGCACTCCGCGTCACGACGGCGCCGGGCGCGGGGTCGACCTTCGAGGTTCTCCTTCCCGCGCTCTAACGCCGGATCACCTCCTGTCGTTGACGCGCGTGGGGTGCAGAAATCCGGCCTCGAGGTGCGGCGGAGCAGATCCGGTGTCGGCCGTGTCGAAGTCGCCAGCCGCCGCTACCTGAGCATCGAGTCGTTGGCGAAAGCACTCGCCGACCCGATCGACGAGCCCGAGGAGGTAATCGCCATCCCGGCAGCCGCATAGACCTCAGGCGAGGATGACGCGCTCAGCCTCGTACGCCACTTGACGGGACGTGGCCAAACCTCGGAGCGGTTTGTGGAGCTTTGACTCCCTCTCTGGCACGGAGGAGATCTTCATGGCAGGCGACGGCAACGAGACTCTCCTTACTCAATAGGCACGTCATCGGGACCCGCCTGGATAGATCTGTCCCGAAGACCTGTCCCCAGATCAAGCGCTCGGCAGTGTCCGTTCCGGCAGCACTGTGTTTGCAGGCGTTCTGATTTCTCCTTCTGTGCCGGACGACCATCGACCCCCTCCTTCACGAGGAGGTGCTCTACAGCGTCAGTGGCGGCAACAAGACAGCCTCTATCTGCAGCGGCTTCGTCGTCCAGAAAGAGCCCTCTGACGGACTCGAACCGTCGACCCCCTCCTTACCATGGAACTCTAGCTCGAGTGCCTCGGTTGCGTAGCGTCGTCACGCGTCGTGGTTTCCGTGAGTTGAGATCAATCGAATTGTCGATTGGCCACGCGCGACAACTTGCGCCAACGTACGCGGGTCACATATTGGTCACACACCAACGAGCACCGATCTCGGCGGCCTCGCAGCGCTTGGATCTGCGGGCTAGTGCGGTGGAATACCCTGTGCGAAGCGAAAGAGCCACGCGGGGTCGACCTCGGACTTGATGGTCTGGAGCCGCGGGTAGTTGCTGCCGTAGTACGCGTGCTTCCAGCTCGTGAGTCCGGGGTCGATGTAGTTCTGATACGCGAAGCCGGAGACGAACGGGCGCATCGCGGCATAGAAGCCGCGGAGCCACGCTGACGCCGCTGACGCGCCGGAGGGCTGCGACCAGTGCGCGAGGTACTGGCCCGAGAAGAGCGCGTTCCGGTGCACGAACGCGGTTGCGCCCGCCGGGACGCGGTTGATTGCGCCGCCGTATGGGTCGAGCTCGAGCGAGCCGAAACCGAAGCCCGCGCTCTGAGCGTTCTCGAGCCACTGCGTGATCGTCCCGATCGCGGCGCTCGTGAGCGGGGTGTCGACGTAGTCCGATTTTGCGACGAAGTTCGCGCGCGTCAGCGTTCCGGTGGGTGTCTCGCCGACGAGATGGCACTTGGCGACCGTCTTGCCGGAGCACCCGGCCCAGCGCATCTGCGCGTCGAGATACGAGGACGAGCCGAGCGTCAGCTTGGCGCCGGTGACGCTCGAAAGTGGTTGTAGCAACGTGTTGAGCTGCGCCTGCGCGCCGAGGAATTGGCCGAAGCACTCGATGCTTGGCGTTGTGGCGCCGCCGCTGCGGAGATAGCAGACCGCGAAGAGCTCGTCGGGTGCGGCGGGCGCGAACGCCTGCCAGGCCTGTATCACCTCGGCCGCCTGCACCCAGGGCCACGTTGCGACGAAGAAGGAGACGGGCGCCGCCGCAAACGTGCGAACGCCGAACTGCGTGACGATGCCGAAGTTGCCGCCGCCTCCGCCGCGGCATGCCCAGAAGAGATCCGCGTTGCTGGTCGCGCTGCAGGTCCTGTAGCGGGTGTCGGCCGTGACGATGCCGAGCGAGGTGATGTTGTCGGACGTGGTGCCGTACTTCCGTGCGGCGAAGCCGATGCCGCCGCCGAGCGCAAGTCCGCCGATGCCGACGGTCGCGCCCGACCCGCTGGGGATGGCCCGGCCCTTCGCGGCCAGCGTCGCCTCGATGTCGATCAGGCGGGCGCCGGCGCCGATCGTGGCGATGCCGGAGCTCTTGTCGAGGCTGATCGCGCCGAGGTGGTGGAGATCGACGACGACGCCGGTCGTCGTCGAGTAGCCGGCATAGCTGTGGCCGCCGGAGCGGATCGCGAGCCTGACCTTCTCCTTCTTCGACCAGGCGACGATCTGCCGCACGTCGGCGACGGAGACCGGCTGGACGATGCCGAGCGGACGGACGGTGTCGAAGCGCTCCTGATAGACGAGCCGCGCCTGCGCGTATCCCGGGCTCGACGGGACGAGCACCGGCCCCTTGACGAGCCGCTGGAGCGCGGCGAGGCGGGGATCCACCGCGCCGTATGCATCCGAGACGAGTCGCCAGCCCGATGCGGCCGCCGCAAGTGCAGCGCCCCGGATCAGGAAGGACCGGCGGTCGAACGCCTCCATGAGCCCGATCGTATGCGGCCCGCATTGCCTGGGCGTCATGCTGGCGATCCTCGGCGGGCTGGGGGCGGTAGTCGCCTGCGTCCCCGGCGTTGAGGCGGCGGGCTCAGGGGACACCGGTCTCGCGCGGGCGTGCCCCTCGCCGACGCGAGAGCCCCATGATCGGCTCCATACCCACCGCGCGCGGCTGAACCTGCAAGTCGGCGTGAACACAAAAGCGCCGACGTGCGGCGCTTTTTGTAGAGCCCTCTAACGGACTCGAACCGCAGACCCCTCCTTACCATGGAGGATTCGTGCCTCAGCTACAAGGTGCGGCGACAGCGCTCATCAGCGCGCTTTCCCTGCAAGCCAGCTGGTTCTTCTCTCGCTGCGCCCCCTCCTCGAAGTGCCCTGAGCGTCCCCGCAAAGCCTTGAACCTGTCCCCAAAACCTGTCCCCAAGAAATCCGTCTCAGACGACTTCGCTGCGCTGCGGTCGACGACATCATTCGGCGGACTCAACTTCGCGCTTCAGCTTGCGCCAGCCTCCCGCGCGGTTGTTGGCGATGATCTGTTTGAACATCGCAGTCAGCGCAGGCGCATTGACGTGTTCGCCCTGGCGGATGGACACCGTGCGCGCGCTCTTGTTCTCGTGGCCGCCGGTGATGATTCCCGCCGGATCAGGGACGATGGCGCCGTCGTAGAGAAACACGTTGACGTGGTCCTTCGCCGCCAACAGCGCGCAGATGTTGCCCTGCAGTACGAAGTACGGACGGTTGGTGCGTTTGATCGTTTCGGCAACCTCGTGGTCGGCTGCGTGGACGAGATCGCGAACCTCGCGGCAGATGGCTTGCTGCCAATCGGGCAGGGCATCGATGTAGGCGTCAACACGCGGGTCGGCAGCGTAGGTCACGCTGGATCCACCGTAACTTGATGACGTCGTTCAGACCACCGAGCGCGCACGTACGTCAGCAGAGCATGTGGCGGCAACCAGCACACCGCCACATGCTCTGCGCGAACGGACTCCGGGGTCAGCGTTCGACCGCTGGAATGGCGGTGGCCGGAACGGTCTCCGGCCGCTCGCCGATTCGTGCGACGTCGAGGGCGATCAGGCCGAGGTTCGCACCGGCAGCCGCTCCGACGATCGTGGTGATGACCGCCATGAGCCCGGCTGTTGCGTTGAACCCCAGCAGCGCGCCGACGAGGGCGCCCGTCAGCGCGACCCAGATGCCGATCGTCGTGGCCCTGGCCGGCCGGTCGCGGTTGACCCAGGCCCAGTAGGTGCCGAGGCCGATCGGCGTGCCGATGGAGAGAACAGCCATGAGTTCGCTGTCGAGGGGCACTGTCGGCAAAGCCACCAGCACGATGATCAGGCCGATGAACCATCCGCCGAGGCCGAGCACCAGCAGGTAGACGGAGCGCAGCGTCGCGCTCGCCTTGCGCCCGAAGCCGCCGCGCTTGTGCGCCCGGCGCCACATCAGTAGCAGTGACAGGATCACGAGGAGTCCGAAGCCCATCATCGCGCCGAGGAGGTCCTTGGCGTAGGCGCCTTGGCTGGAGCTTGGGCTGAAGTCGACCTTGTTGCGGGTGTAGAGGGACGTGTCGACCTTGCCGGTGTCGAGGTAGGTGTTCATCAGGTGCGTGCCGGCTGCCGGTTCGTACGGCCAGAAGTCGTCGGCGTGGCCGAGGTTCGAGAGCACGACCTCACGGCCGTTCGCGAGGTGAGGCAGGAGCTCGCGGGTCGCCGACTCGGGCGGCGTTGCGAAGTCGAGGTTGCCGCCGATCAGCAGCGTCGGAACGTTCGAGTTTTGCACGTGGGTGTACTCGTTCTCGTCCGGGTTCGCCGGCCAGGCGTCGAGGAGGCGGCCGCCGGCCCAGATCAGGTCGTTGCCGGCAGCACTGATCAGCGATCCACGGTTTGCTCCCGACGCGTAGAAGTGCTTCGCGTAGGTCGCGTCGCTGCGGCCCATCGCCGCCATCTCGCCCCAGACGAACGAGCTCGGAAAGGTGAGCTGTGCCATAAAGGACAGGAACCACGCGCCGCTTGCGTCGCCCTTGTCGGCGGAGAGGAGTGAGTTGATCGTCAGTGGCGCGGCGATCGAGTTGCCGCCGGCGGAGGTCTCGTTCATCAGGCCGAAGAACGCGGCGGCTTTGAAGTCGCCCTTCTTGATCGGCAGGAACAGCCAGTGACTGGGAACGTGAGCGAACGAGGACTTCACCGACGCGGCGAGATCTGGCGTCCGGCTACGACAGCTCGCCGCCTGGGCACAGAGCGCGGCATAGCGGCCG
>Ga0265319_1000879_pt1 | contig 19052 bp, 22 predicted proteins | sample 4824metaG_FD_192443 | JGI IMG/M metagenome (GOLD analysis project Ga0265319, IMG submission 192443) | Rhizosphere microbial communities from Carex aquatilis grown in University of Washington, Seatle, WA, United States - 4-8-24 metaG | ecosystem: Host-associated > Plants > Roots > Rhizosphere >...
ACCGAGACGAAGCCGCTCTTCGCCTCACCCCCGGCCAATGCCCAAGCTGCCGCCGCGGACGAGCAGACCATCGCTACCAGCACGCTGATCATGGCAAGACGCACGAACCGCAATCGTGTCACTTTGGCGCCCGGGCCTCGCCGCTGCCGGAGGGCATTCCCGGCCAGGCGGGCTCACGCGCGAGCGGAGATCCCTCGAGACCCCGACGCCGAAGGAACACGAGCTCGAAGGGCCTCAGGACGTGCCGCCGAAGTCGACCTCCTTGGTCTCGACCGTCCCGGCCGTCCGCCCGGGCGCCGTCTGGTAGGTCCAGTACAGGTTCGTGTGTGCGATGACCTGCTCCGGCGGCGGCGCACCCCAGGCCGTCTGGTCCTCCGTCGTGTGGGCGTCGCTGACAAGGGTCGCGTCGTAACCGCGAGCGAACGCGCCGTGGAGCGTCGAGCGGACGCATGCATCGGTCTGTGCGCCGACGACGACGAGTCGCCCGACGCCGAGGCCCGACAGTACGGTCTCGAGGGTGGTGTCCTCGAAGGAGTCGCCGTAGTTCTTCTCGACCAGCGGCTCGGTGTCGTCCGGAGTCAGCTCGGGGACGATCCGCCACCCGTCGCTCCCCCTCACGATCCCTTCGTCGGAGTGCTGCACCCAGACGACGGGGACCCGTTCCCGCCGCGCCTTCTCGACGAGGCTGCCGACGTTCGCGACGACCGCGTCGCGTCCCGGAGCGCCCTCGACGACGCAGTTCTGCACGTCGACGACGAGGAGTGCGGTGTTCGGCCGGTTCTCGAGTGTGGTCATGGTCTCCCCTTGTTTCAGCTGGTCTCGTGTGTCCAGCGACGATAGAACACGGGCCTGGGTGACGTCGATTGGCCGAGCTTCAGGCGTCCGCTTGGTGGTTCTGCGAGTTGGAACGCTGTCGACCGATGAGTTCCCGCGGGCGCGCCGGTCGTACACTTCGACCTCTCGAAGAAGGAGACAACGTGCCACGGATCACGCAGATGGGCAGGGTGCTCGTCCCGGTGTCGGACCAGGACACCGCGATCGCGTTCTACACCGACACGCTCGGCTTCTCACTCGTTGCGGACGTCCCGTTCGGGGAGGGCGATCGCTGGGTCGAGGTCGCGCCACCCGACGGCGGCACGGCGATCGCACTGGTGCCGCCGCGGGGCGAGTACCAGCCCGGGCGCATGACCGGCATCGCGTTCGTGTCGGCCGACCCGCGCAGCGATCACGCCGAGTTGATCGCGAAGGGCGTCGACGTCGACCCGGAGCTGATGGGCGGTGACGGCACCGTGCCGTTGCTGTTCTTCTTCCGCGACCACGACGCGAACCAGCTGATGATCGTCGAAGGGCAGTAGAGCCGCAGGTCGATCGGAACTAGGCTTCGCGCCGCGCGTAGAGCAGGAAGCTGCCCGGCACGCGGCGGTCGTGCCGCCGCCACGCTGCGTCGCCTGGATACTCCTCGAGCGCCTCGACCTTCATGCCGCCGCGGCCGATCGCGGTGACGACCTGCCCGAGTCGCCACAGCCGCTCGCCCGGCAGCGACTCGTCGAAGTAGTCGTGGTGCCAGCGCAGCAGCCGGTCGACGCACTCTGCGACCGGATGCTCTTCGTACATCAGCAGCTCGCCGCGTGACGGCATCGCCGCTGCGATCCCGTGCGCCCAGCCGTCGAGATCCTCGAGTCGCGCGAGCACGCCCTCCGGGCTGTATACGAGGTCGAAGCGCCGACGACGCAGCTCCGACGGCAGCGCCTGCACGTCGCCCTGCACCCAGAGAATCGAAGGCCAGCGTTCGCGCGCAGCGTCGAGCGACTCCGCCGACTCGTCGATCGCGGTGACGACCGCGCCCAGCTCCGCGAGCTCGGCAGCGCCTTCGCCGCTGCCGCAGCTCAAGTGCAGGACGCGCTTCTTCGTCAGGTCGCCGAGCGTCACACGCACGATCGCGGGCAGGCCGAGCCGCGGCGCCGATCGTCCGAGATGGCGCTCGTCCCACGCTTTGCGGTTGCGTTCCGTGGGCTCCATCAGGCCAAGAGGGAAAAGCCGCCGTCGACGATGAGCGTCTGCCCGCACACCATGGCGGCATCGGGGGAGCAGAGGAACGAGACGGCGGACGCGATGTCGTCGGGCTCGACGAGCCGGCCGGCCGGCGTGCGCTCGACCGAGCGAAGCATCTCGTCCTTGTTCGGGAAGTGCTCGAGTGCGCCGGTGTCGACGACGCCGCCCGAGACGGCGTTCGCCCGGATGCCGCGCGGCGCGAGCTCGACGGCGAGATAGCGCACGACCGACTCGAGCGCGGCCTTCGACGTCCCGACGAGCACGTAGTTCTCGAGCACGCGCTGCGAGCCGAGGCTCGAGATCGCCACGAACGACGAGCCCTCGTCCATCGCCGGCGCGGTCACGCGCGCGATCGCGAGCAAGGCGCGTGCGTTCGCTTTCATCGTCCAGTCCCAATGCTTGTCGTCGGTCTCGAGCGCGGGACGCATCACGCCCGTTGCGGCGTTGTGCACGACGACGCGGTACGGCCCGTGCGACGCGAGCTCTGCGACGACGCTCGCCTTCGACACCTCGCCGCGCACGAGAACCGGCTCACCGCCCGCCGCGCGCACGGTCTCTGCCGCCTGCTCCGCTGCCTCGTCGTTGCGCATGTAGCCGAGCACGACGCGCTTCGCGCCGTCCCGGACGAGTCTCAGCGCGATTGCGAGTCCGATCCCCCGTGTGCCGCCGGTGACGAGCACCGACGAGCCGTCGAGGCTCATCGCGCGGGTCTGGCTACCCAGGCCGAAGGCTTCTGAGCAGCACACCCGGTGGCCGGAGTCGGGATCATGATCTTTGCCCCGGTTCGGCCACCGGCGCCGAGCTCGGCAGCTCGTCCCAGCCAGGCCGGGAGCGCGGCTCGCGGCCGCCGTCGTGCGCCTTGGAGGACGCGTGTCCGAGCCGGTCGAGGAGCTCCAGCTTCTCCACTGCGTACCCGCGGACAGGGTGCGTCTCGGGCAGGTCCCGGACGAGCTCCTCCACGCGGGCGCGCAGCTGGTAGGCGAAGTGCGGCGTCGCAGGCCCGACGAGGGCGTCGATGTCGGCGAAGGTGGGCTCGGCCATCGAGCGAAGCCTAACCGACGGTACGCTCGGACACGTGCGTCGAGCCTCTCCCGTGGACGCGATGCTGCTCGGGGCGGTGCTCCTCTGGGCGCTCAACGTCACCGTCTCGAAGTACATGCTCCAGCACGGCTGGCAGCCGCTCGCGTACGGGACGATCCGCTACTTCGCCGCCATCGCGCTGTTCTGGGCCTTCACGTACTACCGGGAGCGCTCCTTTCGCATCGCGCGCAGCGACGTCAAGCTCGTCCTGCTCGCCGCCTTCACGATCTTCGTGAACCAGATCTGCTTCGTCTACGGCCTCAAGCTCGGGGAGGCATCGACCCTTTCCTTGCTGTTCGGGACGACGCCGGTCTTCGTCGGGCTGCTCGGGCTCGCACTCCGGCACGGCAGGCTCCAGCGCTCGTTCTGGGCCGGCGTCGGGCTGACGTTCCTCGGCGTGGCGCTCGTCGCGGTCGGGACCGGAGGCGGGCTGTCGGCCGGCTACAAGGGGATCCTCCTCGGAATCTCCACCGCGTTGACCTGGGCCTGCTACACGATCGCGATCGCGCCGCTGATGAAGCGGTACTCGCCGTACCGGATCAGCGCGCTCGTGCTCGGGATCGGCTGGATTCCGCTCGCGCTCGTCAGCATCCCGCAGATCTCGACGCAGCAGTTCTCGTTCGGCTGGAAGGTCTGGGCCGGCTTCGGGTACGCGGTGATCGGACCGCTCTTCCTCACGAACATCCTCTGGTTCACCGCCGTCAGCATCGTCGGTGCGCCGCGTGCGACGCTCTTCAACAATCTCCAGCCGTTCTTCGGGGTGATGTTCGCGGTTCTCCTGCTCTCGGAGAAGCTGCGGCCGGCGGAGATCGCGGGCGGACTGCTGATCTTCGCGGGGATCGCGCTCGAGCGCGTGCGCCGGCGGCCGCTAGCGAATGCGGTGACCGGACGCGACGATGCGGCCGAGGCCGACGTCGGCGAAGCGGTCGGGCCCTAGGCCCGCCTTGTTCACAAAGAAGATGCGCAACGCTCCCGTGTGAGTCCAGCGTTCGTAGCGCCAGCCGATCGCGAGCCGTGCGGGCACGTAGGCGAGCGGGGGCACCGTCGCTGCGATCCGCTGCTGGGTGAAGACGGGGACGACATCCGGCAAGGGTTCGGCCACCTCAAGTCGGGGCATAATCTTCCGGCATGGCCGAAGACTTCATGCCGCTGCTGGGCTGGGACTACGTCGAGCTCTGGGTCGGCAACGCCAAGCAGGCCGCCTACTTCTACGAGCACGCGATGGGCTTCGCGCGCACCGCGTACTCCGGACCGGAGACGGGCGTACGCGACCGCGCCTCGTACGTACTCGAGCAGGGCGACATCCGGCTCGTCGTGACGTCCCCCGTCCGGGAGGAGAGCGACATCACGAAGCACCACGCGCGCCACGGCGACGGTGTGAAGGACATCGCGCTCACCGTTCCCGACGCGACCGAGGCGTACCGGCAAGCGGTGCAGCGCGGCGCGCGCGGCGTCGCGGAGCCGACGCGGCAGGAGGACGAGTTCGGCGCGATCGAGACGGCGGCCATCGCGACGTACGGCGACACGATCCACACGTTCGTCGACCGCAAGGACTACACCGGCCCGTTCAAGCCGGGCTACGTCTCCGCGTCGTCGAACGGCAATCCGCGCAGCGGTGTCGGGCTGCTGAACGTCGATCACATCGTCGGCAACGTCGAGCTCGGCCGCATGAACGACTGGGTCGAGTATTACGAGCGTGTCTTCGGGATGACCGAGATGATCAGCTTCACCGATGACGACATCTCCACCGAGTACTCGGCGCTGATGTCGAAGGTGATGGCGGACGGCGAAGGCAAGATCAAGTTTCCGATCAACGAGCCCGCCGAGGGCAAGCGCAAGAGCCAGATCGAGGAGTACATCGAGTTCTACGGCGGCGCCGGTGCACAGCACATCGCGCTCGCGTCGGAGAACATCGTCCTCACCGTCCAAGCGCTGAAGGAGCGGGGGATCATCTTCCTCGACACCCCCGACGCGTACTACGAGGACGTCGGCGACCGCGTCGGCGAGATCGGCGAGGACTGGGCGGACCTGCGCCGGCACAAGATCCTCGCCGACCGCGACGACGACGGCTACCTGCTCCAGATCTTCACGAAGACCGTGCAGGACCGGCCGACGATGTTCTTCGAGGTGATCGAGCGTCACGGTGCGCGCGGTTTCGGCGACGGCAATTTCAAGGCGCTGTTCGAGGCGATCGAGCGCGAGCAGGCGCTCCGCGGCAACCTATGAGCAAGCGGGGCGCGCAGCGCCCCATTCCGTCAGCCACCTGGTCGCAACCAGCGCCGCCATGCACTTGATTTGCGTCACCGTCCGTCGCTGGTTGATCGACGACCAGGTTGCAGCCGTTGCTCGTGCTTCCTGTCGGCGCGAGGTCGGGACCAGGTAGCCGTGCTCGACTTCGACTCCGTTCAGCGGCAGGCCCGGTCGGTCGAGCACCTGGAGCACCGGCCCTGGGCCTTGCCCGAGCGCGGCTGGACGATGGGGCAGACCTGGGAGGACATCCTGTTCGCGCACTGGCGCGTGCCGATCGAGGATCTCCGCGCACGCGTGCCGGCGGAGCTGAAGGTCGAGCTGCACGACGGCAGCGCGTGGCTCGGCGTCACGCCGTTCCGCGTCACGGGCATGCGCTTGCGCGGGACGCTGCCGCTGCCCGGTGTCTCGTCGTTCCTCGAGCTGAACGTGCGCACGTACGTGCGTGCCGCCGACGGCAAGCCGGGCATCTGGTTCTTCAGCCTCGACGCGTCGAGCCGCCTCGCCGTCGAGGTCGCGCGGCGGACGTACAAGCTTCCGTACTTCCACGCGCGGATGTCGGCCGAGCGCCGCGGCGAGTGGATCGACTACGAGTGTGCGCGGCTCGACGAGCGCGGGCGCGTCTTCAGCGGCAGCTACCGGCCCGAGGGCCGGGTGTTCACCGCCGAGCCGGGCTCGCTCGAATCGTTCCTCACCGAGCGGTACTGCCTGTACACGACGGACGAACGCGGCGTATTGCAGCGGGCAGAGATCCATCACGAGCCCTGGCCGCTGCAGAAGGCCGCGGCGAAGCTCGACCTCACGACGATCTCGTCGGTCAGGCTCGACGGACCACCGCTCTGTCATTTCTCGCGCCGCGTGGACGCCGTGATCTGGTCGCCCGCACCCGTGCGCTGACGCGCCGCGTACGCTACGGCGCTCAATGACCGCGCCGCGCCGCACCGCGCTCTTCTCCGTCCTCGCCGCGCTGGCCCTGATCGGGCTGAAGCTCGGCGCAGGGCTCGCTACGGGCAGCCTCGGGCTCCTCTCCGAGGCGTTGCACTCGGGCACCGACCTGATCGCCGCGCTGCTGACGTTCTTCGCCGTCGGCGTTGCTGGCAAGCCGGCCGACACCGGCCATCAGTACGGGCACGGCAAGGCCGAGCATCTCTCGGCGCTCGCCGAGGGAACCATCCTCGTGCTCGCGAGCCTCGTGATCATCTGGCGGGCGATCATGCGGCTCAGCGGCGCGACGCACTCCACGGTGCACGCGCCGTCGTGGGCGCTCGCCGTGATCGGCGTTGTCCTCTTCATCGACGTCAGTCGTACTGTTGCCTCGGCCCGTGCCGCGCGCACGTACCGGAGCGCGGCGCTATCGGCGAACGCACTGCACTTCGCGAGCGACTTCGCCGGCTCCGTCGCCGTGCTCGTCGGTCTCGTTCTCGTGCGCGCGGGCTACGTGAAGGCAGACTCGATCGCGGCGCTGTTCGTCGCGTCGATCGTGCTCGTCGCGGCGGTGCGGCTCATGCGTCGCAACGTCGGCGTGCTCATGGACATCGTTCCCGCCGACGCCGAGGAGGCGGCGCGCCTTGCGATCGTCGACATCCGCCCGGCGGTCGAGCTCCGGCGACTGCGTATGCGCCAGGCGGCGGGCCGCTATTTTGCCGACGTCGTGATCGGGGTCTCCATCGACGCCGCCGTCGGGCAGGGCCATGCCGCTGCGGACGCGGTCGAGCGCGCTGTGCAGGCGGCTCTTCCCGAAGCGGACGTCGTCGTGCACGTCGAGCCGCTCGGCGACCGTGCGGAAGTGCGCGAGCGCGCGCTTGCCGCCGCCCTCAGCGTACGGAGCGTGCGGGAAGTACACAACGTCAGCGTGGTCTCGACCGCGGCAGGCACCGAGGTCTCGCTGCACCTCAAACTGCCCGGCGGGCTCTCGCTCGACGACGCGCATGAGGCGGCGGAGGAGGTCGAGCGGGCGATCATCGGCGAGCTGCCCAACGTCTCGTCCGTGCACACCCACCTGGAGCCGCTCGCGGAGGACGCCGAGGGTACAAGCCTTGCGGCGGCGGATGTCGTCGTGGTGCGCGAGGTCGTGGCGCGCATCGTCCGTGCGGCAACCGGCGTCGAGGCGCGCGACCTGCACTTCGTGCACACCGGTGACGGGCTCGTCGTCAATCTCACCCTGCCGCTCTCGGCCGGCACGTCGCTCGCCGAGGCCCATGCGGAGGCGAGCCGCGTCGAGGAGCTGATCCGGAGCGAGCGGCCGGAGATCGCCGATGTCCTCGTGCACACGGAGCCGCGGCTATGAAGCTCTGCATGTTCAGCCCGAAGGACGGCGAGCTCGAACGCGGCTGGCCCGGGCGGATCGAAGGCGACCGTGTCGTGCAGCTCGCAGCGCAAACGCTCCAGGCGTTCTTCACGGGCGGCGGCAACGCCCGCGAGCACGCCGAGTACGCACTCGCCGACGTCGTGCTCCGTGCGCCCGTGCTCCACCCGCCGTCGGTGCGCGATTTCTCGGCGTTCGAGGAGCACGTCCGGAACGCCCGGGCGCTCCGCGGCCAGGAGGTGCCGAAGGAGTGGTACGAGATCCCCGTCTTCTACTTCTCGAACCCGGCGTCGATCCACGGCCCGGAGGACGAGATCGTGTACCCCGACGGCAGCACGCAGCTCGACTACGAGCTCGAGGTCGCGGCGATCATCGGCGCCGGGGGCGCCGTCGCCGGCTTCACGGTGCTGAACGACTGGAGCGCGCGCGACCTCCAGGCCGCCGAGATGCGCGCCGGCCTCGGCCCCGCGAAGGGCAAGGACTTTGCGACGTCGATCGGGCCCGTCGTCGTCACGACGGACGAGTTCGACGGCAGCGAGGCGGAGATGATCGCGCGCGTCAACGGCGAGGAGCGCTCACGCGGCAACCTGCGCGACCTCTATCACTCGTGGGAGACGATCGTCGCGCAGGCCTCACGCAACACGCGCCTGCTGCCGGGTGACGTGATCGGGTCGGGCACGGTCGGCGGCGGCTCGATCCTCGAGCACAACGACGGCCGGTGGCTGCAGCCCGGTGACGTCGTCGAGCTCGAGGTCGAGGGAATCGGCGTGCTGCGGAATCGCGTCGGTCAGCGTCGCGGCGCCGCGCCGTCGTAGGCGTCGCGCAGCCAGCCGGTGAGCTCCGCGTCGATCTCGTCCTCGTGCGCGAGCGAGACCCGGTGTGAGATCCGTCCCGAGCCGAACGAGCCCGCGGGGCGCAGGCGCGGCGTCTCGGACGCGCGCGGAAGCACGAGCCCCACATCGAGCCGTGTCGCCGTCGATGGCTGCAGCACGGCGAACTGACGCACGCGCGAGAACGCGACGTACGTCCGGCGCGGCTCGACCGCCACGTCGTCGCCGAGCTCCTCGATCACCGACGCCAGCCGGGTCACGATCGGACGGATCGGCTCCTTCCCCTTCAGCATCGACTCGACGAGCGTCGCGGGGTCGGGCTCTTCGAAGACCTCCGGGCGATCGACCCAGTCCACGATCGTCGAGGCCTGGCCGTGACCGAGCGCGTGCTCTCTCTGCAGCCAGGCGATCCGTTCCTTGCGCGAGCCCGCGGGTGCCTTCGAGCGCACGAGCTCGGCCCATTGCCCGACCGAGCGCCCGGTCTTGTCGAGCAGGTTCTCGATGATCGCCGCGCGCATGTCGCCTGGTGCTCTCGGCACGCTCTCCTCCTCGCTCGATTCCGCCAAAGGGTACGTGCCACGGCACGCCAAGCCGGAAACGCCTGCTCCGGCGCTCGCGCGCCTCGTCGGGCGGTGATCCGGTATCTCGGGTAGAGATACCCGCGTGATGCGGGTCGCCGTCGTTGGAGCGGGCGTGATGGGCTGTGCCGCCGCGTGGGCGCTCACTGCGCGCGGAGCGGATGTCACGGTGCACGAGCAGTTCGACCTCGATCACGACCGCGGCTCGAGTCACGGGCGCACGCGGATTGTTCGGCTCTCGTATCCCGACGCGCATTGGGTGCGCCTCGCTCGCGAGGCGATGGACGCCTGGCGCGAACTCGAGGAGGAGTCGGGTCAGCCGCTCCTCGACTTGAGCGGCATCGTCGAGCTCGTCTCGTCGCCGGAGCTGTCGTCTGCTGCGGGTCTCGATGCGTGCGGCGTCGAGTACAGCTGGCTCGACCCGGAGCGCGCACGCGCGCTCGGTGCGGTGCTGCCACGCGGCTGGCACGCACTGCTGCAGCCTGAAGCGGGCACGGTGCGCGCCGACCTCGCGCGGCATGCGTTCCTCGACCTCGCAGTGGCGCGCGGCGCGCGCGTCCAAGCAGGGGAGAGGGTCGAGTCGCTCGACGACCTCGACGCCGACGCCGTGGTCGTCACCACCGGCGCCTGGGTACGCGCGCTCGTCCCCGACATCCCGGTGCAGGTGACGCGCGAGACTTTCGCGTACTTCCGTCGCGACGGCGCTCCTGCGCCCGCGATCGTCGAGCTCGACGAGATCACACGCGGGCACGGGTTGTACTCGCTCCACGATCCGGTCCACGGGCTCAAGGCCGGGGTGCACCACGGAGGCGCGGAGGTCGACCCGGGCGTCGAGGGCTCCCCGGACCCGGCGTCGGTTGCACGCGCGGCCGTGTGGGTGCGCGACCGCTTTCCGGACGTCGACCCGGAGCCGGTCGGCGCGGAGACCTGTCTCTACACGTCGACGGCCGACGGCTCGTTCGTGCTGGAGCGGCGAGGGCGGGTCGTCGTCGGCTCGGCCTGCTCGGGGCACGGCTTCAAGTTCGCGCCCGTCGTCGGGCGGCGGCTCGCTGAGCTGGCCCTAGAGGTCAAGCCTCTCTATTAGGGTTCGGGTCGTGCCGTTCTACCAGCGTCTCGGTGAGGTTCCGCGCAAGCGCCACATCCAGTTCCGTGAGAACGGGACGCTGCTCACCGAAGAGGTGATGGGCCTCGAGGGGTTCACCGGCAACGAGTCGATCCTGTACCACCTGAGCTCGCCGTGCCGGGTCATGAAGCTCGACGGCTTCAACGAGATCAAGCGTGACGAGTGGGTGCCCGACCAGCACGCGCACCGGCACTTCAAGACCGCCGACGTGAAGCCCGAGGGCGATGAGATCAGCGGGCGTCGCCTGCTGATGTGGAACAACGACGTCGAGATCTCGCTCTGCCTGCCCGCCGAGCAGATGGACTACTTCTTCCGCAACGGCGAGGGCGACGAGGTGATCTTCGTCCACGAGGGAACGGGCACGCTTCAGACGACCTTCGGCGACGTGCCGTACAAGGAAGGCGACTACATCGTCGTGCCGCGCGGGACGACCTACCGCTTCGACCCCGTCGGCGTGCAGCGATATCTCGTCTTCGAGACGCCGGGCCTGATCGAGATTCCGCGCCGCTACCGCAACGAGTACGGCCAGCTCGTGGAGGGTGCTCCGTATTACAACCGCGACATCCATCCGCCGACCGAGCTGCGCACAGTGCGGGAGCAGGGCGAGTTCGCGGTGAAGGTTCGCGTGCGCGGCGGCTACCAGACCTATCTCGTCGACTATCACCCGTTCGACGTCGTGGGGTGGGACGGGTACCTCTATCCGTGGACGTTCTCGGTGCACGACTTCGAGCCGATCACCGGCCGCATCCACCAGCCGCCGCCGTCACATCAGACGTTCGCCGGCCAGAACTTCGTCATCTGCTCGTTCTGCCCGCGCAAGCTCGACTTCGACCCCGAGGCGGTGCCGATCCCGTATCACCACTCGAACCTCCAGTCGGAGGAGATGATCTATTACGTCTCCGGCAACTTCGGCTCGCGCAAGGGCGTCGAGGTCGGCTCGATCACACTGCACCCATCGGGTCTGCCGCACGGGCCGCAGCCGGGCCTCGCGGAGAAGAGCATCGGCCTGCACGAGACGCACGAGCTCGCCGTCATGTGCGACACGTTCAACCCGCTGAAGCTCTCGAAGTTCGCCAAGGGACTCGACGACGGTGTGTACTGGCGCTCGTGGTACGACAGTTCTGCGGCGGATGCGCCGGACGACGGCGACGCGAGCGGCGCCGGGCTGACGTCGCATCTCTAGCGGCGCCTTACGTACACGTTACGCGGGCCAGAGGCACGGATTACGCAAGTCGCCCACGGTGTGATCCGAAAGGACAATCCCCCCGCCCCACGGAGGAACCACCGATGAAGCGACTGATCGCTCTTGCACTCACCGTCTTCGCGCTCGCGGCCGTCCCGGTCGCGTTCGGCGACGACGGCAGCACGCCCCCCGACAGCAGCACGCCGGCGACCTCGACGCAGGCTCCGACTCAGGCCCAGCAGGGTCAGCGTGGCACGCGGCTCGAGCAGTTGCGGCTTCGCATCCAGACCGTCGAGCTTCGCTTCGCGAAGCGCTGCGGCTCGAGCGCGACCGCTGCCCCGCAGCGCTGCGTCGACTTCGCGACCAAGGTCGAGGCCCGTCTCACGAAGCTCGACACGAACGTCCAGGCCCGGGTCGCGAAGATCCAGCAGGCCTGCGGCGCTGCGACGACGAACACCGCAAGCACTGACGCAAAGTGCAAGAAGGCGGCCGACCGCGTCGCCCTGCTCCAGCAGATCGACGGGCGCGTACAGGCTCTGGCCCAGAAGGTGCAGGACTGGCTCGACGGCAAGACGGTCTCCAGCTCCAGTTCCAGCTCCAGCTCGAGCGACTCGTCGCTCGATCAGGCTGCGGCGGGGCTCGGCAAGCTGGCGCAGCAGGTCGGCGCCAACGGCTGAGGTTGCGTCTACGGTCCGGGCATGGCGCTCTTCGCCGTGCCCGGGCCTTTCGACTTCGCGCTCAGCACCGAGCGCTTTCGCGCGTTCGGGGTCGATCGCGCGAGCGTGTGGCACGAAGGCGGGCTGCACCGTGTTGTCGGCGGCCGCGAGCTGCGCATCGAGCCGGCGCCGGGCGGCGTCGACGTCGAGCCGCTCGACCGCGAGACCGAGCCCGTCGTGCGCGCGCTTGTCGGGCTTGCGTTCGAGCTCGAGCCGTTCTACGCCTGGGCGACCGGCGACGAGGTGCTGCGCGAGCTCGTGCCATCGCTCGTCGGATTCCGGCCGCCGCTGATCCCCGACCCGTTCGAGATGCTCGTCGGCGCGATCACCGCCCAGCAGGTGTCGCTCTTCTCGGCGACCGCGATCCGGAACCGGCTGATCGAGCGCTTCGGCGCGCAGGTCGGCGTGGCGTGGTCGTTTCCGTCCCGCGAGCGGATCGCGGGCGCGAGCGAGGACGAGCTCTTCGCGATCGGTCTCACGAGGCGCAAGTCGGAGTACGTCGTCGGGCTCGCCCGCTCGGAGCTCGACCTCGCCGGGCTCGCGGCACTGCCCGACGACGAGGTGAAGGCCAAGCTGATCGCGCTCCGCGGCCTCGGCGAGTGGACGGCCGACTGGTTCCTCGCGCGGCATCTCGCACGCCCGCACGCCTGGCCGTGGGGCGACCTCGCGCTCCGCAAGGCGGTGGAGTCTCTCTATGGTGGCCTCGACGTGCGTGAGGCGCGCGCCCGTTTCGACCCGTTCGAGAATCTCACCGCCCACTACCTCTTGCTCTCACAACGCATCCCGTGATCCGCGAAGCCACCGACGCAGACCTGCCGGTCGTCCGGGAGCTCTTTCGCGCGTTCATGCACGAGCTCGAGGACGCGCCTCATCGCGACGACGACACCGAAGAGGATCTCGCGAAGATCGAGCGCGGCCTCGGCAAGGGGTGGCATGTCCTGCTCGCGGAGCGTGACGACAAACCGATCGGCCTCGCGGTCGCCGAGAAGGCCGGCACGCGCGTCGGCTACCTCTCGAGCCTCTACGTGCGTCCGGGTGCGCGGGGAAGCGGTGTCGCAGCCGAGCTCGTCCGCGAGCTGGTCGCGCGACTCAAGGCGCAGGGCGTCGAGGTGCTCGAGCTCGACGTGCTCGCGACGAACGAGGAGGCGCGGGCGATCTACGAGCGCTGGGGGTTCACGCCCGTGCAGCTCAATCTCGGTGCGCCGATCGCGGCGCTCGAGCAACGCCTCTCGCGTCTCTCCGGCCCGACGTTCGGATCCGTGCACGTGCAGACGGACGACGTCGGCGCCGTCGAGCGCGCGGTGCAGAAGGCGCTGCCGCGGCTCGGCCGCTCGGCCGGCACGTCGGTCACAGGTCCGCGCAACGGTTGGGTCGCCGTGCACGACGAGCTCCTCGACCGGGAGCCGAAGCTGCTTCCGCGCCTCGCCAAGGAGCTTTCGTACGCGCTCGGCGGCGTCGTGCTCGCGATCGGAGTCGAGGAGGGCGCGGTCGTGCGGTACGCACTCTTCGATCGTGGCGGCGCTGTCGACGAGTACGCGTCCGTGCCGGAATACTACGGGCCTTTGCCGCCGGGCGACGTCGTCGCCCTCGGCGCGAATCCCACCGTTCTCGCGCGGCTGACCGGCGCCGATCCGGCGCGCGTGCGGGAGATCGTGCGCACAGCAGTCTCGCCGGCGGAGCTTCTGCCCGCGACGGAGCTGATCGAGGCGATCGCCGGCGTGGTCGGCATCGCAGAGGCGGGGCACGGCTATGCACCGGCGGGCTAGACGGCTGCTGTAGGTTCTGGCGCGATGTCCAGCTCAGACTTCCCACGCGTCGTCGACGCCGCCTGGCTCGCCGAGCACCTCGGCGACGCGGACCTCGTCGTGGGCGACGTCCGCGGCCCGAACGCACACATCCGCGGTCACATCCCGGGCTCGCGTCCGCTCGTGCTCGGCTCGCCGCCGCCCGGAGCCGACGAGGCGACGGTGCTGGAGCTCGCGAAAGAGGTCGAGCTGCGCCTGCGCCGTCACGGCATCACCGGCGACGAGCGGCTCGTGCTCGTCGACCGCGGCGACGGCATGGGCGCAATGCCTGCCGCGCAGCTCGCCGAGCTTGCCGGCCACACGCGTGTCACGACGCTCCTCGGTGGGATCGCCGGCTGGCCGGGAGAGCTCGCGACCGGGGCGGTCGAGCTGGAGCCCGTGCGCACGTCGTCGCTGCAGCCGAACGTCCGCGCGTTTCCCACGCGGCGGGAGCTCGCGTCGCGGCTCGGCGACGATGCGCTGACGATCCTCGACGTCCGGCGCACGGAGGAGTACACGGGCAAAGCCGGCAGCGCATGCGATCCGCGCCAGGGCCACATTCCCGGCGCGAAGCACGTCGAGGTCGGCGAGCTCTTTGCAGCGCCGGGAGAGCCGGCGCCGCCGGAGCAGATCCGCACCCTTGTCGGCCTGCCCGAGGGCGCCGAGATCGTCGCGTACTGCCACTCCGGCTCGCGCTCCGCGCTTGCGACGCTTGCGCTGCGCAGCGCGGGTTACGACGCGCGCAACTACCCGGGCTCGTGGCACGAGTGGTCGCGGCACGACGATCTTCCCATCGAGCGCTAGCGGCCGATTCCGCTAGGTCGGGCGAGAGGAGCCTCGGGCAGCCGAACGCCGCCTCGTTTGCGCGTAGATTGTTGCTATGTCGAGCTGGTACGACGCCTGGGCGGACCCATACGGGGACTGGTCCACCAGCGTCACTGCTGACGTCCCGTTCTACGTCGGGCTTGCCCGTGATGCTGACGGGCCACTGGTCGAGCTTGCAGTTGGCAACGGGCGCGTTGCGATCCCGGTTGCCCAGGCAACGGGCAGGCGTGTAACAGGGATTGACTCTTCGCCGGCGATGCTCGCGCAGGCTCGAGTGCGCGCGGTTGAGGAGGGAGTTGAGCTCGACCTGCATGAGGGAGACATACGGGAGCTTGAAATCGAGGAGCCGGCAGCCTTGATCTACTGCCCTGGGCGGTCTCTGCTGCATCTGCCCACGTGGGCCGATCGTCGCCGCTGCTTCGAGCGGGTCGCGGCATCGCTTCGGTCTAACGGCCGCTTCGCCTGGAACGCGTTCGCCTTCGACCATCACGTCGCATCCGCCATAGACGGCCTGCATGCCGACACGCCGCTGCCGCACACGAACTACTACAGCGTCAGCGATAACCGAGTCGACATCACCTTGGACGATGGTGGAACCGGTTCGCTCTGGTGGGCAACCAAGAACGAATGGCTGGGGCTCCTCGACGTCGCGGGCCTGCGCCTCGAAGCTCTCTATGGCGGATTCGCCGGGGAACCGCTCGACGACGACAGCCGTGAGTACATCTTCGTGGCCCGTCGGTAAGCGCTCAGCCTGGCCGTCACGACAGCGCCAGGGGACATTCCAGCATCACTGGCGCCAGCCGAGCGGAATAGACAGGTGCTGCCAATCATGGTCGCGCTCGTGCACCTGGGGCCTCGCTCACCGCGACGGTGAACGCCGCCTGCGAGTCCGGGCCGAGGTGCTCCGCGACGGCGGCCCCCCGCGTAGGAGTACACGGCCCGACCGCGGCTGGGCTCGCTCTGGGCGGTGGCGGAGCCGGGTGAAGGGGACCGCCGGCGCTAGCCCGCCCGGCGATACCGGACGTGGGTGGCCAGCGGCGAATGCAGCACCTCCATCGGCTCCATGCCGAAGGACTCGACGCCGTCGAAGATCCGCTCGCCGGACCCGAGCAAGACCGGGGCGATGTCGAGCGTGAGCTCGTCGACGACCCCGGCGATAAGCGCTTGCCGCACTGTCCAGGCGCCCCCCGCGATGTCCACGCCGTCATCGCCAGCGGTTTCGCGCGCCTGCGCGTAGGCGGCGTCGAACCCGCCGGTGACGAAATGGAAGGTCGTCCCGCCGTCCATCTCGATCGGCTCGTGAGCGTGATGGGTGAGCACGAACACCGGAGCGTGGTAAGGCGGCTCAGGTCCCCACCACCCGCGCCAGTCCTCCTCCCACTCACCGCGGATCGGCCCAAACATGTTGCGACCCATTAGGTAGGCGCCACGCGGACGCATAAGCCAGCCGGCCGCCGTCTCGTCGGCCTCGTTGGCGCGCTCGTCGCCCAGGTGCCAACGGTGCAGTTCCTTCCCGCGCTTGCCGAGCGGGTCCTCGCGACTCTGCTCTGGCCCGGCGACGAAACCGTCAAGCGAAATCGACATATGGCACGTGGTGTCCTGCACAAACACCCTCCCAAGTGGTTGCGACCTGCAAGCGCCCGCCCACCGTAACCGAGTGATGGCCAACCGCAAGCACCATCGTCGCGTGACCACGGAGCGGGTGTGCAGATTAGTCGGCATCTGGGAACCTAGGCTCAGGGGTCATTCCTGAACACCGGCCCATCGGGACGCCCTTCCGCCCGGCACCGCAGGGCGCGGCCAACCTCGGGAGAACCGCCGACACGTACGATGAAACGGTGGGAAGACAGGCCGCTGTCGCGCTTTACGTGCTTACTCTGGTAGCCGTGGTGGTGGGCGTGGACGTCCTGTTCTTCAGGCACCACTTCTGGGAGCGGCTGATAGCGAATGTCGGCATCGTCCTGGTGTTTGCGGCGTTCGGTCTAAGGTTCCGGCACGCGCACTTGGGGCGTACGTGAAGGCGTCCGCGACTACGTTTTCCTGCCGCTGTAACACCCCGCGCCACGGGCGTCATTCCGCAACACTGGCCCACGCCACATCGGCTCCGCCACCAGGCCCCCGCGCAGGGGCTACTCCACGCAGTGTGGTCGAGGAGCATGCCTCATGTGACATTCCCGAACGCTGGCCCGCGCGAGTCCTCGGCGATCCCAGCGTCTCGTTCAAGTCCGCTTTCCGCGCGCCTTTCAGACCAGAGCGCGTACCCCAGCCAGGCTAGAGCCAACCCCATCGGTATTGCTGTTTTCGGCTGAGATGCGTTGGGGAGCAGGACAGCTATCGGGGCCAATGCAGTTGAGACGGCGAGGAGTGCGCCCGCCCAGCGCGGCAGGATGTTGGCGCGAAACGTCGCGATACCGAATAGCAGGCCGCCGAGAATCAACGCAGGGGCTGAGAGGGTCCAGATTGTTGGGAGGGCTCCGAGGTTGAACTTGCCCGCGGGGCCATTGAACATTCCCATCCAAGCTTGCACAAACTCAGGTAAGGCTTTCGCCACATGCGGCAAGACGAATGCTTCAACGAAGCTGAAGCCCATGATCAGTACCAGCCAGAAGCTGAGCAGGATGTAGCCGACGAACCCAAGCCAGCCGGTCTTTGCTGCCTGCCTGGCGTAAAGCCCCGCCATCCCGAGCAGTCCGAAGAAGGACATGGCGCAGGCGATGATATGAACGATCTCCCAACGTGTAGTGGTGACTGACGAAGGGACGTTGGCCGGATGGAAAACCCCGACGAGCACGTAACAGATCCCACCCACCAGCGCTGACAAGCCCGCCAAACGCATGAGCGTGGACGGGGTGAACGTCATTTTGCTCTCGTTACGTGCGATCTCTCCGTTCGCCATATTCATCCACTCTCCGATTCGTTTCGCATCAGTATTGAGCAGTCGCGTGCACCTAATTGATAGCGGTCAATGAAGTGGATTCAACCCGCGCTCCCGACAAGGACCGGGGCATCGCGGAACCCCCGCACCCTGCAGTAGACGCCGAGGAAGAGTTCCCACGCAGCCTCCGGAATGGTCATGATGGACTGCAGCGAATGTAGACCGCTGCTCGGATGGTCCTCCACCGGAACATGACACGCGTGCGCGTGCTTGCGCGCGTGAACGTCGTGCGGCAGAGTGCTGCTGATGGTTCTCGGCCCTCAGCAGATGCCGCCCCAGGGGGCGCGGGCACTGGTGGGTGCATTGTTGGGCGGCCGTCGTGGCGGCGCAGAGGTGGTCGCCACGCTCGATGAGTCGGATCCGGGCCAAGCCGTTCTGGAGTTCATCAACGAAGGGCGGGAGACAGCGATCGATCTTCGCTGCCTGTGGCGGGACGCGACGGCCGTCCTCTCGCAGCAGTCGCTCGGAGATCTGCCGCCGGGCGGCACGGCACGCTGTCGCGTCCACGTGGCTCCCCGCGATGCGTTCGCCTGCGTGTGGGCTTGCGACGACGGCAGGCGCGGCGCTCGCCTCTGGAGCTACGACGGGCAGCACAAGCGACTCCGCCGGAGGCACGCAGGCGACGGCGAGGCCTTGTTCCGCGGCATGTACGGCTGAGACCGAGCACAGCCACGGTCTTCTTCATGACGCTCCGACGCCTACCCCTCGTCGCCTCCCGATCGAGGGGCGGACAAGCGAAGGAGGAACCAACAAAGCAGCAGGACACCGGCTCCGACGAGCACGGCGAGAAGCACGGACCGGTACACGAGAAACAGGCCGTAGCCGACAAACGCCGCAGGGGCGACGATGCGAAACCACACCAGCCAGGAGGCGTTTCGGCCGGTGGTCATTCTCGAACAGTCGCACATGACAGCGTCGCACCGCTGGGGACGGCCCGGCAGTACGGCTTGGGTTAACCTCGGAAAGTGGAGCGGTCGATCGTCGGCTTCCGCCGCGACGAGCACGGCGATTGGGTGGCCGAGCTGTCGTGCGGCCACGCGCAACACGTGCGCCACCGTCCGCCGTTCGAGCTGCGGGCGTGGGTGCTCGCCGCTGCAACAAGAAACGCGATGCTCGGTAAGGACCGTAACTGCCCGCTCTGCGACGCCGACAGCGGCGGCGAGACAGCTTGCTACGCGCACCTCGTGTGCCCGGAATGCGGCGCCATGCTCGACGGAGGTGCACACACCGCCGGCTGCAGCCGCAGAGCTTGAGCCTGGCCGGCTCGAACGGTCAAGTGAGAGGCGTTCGCTGTCGATGGGGTTGCATGCTGCTCCTTCGGTTGACCGCGCTCCTTGGTGTGTCCGCCCTCGTGCTCGCTGCCGTCGCGCCCGGCGCGCTCACGCCGAGCGGAT
>Ga0265319_1000880_pt1 | contig 19045 bp, 15 predicted proteins | sample 4824metaG_FD_192443 | JGI IMG/M metagenome (GOLD analysis project Ga0265319, IMG submission 192443) | Rhizosphere microbial communities from Carex aquatilis grown in University of Washington, Seatle, WA, United States - 4-8-24 metaG | ecosystem: Host-associated > Plants > Roots > Rhizosphere >...
GTGCCTGCTCGCTGGTCGCGCGGGGCTGCCGCGTTGCCAGCTCAAGGTTGTCGGGCCCGCCGCGGTCGCGGAGGGAGGAGGAGGCGAAAGCTGGGCGGACGCGCTGAGGACGGAAGCCGAGGCAACTGGCGCGCAAATCGAGTGGCTCGGCTCGGAATTTGACAGCGACCGCCTTGCAAGATTGTACGGCTCCTTTGACATCTTTTGCTACCCGAGCCTTGCCGAAAAGGGTGAGACCTTTGGGGTCGCCGTGGCCGAGGCGATGGCGGCCCGATGCGCAGTCGTGGTTTCCGCATTGGGATGTTTCCGCGACCTCGTCACAGATGGCCAGACTGGCCTCGTTTTTGACCATGGCGCATCGGATCCCGCCCGGCAGCTGGCCGACTGTATCGGGCGCCTCGTGGCCGACGAGACGTTGCGCGAGGACCTGGCCGGGCGCGGCCAGCTGCATGCGCGGCGGTTCGACTATCCGGAAGTTTCCAGGCGAATTCTGGACGACCTTGCGCTTTTGACGGGCGCTGCGACGGAAAACCAGCGATAATCAGACCATGCCGAAGGAAGAACCCTATTTGGGCCAGGGCTGCTCGACGCCGTACCCGGGCGGGGAGGTCGCGCTGCGGATGGCCTGGGCCATTGTGCAGTCGACACTTTTCAGGTGGAGCCCGCGGGCGTGCCACGGATTTCGCGCGCGCCTGCTGAAACTGTTCGGAGCGGACATACCGGAGCCCGGCAAGGTCGTTGTCTTCCCGACCGTGTCGATAGTCTTTCCATGGAAGCTGGCCCTCGCCGCGCGATCCATGATCGGGCCCAAGGTCATGGTATATAATCTTGCCGCGATTTCACTTCGCAGGGGCGCCAATATTTCGCAGAACTGCCATCTGTGTGCCGGTACCCACGACTACACCCGATGGAGCATGCCCCTTGTTGCGAAGCCTATCGTCGTCGGGGATAACGCATGGCTGGGAGCCGACGTGTTTGTCGGGCCCGGTGTCTCCATAGGGGAGCTCTGCGTGGTTGGCGCACGCTCCGTTGTCGTAAGTAATCTCCCGCCGCGGACTGTTTGCGCCGGCAATCCATGCCGGGTATTGAAGGATCGTCCTCTACCATCGGCGTGAAATCCTGCCACATAGTTCCAAGCCTTGAGGCACGCCACGGCGGGCCAAGCAAGTCTGTCCTAGGGCTCGCCACGGCACTGGCCAGAAACGGAGAATCCGTGGAGCTTCTCACTACAGATCCCGGCCCAGGCTGGGACCGCACCGAGGGCAACCTCGAGATCCGAACCTTTCACAGAGCCTGGCCCGGATCGGTGTGCCCCTCGCCCGGCCTGCGCGCGTACCTCAAGAACGTGTCAGCAGACGTCATCCACCACCACTCGATCTGGCTTCGAACCCTCCATTATGCCCATAAGGCAGCCCAAAGGACCCGAGCATCATTGGTCGTGTCGCCCAGGGGAATGATGGACCCTTGGGCGTGGAACCACCACTCCCGGAAAAAGGCGCTTGCCAGAGCGGTGATTCACCCCGGTGCATTCGAGGCCGTGGACGGATGGCATGCGACCAGCCAAGAGGAGTTTGACGCGCTGAGAAGCCTAGGATTTCGCCAGCCCGTGTGCGTGGCCCCCAATGGAGTCTCCGCCCCCACCGCCGAGAGCATAGCCGAGGCGGCGGCATATTGGCACGAAGTCATGCCCGCCTCCAGGGAGAGGCCCGTAGCGCTGTTCTACTCGCGATTCCACCGAAAGAAGCGACTCATAGAACTCATAGACGCGTGGCTAGAATGCGGCCCTCGCGACTGGATCCTCTTGGTCGTCGGAATTCCAGAGGATTACACGCCGGAGATGATCGAGGATTATGTCCTGCGAGCCGGACACACGGGCCAGGTCCGGGCGTATGACGGAGCCGGGCGTCCCCCGCCCTACGCGATCGCTTCCCTGTTTCTTCTCCCCTCCCATGGGGAGAATTTCGGGCTCTCAATAGCCGAGGCGCTCGCCCATGGCGTCCCTGCCCTCGTCACCGACACGACGCCGTGGTCGGGCCTGAACAGAACCGGATCGGGATGGTGTGTTCCCTGGCCGGACTTTGCCGCCACAATCCGAACGGCGACGTCGGAGGGCGTCGATTCTCTGCGTTTTCGCGGCTCAGTGGCTCAACGATGGGTCCTTAGGGAATACTCCTGGGAAAGGCCCGCCCGCTTGATCTCGGAGTTTTATGCCGGCCTCCGCGCCGGGACGGCGGAGAATGTTCTGTGAACGAAGCATCGCGCCCACCCGTCTCGCCGATTCTGGAGGTTGCGGTTGCGGCACACGTCCTTGCCTTCGTTGTCGGCGTTTCGTGGGCGTTCGGCGGTAATGCGGATTGGGTTCGGACTCCCATCTCGATCTGGGGCTCCCTCGGCATCTTGCTCATGCTTGTCCACCTGGCCGTGCAGGTCTCACGCGGCCGGCCCATCGGCGCTGCGGTTTCCCAAATGTGGCCAATACTTGCCCTTAACGTGCTGGTCGCAGGGTCCTGCCTGACACCAGGGTTTCAAACGCTGACCTTCAGGAATGAGACGATGTTGATGCCGGTGAGGGTCGATTGGTGGATACCGAGCGCAGCGCGGGCAGAGCTGGCCCTGCGGGCTCTTTGGCTCTTCGACGGCATCTATTTCTCCTGCCTCAACCTCGCGCTCGTCGTCGAACGCAGGCGGATCATCCGTGTCCTGCTTGCTGCGGCCGTTGGAAACGCTCTTGCACTCTCGGTCTTCGGCACGGTGCAGAAGCTCGTCGGGTCGACGGGGATCTACTTTGGGTCGGTCAAGTCGCCCCAGACCATGTTCTTCGCCTCATTCGTCTACGACAACCACTGGGGCGCCTTTATCATTCTGATGCTCGGTGCCTGCATCGGTCTCGTTCTGAGGTATGCGCATGGCTCCAAAGGCGAGGGTTTCTTTCGCGGTCCCGCATTTACGGGCTTCGTGGCCGCAATCGTGCTCGGTATCTCCGTCCCGCTCAGCGGATCGCGCGCCTGCACTCTCCTGCTCGGAATCGTGGCCGTTGTGGCTCTGGTTCGGGGTGTCCCAAGGGTTTCGCAGGCGCTTCGCATTTCAGGGGTGAGTCCCACTGGCGCCTCGATCGGAATGGCCGTCGCGGTCTTGCTGGCCGGCGCAGGTGTCTGGACTGTCGCAGGCAACGTCCTGCAGGCGCGGGCCCAGAAGACACAGGAGCAGGTCGCTGCCATGTGGGCCCGGGGGGGGATCGGATCCAGGAGCGTGCTGTATCACGATACGTGGAGCATGGCGCGCAAGCGGATTTTATTCGGCTGGGGCATGGGGAGCTTCCCGACCGTGTTCACGCTATTCAACACTCAGGAATCCAAGATCGACCGCATTCCCGTGGTCTACCACGACGCCCATTCCGACTGGCTGCAATCCGTTGCGGAGCTCGGCGTAGCGGGCACCGCCCTGATCGGCGCAGCCGTGGCGATCCCTGCTCTTTCAGTGCGTCGGATGCGGGTGTCGCCCCTTCCGTTCTTTCTTCTCCTCGGATGCGCGCTCACGGCCGCATACGCCTGGATTGAATTCCCGTTCGGCAACGTCGCAGTCGTACTGGGTTGGTGGCTCTGCTTCGTGTGTGCCGTCCACTACATGCGGCTGACGGGGCCGCAGGAGCCCCCTCGCGGCGATGTGTGACCCGCGCGAACTCCCTGTTGGCAATCCATGAAGAAGGAGAATGGGCGGCCGGCTCCGTCATCCCCCTGCGGCGAAGCGGCAGCCCTTAGGGTTGCCCTTCCGGATATGAATCGCAACGTACATGGGTTTGAAGCCTGACAAGACCCAACCTTCTAGAACCTTCGGCTGACGGTGGCAATCAACCCAAATCGCAAGTCATCGCTGCTCCTTGTGGTCGCCGACGTGGTGTCGGTTGGCATTGTCTTCAATGTTGTCTTCTTTCTGCGCGGCGTGAGCTCGGGGGCTTTCCTGTGGCCCCTGCTCGCCCCGGTGGTGGTTCTCGGCGGTTCGCTTCATCTGATCGACGGCTACGGGGCCCGTGCGGACATGCTGAGCCTTGACTACGCGAGCTTGCACCTCATCGCGTCGTTTTTCGCCGGGCTGATGACCCTGTTCCTGGCGTTTGCCTTCATACCGGCGGGCTTCGAGCTCCAGTCGAGCCGGGTCGCGATTGTCGCCAGTTTCGCCGTTCTCGGCCTGGTTACCCTTGCCTACCGCCGCATCCTCTACGAGCGGTCCGCGGTGTCGCGTGGGGAGCGGAAGCTCGTGTTCGTCGGCGAGCGCTCCGACTTCGAGGTCTTCCAGGCCGAATGCGTTCGCATGGGGGTCCAGAGGCCGCTGCTGCACGTGGACTCCCGCGACCAATACAAGGATCTCGAGCCCGTCCTGGAGTCGATATCCGGATCCAGCATTCATGTTGAGGCAATCATCGTGAGGGAGTCCGGCGTGGAGTTCCCCGCGTCGATTCCGATGAAGCTCGTCCAGCTCGCCTTCGAAGGGATCCCCACTTATACGCTCGAGATCTTCCACGAGGTCTACTGGAGGAAGATCCCGCTCTACCGGATCAACCCCATCTGGCTGTTCCAGGAGGGTTTTCAGATTGCCAGGGAACCGGTGTTTGAGCGCATCAAGCGCGCTTCGGACATCATGCTTTCCGCCGTGGGGCTGCTGGTCTTCGGGTGGCTGATCGGCGTCGCCGCTGTGGCGATCAAGCTGGAGGACGGTGGGCCTGCCCTGTTCATCCAGGATCGGATTGGGAAGCACAAGATTCCATTTAAGCTGATCAAAATAAGGACTATGCGCGTCACGAGTGGCGTGGGCGACCCGTACACGAGGCAGGGCGACACACGAATCACTCGCGTCGGCCAATGGCTTCGCTCAGCCAGGCTCGACGAGCTTCCGCAGCTTTGGAACGTGCTCCGCGGTCAGATGAGCCTGATAGGGCCGCGGGCCGAGTGGGACCGGCTGGTGAGCGAGTACGAGCGCGACATACCCTGCTACCATTTCCGCCATCTCGTGAAGCCGGGAATAACCGGTTGGGCACAGGTGAACTACCGCTACGGCTCCAGCGTCCAGGACACGCTGAGAAAGCTCGAGTATGATCTCTACTACATCCGAAACTACTCGTTCATCCTCGACGCCTCGATCGTCCTGAAGACGCTGCACGTGATGCTGCTGAAGAAAGGACGCTGAAGCGTGAAACGAGCCTACGATCTTGCGGTGATTGGCGGGGGTTCGGCAGGCTTCAACGCCGCACGTGTCGCCGCCGGCCTTGGGCAGGACGTCGCCGTGATCGACGGCGCCCGAAAGCTCGGCGGCCTTTGCATCCTGCGCGGATGCATGCCCTCAAAAACCCTGATATACTCGGCGGAGGTGCTTCATCTCGCCCGCAGCGCCAGGAGCTTTGGCCTGAGGGTTGAAAGGGCGTCGGCGGACATGGCGGCAGTCCAGGCAAGGAAGAAGAGAATCATCGATGATTTTGCCCAAGATCGCGTCACGCAGCTCGAATCAGGGGACTTCGCGCTGATTCGCGGCAATGCCCGCTTTGCCGACGCAAATTCCGTGGAGCTGGAGAACGGGAGAAGGATCAGGGCTGAACGTTTCATTCTGGCAACCGGCTCGAAGGTCAGCATTCCCCCGATTCCAGGCCTTGCCGCGGCGCGATCCTGGACAAGCGACGATGTGCTGGAGCTCGATTTCAAGCCTCGCAGCGTGATCGTGCTGGGCGGAGGAATCGTCGCATGCGAGCTCGCGCAGTTCCTGAACCGGATAGGCACACGGGTCTGTCTCGTCCAAAGGAGCGCCAACCTGCTCCGCAATCATTCGAAGGAGGCGGCGTCCGTCGTGCGCCAGGCGTTCGTTGACGAGGGGATAGAGGTCCATACCGACACTGAGATCCGGCAAATCCGCACAGCCAGGGACGGCGTGTCCGTCACATTCAGGCATGGGAAGAAGACCCTTCTGCGTCGGGCTGATCACCTCATTAACGCACTGGGACGAGAGCCCAGCACGTCGCGGCTCTCTCTCGATTCAGCGGGCGTCAGGACGGCCCTAAACGGGCGGATCCTGACCAATCGATGGCAGCAGACGAGCGTGCCGCATATCTATGCCGCTGGCGACTGCTGCGGCCCCCACGAGATTGTTCACGTCGCGATTCAGCAGGCGGAACTGGCCGCACGCCATATGTCTGGAGTGGCCGGCCTGAGGCCCGTCGACGACTCCATGCTCCTCAGCGTCGTGTTCACGGATCCGCAGATCGGCGCAATCGGCCGGAGCGAGCAGTACCTCGCGGACAAGAAGATCGGGTATGTTGCCGCAAGCCATCCATTCAACGATCACGGCAAGTCGATCCTGATGAACGCGAACTATGGCTATGTGAAGGTCATGGCGGATCCCGGGAAAGGCCGGATCCTCGGGGCCGAGGTGGTGGGAAAGGACGCCGGAGAGCTCATCCACTGCTTTGCAGCCCCTTTGGCCATGCGCGCGACGGTATTCGACATGCTCCGTGCCCCGTGGTACCACCCAACGCTTTCAGAGATTGTGACCTACCCCCTGGAGGAGCTCGCGCACACACTGGCCCGGCGGAGACGCGCCTGAGATGGACTCCCGCCTTCGGAAACTGATCGGTTCCACCGTTGGGCTGATTCCGGTCAGGGTCCAAGGTGGCGCGGCAAAGGGCGCCCGATGGACGCTTTATCCATGGAGTTCCTACTGGAGGGGAACCCATGAGCCGGCCATCCAGGAAGTTATCGTAGGTCTCGGAGGGGGCACCATCCGCGGCTGGAGTTGCTGGGACTTGGGGGCGCATTTCGGGATCTATAGCATCGCGCTTTCCCTCCGCACGGGCCCGACGGGGCAGGTCGCGGCTTTTGAACCGAACCCGGCAAGCTTTGCCCGCCTTGAGCGCCATCGGATGATGAACGGGTTGACATGGCTGAAGACCTACCAGGCCGCCGCGTCAGACCAAACGGGAGACGCCGAGCTCCTGACGTATGGCGAACTCGACTCCACGCACACGCACCTCCGCTATGAGGGGGAGGTCCGAAGCGATCAGAGCGCGCCCGTTGCCATCCGGTCCCTTCGCCTGGATGACCTGGTTGACAGCGGCGAGCTGAGGGCGCCGCAGTTCATAAAGGTTGACGTCGAGGGCCACGGACACAGGGCGCTCGAGGGAATGAGGGCCACAATCGCCAAGTCCCGCCCTGCATTGATCGTCGCCTTTCACAGCCGCCAGGAAGTCGACGGCGTCCTCGGCGTCCTTCGGCCGCTCGGCTACAACTGGGCGCCAATCGCGCCGCAATCACCAAATTCCGGGTCGATGATTGGAGGCGACTATCTCTTCACGCCCTAGCCCCCTGCAAGGGCAAGCAGATCTCCCAACGCCACCCTGCCCTCATAGAGGGCCTTTCCCACGATGATGCCGTCCAGGTTCGGACGGCCTTTTTGCATCGCCAGGAGACGGATGGCGTCCTCGCGGCAGCCGACCCCGCCGCTTGCGATCACCTTGGCACGCACGGCGCCTAGCATTGCGTCCTGCGCCTCGAAGTTCGGACCGGCCAGCATACCGTCCGTGCCGACATCCGTGTGGATCAGTGTCGCGACCCCGAGCGCTTCCATCCGGCGCGCCAGTGCGAGCGCCGAGGTCCCGGTGGTGTCCACCCATCCCTTGATCGCGACCCTGCCTTGCCTTGCGTCGATGCCAACGGCGATCCGGTCCCCCAGCGCCGCGACCAGTTCCGAGACGAACGCCTCGCTCTCGGCGGCCCGTGTCCCGACGACGACGCGTGCAGCCCCCATCGAGAGCGCGTGGTCGACCGATGCCCGGGTCCTCATGCCCCCGCCCAGCTGCACGCTCAGCCCGAGCGCGACGATCCTCCTCACGACCTCAAGGTTCCGCGGCTCGCCGGCGAAGGCCCCGTCGAGGTCCACGACATGGACCCACCTGGAGCCCGCCGACCTGAAGCCGGCCGCAACCTGCGCCGGATCCTCCGCGTAGACGGTCTCCGCCTCGGCGCGGCCCTGCGTCAGTCGGACGCAGCGGCCCCCCTTGATGTCGATGGCGGGATAGATGGTCATGGAGTGCGGACGCTCACACGTCCCAGCCCCGGCGCCAAGGCCCTTTTTCCCCGTTGCGGTCCCAGCGATTCGGAGCGAGGCTGTCTCTTCATCCCTATCCAACGATGGCGAACTACACACCCCCCGCGTTTCTCACGGAACTTCTCCACGCCCGCTCTCCCTCCGGCTATGAGAGCGAGGCCCAGGCCGTGTTCGACCGCCATGTGAGGCCGGCTGCGGACACTTACACCGGCGATGCGCTTGGAAACAGGATCGCGACGCTCAACCCCTCCGGCAATCCCACGCTCATGCTCGCCGGCCACATGGACGAGCTCGGCCTCATCATCACCTACGTCAACAAGGACGGCTTCATCTATTTCGGCACGATCGGCGGTCACGACAAGACCGTCATTTCGGGACGGCGCGTCGTCATCCAGACCGCAAACGGCCCGGTGAAGGGCGTCACGGGAAAGCGGGCCATTCACCTCATGGACGAGGCCGACAGGAAGAAGGTTCCGGAAATCCACGAGATCTGGATCGATATCGGGGCCAAGTCCAAGAAGGAGGCCCTGGCGAGGGTCTCGATCGGGGACGCCGCCACCTATGATCACGAGTTTGAGCTCGTCCACGGAAGCATCGGCACCGCCCGCGCCTTCGACAACAAGGTCGGAGCCTACATCGTGGGCGAGACGGTCATCCGCCTGTCCCGGGATTCCAGGAGGATCGCCGCGAGGGTGGTCGCCGTCGCCACCTCCCAGGAGGAGATCGGGACGCGGGGAGCCATGGGCTCCGGACACTCGGTCGATCCTCAGGTCGCCCTGGTGGTCGACGTCGGGCACGCGACGGACCACCCCGACTGCGACAACCGAAAGTACGGGGAGACCAAGCTCGGCGGGGGCCCGATCCTCTGCCGCGGCCCGAACATCAACCCCAAGGTCTACGACGGCCTCGTCAGGGCGGCGAAGAAGCTCAAGATCCCCTACCAGGTCGAAAGCGATCCGCGGCCCACCGGCACCGACGCGTGCGCCATCCAGGTCGCCCGAGGCGGCGTGGCGACGGGACTCGTGAGCATCCCCCTTCGCTACATGCACACGCCGAGCGAGATCGTGGATTTGGAGGACGTTGAGCGCTGCGTGAAGCTCTTCGTCGAGTTCGCGAGGGGGATCACGAAGGGCGATTACCGCCACTGGTGATCCCGGGCGTGAGGCGGGGCCCTAGGCCGCGTTCTCGTTCGCAGCCGCCTTGGGGGCCCGTTTGATGGTCGGGCGGCGCTTCCCCGCCACCGCCGCCGAATCCACGATGACCTCGGTGACGTCGTCCCGCTGCGGCAGGTCGTACATGATCTCCAGCATGACACCCTCGAGTATCGCCCTCAGCGCCCGGGCGCCGGTCTTCAGCTCGATCGCCTTCAGGGCCACGGCCTTCACCGCATCCGAGGTGAAGCGCAGCCTGACGCCCTCCATCGCGAAAAGCTTCGAGTACTGCTTCACCATCGCGTTCTTTGTCCGCAGAAGGATCTTCTCCAGGTCCTCGACCTTGAGCTGGTCCAGCACAGTCACAACCGGCAGCCGCCCGACGAACTCGGGAATCATGCCGAAGCGGACCATGTCCTCGGGAGCTATGCTCCGCATCATCTCGTCCGGCGGGATGTCCCTGTCCTCCGCGTTCAGGTGGAATCCTATCGAGCGGTGCCCGAGCCTCTTCTTGACGATCTGGTCCAGGCCGACAAACGCGCCGCCGCAGACGAAGAGGATGTTGGACGTGTTGACCTGGATGTACTCCTGGTTCGGGTGCTTGCGCCCCCCCTGCGGGGGCACATTGCAGACGGTCCCCTCCAGGATCTTGAGCAGGGCCTGCTGCACGCCCTCTCCCGAAACGTCGCGGGTGATCGACACGTTCTCGGTCGTTCGCCGGATCTTGTCGATCTCGTCGATGTAGATGATCCCGCACTCGGCCCGCTTCACGTCGTAGTTCGCGTTCTGGAGAAGCCGCAGCACGACGTTTTCGACATCCTCTCCCACGTAGCCCGCCTCGGTGAGGGTCGTGGCGTCGGAGATCGCAAAGGGCACGTCCAGAATCCTGGCGAGGGTCCGCGCGAGGAGCGTCTTGCCGGAGCCGGTCGGGCCCACCAGGAGAATGTTGCTCTTCTCGACCTCGACATCGCTGAACTCCGGGGAGGAGGCGGCCGGATCCTTCGGCGTCTGCCCGGACTCGAAGTTGAGCCGCTTGTAGTGGTTGTAGACCGCGACCGACAGGACCTTCTTTGCGTGCTCCTGGCCGATGACGTAGTCGTCCAGCACCTTCTTGATCCCGGACGGCTTGATCATCCTGAACGCGGGCTTCACCTCGATCGCGGGCTGCTTCACCTCGCGGTCGATGATCGTCTTGCAGACGTTGACGCACGAGTCGCAGATGTACACGCCGGGGCCGGCGATGATCTTCTTCACCTCCGCCTGCGATTTCCCGCAGAAGGAGCACAGCGTCATTCTGGACGATTTGGCCATGGCCGGTGAGTCTGGATTTGCCCGGGCCGCTGTCGAGGGCGGAATCTGCGCCCGGGGCTGCCTCAGGCCGCGGTCTTCACCACGAGGGTCTGCGCCTCCCGCGTCGAGGCGACGACATGGTCCACGATCCCGTACGTCTTCGCCTCCTGCGCGCTCATGTAGTAGTCGCGGTCCGAATCCTTCTCGACCTGTTCCGGCGTCTTCCCGGTGTGCCGCGCGATCACCTCGCTGAGGGTCTTGCGCCAGCGGAGGATCTCCTTCGCGGCGATCGCGATGTCCGCGGCCTGGCCGCCCGCGCCGCCGGAGGGCTGGTGGATCATCACGCGGCTGTTGGGGAGGGCGAAGCGCTTGCCCTTCGTCCCAGCGGCAAGCAGCACGGTGCTCATGCTGGCGGCCATCCCGATGCAGAAGGTCTGCACGTCGCACTGCAGGAAATTCATGGTGTCGTAGATCGCCATCCCCCCGGTCACGACGCCGCCAGGCGAATTGATGTAGAGATGGATGTCCTTCTTCGCGTCCTCCATCTGGAGGTAGAGGAGCTGCGCGATGACAAGGTTCGCCACCATGTCGTCAATCGGCGTCCCTATGAAGATGATCCGGTCCTTCAGGAGCCTCGAATAGATGTCCATCGACCGCTCTCCGCGGCCGGTGTTCTCGAGTACGATAGGAACGTAGTAACTCACGATTGGGTGACCGAGAACGTAGCCTTGGAGACAAGGAAATCAACCGCCTTGTCGAAAATTATCGACTGTTGCACCGAACGGAGGGCCTCCCGGTTCTTGGCGAGGTCCTTGGCGATCTTGTCGGGCCTCTGGTTGGACCGGGCCGCCTCGCGCCGGATGTAGAGGTCGACGTCGCGCTCGGAGACGGTCAACTTCTCGGCCTCGGCGATCTTGGCGAGGATGAGCTGGACCTTGATGCGGCCGACCGCCGCCTTCTTTGCGCCTTCAAACAGGCCCTTCTTGTCCTTCTCGAACTGCTCGGCGGGGACGCCGCGCCGCATGTTCTCCTCTATGAACTGGCGTAGGACGCCCTGGGTCTCGGCCTCGACCAGGCTGCTAGGCGGCTCGAAGCTGACCCTCTCTGAAAGGACCTGGGTGACCTGGCTGCGCTGCGCCGCGCGGTTCCTCTGCTCCTTCTGCAGCTTCAGGCTTGCGCGGACTTGGCTCTTGAGGGCCTCGAGGCCGTCCACCTTGTGGGCCTTGAAGAACTTCTCGTCCAGCTCGGGAAGGATTCGCTCGCGGACCTCCTGGATCTCAAGCGCGTACTCCGCGGTCTTGCCGGCAAGCGCTGCCACCGGCTGGAAGTCCGCGGGAAAGACGATGGAGACGCTCCTCTTGTCGCCCTTCGCGACGCCGGAGAGGTGCTTGCCGAGCCCGGGAATGATCCCCTCGTTCGAGCCCTCGACCTCCTCCCATGTCTGAGGGACCTTGGCGTAGAGCTGCTTCTCTCCCGCGATCTCCGCGATCTTCTTGCCGTCGACCGACCCCTCGTAGGCGAGCTTGACGTAGTCGCCCTTGGCGGCGGGGCGCTCCGCGGCCTTGAAGTCCGCGCCCTCCGACCGAAGCGCCTGGATGACGCTGTCGATCTCGGCGTCCGTCGGGTCGACGGGAGCTATCTGCGTCGGGATCCCGATGTAGTCCGGCAGCGTGAATTCCGGCCTCACGTCGACCGTGACCGTGATTGCCGCGGAGAGGCCGGGCTCAATCTTTCCCTCCTCCACGTTGACGACGTTCAGGACGTCGAGCTTCTCCTTCTCAAGGGCGCTCCGATAGGCCTTTGAGATGACCTTGTGCTTGAATTCCTCCGCTATCTCTTTTGCGAACCTCTTGATTACCAATGCCACGGGGGCCTTCCCCGGGCGGAAGCCGGGCAGTCGGGCCTGGCGGACATACTCTCCGAGGACGGCTTGGTGCTCGGTGTCGACCTCTTCCTTGTCGAGTGTGACGACGAGATTCTTGCGGGAGTCGGAAACGGTGCTCAGTTGGACGTTCACGGCGTGAATGCGAGTGGTTCTTTGCGGAAAAAGTAAGGGTCCAGCGTAGGTTTCGGCCCGGTCGGGTCAATGCCGGATTGGCCGGCCGCGAACCGTGCTTGCCGGGGCGCCCCATGAGGAGTTTCGTGAGATTCGCAAGATGCACAGCCTCAGCCAGATTCTCCGGGAGCATTCGCCAGTGCTCCTGATCGACGCCGCATCGGAGAGGATCCAGGCCGGCCTGCTCCACACGGACGCGGGGCCCCGTTGGTCCTCGAGAAAGGAAGAGGCGGGGGTCGGTGTATTCGAATGCCTCGACGAGCTGGATGTGGAGATCGGCTCGGTGGCGGCCTTCGCATTCTGCGAGGGGCCCGGCTCCATCCTCGGCGTCCGCACCACGGCGATGGCACTCCGGATGTGGAACGTCCTTAGGCCAAGGCCCATGTTCGCCTACCTGGGCCTGGCCGTCGTCGCCACGGCGATTGGGCGGCCCGAGGTGGGAATAATCGCAGACGCGAGACGCGGCCTCTGGCACTGCCTGCGCATGGGCGGGCCGATGGAGCGTGTTCCGGCGGCAGGTCTTTCCGGCGAACTCATGACGCCCGAGGGGTTCCGGCACTGGGATCCGCTGCCCGAGGGCACCGAGACGACCTCCTACGACCTGGCCGCCCTGCTGGCGGCCCCGTCGGTGGCGGTGGCTGAGCTGTTCAGGGAGGCGCCCGACCCCGACGCTTTCCTGCACCAGGAGCCCTCCTATGCGAAGTGGGTCCCGCAGATCCATCGGGCCCCATGATTCCGGCAAACTCATCGCTGCCCCTTCGCTGCTGGGCCGAGATCGACCTGGCCGCAATGGAACGCAACCTGCGCCTGATCCGCGGCTCGCTTCCCGCGCACATACGGTATGTGGCGGTCGTCAAGGCCGACGCCTACGGGCACGGTCTCCAGCAGGTCGCCGGCAGGCTGATGCACGCGGGAGCCGACCTCTTCGCAGTCGCCAACCTGACCGAGGCGGCCCAGCTGCGGGAGCTCGGCCCCGGCTGGCCCATCCTCCTGCTGAGCCCGCTCCTGCCCGACGAGGACCGGTTCGCCGCCGAATACGGCCTGGCGGTGACCGTCTCAACGGAGGAAGAGGTGTCCCGCCTGGACCTTGCGGGAAAGGCCGCCAAGCGGCCCGTCTCGGTGCACCTCAAGGTGGACACCGGCATGGGCAGGCTTGGCGTCTGGTACGAGGATGCCCCGGCGCTTGTCCGTAGGATCTCGGAATCGAGGCATCTGAAGATGGCCGGCATCTTCACGCACTTCGCGAGCCCTGATGACGACGCGGCGTTCACCGAGGAGCAGCGGCGGCGCTTCCTCGGCGCCCTGGCCGCCTGCGGCCTGGACTCGCGGAGCCAGGAAGGCCTGTTCATCCACGCGGACAACAGCGCCGGGCTGGAGACGATGCCCGGGGCAAGCCCGTTCAACGCGGTCAGGGTCGGGCTCCTCCAGTTCGGGATACTCCCCCACCCGAGCTCGTTCCTGTCGCAGGTCAGGACGGAGCCTGTATTCAGCTTCAGGACACGCGTCGGGATCGTGAAGCGCCTGCCTGCCGGCTCCACCGTGAGCTACGGGCGCACGCGCACGCTCACCCGCGAAACGAGGACGGCCGTCCTCTGCGCAGGCTATGGGGACGGGATCCCGCGGTCCGTGAGCAATCGGGCAAGCGTCCTGATCCACGGCACCCGGTGCCCGGTCCTCGGGCGCGTGACCATGGACCAGACCATCGTGGACGTCACCGACGTCGAGGGTGTCGCGAGCGGCGACGAGGCCGTGCTGGTCGGGCGCCAGGGCGGCGGCGAAATATCGATCGGGGAGTTCAGCCGCTGGGCGGACACGATTCCCTGGGAGACGCTCTGCTCGGTCACAAAGCGCGTGCCCCGCGTCTACAGGACCGCGCTCGGGACCTGACGGGCGGGCGGACCCGCCTACTTCCCGATCCCGGACGCCCGGAACCCGATCTCCCTCAGCTTCTGAAGGTCGAGGATGTTGCGGCCGTCAAAAATGAACGCCGGCTTGGACATCACCCCGTAGATCCTGGCGAAGTCGAGCGACCTGAATTCGTCCCATTCCGTCGCGATCGCGAGGGCATGCGCCCCGACGGCCGCGTCGTAGGCGCTCGTCGAGACGGTCAGGAGCGGGTTGCCCGCGTCCTTGCCAAGAATGTCGCGCCGGATCTCATCCTCGGGCACCTTCGGGTCGTACACGGTCACCCTCGCCTGCTCGGCGATCAGGTCGCGGCAGACTGCGATGGCAGCGGACTCGCGCGTATCGTTCGTGTCCTTCTTGAAGGCGAAACCGAGCACAGCTATCTTCTTGTCGGCCACAGAATTGTAGAGCGCCCGCACGATCCGCGCGGTAAACCGGTGCTTCTGCCAGTCGTTCATGCGGACGACGCCCTCCCAGTACGCGGCAACCTCGGGAAGGCTGAAATGCTCGCACAGGTAGACCAGGTTGAGGATGTCCTTCTGGAAGCAGGATCCGCCGAAGCCAACCGAGGCCTTCAGGAACTTCGGGCCGATGCGCGAGTCCCTCCCGATCGCGTTGGCGACCTCGTCCACGTCGGCGCCGGTCGCCTCGCAGAGCGCCGAGATCGAGTTGATCGACGATATCCTCTGGGCCAGGAACGCGTTTGCGACCAGCTTCGAGAGCTCGGATGACCAGAGGTTCGTGGTGATGATCCTGTCGCGCGGGACCCACCTGGCGTAGACGTCGACGAGGGCCGCGACCGCGGCGGCTCCCTCCGGCGTGCGCTCCCCGCCGATCAGGACCCGGTCGGGGCTGAGGAGGTCGGCCACGGCCGTCCCCTCCGCCAGGAACTCCGGGTTCGAGAGCACCTGAAACTTGATTCCGCGCCCGTTGGCCGCGAGGATGTCCTTGATCGTCTCGGCCGTCTTCACCGGGATCGTGGATTTCTCGACGATGATCTTCGGCCCGTTCGCGCACTCGGCGATGGTCCTCGCGACCGACTCGATGAAGCGCAGGTCCGCGGCGCGCCCGGCCCCCACCCCGTAGCTCTTGGTCGGCGTGTTGACCGCCACGAACACGATGTCCGCGGCCGCGATGGCGCCTTTCACGTCCGTCGAGAAGTGCAGGTTCCTGCCGCGGGTCTTCTTCACGATCTCGTCCAAGCCCGGCTCGTAGATCGGAAGCGTGCCGGAGTCCCAGGCGGCAATCCGCGCCGCGTTCATGTCCACCACCCTGACCTCGATGTCCGGCGCCTTGAGCGCGATCATCGCCATGGTGGGTCCGCCGACGTAGCCGGCGCCGATGCAGCAGATCTTCATGCGGATAGGGAGCCCATGTTGGGGCTACACCCCGCGAATCCAAGCCGGAAAAAAGGCGCGCACGCGGAGGGCCCGCTCCAGGCGGTCACGCCGGCGTCGCTGCCGGTGCGGGACCGCCGGCTCCCAGGCCCTCGGGGGCCTGCTTGTCGGCGGCCTTCTTCTCCTCGGGCTTCTCGGCGGTCTTCCCGACGAAGGCCGCGGCGATCGGCGAACGGATCTCGCCGAACTCGAGGATCTCGAGCACGTGTCTGCCCTCGAGCGTCTCGTGTTCGAGGAGAGCCTCGGCGATCTTGTCCAGCGCAGACCTGCGCTCGCCGATGATCTTCTTCGCGCGCTCGTACTGCTCCGAGATGATCCTCTGGATCTCCACGTCTATCCGGCGCGCCGTCTCCTCGGAGATGCTCTCGGTCCGCGTGATGTCGCGGCCAAGGAACACGGTGTCGTGGTTGCCGCCGTAGGCGACAGGCCCGAGCGGGCTCATGCCCCAGTCGCAGACCATGTGCCGGGCGATCGCGGTGATCTGGATGATGTCGCCCGCGGCGCCGCTCGAGATGTCCCCCATGACGAGCTCCTCGGCGATGCGCCCGCCCAGGCCCATCGCGATCTGGTTGAGCATCCGCTTCATCGCCTGGGTCAGGACGTCCTTCTTCGGGATGAACATCGTGCTCCCGAGGCTCCTTCCCCGCGGGATGATGGTGACCTTGTGGACGGGCATGTGGCCGTCGTCCAGGACGCCCTGGATCAGGGCGTGGCCGGCCTCGTGATAGGCAGTGAGCTTCTTCTCCTCGTCGTCCATCAGCCGCCTGCGCTCGCGCCCGAACTGGACCTTCTCGCGGGCGTCCTCGACGTCCGCCGCGTCGATCTTCTTGCGGTTCCTGCGCGCGGCGAGGAGCGCGGCCTCATTCAGGAGGTTCGCGAGCTCGGCGCCGGACAGCCCGGGGGTCCCGCGGGCGATCACGCCAAGGTCCACATTGTCGCCGAGGCTGAGCCTGCGCGCGTGGACCCGCAGGATCTGCTCGCGGCCGATCATGTCGGGAAGGTCCACGTAGATCTGGCGGTCGAAGCGGCCCGGGCGCAGGAGCGCGCTGTCGAGGACGTCGGGCCGGTTTGTCGCGGCGATGATGATGACGCCCTCGGTGGTGTCGAAACCGTCCATCTCGACAAGGAGGGAGTTGAGGGTCTGCTCGCGCTCGTCGTTGCCGCCGCCGAGCCCGGCGCCGCGCTGGCGGCCCACCGCGTCGATCTCGTCGATGAATATGAGGCAGGGGGCGCTCTTGCGGCCCTGCTCGAACATGTCCCGGACCCTCGAGGCTCCGACACCCACGAACATCTCGACAAAGTCTGAGCCCGAGATGCTGAAGAACGGGACGTCTGCCTCGCCGGCCACGGCCTTTGCGAGGAGCGTCTTGCCGGTCCCCGGCGGCCCGACCATGAGGATGCCCTTCGGTATGCGCCCGCCCATCTTCGTGAACTTCTTCGGGTCCTTCAGGAATTCCACGACCTCGGAGACCTCCTCCTTGGCCTCGTCGCAGCCCGCCACGTCGCCGAACGTGATCTTCTCACGGTCGCGGGTCAGGAGCTTGGCGCGGCTCTTGCCGAAATTGAGGGCGCCGCGGCCGGCCTGGCGCAGCTGGCGGCTGAAGAGGAAGTAAAGGAAGCCGATGATGATGAGCACCGGCAGGACGCTGAGCGCGAGCTGCGTGAAGACCGTCGTCATCTGGCGCTCGGCGAACTTGCTGGTCTTCTGGAGGCGCTCCATGCTGGAGTCCGTCAGGCGGCCGGCCGCCCGGAACGAGGAGGTCTTCATGCCGCGCTCGTTCGTCAGGGACGCGCTGTTCAGCTCGCCCGTGATGATCGCCCAGTCGCGGCCGCCGGAAGGATCGGGCTGGATGATCCCGGACTTGATGTCATTGGCCTCCGCATGGGTGACGACCTCGTAGATCGTCAGCGGCGCGGGCGAAACCGTGATGCCGGGCGACCAGAACAGCAGGGCGACGACTGCCAGGGCCAAGGCGACCCAGAATATGAGGACCTTGGGCTGAAAGCGTTCGGGCGGAATGTTCTTCAGCTGCCGGCGGGGCTTCTTTGGTTCGAGATCGGGCATCTATTTGAGAGTATGACTATTGAAACAACGTTGTTGTTCCTGCGTTACAAGTCAATGGAGCGTACGGTGTTTGCGCAGCGCCTCAAACCGCAGCCGGCCGGCCCGGATCGCCGCAAAGCCATGGTTCCCAAGGCTGTGCCTCACCGGAGCGCCGCGCTCGACCGAGCGCAGGAGCGCCTCGAACCCCTGGCGCGAGAGGCCTCCGGCCCGGGGTTGGGCGAGAAGCCAGCGGTGGAGGGCGCGCCGCACGACGGCCCTGGGCCTGCCCGCCAGCCGCGCAACGTTGAGCGAACCGTCCTCTCCGACGGGATGCAGGAAGTCCACCCAGGCCTCAATCGCGAGGTTGTCCTCCTCCAGGAGCTCCCGCGACAGGGCCGCCCCCGCCAGGGCGTCACTCCCGGCGGCGCGCACCCACCGGGGGATGACCTCGTGCCTGAGCCTGTTCCTGAAGTGGACGCCCCTGGCGTTGCTCGAGTCCTCGCGCCACGTGGCGCCCGCCTCCCTCAGGGCCATGGCAATCTCCTTCTTCTTCAGGCTGAGCATCGGCCGGACGTGGAACGATCCCCGCCCCCCGGCCCGCGCCGGGGGAAAGGCATGGATGGCCCTCGGGGCCGCCAGGCCCGGGCCGCCGCTTCCCCGCGCCAGGCGCATGAGCATCGACTCCGCGATGTCATCCTGCTGGTGGCCGAGCCAGAGCACGCGGATCCGGCGGGCCGCCATGGCGCGCCCGATGAACTCAAACCGGGCGAGGCGGGCCTGCGCCTCGCTCGCCTGCCCGCGCCGGGCCCTCCAGTGGCCGGAGACGAGGGGGACTCCCAGGGCGGCGCACAGCCTTTCGCAGAAGCGGGCGTCGGCCTCCGACTCGGCGCCCCTGAGGCGGTGGTTGAAATGGAACGCCGTCAGGCGCGAACGGCGCTCCGGCCAGTGCGCCCACAGCAGCAGCAGCAGCCCCACGGAGTCGGCGCCCCCCGACAGGGCGACCCCCCAGCGCTCCGGGCGCGGCCGCCCGTCGGCCCAATCCACGACGCCGGGATGGAGGCTCTCGCGGGAGATGAAGTCGGCCACGCGGGCGGCGGCTGACGTCCATCGGGCGATG
>Ga0265319_1000881_pt1 | contig 19040 bp, 22 predicted proteins | sample 4824metaG_FD_192443 | JGI IMG/M metagenome (GOLD analysis project Ga0265319, IMG submission 192443) | Rhizosphere microbial communities from Carex aquatilis grown in University of Washington, Seatle, WA, United States - 4-8-24 metaG | ecosystem: Host-associated > Plants > Roots > Rhizosphere >...
AGGTTCTCGAAGCGGTTCAGCTCGCCCCCGAGGGTCGCATCCGTGTAGTCGAAGTAGACGCTGCGCACCTTGACCACTAGCCCGAGCTTCTCCGTGGGGGCGAACGAGAAGTGGCAGTCGAACTCGTCGCTCTGGAGGGTCTGGTTGGAGTTCACGGGGACGCCGTTCAGGAGCGCCTCCGGGTTCTGGTTGTAGGAATAGGAGTCGCTCAGGTCCAGGACCGAGGTCTGGGAGAACGAGTGGGCCACCCGGCCGTCAATGGCCTGGCTGTAGACCGTCTTCGTGCCCGGCCGGTTGTCGAAATAGTCGAGCGTAGGGTGGAAGTCCGCCGAAACGAAGGTGTCCTCGAAGACGGAGGCGTTGTAGGCGAGCTTCGGGGACAGCTCGTAGATGTAGCTCGAGACGGGGTCCGACGGCGCGCCGAAGATGTTGCTGTTGTAGCTGATGCCCGTCTCGACGGAGAGCGTGAGGGCCTTTCCCTGGTCCTGCTCCGGGATCGGCGCATAAACGGCCCGCGCCACCGTGCCCAAGCACAGCGCCAACCCAGTGAGTATGACCCGTGAAAGTCTCATTGTTGTCTGCCGGAAATACAACGGCCAAGCTGCCAGTTTGCTAACCACTGGCAAGAGCAATTCCTTGGGTGATACTTGACCCGTCGCTAGCGCGCCCGCGGAAGGGAGGAATTGAACAGGACGTAGAGGTCCTCGGTCACCTTCCGGGGGGCGTTGAGCGGGAATTCCCTGGGGAAGTTGCCGGTCAGGATGCCCCCGTAGACCTCCCCCCAGTCGCCGATGACCGGGATCGACGCCGTGAGGAACGAAGGCACCTTCGCCTTCGCATTCAGGTCCGAGAAGAAGGGCCGGTCGAGGGTCCTCGGCGTCAGGAGGAGCTCCCCCGTCGGCTGCTCCACCTGGACGGCATAGAAGTCGCGCAGGGTCGCCGGCTGCGCCCAGACCCTCGTCTGGCCGTACCAGGCCAGGCCCGCCGGGACGTCGGCCATGAGGCCATAGCGCCCGCCGGCGTCGGAGAGATCGAGCTGGCGGCGCATCCCCTGCAGGAGCTGGGGGAAATAGGGGGGGTACTGGAAATGCAGCCAGTGCGGATCGAGGGCGTCGTGGGCCAGCGGCATGGCCTGGAGCGCGAGGAGGGCCCCCGCGCAGAGCCTCGGCCACGCGCCGAGGAGGGGGTTGCTGGAAAGGAGGACAAAGAAGAAGCCCGCCCCGAAGACGATGATGAGCGGCGAGAGCCAGACGACCGCCTGGCGCTCGCTCTCGCCCGAGTTGAAGGCCGCCTGGGACGCCACGAGCGCCAGGAGCGAGATGGAGAAGAGCCAGCGCAGCCGGTTCACGGGCTCGGACTTGAAGACGTAAAGCCAGCCCGCCGCGAAGAACGCCACGAACCACATCGCCCCACCCGACCAGACCCGCGACTTCACGGTGTCCTGGAGCGCGCTCAGGACCTTGTTGGCGAGCTTGTTCAGCTCGATCGGGGGCAGGGCCGCCGAGAGCGTCGCCCGCACGGTCGCGGGCTCGGCCGTGGTGTCCCCGTACTTGAGCGCGATGTTCTGGACGGCCAGGCCGACCGGCAGGCCGGTCACCTCCATGTTTCGAACGACCCACGGCGCCGCGACGAGAGCGAAGGCCCCGAGGAGGGGCCCGAGGGCGCGCCACCGGGCCGGGCGGGGGTAGCGGCGCCAGACGCCCACCGCGGCGACCAGGACGAGCATGCCCGCGGAGTACTCCGCCAGGAAGAGGGCGCCGCACAGGGCGCCGAGCGCGCAGAGGGGCCCCGCGGCGCCGCGCAGGTCGCTGGCGGACTCCGCGCGCCACCAGGCGTGGAAGGCGCCAAGGGCCAGCACCATCATGAGCGCCGTCCCGTTGACCGCCACCACCTGCTGCCAGACCGGCACGGAGACGAGGAGCGCCAGCGCGGCGAGCCAGCCCGCGGGCGCGCCGAAGAGCCTGCGGGCCAGGTCGAACGCGAGCCCGATCGCGAGCCAGAAGAGGAGCAGGTTGACGACCAGGAGGAGGTAGTCGGCCCCGTAGCCATAGGGGGGGGCCGGGGCCTGCCCGAAGAGGGACGCGCGCAGGGACGGCGGCAGTAGCTTGAGGGCCCCGGCGACCACCATGGGGTACAGGGGCGCCTGGTAGACCTCCGGATAGGGCACCGCCGGGTCGAACCGGATCCCGCGCGTGCGCAGGAAGGCCGCCGCCTGCGGGTAGTTGACGCGCGTCGTGAAGCCCTGGCCCGTCGCGATCTGGCGGGCCATGTCGGCCTGCACGAGCGTCGCCTCGCTGGCGGCGCCGTGGAACTGCCTCCAGGACACGACGACCGTGAGCGCGACGGCGCACGTGAGGAGGGCGCTCACGAGCACCCACCGGGCGCCGCCGCCCATCTCGAGCCAGTGGATCAGCTCCTGCGTCGTGCGCGGGCGGCCGGTCATCTATCTTGGACGTCGAGCTCGGGCCACTGGGCCAGCTTGCGGTGGAGCGTGCGCCGGCTGATGCCCATGAGCTCCGCCGCCTTGGTCCTGTTGCCGCGGGACTTGATGAGCGCCTCCCGCAGGATCCGCTTCTCGTTCTGCTCGACGGAGAGCGTCGGCGCCGAGCCGGCCTCGGCGGACCCGGGAGCGGACGGGGCGGAGGACGGCGAGCCGCGGAACCGGGGGTCGAGGTCGTACTCCGAGAGCTTGCCGCCCTTGTGGAGCACGACGGCATTCTCGCAGAAATTCCTCAGCTCGCGGATGTTCCCCGGCCACGCGTAGGCCTGGAGCGTCTTCATCGCGCCCGGCTCGACCTCGAGCGGCGGCACGCCGTTCTCATCGGAGAAGATCCTGATGAAGTGCGCGATCAGCGCGGGGATGTCCCCCGCCCTCTGGCGCAGCGGCGGCATGACAAAGCGGACGACGTCGAGGCGGAAGTAGAGGTCCTCGCGGAACTTCCCGTCGCGCACCAGCTGCTCCAGGTTCCGGTTGGTCGCCGTCACGAGGCGCACGTCGAGCTCGATCGTCTTCGAGCCGCCGACGCGGTCGATCGCCTTGGTCTCCAGGAAGCGCAGCAGCTTCACCTGGATGGAGCCCGAGATCTCGCCGATCTCGTCGAGGAAGAGGGTCCCGCCGTCGGCGGACTCGAAGCGCCCGATCCGACGCTCGGTGGCGCCTGTGAAGGAGCCCTTCTCGTGGCCAAAGAGCTCGCTCTCGAGCAGGCTCTCGGAAAGCGCGGCGCAGTGCACGGCGATGAAGGGCCCCCGGGCCCTCGGGCTCGACTGGTGGATCGCCTGAGCGATCAGCTCCTTGCCGGTGCCGGACTCCCCCTCGATGAGGATCGTCGCCTTGGACTGGGCCACCTTCTTCACGCGCTCGATCACATCCTTGAGGAGCGGAGACTCCCCGATGATCCCCTTCAGGTCGAACTTCTCGTCCAGGCGCTCGTGGAGCTGCTGGACCTCGACCTCGAGGCTCTTCGACTTGAGCGCGCGGCGGATCAGCACGTCCAGGCGCTCGATGTTGACCGGCTTCGTCAGGAAGTCGACCGCGCCCCGCTTCATCGCCTCGACCGCCGTGTCGATGTTCCCATAGGCCGTCATCATGAGGACCGCGGGCTTGCCCGGCAGCGCCAGCGCGCGGTCGATCACCTTGAGCCCCGACTTGCCCGGCATCCGCAGGTCCGTGAGGATCGCGTCGAAGGGCTGGGCGTCCATCAGGTTGAACGCCTCGTCCGCGCTCGCCGCCAGGCTGACGTCGTAGTTCTCGGACAGCGCCTGCTTCAGGCCCTCGCGGGTGTGCTTCTCGTCGTCGACGATGAGGACGCTGGGGGCCATGGCGCCATTCCAAGGGACGCGCGGGGGCGGTCAAGCCCGGGCCGCAGGGCAGCCGCCCCCAGGGGCGGGCGCCGCCTAGGGCTTCGCGGGCGGCCCGAGGCGCTGCGCCAGGGGCGCAAGCCGGCTCAGGGTCAGGCTCGGCGGGGGGACGCTGTCCACGAGCTCGATGAACTTCTCCCGGCGCACCCGCAGGAAATCCTTCACCTTGTCGCGCTGCGCCTCGTCGAGCTTCAGCTCCTTCGTCATCCGCTCAAGCGTCATCGGGATCACGACGAAGTAGGCCAGCGTCCTGAAGGGCCGCTGCATGAGCTGGCCGATCTGGTCGTCGGAGAGCGGCTTGTCGTCGCTCACGATCTCCGGCGGCGGCCCGAAGCCGCGGTGCGCCTTGAACACCTTCCCATAGGTGTCCCTCTGCTCCGCCGTCAGGATGGGGTCGATGTCGCGGTCGAACTGGGCGTAGATCTCCATGACCCGGGTGCGGAAGGACTCCATCTCGGGGCGAAGCTTCTCGATCTGCTCCAGCAGCTGGGCGCGGTTCACCGGGGGCGCCGCGCGGGGGGACAGTCCGGGCTTGGCTCCGAACTCGCCCATGAACGCTCCCGGCGGGGCCGGAAGCGGGCGGTGGCGCTCCGCCCAGAGGCCCGCCCCGAAGCCGGCCGCAAAGACGGCAAGGGTCGCGAGCACCGCGAGGACGCGGTCCCTCATTGTCCCTGTTCGAGGTCGCTCGCCTGCGCGGCAACCTCGCTCCATCCCGCCTGGTTCGTGGCGGCCTCGTCGACGGAGAAGCCCGAGCGGTAGATCGCCACCGCGGCGAGGCAGAGCGCGGCCGTCGCGGCGCACATGGCGAAGTGCGCCACGAAGAGGGGCGACGCCTTCGCCCTCGCGGCGCGCAGGACGCGGTCGGGGAACCCGGTTGAAAGTTGCGAGGCCGCGTGCTCGCGCAGCCTGGTCCATGCCTCGTGTTCAGGTTTCATCGCTGTGGTAGTGTAGTCTCAATTGTTCGCGCGCCCGGTGCAGCCGGGCCTTCACGGCCGCGACGCTGGTGCGGAAGGTGGCCGCGATCTCGGCGTGGCTGCGGCCCTCCTGGACCAGCGCGAGGAGCGCGCGGTCCTTGGGCCGGAGCTGGGCGAGGGCGTGGCGCAGGGCGTCGAGCTCCTCGGAGTCCACCGCGCCCGCGGGCTCGGGCACGTTCTCGTGCTCCGGGGCGAAGGGCGTGAAGATCCGCCGCAGCTTCTGGCGCCGAAGGTGGTCGATGCAGGTGTTGCGCGCGAGCCGGAAGAGCCAGGACTCGAACTGCTCCGGGGCCTTGAGCCGGTCGATGGAGCGGGCCATCTTGACAAAGACCATCTGGGCGAGGTCCTCGACGGAGTCGCTCCTGCCGGTGATGGCGTAGGCGAAGCCGGCGACGCGCCGCTGGTACCCGACGATGAGCTCGCGCATGGCAGCCTCGTCGCCGCGCTGCGCCCGGCGAACCCGGTCGCCCAGCGTGGTCGTAGAACTTTCATCCATGCGTGTTTCATTGCCCTAAGGCCGACCAGACGCTTGCCCGGCGGGAAAGATGCGCTTTTTCAATTGGCGCAAGGGCACCCCGCATGCAACCTTCGAGATGAGCCCGTGTCCACCCCGTTTGCTCGCGCGCGCCGTCCCGTCCATCGACTCCCAACATGCTTCATAAGACCTACCCCCTTAAGCGCTTAACGCCGGCCCTCGCGGCGGCCGCATTTGCCCTGGCCCTCGCGGGCTCGGGCTGCTTCCACCTTCAAAATGACGAGATGACGAACGCGGTCGTCTCCGGCGAGAAGCCCGTCGCCATGGAGGGGACCGGCACGTTTTTCGACGCCAAGGTGGAGGCACGGGTGACCCTCAGCCGCGGTATCGGCCAGGGCCTGCACAAGGCCGGCCAGAAGAAGGGCGACTACACCTACCAGGCCTACGCCGAGGGCGGGAGCAAGTCGCTGCTCGGCAGCCCGCTGCCCCCGGTGACCCTCCACCTGATCCTCACGAACAGGAGCCAGGGGCCGATGACTGTGACGATGGTCGACTTCGACTCCGACATGGGGAACTTCGCGATCGAGCCCGACACGCTCACGCTCGCGGCCGGCCAGACCGGCGAGCCGACGCCGATGGTGTCGGACCTCGGCGTGAGCTCGGACGAGATCCCGTTCAAGGTGACGCTCAAGTACGGCATCGCGAGGGAGACCCGGACGATCCCGGTCAGGATCATCCGCAAGGACGCGGGCCCCTAGCCTCCGCCGAGCATCCGCACCCGCCTGTCCTTGCGCGGGAACTGGAGGGTGACGATCGTGCCCTTCCCCTCCCGGCTCTCGACGCCGACCTGGCCGCCGTGGACGCGCATGATGCGCCGCACGATCATGAGCCCGAGGCCGTGGCCCCCGGGCTTCGTCGTGTGGTACGGCTGGAAGAGCCTCGCCAGGTCCTCCTGGCGGATGCCGGAGCCGCTGTCGCCGAAGAGGAGGTAGACCGAGTCGTCGTCGGCCCGGGACTTTATCAGCAGCCTGCCCCCGGGCTCCATCGACTCCATCGCGTTCTTGGTGATGTTGAAGAAGACCTGCTTGAGCTGGTTGCGGTCGGCCATCACCGCGGGGAGGTCCGCGGGCGTCTCGACCTCGACCACGACGCCCCGGTCCGCGAACTCCTTCTTCTGGAACCTGAGGACCTCGGCGAGGACGTCCGGCAAGTGCGTCTCGGCAAGGTCGGGGGGGCTGGGCCGGATGGCCTCCAGGTAGTGGGTGATGATCCCGTCCAGGCGCGCGACCTCCTCCCGGCACACGGCGACGGAGTCTGCGATGGACTCGGCCTCGGGGGAGCCCCCGAGCTTCTTCAGCTTCCGGGCGACCAGCTGCAGGTGGATCGTCAGGGAATTGAGCGGGTTGCCGAGCTCGTGGGCGACGCCCGCCGCGAGGAGGTGGATGGAGGAGGTCCTCTCGTCCTCGATCCGCTGCGCGGTCGTCATCTTCTCGCGCGTCACGTCGGCCAGGATCACGGCGTGGCGGGGCTCGCCGGCGTTGTCGCCGTCCGGGAAGGGCACCATGTAGAGGCGCACGGTGCGCGGCTCCGGGTACGTGAGCTCGAACTCCCTCGCGGCGACGTGCGTGTCCGCGCCGGGGCCACCGCCCATCGTGGGCCGCAGCCCCGGCACCAGGCGCCAGAGCGTCTGGCCCGCGAGGCTGTCGCCGGAGAGCCCGATCAGTGTCTGCGCGGCCTCGTTCGCGTACTCGATGATGCCGTCCGCCGAGATGACGAGCACGCCCTCCTGGAGCGTCTTGAAGATCTGCTCGTAGAGCGTGCGCTCCCTCGCGAGCCGCTGGACCAGGTTCGCCAGGTTGACCGCGTCCAGCGTGTCGAGCCGGCCCATCACGCGGTCGAGCGGTGTGTGTTTCTTGCCTCCCATCGGCCCCCTTGATGGCGCGGCCGCCCCCGGGGGTCAACGGCCGGGAAGGAAATCCATCTGGTTCGGGTCCGGCCGGCCGGTGAGCAGCTTCCTCAGGAACATCTCCCGGTGGATCGGGCTCCTGCCGAGCCGGACGACCGCCTCCCGGTGCTCGTCGGTCCCGTAGCCCTTGTGCCTCGCGAACCCGTAGCCCGGGTGCCTCGCGTCGAGCTCCGCCATCATCCGGTCCCGGGCCACCTTGGCGATGATGGAGCCCATCGCGATGCAGAGGGAGCGGGCGTCGCCGCTCACGATCGCGAGGTGCGGGTAGGGAAAGCCCCGCAGCGGCAGGCCGTCCACGAGCACGCGGCACGAGACGAGGGGCACGAACGCCTCCCTCACCTCGATCGACGAGAAGAGGTCGGGCTCCTCGCTCCGGCGGAACGCCGCCGGCGGGTAGATGCCCTCGACGGCGCGCCGCATCGCGAGCTTGGTCGCGCCGAGGATGTTGTGCAGCTCGATCTCCTCGACGCTCGCCGAGCCGTAGTTGGCGTGGATCTGCCCCTGGGCCACCAGCGCCTCGAAATCGCCCCAGAGCGCCTCGCGCTCGGCCGCGGAGAGCTGCTTCGAGTCGTTCACGCGGCCGGACTTGGTCGCGGCCCAGCGCCCCTCGAGGAACGCTCGCGTCACGAGCACCGCCCCGGCGACGACGGGGCCCGCGAGCGCGCCGCGGCCCACCTCGTCCACGCCGATCAGGCTCTCGAATCCCTCGATCTTCTTCAGGTCGAAGCTGCGGAGCTGGCGGCGCTTCGGCATCTGGCTTCCCCCGCTTGGGCCCCCTACCCGCCCCACTCCATCTTGGCCCTGGGCTCCGGCAGCGGAAGCTCGTCCAGCTTGCCCGCGGCCGCGACGACCTCGTAGGCCGTCCGGAAGTGCAGCTTCGCGAAGTTGCCGAGCGCCCGCGCTCCGAACTTCTCGATGATCTGGTGCGCCTGGATCTTGACGAGCGGCCCGGCCCCCTTCTGCAGCGGCCCCCCGAACTGGCGCGAGAGCGCCTGGATCTGGCGGACGTACTCGGCGCGGGCGACGACCGAGGCCGCGGCGACGACGGGGTCCTCCTCGGCCTTCGTCCTCATCTGCAGGTCGAAGTCCGTGACGCCCATCTTCTTCAGCTCGCGCTGCACGAGCGGCTGCTTCGTGAACTGGTCGAGGAGCCCCCGCGGCGCCCTCTTCACCTTCAGCGCCTGCGAGAGCGCCGTGGCGTGCTGCCACGCCAGGAGCTTGTTCAGGTTCGCGTAGGGCCGCGACATGATCAGGTTGTACTTCGGCATCCCGCACAGGCACGTCGCGACCGCGACGCCGTGCGTCCCGCGGATCAGCTTGTCGAGGGCGAAGATCTGGCTCTCGGCGATCTTCTTGGAGTCCTTCACTCCCGCCTTGATCCAGCCCTCGATCGCCGTCCTGTCCGCGATCACGGTCGCCGCGACCACGGGCCCGAAGAGGTCGCCCTTGCCGCTCTCGTCGAGCCCCGCGTGAAGCTCGAACCAGTCGGGATGGTGGACCTCGTCGTAGCCGAGCTTGGGCGCCATCGTGATGTCGGGCTCGAGGGTCATGGTCACGAACTCCTCGGTGCCCTTTCCGGCCACGACCAGCTTGCCGCTCTCGTAGGCCGTGACGTTGCAGTCGCGCCCCCTGAAGGCGTACCGGGCGTACGCGACGTCGAACGCCTCCCAGCCGCGCCCGCTCAGGATCCCCCGCAGCTTCTCCATCTGGGCGTCGTCCAGCTTGAGCGTGTAGGTGCTCAGCCTCTTGGGTTTTTCCTCGTCGTCCTGGCCGCGCTTGGGCATGAGGGACCCATAGTCACAAAATTGCCGCCAATGACACGCAAAACTTCCGGCCCGGGCGCGCTGCTGGCCCGGCGCGCGGGCTTCCGGGCGGCACTCCTCGCCTGGTACCGGGCTTCCCGAAGGAGGCTGCCCTGGCGGGAGTCCCCGTCCCCCTACGCGACCGTCGTCAGCGAGTTCATGCTCCAGCAGACCCAGGTGGCGACGGTGCTGCCGTACTTCGGGCGCTGGATGGCGGCGCTGCCGGGCTTCGAGGCCCTCGCGGCGGCCCCGGAGGCGCAGGTCCTGAGGCTCTGGGAGGGGCTCGGGTACTACTCGCGGGCGCGCAACCTGCACCGACTGGCCCGCGAGGTCGCGGGGCGGGCGCTGCCCTCCCGCGCGGACGACTGGCGGGAGCTCCCGGGCATAGGCCCCTACACCGCGGCCGCCGTCGCCAGCATCGCCTTCGGCGAGCCGAACGCCTGCGTGGACGGCAACGTCGTCCGGATCCTCTCCCGCCTCACCAGGGACGGCGCCGCCCACAGGGACAGCGCGTCAGCGTCGAGGGCCTTCGCGCCGCTCGCCCAGGGGCTCCTGAACCCGCGGGCCCCGGGGGACCACAACCAGGCGATGATGGAGCTCGGCGCCACGGTCTGCACGCGCCGCGCCCCGCTCTGCCCCGGCTGCCCCGTGCGGGACTTCTGCGCGGCGGCGAAGGCCGGCGACCCGGAGGCCTACCCCAAATTGGACAGCAAGCCGACCGAGCGCCGCTCGGTCGTGCGGGTCTGGTGCGAGCGCACGGGCTGCCTTCTCCTGCACCGCAACGCGCCGGGCGAGCGAAGCCTGGCCGGCCTCCACGAGCTGCCCACGGCCGGGCAGGCCGGCATTGATCCCGCCGTCGCCGCCCTCGGGCAGCTTGTCGCCAAGAGGAGCCGCTCGATCACGCGGTTCCGGATCGTCGAGTCGATCCACGCGGCCCGGCTTCCCGCCGGGCGGCTGCGCCCGGGCCTCGTCTGGGTCCCGCTCGGGGACCTCGGCAGCGTCCCGCTCTCTGGCCCCCACCGCAGGTGGACGACCCAGGTCCTCGCCTCAAGGGGGCTTCATGAACTTTGACGTCTCGCCGCAGCTGATGCGCCTCTCGAGGATCGAGGCCTCGATCAGAGCCTTGATCCCCGGCGAGGACACATCCCGCAGGGACGTCAGCTTCACGTGCCTCGCGGCGTTGCCCGTGCCCTCGAGCAGGCCGTTCGGGTCGGATATCCTCGTCCCGTTGTAGAACCCCAGGTTCACGTGGCCCGTGCAGGGCATGATGTAGGCGAAGGCGTGGATCATCTTCCTCGGCCCGATGCCGTAGGTCGTGACGCCCTCCCCCTTCCTCGGGGTCTCGATGCTCGTCGGGTAGACGCGGGCCACGAGCCGTCGCAGCGCGACGGCGACCTCGCGTATCTCCGGCGTGTGGCCCTGGAGGATGGCCTCGAACGTGCCCTGGGCGTTGTCGGTCTTCATGGGGGCGGGCTCACGCCGTCGGCCTGTCCAGGGGGGACTCGCTGCGCTCCGTCAGCGTGGTCGTGAGGAGAAGGCGCCGGCGGTCCCGCATCCCGAAGCCTTCGTAGAGCGCGCGGGCCGCCGCGTTGTCCGCCCCCGTCTCGACGTGGACCGCGAGGACCCCGCGGCGCGCGCACTCGTCGAAGAGCGCCGCCAGCAGCGCCCGGCCGAGTCCGCGGCGCCTGAACCCCGGCCGCACGTAGAGGTCGTCCACGAAGGCGTCAGGGCCCCCGAACTCCATGCTGTGGCGAAGCGTGAGGACCGCGTGTCCCGCCGGTTCGCCGTCCACCTTGACGATCCAGGCCATGCCGCGGGACGGGTCGCCGAGGAGCGCCGAGAAGCTCGAGGCCGCCCAGTCGTCGTCCAGGGCGTAGCCGCCCTCGGCGTAGAACTCCCGCATGAGGCCGACCAGCGCGGCGATGTCCACGGACGAGGCCCTCAGGGTCGTGGTCGCCATGGTGACGGGCGGGGGCTCACAGGAGGTGGGCCCGCGCCAGCAGGTAGGCCAGGCAGATCGAGAGCTTGCCCCGCGCGGTGATGCAGATGGCGCAGGCGAACAGCGCCGCGAGCAGGGCAAACGGGTCGGAGGCGGCGCCCCTGCCCCTGCCGGCGTCCCTCCTGATGAGCGTGATTGCGAGGAAGCTGATCGCCGCCGCGAAGAGGAAGAGCAGGGCGACCTCGACCGAGAGGACGGCGAGGAACCGCTCTCCCTTCGTGCTCACCTGGACGTCGACCGGCCCGCGGTAGTTGACCCAGTCGTCCAGCTCCCGCGGGAGCGTGAGGAAGCGGTCCAGGAGCCGCCCGACGGTGAGGCCCGCCAGCGTGGAGGCGACGCCGAGCGAGGAGACCAGGCCGCGCGAGCGGAAGAGCGCGGCCCCGGTGACCGCGGCGTAGACGAAGGCCGCGAGGATGCACAGGAGCGGCACCACCGACAGCAGCACGGTCACCATGAGGCCCCCTTCGCGGAGTCAGCGCCGGCCGGGGACGCAGCCGCCTGGGGGCGTGGTGTCGGGTGAAGGGTCATGCTTTCCGTGTGAGGGTCGCCTCATCAGCTCGTGGCGGGTAAAGCCAAACTTCTCATATAGCCCGTGGGCATCCCGCGTTCCGAGCAAAAACGTCGTGCCGCCCAGGAGGGGACTACCCACGACCGCGGAGATCAGGAACTTGCCGAGGCCCCGGCCGCGGTGGCCCTCGTCGATGACGACGTCGCAGAGCCAGGAGAACGTGGCGCCGTCCGTGACGACCCGGGCCAGGCCGACCTGCCTGCCGCCCGGCCTCTCGTAGACGCCGAAGCAAACGGAGGCCTCCAGGGATTTCTCGATCACGGCCCGGGGCCTGTCCTTGGCCCAGTAGGAGCCCGCCAGGGCCGCGCAGACGAAGTCGAGGTCGACAAGGTCGGGGGACGTGCTGACGAAGTAGTCGTCGCGCTCGGGAACGGTCATCGCTCGCTCCTGCGGACCATGAGCTTCAGCCCGGACCAGACCTCGTCCACGGCGCACACCTTCACGTCGACGAATCCCATGGGGAGCGCGACCGCGCGGATGGTGTCCTCCGTGATGTCCGTCTCGACGCCGGAGGCCTTCTTGGGCCACGACACCCACACGACGCCGTCAGGGGCGACCTTGCGCCGGAGCCTTTCCAGTTCGGAGCGGAGAGCCGGCGCCCGGGCCGCGAAGAGGTGCACGAACCCCACGCCGGGCTCGAGGCGCCGCAGCCAGGCGACCCTCGTTCCCTCGGGAAGGACGAGGAGGTCCCGGTAGCCGGGCGGCGCGCCCAGGGCGAGGGCCCGGGTCCCGTCGGCGTACCCGAGCTTCTTCCAGAGGGGCGTCCCTGAGTATCCGGCCATCGTGGGTCCGTGGTGTCGCGCACCCTTCACGCCTACTTCCCCGGGGCCGGCTTGGCGCCGGGGCTGGAAACGGGGGCCATGGTCACCCTGAGCAGCGGCGGAAGCAGGTCCCTCGAGACGCTCATGGTGCTGGTCTCATAGCCGGCCCTCTGCACCCGGAAGTGATAGCACCCGTCCCTGTCCCAGAGGAAGTCGTCCAGGCTCATGTCGACCATGCCCTGCGCGTTGGTCGAGAAGGCCTGCACGTCCTCCTTGGAGTATTGCCGCTGCGACGAGGAGTACTCGTAGTCGGGGAAGATGACCGCGCCCTTGAGAGGAGCGCCCCCGGTGTCGACGACGAGGATGTGCCCGTTCACGTCCGCGGCGGGCACCGAGCCGCATCCCGGCGCGAGCGCCATCAGGGCGCCCGCCATGATCGCGGCGAGGGCCTTCAAGGAGGCGCCCTCCGCGGGGCCGCGGGCCAGCCGGGCAGCCCACCCAAGTTCAGGCGCCACATCCCCATCGGGCCGTCCACCGCGTGCGTCGTAGGTCCCACGAGGGCGAAACCTACCCGGCGCGGAACGCGTGTCGAGGCGCTTTCAGAGGGAAGGGTGCGGGCCGTGACCGCCGCCTCGGGCGCGAAGCGCGTCATCGACCCGCGCCTGGGCAAAGAGGGCCCGCAGCCTTTCATCCCTGCTCATGACGGCCGTCCGACCGGGACCCGGCCCTTCACCGCATTGGCGCGGGCACCGTAGGTGATGCTGCCCGAGGCATCCGCCGGCAGCCGCGCGCGCACCCGCTCCTGGAGGACCGCGATGTCCCCGGCCGCCATCGCCGCGAGCTTTGGCCCCACGCTCGGGCCCCCGAGGATGGTCGACCAGAAGTCGCCGAAATCCGCGAACGTGCGCCGCACCGAGATCTCCCGCGTCTCGACCGCCTCCAGGCCGGCGCCGGCCCAGAGGTCCCGCAGGGCCCCCATCCGGGACGCGTCGGGGTTCGGAGGCGTCGGTACGGGGATGCCCATGCCGCGCATCTCCGCCTGCAGCACGGCGTAGGGAAACCCGCCGCCGACCATGTCCCACGCGTAGGCCGAGACAGAGCCGCCGGGGCCCACCACGCGCGCCATCTCGGCCACGCCCCTGCCCGCGTCGGGGACAAAGAAGATCACGAGCGCCATGACGGCGGCGTCGAACGCGTCTTCGGGAAAGGGCAGCGCCGCAGCGTCGCCGAGGGAGAACCGCGCGGCGCGCAGCGCCGGCCGGTTGCGGGCGAAGGCGAGCTGCCCCTCAAAGGGGTCTATTCCGTGGATGGACGCCGGCGCGCACCGCTCCGCTAGCCTCTCGGTGAAGGCGCCGTTGCCGCAGCCCACGTCGATCCACCGCAGGCCCGCACTTGGGGCGAGCCAGTCGAGGAAGATTTCCCCCGCGAGACGGCTCCAGGCCCCCATGTACCTCTCGTAGGCGGCGCCGTCGTCGAAGCGGATTGTGTCAGTGGCCATGGAACAGGTTCATTCCGCCGGCGGATCGGGATCAAGCCGATGCTCACGGAATCTTCCGGGGCCCGAACGCTCGACTTAACGGACCACGATGCCCCGGATTCGCTCATTGTCATTGCCAAGTGTTGGATCGGTCCCCGTCGGCGGGGACCCGCCGGGTCAGAAGAACGGCCTAAGTTCCAGCCGGCCGTAGGCAATGAACGCCATGAGCAGGCCCAGAACGCCGCTCATGATAATGGGAGCAATCTCGCGGCATTTGCCGTGAACCCAGAGGAAGACGAGGCTCTCAACCGCCAAGGCCGTGGCGGCCAGGATGGCCAGCCGAGGATGCCAATGCAGCGCGGCGGGGACGATGAGCCCGGCCGCGCACACGAGTTCCAGGATGCCCAGGGCCATCCAGGCCCTTCGCGGCAGCGCTCCAAAGGACGGGACGTCGCGGCTCACCTTGTCGAACATGAAGACCTTCATGACGCCCGACGCTCCATAGAGGAGCGCGGTTATCACCTGCAAGACCCACAACAGGATGTTCATCGTGTATCTCTCGGCCTCCACCCCGGCCGGCCCAAGACTTTCCGAGGGCCCTGCGGGCCCCGTCAAGTGCCATCCCCCCATCAACTCCCGCATCCCAAGGTCGGGGTCAGCCCCGGCCTTCCGACGGCTGCGACGCTTGCCTCGGCTTCCTTGTCGCAAGGAAATGGTAGGCCGCGGCCGTGACCACGCCGAAGGATATCACGGCCAACGGATCGAGAGTGAACCAGCTTTTTGCGATCCAATTCCTGTAGGTCGTGGGAGCGGGCCCCGAGTCGACACCGCTCGAGCACCAGTTCAGGTAGTCCCACCCAAGGAAGATGAGTGAGCCGAGGAGTCCGCCCAGAACGGGTGGCACCCACGTCCTTATCCGAGTCACCCAGCTCACGATCCAAAGCGCAGGCAGGAACGCGAGGCAGACGACCCCGAGCGTGAAGGCGTAGCTGACCAGCGCGCAGACCGCAAAGGCCACGATCGGATTCCTGCCGCCGGAAGCCAGGAGGGCGGCCGCCGGGACGAGAATGGCCAGGGGCGCCAGCAGAACGGCACTCGAGGAAAAGGGCATGGGGTGCCTTGCCATTCCCGCCTTAACGAGGGTGCGGCTCGCGCCGCGCGCGAGGCGTGACCGAGGAAAGCCTCGGGGCCGGCGATCGGTCAGCTCTTTTTCTCAATCAATTCTATGGGAATCACCAGCTCAGGGTCCGTGTTGATCTTCAGCCCATAGGTTACCCAGGCGCCCTTCGTCCTATAGAGATCAAAGCAGCAGAAGAGCGGGCCCTGCTGAAAATACGCAACAGCGTAGATCCTCCGCAGGCGGGGGGATGCGCTGTACGCCCCAATGACCTCATAGGACTCCATAGGCCCAAACGCCCCTGGCTTCTCGATTCCCGGGCCCAGGTCGGGCGGCAAGCCAGCCGTGCTCACGTTGGCGGTGGGCGGGGCGTCCTGGAGCCAGATGGCGAGCGCCGCCTTTGATCCCGATCCCTTGTAGGCTTCGAATCCGTTCGCAATGACCGAGGGCAACTCAGCGAAGGCCGCGGTCGCGCATGTCGTCCCGATCAGGAAAAGCCTTGTGAATAGTTTCATGGGTTAGGTTCTTACGCTGATTTGATCAGCGATAAATATGGCGCGCCTCGAGCCCCGCACGAGGCGTTTCCGACGAGAAAGCGCATCCGATGATTGCTTAAGCTCTCTGTGGGTCATTTGGCACAATCATGCACGATCTTTCCCAGTATGGATAGCGGCACATCACCGATATTTCGAAACCGGATGCAGCTCTTGCCGCAGTCCAGACCCTTCAACTCGTCACGATACCGTTTCACAATCCCGGGATCGGCGTAAAACGAGTAATAATTTCTTTGCGCATTGAACGCCACAATCCTCGCCCCAAATTCGTAAGTTGGCATGCCGTACTTCATGCTTCCTGCGCCCTTAGCAGCCGCAGAACGCACAATCCTATCAAGTGTCCCGATAACCGAACGCTCCTTAGGCGGGAGTCCCAAAATGTATTCCCGAATTGTACGCGCTTTTGATTGCACGGGAGGAAATCGTTTAGGCTAAAGTTGAGGCGCTCCGCGCTAATGACGGCGCGCCTGGTGTCTCGCAGGAGCCGTTACTGAGGAAAACGTCGGATCCGGTGATTGGTTAGGCATTATTTTTCTTCTGGCGCCGCTTGCGCCATTTCTCGTATCGATACCCAACCAGTCGGGCTAGTCGCGGATTTGACATAGACAACCATCGCCCGTCCTCGAGATACAACTGCGGGACGTCCGTCTTTAAAAGACACTCTAATCGCGAAAATACTGGTCTCTACCGCTGTGTCCCCGTGAAACATCGTGCTTTCAACCTTATTCTCAACAAACTCCATTTTTGAATTCTTAAAGGTCTCGTTAAGGCCCTTGATCAAATTCTCTCTTCCGAGCACAACATTTGAGCCGCCGAAATACTTCACGACCGCGGGGTCATGCAGCGCTGCAATCGCACTAACGTCACCTCGCGCAAATGCATCTCGGATGGAAGCTGTCGTCTCGAGCAGCGAGGCGCGATCCTCCGCCGTTTCACCGTAGCAGCCAAAGACCAACGAAATTGATATCACAGCCCATCCGAGAGTTCTCATATTACGTCTGATTTACTAGAATTGTGTGTGGGGATCCGCCTAACGTTGAATTGATCCGCGCTAAGGATGGCGCGACTCGTGCCCCGCACGAGACGTGCCTGAGGCAAACGCCGGATCCGTCGATTGGTTAGCCTTCTTCATGGAGAACCGCATCGAGTCTCGAGCGAACCTCGTCAAGAGTGCCCACGTCCACTTTGCCCGCAAGTTCGGCACGGCGCTCGCGCCAGTCCAAACTACGGAGTTGGTCAGAAAGAATTACTCCCGACACGCCGGCCCCAGCGGGGATTTCAACCTCGAAGGGATATCCCTTAGCCCGCGAGGTAATGGGGCAGGCTAACATCAACCCGACTTTCCCATTATATCTCTTTGGCGACAGCACCAAACCTGGACGGCGCCCAGCCTGTTCATGACCCGCCTGTGGCGAAAAACTCAGCCAAACGATATCGCCCCGTTGAGGGATATAAGGGGTCATTACCAAACTTCATTACCCCGCGCCGAATCTTCAAACCCGGCGAGATTCAGATTGGACGCATCGATCTCCAACAGAAGGGCCCGAAGTGATGCCCTGGAGCGTCTCGCCGGACGCATCACTAATGACCCGTCAGAGAGAGAAAGTATCACTGCTGTGCCGTCTTTGACATGGGTTTCCTCGGCAAACGCCTTTGGTATTCGAACAGCCAAGCTGTTTCCCCAACGTTGAATCGTGGTCTTCATATCACGTATCTACTTTGGATAGCCACCCGAGTCAAGGCAGACTGAAGAGGCTAACGTTGAATTGATCCGCGTTAACGATGGCGCGCCTCGTACCCCGCACCAGCCGTGACTGAGGCAAACGTCGGATCCGTCGATTGGTTCGGCACCATGGAGCGCCATTCTATCGTATGGTTCATTGAATAATCTGGATCCCGCTAGTTTGAAGGAAACGCTGCAACTTTTCAGTCGAAACCTTTCCTCGATCGAGGAACACCTGGATTTCATATCCCGACTTCAAACGCACTAGCATCGAGCTAGGTTCCGTAATCGGATCGAAAGCAATGTTAAGGATCTTTTTGAAACCTAAATATTGTACCGCATGACCCCCTCCTCCCAAACGGATACGACCAAACCCGACATCAACTGGCCATCTACAAATAGCTATGAAGAACCTAAGTGCGAAAGCGCCGACGATAAGTGCAGGAAGGAACAACTTGGCATCGATTGGATGTCGGCTGGCTTTCGATGGAACAAGCAAAACCAATGCGGCTACGAACCCACTAAATGCTACCGTCCAGATCAGCCATCGTTTCCAGTTACGACGAAGATCAGTTAACGCAAACGTGAGTGCCGGCTGGTTCCATTTGAACAGGGTCAGTTCTTCTTGCTCGCTCATGGACCTTGGTCTTGTTCTTGCCGAACGTTGAAATGATCCGTGTTAAGGATGGCGCGACTGGTGACCCGCACCAGGCGTGCCTGACGAAAACGCCGGATCCGTCGATTGGTTCGGCGCCATTTTCATCCGTGTTCCAATAGCTGCAGTGCAATCTGAGCGCCCTCGTCAGTGGATAGAGCAGTGAACGCGGCCCGCACATCTGCCGGCTCACCCCGAAGACGCATTTCGTCGACCGCGGTTTTCACGATTGGTTCACGTTGAGACTGCGGCAGCCGCAAAACGAAAACGAGCCGTTTTCGGAATGAAGCGTCCTCGGTAGCGGCGACGATTAGCGTAGCGAGTGCGTCTGCCCCAGTGTTCCGTTTCGAATGGCATCGCTTCAGGAGATTTTCGACTAAGCCATTCATTGGTATCGCCGAACGTTGAATTGATCCGCGTTAAGGATGGCGCGCCGGCTGCCCCGCAGCAGGCGTGCCTGACGAAAACGTCAGATCCGTCGATTGGTTAGACAGGTCTAGTAGATTTAGCATCACAAAGCGTCGATAAACTGGTCGGCCGAGACGCCCGCTTGTCTCAGGATGCCAGTAAGGGTGCCTATTTTGATTTCACGGTGCATAGGAATAACGCAGCCAATGATGCCGCGGCGCATGATCAAGTGGCTACCCTTCTGCCGAAGCTAAACGAAGTCCAGTTTCTCCAATGCGCGAACTGCTTCCCGCCCAGAAACGTGAGGCAGCTTAGGCATCTACCAAAGCATCAAACGTTTTGGTAATCGGGCTCCCCTCGAGAGCTTTAGGGAATTCCTCTAGATAAAGTTCCGTAGCTTCTCGAAGGTTGGAAACCGCTTCGGTCTCAGTCTCCCCCTGGGACGATGTGCCGGTTTCAGGATTGAACGCGACATAACCGCCTTCGGGCGCAGGAGTCAGAACGGCGGTGAGTTTCATACGACTAGCCAATCCAGAATCGAGGTTCCGTCAACATCAGGCCTGTCTAACGTTGAATTGATCCGCGTTAACGATGGCGCGGCTCGTGCCCCGCAGGAGGCGTGACCGAGGAAAGGGTCGGTTCCGGCGATTGGTTAGATCGGTCGTTTTGCTTACAACTCGAGCTCATCACCTTTGCCGCGGCC
>Ga0265319_1000883_pt1 | contig 19001 bp, 15 predicted proteins | sample 4824metaG_FD_192443 | JGI IMG/M metagenome (GOLD analysis project Ga0265319, IMG submission 192443) | Rhizosphere microbial communities from Carex aquatilis grown in University of Washington, Seatle, WA, United States - 4-8-24 metaG | ecosystem: Host-associated > Plants > Roots > Rhizosphere >...
GCTCGTGGAGATGATCGTCACCCTGACGGTCGCCTGCATCCTGATGGTCGCGATCGTCGCGTTCCTCGTCAACGGGGTCGTCAGCACTACGAAGACGACCGCCATCAACGACACGTCCACCAAGGGCCGGTACATCTTCGAGCACCTCTCGAAGGAGATGGCCCGCGCGAATGACCTGACCATTTCACCCACGCCCGCCGGCGGGTTCTTCGGCCCGAACCCGAGCTACTCCTACCCGCCGACCCCCACGCCGGGAAACCCCGGCCTGGGTTACTCGGGCTTCAACTACCTTATCCCCGTCGGGGGCCAGGCGCTCAATTCAAACACGATCCCGGTAACGGCCGGCGTGAGCCCGGGCATCACCCTCACCCTCGGCCCCGCCTCTCCGCCCGACTACCTCGTCCCCCAGGCCGGCGACTACCTGCAGATCCCCGGGCTCAACATCGGAACGCCGAAGATCGGCGTCCCGATCGCCTCCGTGAGCGGGCCGAACAGCGTTGATGGATCGGGGAACTGGACCATCTACCTGTCCGCGCCGCTGTACACGCTGGCCAACGTCGCGTCGACCAACGCCGACATTCCCGCCGAGACCGTCGAGACGATCCAGCGCCAGCGCAGCTATGCGGTGCAGACGGTTGGGGGAGACACCCAGCTTCTGTGGTATCCCAACACCACAGCGTCCCCGCCCCAGAAGGCGCTGCCGACGAGCGTGGTCGTCGCCAAGGGGCTCCCCTCGGCCAACGGGAACATGTACCCCTTCTTCGCGCAACCCAAGGTGCCGATCGCGAACGGCGGGGACGGGACCGTGTACGTCGGCGTGAGCCTGGCCCTGACCGTCCCCACGGGGATGACGGCGGGCGGCGTCGAGGGCGTGAACGTCCTGAAGGGCCAGTCCAGCTTCTATTCGAACAACACGATCAACGCCGTCTTCGCCAACAGGTCCGGCAAGACATTCGCCCTGATCTACCTGCCGACGCCGACACCGACGCCGTCGCCCACCCCAACGCCTTCGCCGACCCCGTCGCCCACGCCGACACCTTCGCCGACGCCGTCGCCCACGCCGACACCGACGCCCACGCCGACCCCATCGCCGACCCACACCCCGTCGCCCGTCCCGACGCCGACACCTTCGCCGACGCCTACACCCTCGCCGACGCCCACGCCTTCGCCCACACCCACGCCCTCGCCCACACCCACGCCGACGCCGTCGCCCACCCCGACGCACACGCCCACGCCGTCGCCAACCCCGACGCCGACGCCTTCGCCGACGCACACCCCGTCGCCGACGCCGACGCCGTCGCCCACGCACACGCCTTCACCGACGCCGTCACCCACCCCGACACCGTCGCCGACGCACACGCCTTCGCCGACCCCGTCGCCCACACCGACGCCCACACCGTCGCCGACGCCGACCCCGTCGCCCACGCATACGCCGTCGCCCACGCCGTCGCCGACACCCACGCCGTCACCGACTCCGACGCCCACGCCTTCGCCGACGCCCACCCCGTCGCCGACGCACACCCCGTCGCCCACACCCTCTCCCACGCCTTCGCCGACGCCGACGCCCTCGCCGACGCACACCCCGTCGCCCACACCGACGCCGTCGCCCACGCCCACGCCCACGCCGTCGCCCACGCCCACGCCGTCGCCCACACCGACGCACACACCTTCGCCGACGCCGACGCCGACGCCCTCGCCGACGCCCACGCCGTCACCCACGCCGACGCCCACGCCGACTCCGTCGCCCACACCGTCGCCGACGCCGACGCCGCCGCCCGATGACTAGAAGCGCATTTTTGGCCATGAAGACTCGAATCAATAGGGGGTCCGTACGGGGGAGCGCGCTCCTGGCAGCGCTGATCGTCATCGTTATCCTGACGTTCGCGGCGGCGGGCGTCCTCTCGTACAGCCTCACGACCTACCGAAACTCGGTGCGGCAGGCCATGCTGGACCAGGGAAAGGTGATCGCGGACAGCGAGATGGAGAACCTGTACTACAACTGGAAGAACCAGCTCCTCCTCAAGAAGCCGGTCGACAATATCGTCTCCCTTCTCGGGCCGACCTCCGGCGGCGGCAACGGGCTGACCGATCCCCTCAATACCTATCCCTACGACCAGACGATGGTCACGACGAACGGGTGGTCGGTGACCCGCAGCCTCACGTACAATCCTATCCCCACGGCCAGCGGGGCCGCCACGGGGATGGTCGCGGGCACGAACCAGGTCGGGAACATCTATTACTTCACGGCGAAGACGAGCGCCACGATCAACCTTCCCCTCCTGGGCAACGTCACCTACAGGTCCGGCCGCACGTTCGAATACTCGAGCACCTCGCTCTTCCAGTTCGCGGTCTTCTACCAGGGCAACCTGGAGATCGGCGCCGGCGGCAACATGACGATCGGCGGGCCGATCTCGACGAACGCGAGCGCCTACCTGGGCGCCCAGAGCAACAACAACAACCCGTTCACGCTGGCCCTGACCGACATGGTCTACTATTTCCAGAACTACAACGGGGCCTCGGACCCGCTCACGGGGGAGACGAACTACATCCCCTACACCAACCCGGCGCTTGACCCATCGCTGGTCGACCCCATCTACAACCCGGGGGCCGCGGACATCCCGCCGGCCGCGGCGCCGGCGAACCAGGCCGCCCAGAGGGCGCTCCAGGTATCCAAGCTCGCCACGCAGGCGAGCTTCATCGGCGCGGTCGACGTCGCCGCCGACATCGCGAACCCCACCTTCGCGGCCGCGTACACAAACCTGCAGAACCAGGTTGACCCCAACGAGATTTACCGCGCGGTCGTGGCCCCGCCGCCAGTGAGCACCTCGACCGGCGCGCTCCTCCCGGAGGACCAGACCGTGGCGGGAAGCCGCATGTACAACAGCGCGGGCATCCTCATCACCATCACGCAGACGACGCCCGGAACCGCTTCCCTCGGCGTGAACGGCGTGGGCGGGAACATCACGATCCACTGCGGCATCTCGCCCACGGCGACGACGCCGCCCAGCCAGGCCAACCTCTCGATGTATGACAACGAGACATGGGCGTTGCCGATCGTGAACCCGACTTCGCCCTCCATAACGAGCCCGCCGGTGATCACGGCCGCGCGCCAGGTCATCCAGGACCCACGCGAGGCGCTCAACGGGGCGAGCGGCGTCAACCTGACGACCGTCGACATCGGGGCCCTGAACGTCGCCCTGCATAACGGCGCCATGACCAACGCGGACCTGGCCTCCAACTACAACGGCGTGGTCTACGTCTACGACAACTCGAACAACTCGGGCAACCACTCCCAGTCCTACCAGACGCCCCTCTCCGCCTCGGCCAACCTGAACGGGATCCTCCTGACGAACGGGACGACGACCCCGGCCTTCAACGACCAGAACGGCAACCCCCTCGGGTTCTCGGTCGTCTCCGACAACGGCGTCTACGTGAAGGGCGACTACAACAAGACGCAGATCAACATCAACGGGCAGCCGTACGACAACCCGGCGTCGATCATGGGCGACGCGGTCACGGTCGTCTCGTCGGCGTGGACCCCCGCGTCCGCGGCCACTCTCCTGCCCATCAGCAGCCGCGAGGCCGCCGCAAGCGGGCCGACCTCCCAGTACCCGGCCACGGGCACCGTCATCAACGCCGCCGATTCGGGCACGGCCAATGGCATGACCGTCAACGCGGCCATCCTCACCGGCAACACGCCGACCTCCGGCGACGTCGGCAGCGGCGGGGCCCAGAACCTGGTCCGCATGATCGAGGACTGGTACTACCCGAACCTGACGCTGAACCTCAACGGGTCGCTCGGGCAGATCTTCACCTCCAAGTATTTCTCGGGAGCCTACAAGTCGGGCGTTCAGGCGGGCCTGGGCGCAGCCCAGCGCGTCTACATCCAGCCGACGACCCGCAAGTTCACGTTCGATAACGTCTTCAAGGCGGGCTACACGCCGGCCAGCTCGCCCTCGACGACGGGATTCGCGCGCGGGCCCTTCTTCAACTGGTGAGAGTGAAGCGGGGCACGGGATCGGGCTGACAGGGCCGTCGGGCCCCTGTTTCCACGGAACACGGGCGGTGTATCTTTTGTCGTCAAAAGGCGTCATATCCAGACATGCACGCCATGAACTACAGGACTCTCCTCCTCCTTCCCGCGGCCCTCGCTCTGGGCTCGCAAGCCCATGCCAGGGTCGGGTTCGGTATCGACCTCGCCGTCCCGCTCCCCCTCTTCTATCCGGCGCCCGGATATTATTATCCGGCACCCGTTTACACGCGGGGCGTCGCCTATGACGCCGAGCCGGTCGGCCACCCCGAGCAGATCACCCCGGCCCCCGGTCCCGGCTATGTCTGGATGGCCGGGCACTGGAACAACGTGGCGCAGCGCTGGGTCTGGGTCGCCGGCCACTGGGAGATGCCGCCCTCGCCGAGCGCCACCTGGGTGGCCGGCCACTGGGTCCAGGGAAGCTCCGGCTGGGCCTGGGTCGACGGCGCGTGGATGATCGCGCCCTCGGCCGCGCAGCCCCCGGCGCCCCCGGTCGCACCGGCCGGGCCGGCCCCGGCCGAGGCCCAGCCCGCCGACCCGCAGCCCGCGCCCCCCTCGGCGGCGGCCGTCCCCGCTCCCGCGACGCCCGCCCCGGAGATACCCGAGGGCATGGTCGTGGAGAACGACCCCCCCGCGCCGATCGTGGAGTACGTGCCCGTGGCGCCCTATCCCGACTATGTCTGGCTCGGCGGATTCTGGGGGTGGAGCGGGGGCTGGGTATGGCACGCGGGCCACTACGCCCCGCGCCCCTTCCGCGGAGCCGCTTGGGTCTCCGGGGGCTGGGCGCGCGGCGCGCGCGGCTGGGCCTGGCACGGCGGCCGCTGGCGCTAGGAATGGGAGCCCCGGGCCGGCTAATATTAGACTTGTCTAATAATTTGGGTTAATTTCGGTTCCGGGAATGACCCGGGCCCAGTACGCGCGCTACATCCTCTCTAGGATCGCCGAGTCCGCGGCCGTGGCCCTCGCCGCGGCGGCCCTCGCGGCGGCCCTCCAGCGCTCGGGGCTCCTTACGCCGCTCGCGAGGACGCCGCCATGGGCCGGCCACGGGCCCGCGGCCCGGGCCCTCGGGCACATCGGATGGTGGGGCTGGCCCGCCCTCTGGGCCGCGTTCGCCCACGTGCTCCTGGGCCCCAAGCAGGAGCGGCCCGTCTACCTGAGGCTGCCTGGGGCCATGTACGCCTACGCGGGCGTCAAGGTGGACAGGAGCGCAGGCTGCCGGGGCGGGTGCGTGACCGGGGCCACCGGGTCGGGCAAGACCCTCGCCTGCATCCTTCCCCGCCTTCACTCGCTCTGCATCAACGAGGCCGGCGTCGAGCGACCCGGCTGGGCCGCCAGCCCCGCAAGGCTCGACCTCGAGCGGATGAGGGGGGAGCACCGGGCGCGCTCGGGCGAGGCCCGGGCCGAGATCGCCCGCCTCGACCCCAGCGCCGAGGAGCGCGTCGCGGGCCTCAGGTGGGGGTGCGACCGGAGCGCCCAGGGCCTGCAGCAGGCCTCGGATGCCTGCCGCCGCGCCCGGTTCAGGGTCCCTCCGTGGGGCGGGTTTGTCTGCGGCGAGAAGGGAAACGAATGGCAGTCGGTCGAGTCGCTGCTTCGCCACCACGGCAGGGAGGAGGACCTCTGCATCCTGCGCACGAGACCGTCGTGGGCCCCCGCGGGCTGGACCCCCTCGGTGCGCCTCAACCTCATCTCCATGGACGGGATCCCGGCCGACACGTGCGCCAAGATGCTGGTCGAGACAGGGCTCGCGGTCGAGGAGGCCGGCGCGCGCGACGAGTTCTTCATCCCGCAGGCGAGGGACAAGATCGCCTGGGGCCTGCGGCTTGTCAGGGCGGTCCGTTCCGCCGGCGCCCCCGGCCTGGGGGAGGACGCGAGCCTCCTCACGCTCCTCGACATCCTGACCGTGCACGAGAGCTACCGCAGGTACCTGGCGCGGTGCGGCTCCGCCCACCCGGCCCTGGCCACCTCGGAGGCCTTCTGCGAGGCGCGCTTCCAGCTCGAGAACAACTACTGGAACCAGCCGCCCGACCAGCTGGGGGGCGTGCGCAGTACCCTCTACAACTTCCTCGTTCCCTTCGCGGAGCCGGAGATCGCTGAGGTCTTCTGCTCGGACAGCACCTTCGACCTGCGCGACATCCAGCTGGGCAAGGTCGTCTGCCTCGCGATCCCGCAGAAGTTCGCGCTGCAGAGGCGCTACGTGGCCACGCTCCTGAAGGCGCTGGCCTACCAGGTCGTCCTGGAGCGCTTTGACCGGCGCGCGGACCATCCCGACTGGCTCAACCGCAATGTCATCCTGGTCGAGCAGGACGAGTGGCAGCGGCACGCTGTCCGCGCGGACTGCGAGGTGGATATCGTGCGCGAGGCCTCGGGGGCCGTCTACGCGGCGACGCAGTCGCAGAACTCGGTCTGGCTGAAGCTGGGCGGCAGGGAGAACGCCGCGCCCCTGATCGCGAACCTGCGCAACCGCTGGATCTGCCAGGCGGCAACGGAGGAATGCGCGGACGAGAGCTCCAACCTCGTGAGCGGCCGCCTCGTGCGCGAGCTGTCGTATTCCCACGGCGACGGGGGCCGCTCGACAAGCGTCTCGTTCCCGGAGAGGCCGCACCTGCCGAGGCGCGAGCTGCGGACCCTCCCGCCCTTCCACGTCATCTTCGCGCCCGCCGAGGGCCGCTGGCTCTACCGCAAGTGCATCGCCATGCCCGCGACGCCCGACGGGGGGATACCGCCGTGGTGGTTCGGCGACTGGAACCCCCTGCACTGGGCCATGCGGCTCCTGGGCCTGCCGCCGACCGTCGCCGGGGTGCGCCTGCACCCGGGTGACGCCTTCATCCCGCCGTGGCGCGCGTGCGCCCCGGCGCGCGCGCAGATCAGGCGCCTTCTGGGGCTGGACGGCACGTTCATCATCCTCGGGGGAAGGCGCTCGGGGGAAGCCTCGGCAAAATAATTCGTAACACACCATTTTTAGACTTGTCGTATTACATGAGTTAATTATTCCTCGGCCCATGAGGATGCTGCGCGCAAGCGGACTGCCCCCGATCTGCCTCCTGGCGGCGCTTGTGGCCGGCGCGCCGCCGGTGCGCGCGCAGACGAGCTCCACGGAGCAGGTCGTGCTCGGCTCGGGCGGATACCGGCTCAACTTCGGCGTCACGTGGACATGCGACGACAGCCCCGGTGGGACCCAGAGCGCAGCGGGCGAGGTCGACCTGCTCGACGCCCACGGAACGCTGGTGGCCGAGGTCACGGCGACCGCGAGCGGCACGACCCCGCTCGTGACGGTGACCGGCGCCGGCGCCGTCTCGGCTGTCACCGCCTCCATCCTTCTCAGCGGCGCCGGCGGCACGCCCGCGGACGGCCACCTGCACGCGGTCTGGACCATCACGGGCCCCCCGCCCGGGACCTACTCGCTGCGCTTCTGGCTCTTCGCAAGGTCGGTCCCCCTCAGGTCCCTGAGCACCATCTCGACGCTCTCCATGGACACGGGCGGGGGCCAGAGCCTCGGCGCGCCGACACCGACCCCCACGCCGACGCCGCTTCCCTCGCCGCCGGCCATCACCCTCGCCGCCCCGGCGGCGGCGACGGTCTTCCAGGCCGTGCCCCTCTCCGCGACGGCCGCGGCCGCTCCCGGCGGGGCGGCCCTCGCCTCCGTCGTCACCACCGTCTCGGCGGACAACGGGGGCACATGGGCCACGGTCGCCTTGAATGCCCATCCGTCGAGCCCTTCGGACACCGAGAGCCTCTCCTACGCCTTTGCCACGGCGGGCGCCGCCCTGCTGCGCTCGACCGTGACCGATGCGGCGGGGCGCTCCGCCAGCGCGACGCAGGCGGTCTCCGTCGCCCGGGCGAGCCAGCCCACCGTCTCGATCTCGCCGACCGCCCTGAGCCTGATCGCGGGCCAGGGCGCCACCTTCACCGCCTCGGGAGGGGCGACCGGCGCGTATGCCTGGGGAGGCTCGGCCTCGGGGTCCGGCCCGGCGTCGGCGGTCACGTTTCCAACGCAGGGCACGTACTCGGTGACCGTGCTCGACGCGGGAAACGCCAATTACAACCCGTCCCCCGCGGCATCGGCCGTGGTGTCCGTCGCGGCGCCCTTCTTCACCCTCTCCGCCGCGGCCTCCGCCGGCGGCACCGTCGCCGGAGGGGGCAGCTATCCCCCGAATGCCCAGGCGACGGCGGTCGCGGCCGCCTCGCCGGGCAACGCCTTTGCGGGCTGGACGGGCGACGTGACCCTGGGCGGCGCCACCATCTCCGTGCTCATGAACGCAAACAAGTCGATCATGGCCCACTTCGCCCCGCTCCAAGCACAGACGATCTCGTACGTTCCCCCCCAGGCCGTGACCACGCGCACACCGCCCTTCGCCCTGTTGGTCTCGGCCTCGAGCGGGCTCCCCGTCTCGCTCGCGCTGAACTCGGGCCCCGTTTCCCTCGCGGGAAACGTCGTGACGACATCGGGCGCGACGGGAGGCGTCTCGCTCACCGCGACCCAGCCCGGAAACGCGCAGTACCTGCCCGCCCCGCCCCTCGTCATCACGTTCCCCGTGGGAAACCCACCCCCCGGTGTGCTCCTCAGCGACGACGGGGCGACGACGCGCAGGTCGGACAAGGCGACCCGGGCGACGACCTACGTGAGCGTCCCGGCGCAATGAGGGGCCCGCCATGGACAAGGCCGCCTATCCCTTCCCCCTCGCGGTGAACTCGAGCCACCATTCCCACTACCACCGGTTCATGCTGGGCGCCGACCCGGCCATCCTCGCCCCGTTCCCGAAGCCGTACTGCGTCGGCGCCCTCGCCGGGCCGATGGGAAGCCTAACCGCCGACCTCAACCTGCCGCGCTGGAGAAAGCTCTACCACGCGTCGTTCCCCTGGGTCGGGGGATTCGGGCCGGAGCACTACGGGATCGGCAACGTGGCGCCCCACCGCCCGCTCCCCCGGGAATACCTGAGGCCGCCGCGCAGGTACGCGGCCTATGACTTCGTGCAGATCGCGGACCCGTCGGTGTCCGCCCTGGCGCTGGTCGCCGGCGACCGCCGCATCGTCGAGCGCTTCGTGGCCCTGGGCGACGGCTTCTGCGCGGGCGTCGAGGAGGGCGCGTGCGCGAGGAACCCCGGGCCAGGCGGCTCGCGCTCGACGGCCCGCATGCTCGCCGGCCAGTTCGCCGAGGCGAACAACCGGTGGCTCATGCCGTTCCTGCACGTGCACGCGCGCGTGCTCAACTTCACGTCCTTCCCCGAGGCGCCCGGCCGCCTCGAGTGCATCGACTCCGGCGCGCTCGCCCGCGCCGGCCAGAGGGCCAGGCTCCACTGGGTCGGCAGGCAGGCCGACATGCTCTCGGACCTCGGGTACCGGGCGAGCGTGTGCGGCCGCACGGCGCCGTCGCTGCGCGTCGAGGGCGTCAGCGAGAGGCTCGTGGCGGCGATCGAGGCGCCGCGGATCGCGGTCCTGCGGATCCTGGAGCGCGCGCTCGTCGGCGAGCGCCCCCCCTGTGCCAAGCGACTGGGCTCGGAGCTGCCGCCCGCCGTCATCGCCGCGATGGCGGAGCAGATCGAGGCCCTCCTCGCGCGCTCGCTCTCGTTCCACAAGCCGGCAAAGATCGGGATCCCGTCGGAGGGCCCGTGGCGGGCCGCCGTCAGGGAGCACCTCAGCCGCTTCTGCCCCGGGTCGCTCGAGTCGCTCGACCGGGCCGCGCTTCGCGCGAGGGCGGCCCCGCTCGAGTCCGCCGTGTTTCCCACGCCTGCCCTCGATCCCGCGCACGTCCACGCGCCCGGGACAGAGTCGCTGGGGGCCGCCCTGCAGCAGCCGACCGACCCCGAGCTGGGGGCCGGCCGCGCCCCCGGAGGCGCCGGGGCGGCCGCCCCCGGCTGGCTCGTGCGCGAGTTCGCCGACACGCTCATGGAGGTGAACGAGAGGAACGTGAGGCTCGGGCCCGACGACCCGCTCGTGTCGCTGCGCGGCGTCCTCGCGACGATCGACCAGCTCTCGCAGGGCGCGGACCCCGAGCAGCTCCGGCAGTCGGAGATGCTTCTCGCCGCCGAGATGGGGCGCAGGTCGCGGGACGCCGTCCACGAGGCCCCGCGCAGCCGCCTCCCCGGCCTGGGCTACAGGGCGCCCCTCGCCTCCCTGGAGGACCTGCTCGAGGCCGCGGCGCCCGCCCGGACGGCCTATGAGCTGGAGATCGGGGGCCGCAGCCTGTGAGCGAGGCGTGCCCGTCCCTCATCGGGTGGCCCGACGACCGCGGGCTCGTGGCGATGGGACGGGACATGTGGCGCATCAAGGACGCCTGCGAGGGGACGGTCATCTTCGGGGGGACGGGCTCAGGCAAGACGTCGGGAAGCGGGCGCGCCCTCGCTAGGTCCTTCCTCTCGGCGGGCTTCGGGGGCCTGGTCCTCTGCGCCAAGCCCGAGGAGCCCGCGCTGTGGCGGGGCTACGCCGCCGAGACGGGCCGCACCGGCGACCTGGTCATGTTCGGCGCCCGGGAAGGCTGGAGCTTCAACTTCATGAACTATGAGTCGCTGCGGTCGGGGGCGGGCGCCGGCCTGACGGAGAACCTGGTCACGCTGTTCATGGAGGTCTCGTCCATCGGCTCCGGGGAGGCGCGCGCGCGCGGCGGGGATCCCTTCTGGGAGCGCGCAATGAGGTCCCTCATAAGAAACTGCGTGGACGTCCTCGCGATGGCCGACGAGCCGGTCACGCTGCACGCGATGTTCGACGTGGTCCGGGGCGCCCCGGCTGACCTGGCGACCGCCGCCTCGCCGGACTGGAGGCTGAAGTCCGGCTGCTGGCGGCGCCTCGAGTCCGCCGCGGAAAGGGCGCTCGGGACGCCGTGGGAGGTCGACTTCAGGGAGGTGAGCGGCTACTGGATGGGCCACTTCCCCACGCTGGGCGAGAAGACCCGCGGAAGCATCGTCGCGATGTTCTCGACGCTGGCGGAAGGGCTGATGCGGGGCAAGATGAGGGAGCTCTTCTGCGGGACGACGACGCTGTCCCCGGAGGACGTGATCGGCGGGAGGATCGTGGTGGTGGACCTTCCCGTGAAGGAGTGGTCCGAGGTGGGCCGCGTGGCCGCTGTCCTCTGGAAGTACTGCCTCCAGAAGTCCGTCGAGAGGCGCGCGGACAACGCCGACGGCCGGGGCAGGCCCCTGTTCCTGTGGGCGGACGAATGCCAGCATTTCACGAGCCGCTACGACCCGCTCTTCCAGGCGACCGCGCGCTCGTCCCGCGCCGCGAGCGTCTACCTGACCCAGAACTACCCGAGCCTCTCCGCCACCCTGGGCGGGGGGCCGGACGGGAGGGCGCTGACCGACGCCCTCCTCGGGAACATGGGGACGAAGATATTCCACGCCAACAGCGACCGCGAGACGAACCAGCTCGCCGCGGACCTCGTCGGCAAGCGCCTGCAGTCGCTGCGCAGCTTCGGGGCGGGCTCGAGCCTGAGCCTCGGGTCCCAGGCGAGCTTTGGCTCGTCCTCGAGCCGCGGCCGCAGCGAGAACATGGACTACGAGATCCAGCCCACGGAGTTCTCGACGCTGAGGAAGGGCGGGGCCGAGAACGCCCACACGTCCGACGCCCTCGTCTTCCAGAACGGCCGGCGGTGGTCGGGCACGGGCCGCACGTGGCAGAAGGTGGCGTTCCGCCAGCGCACCGGCGAGGTCGCCGTAGCCCCGCCCGCTCCGGCGCGCGCAGGATCGCGCGCCCGCTGACGGCAGGGTCCCTATTTTCCCCCGTACCAGAAGGCGCGACGCCAGTTGTGAGCGCGGAGCCTCCCCTGGAGCGCGGGATCCATCGCCGCCATGTCGCTCACCGCGCAATTCGCCTCGGCCTGCCGGGTGTTACGCATCCCGGGGATCACGGTGCCGACCGCGCCGTGCGCGAGCGCGAACGCGATGGCCGCCTGGGGGAGCGTGTACCCGCTTCCGCCGAGGGACGCCGCGACCTTCCCGGCGCGAGCCACGGAGCGCTCGAGCCGGTCGCCCTCGAAGTAGCTGCGACGGAAGTCCCCCTCCGGGAACGTGGTGTCGGCCGTCCACTTTCCCGTAAGCGAGCCCTCGTCGAACACGACGCGCACGATGATCCCCGTGCCCGTCTGCGCGGCGACGGGCAGCAGCTCCGCAGCGGGTTCCTGCTCGAATATGTTGTAGATCACCTGGACCACGTCGACCCACCCGCCCCTCATCAGGTCGATCACGCTGTTCTGGTCGTGCTCGGGGGTCGACACTCCGGCGAACCGGATCTTCCCCTCCTTCTTCAGGGCCCGCAGGACCTCGAACGGCCCGGGGTTCGCGTTCCAGGCCCGCGTCCACGTGTGAAGCTGCAGGATGTCCAGCCGGTCGGTCCCCAGGTTGCGCAGGCGCTGCTCGACATTCTCACGGAGGTACTTCTCCGGGTAGCGGAGCGAAGCGTCGCAGTAGGGCGACGGGGGCCAGGTCCCCTCGGTGGGGGGCGTCTTCGTCGCGACGACGACCGACTCGCGCCGGTCCTTGAGGACCGAGGCGATGATCCTCTCGCTCTTGCCGTCACCGTAGCCCGCGGCCGTGTCGATGAAGGTGACGCCGAGGTCGAGCGCGCGGTGGAGCGCCGCGACGGAGTCGGCCTCGCTCTGGGGCCCCCAGCTCCCGCCGATCGCCCACGCGCCGAAGCCGATCTCGGAGACGATGAGGCCGGTGCGGCCCAAATTTCGGGACTTCATGCGGTTGGCCGGGGCATCCCGCCATCATTCCGCGGCGCGCGTCGGGGTCAAGAAACGGCCGGCACGGGGCTTCCCGAACGGCGCGACGGGCCCATGCTTCTGCCTTTCTGATTGACCAGAAGGGACTTTGGTCTGTTTTTGATACTCCAATCGGTCATGATCCCCAGCACACTCATCGGGTATGTCGCTGCCTGACGACGTCATTTCGCTCCTGCGCGACGAGGCCTACCTCGACCTCTGCAGAAACGCGTTGAAGGATGCGCTGGAACGCCTGGTTGCCGAGAAGCAGCAGGTGTCCGAGACGCGCCCCCCGTTCGGGCTCCTTGCGAGCAAGAAGCAGAGGGACGTCTTCGAGTCGTCGATGCAGACGGTCCTCGACACCGAGGCCGCGATCGAGGCCCGGCTCGGAAAGCTTGAGGCGATCGAGAACTGGCTCAAGTCCGCGATCCGCGAGCGGCTGCGCGACTACCTGCGCCAGGTGTCGGAGAACTACCGCCGAAGCGGCAAGATCGCAGAGGCGATCAAGGCATGGGACCGGCTGATCGAGCACTACGGCGAGCAGCTCCTGGCGCTCGCCCGCAACATCAAGAACGTGGCCGTGTCATTCGCCGGGGCCGCGGGCGGCGTCCGCTCGAAGTTCGGCGACCGCGCACAGGCCTTTGCCGAGCTTCGCATGGGCGCCGACAGCCTCGACCGCACGGCGCTCCAGCTCGAGTCGCTCACGCGCTCGATGGCGATGATCGCCGCAAATTCCGCGTACAAGGACGTCCAGCTCGCCGAGCTGCCGATCAAGGGCGTGGTGAACTGGGTCGACAGCCTCGCACTCCAGCACGACAGGGATGCGCTGCCCGCCTGCCAGGAGATGGAGGCCGACGCGCGCAACATCGTCGCGAAGAAGCTCACGGACTTCCACGCGAGCGCGGCCGCGGCCCTGGCGATGATCGTCACGATCGAGACCCAGGAGCTTGAGAGCTACTGGGAGGTCCTGCGCGCCCACGCCCTCGCCCACTACGTGCAGGAGCGCGACGTGGACGAGGTCCTGAACGAGCTCAACGAGCGCTACGTGGTCGCCAACATCGAGCGCCGCCAGCGGGCGATCGAGAGCCAGGCCGATCCCTACGGGCACGAGCGCTGACCCCCGGCTCAGGCGCCCGGAGGCGGCGCGGGCTGGGGCGCGGCGGCCCGGTAGTGGCCAAGAATCGCGTAGACCATCTCGAGGGGCAGCTGGCCGAGCACGGGCAGCACCGCCGCGGGGCTCCGGGCGGGAGCCCCGGCCCTGAAAAATTCCCTGACGTGCTCCCACGCGGGGAAGGGGCCGCCGACAATCCGGCCGACGATGTCGGCCTCCCGCGTCATGCCGGCATCAAGGCCGTTGACGCCCGCCATGCAGAGGAGCGCCACGTGGGCCCCCGCGTTCTCTGGCGCGGCCGCGAGGGGCCTGGCGCCGAGGAGGTCCAGGACGCGGGCGGCAACGGCGGCGTCCGGACGGCGCACCAGGTGGGCGGCGACGAGGGTGACGGAGGCGGGCGACGTCCCCTGGTCCAGGATCAGCCCAATCTCGGAGACCTCGAGGTCGCGCCACCCAAGCGCTGAACAGGCGTCGAGCTTGAGCGCCTCCCGGTCGTAGGGCCTGAGCGCCGTGCTCCCGGGAGCCCCGAGGAAGGCCATGACGTCCGAGGCCCGCCCGATCTCGATCGCCCGCGTGAGCGAGTAATAGATGTCGAAGGGCGCCGTGGCCGCCAGGAGGTGGCGCTGCACCACCCGGGTGCGCTCGGCGTCGCCGCCCGAGCGCAGGTCCCTCGCCAGGGTCAGCGCGGCCCGGGCCTCGTCCGGGACCCTGGCGGAGCCCTCGAGCAGCCGGTCCACCGGTCCGGTGTCGCCGCTCATCCTCTCGGCGAACAGGAGGCCCTGGGCCCACGCCGGCGCGTGCGCGTCGTCCTCCAGGAGCATCCGGGCCGACAACCGCGCCGCGGCGCGGAAATCCGCCCTCGAGAGCAGGGCGCGAAACCACGCCTGGGCGGCCCCCTGGAAATCCCCGCGGCGCCCGGAGACGACCTGCGCGTAGATCTCATCCGAGAATTCAGGGTCCGTGATCTGCGTGAACTGGGCGAGGAGGACGGCCGCGTCCGTGTTCTCCGGGTCGAGGGCGTGGACCTGGCCCAGGGCGAGGAGGCTGCGGTGCACGTCGCCCGCCGCGAACGACCGAAGCGCGACCGAATAGAAGTAGTCCGCGCGGGCCTTCTCAATGCGGTGCCACGCCGGCGGCCACGCGACGGTGGAGAGGGAGACACGGTAGCCGATCGCGCGGAACGCGGCGAAGGCCGCGAGGATCGACGCCAGCGCCAGCGCCGCGGCCCCTGCGCCGTAGATCAGCGCCGCCCGGCCCCAGAAGGGGCGCACGTCCGCCGCATCGACCGAGCAGACGCGCCTGCCCTGGGCCGTCGTGGCGAGGAGCGGGCACAGGCGCCGGAAGCGCCGGTCATCGCGCCAGCCCCGGCACGCCTCGCAGGCGGTTCGTCCGGCGAGGCCGGAGTCGCTCGGGTGCTGGCAGGGGGCCGCACCCCTGGCGCCCCGGGCCCTGTACAGCGCCTTTCGCAGGTTCCAGTAGAGGAGTCCCCACGAAAGCCGGCCGAGGTCGCCCAACCATCCCAACATGGGCGCAATCTGCTGCGCGCCGCGGCGCGCAGCAAACGCAAAGTGGGCCGCGCCGACTACTTGCCGGCCTCAAGCATGTGCTTGAGCTTGTCGACCTTCGGCCGGATGACCACGGAGCAGTATCCCGCGTCGGGATTCTTCGCGAAGTAGTCCTGGTGATAGTCCTCCGCCGGCCAGAACTTCACGAGCGGCACGATCTCCGTCGTGATCGGGTCGCTCAGCTTGGCCTGGGCCTCGGCGCGCGACTTCTCGGCCGCGGCCTTCTGGGCCGGGCTGGCGTAGAGGATGATCGAGCGGTACTGGCTGCCCATGTCGTTGCCCTGGCCGCCGACCTGCGCCGGGTTGTGCACGTGCCAGAAGTAGCCGAGGACCTTGTCAAGCGGGACGACGGCGGGGTCGTAGTCGATCTTCACGACCTCGGCGTGGCCCGTCATCTCGGTGCACACGTCCTGGTAGGAGGGGTTCGCCAGGGTGCCGCCCGAGTAGCCGCACGTGACGTGGGTCACGCCGGGAAGGAGCTTGTACGAGGCGTCGAGGCACCAGAAGCAGCCGCCTCCCAGCACGATGGAGTCGGCCTTGGCCGGGTTTGGGAGAAGGGTCATGGAGAGGAGCAGGAGTACGGAGAGGGCTGTGCGGGGTCGAGTCATGGTGATGGCGGCCGGTCGGGTCACTTCGCGGGCGGCGTCGCGGCGTGCGCCGCCACCCAAGCGTCGTACTGCTTGCGGGGCATGAAGCGCAGCGACGCCGAGTTGATGCAGTAGCGCATGCCCGTGGGGGCCGGGCCGTCGTCGAAGACGTGCCCGAGGTGGGCGCCGTCCACGCTGCAGTGGACCTCGTCGCGCACCATGCCGAGGGAGGAGTCGGTCTGGTCCGTGACGAAGAGCGGCTCGATCGGCTTCGTGAAGCTCGGCCAGCCGGTGCCGCTGTTGAACTTGTCGCGGCTGTCGAAGAGCGGCGTGTCGCTGCACACCGAGAAATAGACGCCGTCCTCGTGGCTGTCCCAGAACTCGTTGCGGAAGGGCGGCTCGGTCCCCTGCTCCCGGGTCACGTCGTACTGCATCGGCGTCAGCAGCTTCTGCCACTCGGCGTCGGTGTGCTTCACGGACACCTTCGACATGTCGATGACGACATTGGAGGGCAGTCCGCAGGCGGACTTGGGGCCGTCGACGGCGCACGCGGCGCCCGGGGCCGTTGAATCTGCAGGTCGTGTGGATTTCATTTCGGTGTCGGCAAACGCCGCGGTGGCGGCCAGCGCGGCTATCGTTGGGAGGAGGAGTTTCACTTGCCCATTAGAGTAGCCCAGATTGCGATTTATTCCAGCGCCCACGCGGGGAACCCCTACCCGCTTCGGCTTGACACCCCCCTTGGGGGCGATTTCCCTCCCTGCGCCAATGGTCCTCTCAGGCACAGCCTCGATCGCCGCCAGCGCCGCCGTCTCCTCGGCGGCTATTGTCGTCGTCTCGTCGCAACACGCGCCGCGAGGGATCTGATCACTGACAAAAGATCCGCCCCTCCGGTGCTCGAACCGGAGGGGCTTTTTTATGGCCCCCGGCCGGAACGGGCAAGGGAGCGGGCTCAAAAAACCGCAAAAAGCCATGAACACAAACGGAGCCAGGAACAGGACGGGGCCACGCGCCCCTGACAACAAGCGGCTGCTGCCGCTCCCCACCGAGTCGAGCGACCCGTCGCCCGTCCACGACCTGCTCGTCATGAGCCACGGCCCGGAGTCGCGGCCCGCCGACCGGTCGAATCACGCCTGCTTGAACAGCTTCAGGAGCAGCACGTGGATCATGTCCGCCGGCGGATGACCGAACATCATGCTCGGCCTGTAGTAGTGGCCCACCGCGAGGATCCGGTCCCCGCGGACGGTCCGCACGCCCATGTCGATCTCGATCATGTAGCTGTTGAAGTCCCACGTCCACATGTCCTCGTAGGAGACGACCAGCTCCGTGTCGGCAGGCATCATGGTCATCGCGCCCGCCGAGGCGTCGAAGCCCATCACGCGCAGCTGGCGTGCTATCTCGTCGGCGACCCCGTGGCTGTCCGGCAGCCTGTGCTCGACGAAGACGTGCTTGTGGCTCGCGAGGGCCGCGTTGGGAAGGGAGCGGGTGTTGATGTGCCCGCACCCCGCGAGCAGGACGCAGGCCGCGAGGGCGGCGGCCCTTATACCGGATGTGTGCATGCGCGTGTCACCACGCGCTTTGATGTAGCCGGGTTGCACACGCAAGAAATTTACTCAAGCATTGTGCGCCCCGTGTGAACCGGGGCGCCCTGTGACGACCCCCCAAAGACGCAACCCCGAGAGGCGCCCCCTGAGCGCGCTGACCCGCTACGTGGTCGTGCCGCTCATCCTCCTGGCGCTCGGCATCCGACTTGGGATGTTCGTCGAGCGCGCCCGGACGCCGGCGCCCCCAGCCCCGGAGCGGGCCGCGCCGGTCGCCGCCGTCCAGGCAGCGCCGGCCCAGGCGACGGCGCCGGCGGCTCCCGAGGCCCAGGCGCCGCCCACTTGCGAGATGACGGGGTCCTTCCAGAACAACATCTACCCGTCGCTCCTCTTCTCCTTCGGCGTGGCGTACCCGGAATACGCGCGCTGCCTCACGGTCACCCTGCGCAACCTGCCCGCGTCCGCGTCGCTCCAGCTGCGGATCGAGTCGGACCTGTTCCTGCAGCCGCTCCAGATCAGCGTCACGGCCCAGGACGGCGCGGCCGCGCTCAGCCCCGAGCTGCCCTGGAACTACGAGATGCTGCGGCACTCCACGCAGATGGAGCCGCACTCCTTCGTCGCGACGCTCCTCGTCGACGGCATGAGCCAGGCGCAGGCCCCGCTCGTCTGCACCGTGCACGCTGTCAACGAGGCCGTCTCGCGGATCTTCGTCGCCTCGACGGGCCAGTGGGTGGACACGAGCGTATGCTTCGCCGCCTTCGTGAACGAGGACCATCCCATGATCAACGCCCTCCTCCAGGAGGCCCTGGCCTCGAGGCGCGTGCGCGCGTTCACGGGCTACCAGTTCGGCGCCCAGGCCGTGGCGCTCCAGGTGAGGGCCATCTGGGACACGCTCGCCGCACGGGGCGTGAGCTACGTGAACGTGGCCACCGACAGCGGCACGTCGGCCAACGTGTCGACCCAGTACGTGCGCTTCCTCGACCAGACGATCCGGGACAAGGGGGCCAACTGCGTCGACGGCTCCGTGCTCCTCGCGTCGATCCTGCGCAGGATCGGGCTGCGCCCGGTCCTCGTGTTCAGGCCGGGCCACTGCTTCATCGGCTTCTACGACGCCCCCGAGGGGGGCCACATCGTCGCCCTCGAGACGACCGCCCTCGGCTCGGCCTCCTTCGCCGCGGCCGCCGACGAGGGCGAGCGCGAGCTCCAGACGACGCTGCCCTACCTGGGCTCGCAGCAGTACGCCGTCGTCGACATCGCCGTCTGCCGCCAGCAGGGGATCATCCCGATCCCCTTTCGCCCCCCCGGGGCCAATTGAGCGGCCCGCGCGCGCGGGAGTCAGGCGCCGAAGAGCCCGGCGATCGTCGCCTGGATCTCCTCGGCCTTCGCCCGCGGGTCTGGGGCCTTGCGGATCGGCCGGCCGACCACGATGTAGTCCGCGCCCCTCTGGAAGGCCTCGGCCACGTCAACGGTGCGCT
>Ga0265319_1000885_pt1 | contig 18984 bp, 19 predicted proteins | sample 4824metaG_FD_192443 | JGI IMG/M metagenome (GOLD analysis project Ga0265319, IMG submission 192443) | Rhizosphere microbial communities from Carex aquatilis grown in University of Washington, Seatle, WA, United States - 4-8-24 metaG | ecosystem: Host-associated > Plants > Roots > Rhizosphere >...
TGGCTCATCCCCGCGCACGCCCCTCGGCAGGAAGAAATCGGCGCTAATCTTCCTCATGGCATGGCGCTCAACATCAAGGACCCCACGACCGACCGCCTCGTTCGCGAGCTCGCCGCTACGACCGGCGAGAGCATCACGACCGCTGTCACCGTCGCCGTACGCGAGCGGCTCGAGCGCATTCGCGGAATGGCGCCGATCGAGGTGCGTAAGCAGGAGATCCTGCGAATCGCCGAGGCGTGCGCCGCCCTGCCCGTGCTCGACGATCGCAGCCCGGACGAGATCCTCGGCTACGACGAAGACGGGCTGCCGACCTGATGGTGGTCGACACCTCGGCCGTTGTGGCCATCCTCCAGCGTGAGCCCGAGCGCGATCGCTTCGCCGACGCACTTGCAGGCGCAGATGACCCGCTCATCTCCGCGGCCACGCTCTTCGAGTGCTCGATCGTCATGCACAGACGCGGCGGCGACCTCGCGATCGAGCGCCTCGACGAGCTGCTGCTGTCCGCCGGCGTCCGCTGCGTCGCGCTCGACGTATCCCACGTCCGCGCCGCGCGCGAGGCGTGGACGCGCTTCGGCAAGGGCCGCTCCCCGGCCGCGCTCAACTTCGGCGACTGCTTCAGCTACGCGCTCGCGACGACGACGGGCCGTCCGCTGCTGTTCAAGGGCGACGACTTCGCGCAGACGGACGTCACACCGGCGACCGCCTAAACCCCCGAAACAGCACCGGGTTTGCTACCTTTGGCCCTCGCGCGGCGCCGCCCGCGCTCCGGTCCGTCCCGCGAAGGAGGCACGCAGCGCCATGGAGCCGACCTCGGTCCAAGAGCAGGGCAAGCAGTCGGCGAAGGCCGGCTCGCTCGACAATCCCGAGGTCGTCCAGGACGTCCCGGGGCACGTCATCCCGATTCTCGAGCAGGAGTTCGACGACTTCGTCACGGAGTCGAAGAAGTTCCTCGACGGACAGACGCCGGAGAACGAGTTCATCGGCTTCCGCCTCAAGCAGGGCGTCTACGGTCAGCGCCAGCCCGACGTCCAGATGTGCCGCATCAAGCTGCCGTGGGGCGGTGTCACGCCCGAGCAGATGGAGGCGATCGCCGACGTCACGGAGGAGTTCGCCCCGCTCAGAAAGGCGCACATCACGACGCGCCAGAACTTCCAGATCCACCACATCCCGCTGCTGCAGATGGCCGAGCTGATCCGCAGAGTCAGCGCATCGGGCCTCTCCAGCCGCGAGGGCTGCGGCAACACCGTCCGCAACGTCACCGCCGACCCGTGGGCGGGCGTGTGCGACGACGAGATCTTCGACCCGACCGCCTACGCCGGCGCCTACGTCCGCTACTTCGTGCGCCACCCGACGACGCAGCTGATGCCGCGCAAGATCAAGACCGCCTTCACCGGCTCCGACGCCGACCGCGCGATCACCGGCATCCACGACATCGCCTACATCAGCCGCATCAAGGACGGCGTCAAGGGCTTCGAGGTGCGCGTCGGCGGCGGCACGTCGATCATGCCGCGCGTCGCCCCGACGCTCTACGAGTTCGTCGAGGCCGACAACGGCGACTACCTCAAGATCGCCGAGGCCGTCTTCCGCATCTTCGACCGCCAGGACTGGCTGCGCGTCAACCGCGCGCGCGCCCGCATCAAGGTCTTCGTCGACAAGTTCGGCATCGACGAGCTGCGCAACCAGGTCGAGGAGGAGCTGAAGGGCGACTGGGTCGCCGAGCGCGACTTCGACCCCCAGCCGCGCCTCTTCATCCACGACGAGGAGGCCAACGCGCCGGCCGTCCCGGCGTCGTACGGCTCCCCGAACGGCGACCTGTCCGAGTTCGAGGCGTTCCGCACCGCGAACGTGACCGCCCAGCGCCAGGCCGGCTTCTCCGCCGTGCAGATCAAGGTCACGCGCGGCGACCTCACGCCCGAGCAGCTGCGCGGGCTCGCCGCGATCATGCGCGACTTCAGCGGCGGCTACGCCCGCACCACGGTGCACCAGAACCTGCTCCTGCGCTGGGTCCGCGACGAGACGGTCTACGACGTGTGGGCCGCGCTGAAGGCGCTCGGCCTCGGCGACGCCGGCGCCGACGAGGTCAGCGACGTCGTCTCCTGCCCCGGCACCGACTCCTGCAAGCTCGGCATCACGAGCTCGATGGGGCTCAACGCCGCCGTCAAGGAGCGCATCGACGGGATGGACATCCAGGACCCGCTGACGAAGCGCATCCACGTGAAGATGTCCGGCTGCCCGAACGGCTGCTCGCAGCACCACATCGCCAACATCGGCTTCTACGGAGCCTCGATCAGAGTCGGCGACAAGACGATCCCCGCCTCGATCCCGCACATCGGCGGCACCTACGAGGGCGGCACCGTCGGCTACGGCGCGCGCCTCAAGGCGCGCATCCCGAGCAAGCGCGTGCCCGAGGCGGTCGAGCGCTGGATCCGCTTCTACGAGTCCGACCGCACCGACGGCGAGGAGTTCAACGCGTTCGCCGAGCGCGTCGGCACCGCCGCCTTCGAGGAGAAGGTGAAGGACCTCGCGATGCCCGCCGAGTTCAACCTCGAGAACATGAACCTGTTCATGGACTGGACGAAGTCCGTGCCGTTCGAGGTAGTCCGCGGTGAGGGCGAGTGCGCGGTCTGACCGCGCCTCGGGCCCGCTGGCCGCGTCATCGGGGTTCGACGTACGAAGTACGCCTTCACCCCTGCTTCCTTGCCAGCGAGCCCGATCCGCGGCCAGCCCTCCTGAAGGGCTCGGCTGAGGCTCATCGTGTGACGACGGTCTTCGTTCGGGGCGTCAGCAGCTCGGTCTGAGCGTCGTCCCAGGCGACGACCGCGCTGGTGACGCGCTCGGGATGGAGGCGGCCGGCTGCGGTGAGGGCGAGGATGGTGGGGATCGCCGGGCGGGCTGCGCAGCGGGACGTGTGCAGGTGGACGCCCATCGTGTACATCGCGAGCATGGGCAGAGGGACGTCGGGGCCGAACAGCGGGGCGGCGTGGGTGCAGTGGCCGCCGGGCGCGGTCGCGGCGAGCGCCGTGCGCAGGCCGTCGGCGGTCGCGGAGAAATCGGCCGTGATCGCGAAGCTGCCGCGCGCGGGCGGCGGGTCGCTGCTCGCGTCGAGCACGTCGGCGCCGAGGTCGGCCGCGAGGTCGAGCCGCGCGCCGGGTCCGTCGACGTAGACGACGCGCGAGGCGCCGAGCGCGCGTGCCGCGTCGATCGCGTAGAGGCCGATCGAGCCAGCGCCGCCGACGATCAGCACCTCCTCGCCCGGCCACTCGGCGAGCCACGGGGCGACCAGCCGCCAGGCGTCGGCGACGTTGTCGGAGACGCTCGCGACGGCGGCCGAGTCGACGCCGTCGGGCACCGGCACCAGCATCGCGTCGGCGTACGGGACGCGGACGAGATCCGCGAGGAAGCCGCCGCGGTCGCCGCCCGCGACGCCGAAGCCGTACATCGACAGGGGCGCGACGCGCTCGCAGTCGCTCGTCAGGCCGCGCCCGCAGCGGGCACAGGTCCCGCAGGAGATCTGGAACGGCACGACGACGCGGTCGCCGACGCGCACCGCCTCCACCTCGCGACCGACCTCGACGACCTCCGCGACGCACTCGTGCCCGAGCGCGATCGGCGTCGGGAACGGCGTCTCGCCCGCGATCATCGGATGGTCGAGGTCGCAGGTCGCGACCGCGAGCGGGCGCACGAGCGCCTCGCGCGCGCCGCGCAGCTCGGGGTCTGGCGTCTCCTGCCACGCGAGCTGCTTGGGACCGGTGAGGACCAGATGCCGCATCGTTGCCTCCTGGACGAGATCGATGGCCGGGCGCCTCGCATATCTACGCACGTCGCCGCGCGGCGCGCGCCTGCTCGCGCTCGATACCCTGGGCGCGTGAACCGCCGCCCGCAGCTGACGATCGTGGCGCCTGCCGCCTCTCCGGAGGAGGCCGCGGCGGTCGTCGCGGCGCTGGAGCAGTTCATGCGCGAGACGGCGCCGGTCGTGGTGCAGGCCGCGCCGCGCGTCGACCGCTGGACGCGCACGGCGCTGATGGAGGGCGTGGCGCGCGAGGACGAGATGCCGGCGGCGTGGGGCGATCCCCATCCGTGGGGCCGCTGACGCGCCGAGCGCGGTCCGCGCCGTCGTCTTCGACTGCGACGGCGTGCTGGTCGACAGCGAGCGGATCGCGGCGCCGATCCTCGCGCAGCTGCTGACCGGGCTGGGGCTACCGACGACCGCCACGGACGTCGACCGCGACTTCAAGGGCCGCTCGTGGGACGACGGGCTCGGGGTGATCCGCGCCCGCCGCGGAGGGGCCGAGCCGTGGCCTGAGCTGCGCGAGCGCTACCGCGCGCGGCTGTTCGCCGCCTTCGACGCCGAGCTGCAGCCGATCTCCGGCGTCGCCGCCGCGCTCGCCGCGCTCGACGCGGCCGGTCTGCCGCGCTGCGTCGCCTCCAGCGGCGACCACGAGCGGATCCGCCGCGGGCTGCGCGCGGCCGGGCTGCTCGACCGCTTTCCCGACGAGGCGATCTTCAGCGTCGAAGACGTCGCGCACGGCAAGCCGGCGCCCGACCTGTTCCTGCACGCAGCCGCGCGGATGGGCTTCGAACCGGCGACGACCGTCGTCGTCGAGGACAGCCCGGCCGGCGTGCAGGCGGGCGTCGCGGCCGGCATGCGCGTGCTCGGCTACGCCGGCTCCGCCGGCGGGCCGGAGCTGCGCGCGGCCGGCGCCACCGCGATCTTCGGAGAGATGGCCGCGCTGCCGGGGCTGCTCGGCGTCAGCGCCTCACGAGAAAAAGCATAAACCCGCCCGGGTTTTGCTATTTTCGTTGATCCCATGAGCGCCACCACGCCCATCGACACGCAGCTGACCGACGGTGTCGAGTCGCTCCGAGCCGAAGAGGTGATCGCGCGGATGGTGGAGCGCTTCCACCCCCGCCTCGTGCTGGCGTCCTCGTTCCAGCAGGAGGAGTCAGTGATGATCGACCTGCTGATGCGAGTCGAGCCGAGCGCGCGCGTCTTCACGCTCGACACGGGCGTCCTCTTCCCCGAGACGTACGAGACGTGGAGAGCGATGGAGCAGCGCTACGGGATCGAGATCGAGGCCGCCTCCGGCATCTCGCTCGCCAAGCAGGCGGCGCAGTTCGGCGGCGAGCTGTGGGCGCGGGAGCCGGACCGCTGCTGCGCGATCCGCAAGGTCACCCCGCTCAAGGAGACACTCAGCCAAGTCGACGGCTGGATCGTCGGCGTGCGCCGCGACCAGGCCCCCACGCGCGCGAACACGCCGAAGATCGGCTGGGACGACAAGCACGGCATCTGGAAGGCCGCGCCGCTCGCCGACTGGAGCGAGAGAGACGTCTGGAAGTACATCCACGAGCACGACCTCCCCTACAACCCCCTCCACGATCGTGGGTACGCATCGATCGGCTGCACCCATTGCACCGTTCCGGCGAGCGATCGCAGCGGACGGTGGGCGGGCAGCGACAAGCTCGAGTGCGGGTTGCACAGCTGACCCCCGGGTCGGCACACTGGGTGCGGGGACCTTGGGGATGGACTGGCCACTGATCATCGCGTTCGGCTTCGGCGTCGGCGTGCTCGTCGGCACGACGGGCGTCGGCGGCGGCTCGCTGATGACCCCTGCGCTGATCCTCGTCTTCGGCACCGCGCCGGTGACGGCGATCGGCACCGACCTCGCCTACGCGGCCGTCACCAAGACGGTCGGCGGCTGGCGGCACTTCCGCAAGGGCACCGTCGACATGACGATCGCGCTGTGGCTGGCGGTCGGCAGCGTGCCGGGCGCGCTCGGCGGCGTCTACGTGCTGCACGTGCTGGAGCGCCAGCTCGGCAGAGCGTCGTTCGACGACACGCTGCTGACGATGGTCGCGGGCGCGCTGCTCGTGACCGGCGCCGCGGTGCTCGTGCGCGCGCTGCTGCTGCGCGTCCGCGGCGAGCGCGACACGGTCGAGCCGTTCGAGACGCGCCACAAGGTCGCCGCCGTGCTCGTCGGCGTCTCGGTCGGCTTCGTGCTCGGACTGACCTCCGCCGGCAGCGGCGCGCTGATCGCCGTGGCGCTGATCTGGGTCTACCGCCTGCGCCCGCGCCGCGTCGTCGGCACCGACGTCTTCCACGCGGCGATACTGCTGTGGGTCGCCGCCGCGGCGCACCTCGTCAGCGGCAACGTCGACCTCGGGCTCGCGGGCACGATCCTGATCGGCTCGATCCCCGGCGTGTGGGTCGGCACGAACCTCGCGACGAGACTGCCGGAGAACGCGCTGCGGCCCGCGCTCGGGATCGTGCTGCTGGCCGCCGGGCTCGCGCTGCTCAACAAGGCCGGCGCCGACTTCCCCGTCTCTGTCATCTTCCTGGCGCCGGCCGCGGTCGCCGTCGCGGCGACGGCGCTGCACTTCGGGCGGGAGCGCGCCGCGCGCATGCGCGCGCAGCTGCCCGCGTCCTCCGTTCCACCGGCACCCGCCCCGACACCCGAACACGCATGAGCCACGAGCTTTCCCATCTCGACGCCCTCGAGGCCGAGGCGATCCACATCATGCGCGAGGTCGCCGCCGAGCTCGAGCGCCCCGTGCTGCTGTTCTCCGGCGGCAAGGACTCGATCGTCCTGCTGCGCCTCGCCGAGAAGGCCTTCCGCCCGGCGCGCTTCCCGTTCCCGGTGATGCACGTCGACACCGGCCACAACTTCCCCGAGGTGATCGAGTTCCGCGACCGGCTCGTCGAGCAGGTCGGCGAGCGGCTGATCGTCGCCTCCGTGCAGGAGTCGATCGACAAGGGCCGCGCGGTCGAGGAGACCGGCCCGCGCGCCTCGCGCAACCGGCTGCAGACCGTCACGCTGCTCGACGCGATCGAGGAGCACGGCTTCGACGCCGCGTTCGGCGGCGCCCGCCGCGACGAGGAGCGCGCCCGCGCGAAGGAGCGCATCTTCTCCTTCCGCGACGACTTCGGGCAGTGGGACCCGAAGGCGCAGCGCCCCGAGCTGTGGCAGCTCTACAACGGCCGCGTGCGCAAGGGCGAGCACGTGCGCGTGTTCCCGATATCGAACTGGACCGAGCTCGACGTCTGGCAGTACATCGAGCGCGAGCAGCTGGAGCTGCCGTCGATCTACTTCGCGCACGAGCGCCCGGTCTTCGCGCGCGACGGGATGCTCTACGCGGCCAGCGACTTCGTTCAGCTGATCGACGGCGAGGAGATCTTCACCGAGACCGTCCGCTACCGCACCGTCGGCGACATGACCTGCACCGGCGCGGTCGCCTCGACCGCCGCGACGCTGGAGACGGTCGTCGCCGAGATCGCCGCGACCGACATCACGGAGCGCGGCCAGACGCGCGCGGACGACCGCGTCACCGAAGCCGCGATGGAGGACCGCAAGCGTGAGGGGTACTTCTAGGATGTCCGCCACGTACGAGACGAACGGGCATCCCGCCGTCGACCTCGGCACGACCGAGCTGCTGCGCTTCGCGACGGCCGGCTCGGTCGACGACGGCAAGTCGACGCTGATCGGGCGCCTGCTGCACGACGCGAAGTCGATCCTCGCCGACCAGCTCGCGCACGTGAAGGAGACGAGCGAGCGCCGCGGCGACGGCGAGCTGAACCTCGCGCTGCTGACCGACGGCCTGCGCGCCGAGCGCGAGCAGGGCATCACGATCGACGTCGCCTACCGCTCCTTCCAGACCGACAGGCGCCGCTTCATCATCGCCGACTGCCCAGGCCACGAGCAGTACACGCGCAACATGGTCACGGGCGCCTCGACGGCCGACCTCGCGCTGGTGCTCGTGGACGCGCGCAACGGTCTCGTGCGCCAGTCGCGCCGCCACGCCGCGATCAGCGCGCTGCTGCGCACCCCGCACCTGGTGGTCGCGATCAACAAGATGGACCTCGTCGACTACGACCAGTCGGTCTACGACGCGATCCTGGAGGACTTCCGCAGTTGGTCGGCCGGGCTCGAGTTCGCCGAGGCGACGTTCATCCCGATGTCCGCCCTGAAGGGCGACAACGTCGTCGACCCGTCGTCCAACATGGACTGGTACGACGGCCCGACGCTGCTGCACCACCTCGAGACCGTCGAGATCGCCGGGGACCGCAACCTCGAGGACTGGCGCTTCCCCGTCCAGTGGGTGGTCCGCCCGCAGAACGACGAGCGCCACCACGACTACCGCGGCTACGCGGGCCAGGTCGCCGCCGGCCTGCTGACGCCCGGCGAGGAGGTCGTCGTGCTGCCATCGGGCCGCACGACGCGGCTCGCGGGGATCGACACGATGGACGGCCCGCTGGAGGAGGCGTTCCCGCCGCAGTCGGTGACGCTGCTGCTGGAGGACGACCTCGACGTCTCGCGCGGGGACATGATCGCCCGCGCAGGCGAGGCGAACCCGCCGACGGTCGCGCGCGAGCTGGAGGCGATCGTCTGCTGGATGAGCGACGCGCCGCTGAAGGCGGGCGGGCGCTACGCGCTCAAGCACACGACCCGTTCGGTGCGCGCGATCGTGGACGACGTCGACTGGCACCTCGACGTCGAAACGCTCGCGCGCGAGGACAACTCGCACGGGCTTGCGCTGAACGAGATCGGCCATGTGCGGCTGCGGCTGAGCGGCCCGCTCGTGTTCGACCCCTACGCGCGCAACCGCGAGACGGGCAGCTTCATCCTGATCGACGAGGCGACGAACGACACGGTCGGCGCCGGCCTGATCGTCGCCCCGGCCGGCTGAGCGGGAGCGGCGCGCGAGCGCGCGGCGCACCGGCAAGCCGGTAGGTGAAGGGTCACGTTATTCTTCCGCCCGCATGTTCTCGAAGGTCCTGATCGCCAACCGCGGCGAGATCGCCGTCCGCGTCATCCGCGCCTGTGAGGAGCTCGGCGTCGCGTCCGTCGCCGTCTACTCCGAGCTCGACCGCGATGCGATCCACGTCAAGCGCGCCGACGAGGCCTACCTGATCGGCCCCGGGCCGGCGGCCGAGTCCTACCTCGTGATCGAGAAGATCCTCGACGTCGCGAAGAGATCCGGCGCCGACGCGATCCACCCCGGCTACGGCTTCCTCGCCGAGAACGCGGCGTTCGCGAAGGCCTGCGAGGACGCCGGCATCGTCTTCATCGGCCCGCCGGCGAGCGCGATCGACGCGATGGGCTCGAAGACCGCCGCGCGCGAGCTGATGCAGAAGGCGGGCGTGCCGATCGTGCCGGGCACGACGGAGCCGGTCGCCGACGTGGCGGCGGCGCGCAAGATCATCGCGGACACGGTCGGCTTCCCCGTCGCGGTCAAAGCCGCGGGCGGCGGCGGCGGCAAGGGCTTCCGCGTCGCGCTGACCGACGACGAGCTGGAGGCGGCCTTCGAGGGCGCCTCGCGCGAGGGCGAGAAGTTCTTCTCCGACCCGACCGTCTACCTGGAGCGCTACCTGCCCGACCCGCGCCACGTCGAGGTCCAGGTGCTGGCCGACAGGCACGGCAACGTGATCCACCTCGGCGAGCGCGACTGCTCCGTGCAGCGCCGCCACCAGAAGCTGATCGAGGAGTCGCCGGCTCCCGCCGTCGACGAGGCGCTGCGCGCGCACATCGGCAGAGTCGCGACCGACGCCGCGGCTGCCGTGGACTACGTCGGCGCCGGCACGATCGAGGGCCTGCTGCAGGACGGCGAGTACTTCTTCCTGGAGATGAACACGCGCGTCCAGGTCGAGCACTGCGTGACCGAGATGACGACGGGCATCGACATCGTCAAGGAGGGCATGCGCGCCGCCGCCGGCGAGCCGCTCTCCGTCAAGCAGGAGGATGTCGTCCTGCGCGGCCACGCGATCGAGTGCCGCATCAACGCCGAGGACGCGTCGAAGAACTTCGCCCCGGCGCCGGGCAGAATCGGCGCCTACGTCGAGCCGTCCGGCCCGGGCGTGCGCGTCGACTCGGGCGTCGGCCCGGGCGGCGAGGTCTCGCCGATGTATGACCCGATGGTCGCGAAGCTGATCGTCTGGGACTCCGACCGCGAGGCCGCGACGAGACGCATGCTGCGCGCGCTGGACGAGTTCGAGATCACCGAGCTGAAGACGCTGATTCCGTTCCACAAGGCGCTGCTGGCGACGAGACAGTGGGCGAACGCGGAGACGTGCCGCGACCTGGTCGAGGATCGCAAGTGGCTGAGAGAGCTGGCGTTCCCGCCGCCGACGTTCTCCGATGACGACGAGGACGCGAAGGTCGAGCAGACCTACACCGTCGAGGTCTCAGGCCGCCGCTTCGACGTGAGAGTGATCGGCGCGCCGCTCGCCGGCGGCGTCGTGATGAACGGCTCCGCCCCGGCCGCCGGGGCGGGCGCTGCCGCGCGCAAGCCGCGCGAGCGCAAGAAGGGCGGCTCCGCGGTGGGCGGCGACACGCTCCCGTCCCCGTTGCAGGGCAACATGTGGAGAGTGAAGGTGAGACAGGGCGACGCGGTCGAGGAGGGCCAGCTGCTCTGCATCATCGAGGCGATGAAGATGGAGAACGAGATCACCGCCCACAAGGCGGGCATCGTCGCCGAGCTTCCGATCGTCGAGGGCGCCGCCATCGCCGCGGGCGACCCGATCGCGACGATCACGTCGGCTGTCTCCGAGTAGCCGGCGGCGCTCCGCTCCGGCGTTCGCCGCGCGCGAACGCCTGCCGTCGGCATCGAGGGGGACGGAATCGGCCGCCCGGCGCGGACCTGTGCCCTTTCGGGTCCCTACACGACCCCAAAATGGTCACAGGTGGTTTTCGGACCACTGCGTATGTGGGATCGCGGCGGCCAGCAGTGCCGCGAACGCCGCTCGCCCCCCTCGATGCCGAACGGTGGCGCCGGACAGCCGGCCCGGCGTGAGCGGCGCTCAGCGCGCGCCGAGCAGCGACACGTTGTACGCGTGCAGCTTGCGGTTGCCGCCGTCGCGGCGGGCGAGCGGGAGGGGCGCGGACGAGGGGTCGGCGGAGGCCAGCCCCTCCACGTACGCCGTGTCCTCGCGCAGGATCGCGGCGGCGCGGACGCCGTCGAGCGGTTCGCCGTGGCCGGGGACGACCACCGTCGCCTGCTCGACCAGCGGCGCCAGCCGCCGCAGCGTCGCCAAGTAGCCGTCGACCGAGCCGCTCGGCGACAGCTCGGGGATCGCGCCGGGCGAGAGGTAGTCGCCGCACACGAGCACGCCGGCCCACGGGATCCACACGGCGGTGCCGTCGGAGGTGTGGCCGTCGGCCGGGTGCAGCTCCAGCTCGCGCTCGCCGAGCGAGCAGTAGCCGGGGACGGGCAGCGCCTGCACGCCCGGCAGCGACAGCGGCGATGGACGATCGATCAGGTACTGCTCGTCGAACTCGCGCAGCTCCCGCTGGGCCGTGCCCGGCTCGGCGGCGAGGCGGGCGGCGGTCGTCTCGCCGCAGCCGATCGACGCCTCGGGGAATGCGTAGCGGCCGAGCAGGTGGTCCCAGTCAGCGTGCGTGACGAGCAGGCCGGAGACCGGGAAGCCGGCCTGCGCCAGCAGCGCGGGCAGCGCCTCCAGCTCGTCAGGCAGGATCGGCGAGTCGATCAGGAACGCCTCGTCGCCCGCACGTACCGCGGTGCAGGTCGTCTTCCAGATCGCGCCGATCGCGACGACGACGTCCTCGTGAACGGCGATGGCGCGCATCGCGGCGCGCGGCTAGGAGAGCCCGAGCGCTCTGACGGCCTCGCGCAGGTTCGAGACCTCGAGATCCGGTCTCTTCTGCCCCGGCTCGAGCTGCTGTCTGGAGCGGTTGACCCAAACGACGGGGATTCTGCCCTTGACGCAAGGCTCGACGTCGTGGTGGTAGCTGGACGTGACGTGGACCCAGCCTCTCTTGCCGCCGACGCGCCGCTCGCACTCCTTGAAGTGCGCCGGATCCGGCTTGTAGGAGCGCACCTGCTGGGCGGTCACGACGAGGTCGAAGTCGTGCGGGATGTGCCGCCGCGTGAGGCCGAGCAGCTTGTCGTCGATGTTCGCGATCAAGCCGAGGCTGAGGCCCTGTCTCGCGAGTCTCTGCAGCACCGGGTTGGCCTCTCTGAAGGCCGGCCAGCGCTGCACCGAGTCCGGCAGGAAGCCGCTGCGCGAGGGCTCCAGCGGCCAGCCGAGCTCCTCGGCGATCTGGACGGCGGTGCGGCGCAGCACCTCGGCGTACAGCTCGTACGAGCCCGCCTGGATCTGCTGCTGGACCGAGTGGAACAGCGGGATCAGCGTGTCGCGGTCGAGCTCGAATCCGTCGCGCCCCGCCTCTCTGCTGAACGCGTCGAAGGCGCCCGAATCCCAGTCGATCAGGGTGCCGTAGACGTCGAATGTGACGAACGTGACGTTCTTGGGGATCGGCATCGGCCGCGCATTATGCCCTTTGCGGCGCCTGTCGCGCGCCGCGGGGACCGCGGGACCTGCTGACGACGCCGCCGGGCCGGGTCCGTTATCGTGCCGCGCCGCAATGGATCTGCTCGAGTATCAGGGCAAGCAGCTCTTCGCCCGCCACGGCATTCCGGTCCCGTCCGGCAAGCCCGCGTCGACCGTCGCGGACGCGGTCGCCGCCGCCGACGAGATCGGCTATCCCTGCGTCGTCAAGGCCCAGGTGCTGATCGGCGGCCGCGGCAAGGCCGGCGGCGTCAAGCTCGCGAAGGACAGAGCGGAGGCGACGCAGTACGCCACCGACATCCTCGGGATGGACATCAAGGGCTTCACGGTCCACGAGGTGTGGATCGAGGGCGCGTCGGACATCGCCGAGGAGTACTACGCGTCGATCGTCTTCGACCGCGCCGCGAAGGCGCCGCTCGTGATGCTCTCCACGCAGGGCGGCATGGACATCGAGGAGGTCGCGGAGAAGACGCCGGAGGCGCTCGCGAGACTCCACGTCGACCCGCTGCTCGGCTTCCAGGACTTCCACGGCCGCAAGCTCGCGTTCGCAGCCAAGATCCCGGCGGACCTCATCCGCCCGGTCGGCGCGATGCTCGCGAAGCTGTACGAGACATTCATCGCCGAGGAGGCGATGCTGATCGAGGTCAATCCGTTGATCGTGACGCCGGAGCGCGACGTGCGCGCCTTGGACGCGAAGGTCACGCTCGACGGCAACGCGCTCTACCGGCACCCGGACAACGCGGCGCTGCGCGACCCCTCCGCTGAGGACCCGCAGGAGCAGATGGCGCACGAGCGCGGGCTCACGTACGTGAAGCTCGACGGCGACATCGGCATCCTCGGCAACGGCGCCGGGCTCGTGATGTCGACGCTCGACGTCGTCGCCGGCGCCGGCGGCGCACCCGCGAACTTCCTCGACGCCGGCGGCGGCTCCAGAGCCGACGCGATCGTCAGCGCGATCGAGGTGATCCTCTCCAACCAGAAGGTGAGAGCGGTCCTGATCAACATCTTCGGCGGCATCACGCGCTGCGACGAGGTCGCCAAGGGCCTGATCGAGGCGTTCGACGTCGTCAAGCCGACCGTCCCGTTCGTCGTGCGCCTCGACGGCACGAACGACGTCGAGGGCCGCAAGCTGCTGGCCGAGGCGAACCTGCCGAACGTCGCCACCGCCGCGACGATGGACGAGGCCGCCGCGAAGGTCGTCGAGCTGGCCGCCGCACAGGGAGCGACCGCATGAGCGTCCTCGTCGACAACGACACGCGCCTCGTCGTCACCGGCATCACCGGCCGCGAGGGCACCTTCCACGCGACGAACAACAAGCGCTACGGCACGCAGGTCGTCGCCGGCGTGACGCCCGGCAAGGGCGGCCAGGACGTCGAGGGGATCCCGGTCTTCGACACGATCGCCGAGTCGGTCGACAAGGCCGGCGCGAACACGGCGATGATCTTCGTCCCGCCGCGCTTCGCGGCCGACTCGATCCTCGAGGCGGCGGACGCCGGCGTCAGACTGATCATCGCGATCACCGAGGGGATCCCGGCGCACGACGAGCTGCGCGTCTACACGCAGCTCAAGCGCTCCCCCGACGTGCGCCTCGTCGGCCCGAACTGCCCCGGCATCCTGTCGCCCGGCAAGGCGAGCGTCGGCATCATCCCGGCGTCGTTCTTCAAGCAGGGCAACGTCGGCGTCGTCTCGCGCTCCGGCACGCTGACCTACCAGATCGGCAACGAGCTGGCCCAGCGCGGCTTCGGCAACTCCTCGATCGTCGGCATCGGCGGCGACCCGGTCCCCGGCTCCTCGTTCATCGACATCATCGCGCTGTTCGAGGCCGATCCCGAGACCGAGCTGATCGTGATGAGCGGCGAGATCGGCGGCTCCGCCGAGGAGGAGGCCGCCGAGTACATCGCGGCCAACGTCTCGAAGCCGGTCGTCGCCTACATCGCAGGCTTCACCGCGCCGCCCGGCAAGACGATGGGCCACGCCGGCGCGATCGTCTCCGGCACCGCCGGCACCGCTGCCGCGAAGGCCGAGGCGCTCGAGGCGAAGGGCGTCCGCGTTGGCAGAACGCCGACCGAGACGGCCGAGCTGGCGATGCAGCTGCTGTCGGCCTGACGACCTCGGCGCGCGTTGCGTAGTCTGGGAGCCATGGCTTCCGAACCCGCTCCGATCTCCTTCGCCCGCGGCGCTCCGTCGCTCGACATCGTCGACGTCGACGGCCTGCGCGCCGCCGCTGACCGCGCCTTCCAGACCGACCCTGCCGGCACAACCGCCTACGGCACGGCGATCGGCTACAGACCGCTGCGCGCGTGGGTCGCAGAGCGGCACGGCGTCGCGCCCGAGCAGGTGATCGTCACGAACGGCTCGATGCAGGCGGACGCGTTCCTGTTCGAGGCGCTCGTCGAGGACGGCGACGTCGTCGTCGTCGAGAAGCCGACGTACGACCGCACGCTGCTGTCACTGCGCTCGCGCGGCGCGGACGTGCGGCCGGTCGAGCTGCAGGAGGACGGGATCGACGTCGCGGGCGTCGAGGCGCTGTTCGCCGCCGGCGCGAAGCCGCGGCTGGCGCACATCATCCCCAACTTCCAGAACCCCGCCGGCTACACGCTGTCGGCCGCGAAGCGCCGTGCGCTGCTCGCGCTCGCAGCCGAGCACGGCATGACGATCTTCGAGGACGACCCGTACGTCGAGCTGCGCTTCAGCGGCGAGTCGCTGCCGACGATGCTGTCGCTCGACGAGGCGGATCGCGTCGTCTACGCCTCGTCCTTCTCCAAGACCGTCTGCCCCGGCATCCGCGTCGGCTACCTGGTCGGCCCGGAGAAGCTGATCGCGCGGATCACGAAGCTCGCGACGAACACGTACATCTCGCCGAACATGGTCGCCCAGTCGATCGTCAACGAGTTCGTGCGCGCAGACGGGGGCGCGGCGTTCGAGCGCTCGGTCGAGCGTGTCAAGGGCGCGCTGAGCGAGCGTGCGGCCGCGCTGGCAGCGGCACTCGCGCGCGAGCTGCCCGAGGCCCGCTTCGTCGAGCCGGAGGGCGGCTACTTCCTGTGGGTCGAGCTTCCCGACGGGACCGACGGCGACGCGCTGTTCGCCGCCACCGCCGAGCGCGGCGTGCAGATCGTCAAGGGCACCGACTTCCTGCTCGAGGGCGGCGAGAACGCCTTCCGCCTCGCCTACTCCGGCGTCACCGTTCCGCAGATCGAGGAGGGCGTCGCCCGCCTCGCCGACGCGGTGCGGTCGCTGGGCGTGGCGGCGTAGGCGTCAACGCCCGTAGCGGCCGCCCAGGACGAGCTGTCTTGGGAGGGCCGTGCGCGGCGGCGGCGACGGGTCGGCCGTGACGGCGACGGTCTCGGCGACGCTGCGGGTGAGGACGTGCTCGGTGCCGTTGGAGGCGACGGTGATGTGCTCGGGGTCGGTCGCGGCGATCGTGCCGTCGAGGCCGGGCTCGAGGCCGCTGTCCTTAAGGTAGTGGAGCAGGTCCTCCGCCTCGTTCTCGAAGCGCAGGACTCTGACGCGCGCGCCCAGCGCGCAGTCGGCGAGCGGGACGCCGACGATGCGGTCGCCGACGTTGATCGGGTGGCCGTGCGGGCACGTCTTCGCGTCGCCGATGGCGGCCTTCACGTACGCCTCGAAGCGCGGGGACATCGCGTGCTCCATGCGCTCGGCCTCCTCGTGGACGTCGTCCCACGGGACGCCGACGACGTCGGTGAGGAAGCGCTCGATCAGGCGGTGGCGGCTCGTGATCTCCTCGGCGTGGCGGCGCCCCTCGTCGGTGAACGCGATCACCTTGTCCTCGCCGCGCGTGACGTAGCCGTCTCTCTCGAGGCGGCCGATCATCTCGTGGACGGTCGGCGCCGAGAGCTGCATCGCGCGCGCGAGGTTCGCGCCGGTCATCGGCAGGCCCGCCTCGTAGAGCCAGAAGAGCATCTGGAGGTACTCCTCCTCGGCGACCGTGGCGTGCTCGTGGGACACGCCGGTGATCGTAGTGGTTCCGCGCGCGTCGCTACGATCGGCGGGCCGTGACGCTCCCGCTCTCCCCGCCGCTCCAACCGCAGCTCGCGCGCTCGCGCGCCGCGCTGCCCGACGGCGACGGCTGGGCATACGAGCCGAAGTGGGACGGCTTTCGCGCTTTGGCGTTCGTCGATGGCGAGCAGGTGGCCCTGCAGTCACGCGGCGGCAGACCGCTGGAGCGCTACTTCCCCGAGCTGCGCTTCCCGCCCGGCCGCTACGTCCTCGACGGCGAGATCGTGATCGACGGTGCCGACGGCCTGCAGGACTTCGACGCGCTGTCGAACCGCATCCACCCCGCCGCCTCGCGGATCGAGCGGCTCAGCGTCGAGACGCCGGCGCGCTTCGTCGCGTTCGACCTGCTCGCGCGCGAGGACGAGTCGCTGCTGGAGCTGCCGTTCGCGGAGCGGCGGGCGGCGCTGGAGGCGTTCCCGTTCGCGCCTCCGGTGGAGCTGACGCCGTGCGTGCGCAGCGCCGCGGAGGCGGACAGATGGCTGCGCAGCGCGGAGGGCGTGATCGCGAAAGAGCTGGCCGCGCCGTACAAGCCGGGCGCGCGCGACGGGATGGCGAAGATCAAGCGCGTGCGCACGATCGACGCGGTCGTGGTCGGCTGGCGGCCCGGCAAGGAGGAGCACACGGTCGGCTCGCTCATCCTGGGGCTGTACGACGAGGACGGCGAGTTGCGGACGGTCGGCCACACGTCGGGATTGAAGGCGGCGGAGAGACGCGAGCTGGTCGACAGACTCGCGCCCTACGCGACCGGCGAGCACGGCAGCGCGGACCCGTCGCGGTGGAAGAGCGACAAGGAGCTGGAGTGGGTCGCGCTGCGGCCCGAGCTGGTCGTCGAGATCTCCTTCGACCACGTCAGCGGCCGGCGGATCCGGCACGGCTCGAAGCTGCTGCGCTGGCGGGAGGACAAGGCGCCGGGGGAGTGCCGGGTGGGGCAGCTGGCGGGGTGACTCAGTCGCTTCTGCGCGCGCGGCTGGGCTGGACGCGCTTGGGCTCGCCGGGCTGCTTGGCGAAGTTGGGGGGCCAGGGGGCGTCGCCGAGGCCGCCGTCCTCGTCGCGTCTGGCGAGGTCGAGCAGCTGAGCGAGCGAGCCGGCGTTCGCGTCGATGGCGGCGTGGGGGTCGCCGTGCTCGGCGAGCAGCGCCGGGACCGTCGCGAGCGTGTAGTCGGCCGGCTCGACGGTCGGGACCTGCTCCCACGTGAGCGGCATCGAGACGCGTGCGTCGGGCGTCGGGCGGACCGACCAGGCGGAGGCGACGGTGCGGTCGCGCGCGTTCTGGTTGTAGTCGACGAAGACGCCGTGGCGCTCCTCCTTCCACCACTTGCTCGTCGCCAGCTCGGGCACGCGCCGCTCGACCTCCCGCGCGAGCGCGAGCGCGGCGCGGCGGACCTCCGTGAAGCCGTGCTCGGGCACGACGCGCACGTTGATGTGGATCCCGCGCGAGCCCGACGTCTTGGGGAAGCCGACGAGGCCGTGGTCGTCGAGCACGCTCTTGACGCACATCGCCACCTGGCGCACGTCGTCCCAGCTCGCATCCGGCGTCGGGTCGAGGTCGACGCGCAGCTCGTCGGGCGCGTCGAGGTCGGCGCGGCGCACCGGCCAGGGGTTGAAGTCGATCACGCCGAGGTTGACCGCCCACACGAGATGCGCGGCGTCGTCGGCCACCAGCTCGCGCGCCTCGCGCCCGCTGGGGAATCTGACCGTCGCCGTCTCCAGCCACTCGGGCGCTCTGTCGGGCACGCGCTTCTGGAAGAACGGCTCGCCCTCGATCCCGTCGACGTAGCGCTTGAGCACGGTCGGGCGCTCGCGCAGGTGGATCAGCGCGGCGTCGGCCACCGCCAGGTAGTAGTCGACCAGGTCGCTCTTGGTGTGGCCGGCCGCCGGGAAGTAGAGCTTGCCGGGGTTCGAGAGTCTGACGTCGCGCCCGGCAACCGCGATCGTCGTCTGCTCGCGCGCCATCGATCAGAGGGTGACAGGAGCGGCGGCCGGCGGCCCGTACGGCGACCGTCCTGCCAGATTGCGTGCAATCGATCTGAGTAATTTAAGTCTGTCGCGAATGCCGCCGATGGGTGGTGCGTCTGTAGCCAGTGCTGGGAGGCCACTGCCATGCGAACACCCATCGTCAGGCGGCTCCGCGCCGTGCTCACCGTCGGCCCGCTCGTGGCGCTGTCGTGGGCGGGCGCGTACGCCGCGTTCACGGACAGCGTCGACGCGACGTCGTCCTTCTCGACCGGCTCGGTCGCGATCCAGGCCAACGACCAGAGCAGCTCCGTCGCGTTCACGTCGCTGTCGACGAGCGGCATGCGGCCGGGGACCGTCACGTACGCGCCGCTGAAGATCTCCAACAGCGGCTCGCTCGACTTCACGTACGCGATGGCGTCGGCGACGAGCGGCAGCGCCGCGCTCGCCGGCGCGCTGACGGTCGGCATCAAGGTCGTCGGCGCGAGCACGTGCGACGCGTCCGCCTACGCGGCGTCGAGCACGGTCGCCTACGCGCAGGCGGCCGGCGTCGGGGCGGCGGCGATCGCCGCGCGCCCGCTCGCGAGCGGGACGAGCGAGTACCTCTGCTTCCGCGTGGAGCTGCCGGCGAGCGCCGACAACTCGCTCCAGGGGCTCACGACGAATGCCACGTTCACGTTCACGGCCGCCGCGTCGTGAGCCGGCGCCGCAGC
>Ga0265319_1000887_pt1 | contig 18918 bp, 25 predicted proteins | sample 4824metaG_FD_192443 | JGI IMG/M metagenome (GOLD analysis project Ga0265319, IMG submission 192443) | Rhizosphere microbial communities from Carex aquatilis grown in University of Washington, Seatle, WA, United States - 4-8-24 metaG | ecosystem: Host-associated > Plants > Roots > Rhizosphere >...
GATCGTCACGGGCTCGACGGCAATCGCGATCCTGACCGGGTCGTTGTGTAGTCGTGCCGGGGCGGCAGAACATTGCGTCACGAACACCGACCCTGCGAGCAGCAGCCCGATCTTCGGCGTGGATCTGATCCGGCAGTCGAACGGGCGGTGGCTCATCATCTACCCGGCCCAGAAGTCGGGCTCCAGCGGGTCGACCACCACCACCAAGTCGACTCCGGCCGGAGGCTAGACCGGATCGTCGAAGTAATCAGCGCCGCTCGCGCGGTGTCCGGCGCAACCACACGAACATTGCGACAGCGCCTGCGACGAGCAGTACACCGCTCGCGAGCCACGGCCACGGGCTCCATTCGCTGACGCAATGGGTCTCGGTCGCGTTGCAGACGTTGCCCGGCCCGGCTCGGTTCAGGTAGCCCACGACCAGTGGGACGACGCCGGCTCCTGCGATCAGACCGGCGGCCGAGGCGTTACGGCTGCCGTGCCATCGGAGCAACACGATCAGGGCCACGATCGCCGGCACCAGCACGAACAGCCCGACCGTGAACGGAGTGAGCGCCGCCGCGCACAGGGCGGCGCCCGTTGCTGCCCAGGCCAGGAAGGCCCAGGCGCTCCGTCCGTAAATCTCCCGCATCTTGGTTCGGAAAAGCTGAAGTTCGTCGTCATCCATGAGACACGATTATCGCTGTCGGTCGGTGAGACGGGACTCTCTGTCGGCTCCTCGTTCGAACGGGTGCGCTCGGTCTCCTCAGGGAGGCAGAGGTCGCACGTTCGAATCGTGCCGGGCGCACTCGCACTGCTTCGGTCGGCCCGCGCCTAGCGCGGTGCGACCAGGTAGACCCGCCAGCCGAGTGGTGGCAGGGTGTCCGCGAACGTGCTTCTCGATGCGGCGATCGTCTGGTCAGTGTTCCAGACACGGACCGGGCGCCGGCCGAGATTGGGGAGCGTGAAGATCTCGTGGACGGCGCTCGCCGGGCTGGTGTTCACCGCGAAGACGGTGAGGGCACCGTCGCGGCGTGTGGCGAAGACATCGACACCGCCGTTGGCGAGCGTGACAGGTGCGGTCGGTGCGTTGATCGCCGGCGCGAACGTATCGAGTGCCACGCCGAGCGCGGTCAGTGCCCGGCGGCCGGCCGTGTTCACGCTGAACGGCGACGCGCCGTACGTCCACCAGCCCAGCCCGCGGGCTCCATTCACGACGGCCATCCATGCCTCTGCCTCGATCTCGGCTTGTGTGAGCGCCGCGCCGGAGTCGCCGGTTGGCTGTGCTGCCTCGATCCACTGGAAGGTTGGCTTGCCGCCCGCGAGGCTTCGAAGCACCTGTTGTGCGGTGGCGACCTGGACGATCTGCGCGGGGTCGTTCGTGGTCGAGATCGGGTAGATGTCGATGCCGAGCGCGTCGGTCAGGCGAGCGTAGGCCCCTGCCGTCGCGAGAGTGGCCGGGTCGCCCGAGGCGGCGAGGTGGGAGAGAGTCAGGAAGGTCGGGATTCCGTGAGCGTTGGCGTGAGCGTTCCAGTCGCCGGCAAGTTGAGCCGGCGAGATCTGGCTCAAGTCAGGCTCGTCTGCGTAGTAGGTCGCGACCGTCGTCGGTAGCGCAAGGTTCACCTGATCGAGTGCGGGAATCAGCACTCCGCCGACCCGCTCCGCCGCCCGCGCTTGGCGTCCGGGTGAGTCGCCGCAGTTGGAGGACATGAAAGCGTTGACGCCCACCGCGGCTTCCTCCGCGTAGCTCGAGGCGCACGACCCCCAGGTGAAGCGCGGGATCCACGACCGCCCGTCCAGTTCGAAGTGATTGCCGACCGTTCGGAGCGAATGGAAGACCGGACCGTCGGCGACATCGAAAACGAGATCGGCCCCTGTCAGCGTGCCCGTGGCTGAGCGGGCCAGCGCGCGGACGTGGTAGCGCGTGTCCGGGCTAAGGCCCACGAGGTCAAAGCGATGTCTAAGGCCGTCGGCGCTCGTCGCGCTGAAGAGGCCGTACCTTCGGGTTGGGCCATATTCGAGATAGACGCGGGAGTCCTGTGCGGTGTCGACGTGGACAGAAGTGCCGGTCACCCACGCGCGCACGGCGGGCTGCGCGCCTCTTGGCCATAGCTTCGTCACCACCAGCGCGGCGATGAAGACGAGACCCGTCACGAGCGCCGCAACGAAGAGCGTACGAGTTCGAAGCATGAGCTGGGACACGTGATAGCACCGGGGTGTTAAGGCCGTCCGTCACGGCGAACGGCGACCACGCAGCTCGCTCGGAGGCCGACCCGACCAGATGCGTTCGCAGCGTCCGCGGACAGCGCTCACCCACTCGATCGAGTGATCCGTATGCGTTTAAAGCAGGTAACCGCCGATGGTGAACCGAGCCTCCACACAAACGTGTTAGTCGCCTCACTCTTTCGGCGGCCGGCACGTGAGCTTTTCAACCCCGGGCTGGGCTCTCTCGTGGGGGAAGCACAATCACTTAGGGGGAAGAAGTACTTGACGCTGCGGCCCTATGCCCTTGCGCTTTTGCTCGCCCTGAAACCGGGAGTCGAGCGTTCAGCTTCTCCCTTTGCACCTTCCAGGAGGAAGTCTTGAAATCACGAGTCCCGCTCGTTCTCATTGTTGCGCTCGCAGCCTTTGCCATTCCGGCAGGCTCGGCGTTCGCGTCCACGGGCACTTTCGTCCGTCCGACCGCGGGCGCGACCATCTCACAGAATCAAACCCTGACGGTCGACACCACGAATGTTCCGGCTGCCGTAGGCGTCGATTTCTTCGTCGACAACGCAGGCACTCCGGGCATGTACATCGGCGGCTACTCAATCCAGCAGTCCGATCCCACAAGCGACCAGGCTGCCCCCTACTCCAGCAACGGCAGCGTTGACTCCTACCAGCTTGCAATCGGTGGCTGGGACGATGGCCCGCTCACGTTCGATGCTGTTCTTATCGACAACACCGGCGCTCAGATTGCCGGAGCAACGGTCAGCCAGAGCGTGACCATCGACAACAGCCAGACCCCGCTCGTTCGTGGTTCATTCTTTCCGTCGTCATCGAGTGGAGTGCGAAGCGGCACCTTCACGCTGACCCTCACACCGAGCGATCCGAACAACGTCATTACCGCCGGCAGCTTCTCGGTGGATGGTGGCGCCACGACTCACCCGCTCACGTCCACCAGCCCCGGCTATTGGTCGGCTCCCATCGACACGGTCGCCCTCGGAGTTCCGAATGGCGCCCTTGACATCCAGGTGCACCTCGAGGATGCGGCAGGCAACATGTCGGACAGCCTCATTTCCTACACGATCGGCAACCCGCAGGCTCCGGTCATCACGGAGGGAACGCTCGTTGCTGAGAAGGCCGACTACCGTACCGATGAGACCCAGCTCGAAGTCGGCGATGTCGTGAACGCCTCCAACATGCAGGCCACCGGCTACCCGGCACCGACGATGCATTACCTCTGGAACGTCTGCCGTGGCCAGGTCTGCAACGGCATCACCCCCGGACCCGACGGCAACTACACGGTGCAGGCAGCCGATGAGGGCGCAGATCTGACCCTGGTCGCTACCGCGTCGAACGGTGTCGGAAGGCCCGACTTCCGTCTGGTCGATTTCGGCGTCATCGCACCGGCCTACGTCGCTCCGGTCGACAACGGTGGCGGCAACGCACCACAGGCCGATCCGACTCCGGCACCCCCGGTTGTGACGCCTCCCGTGGTCACGCCGCCGGTCGTGACGCCGCCGGTTGTGACGCCCGCCGAGCAGAAGGCGATCGACGTCGCTCAGCTGGCCGTGCAGTCCACGACGGCAGCGGTCGAGAAAGCGGTGAAGGCCGTGAATATCGCCAATCAGGCCGTCAAGGTCGTGCAGAAGAAGGTCGACGTTGCTGTGAATACGGTTTCGGCAGGCACGGCAACTCTGAGCGAGAAGCAGAAGCTCTTCTCGACGGTGGCAACGCTCGTTGCGGTGAAGGTGGTTGCTTCCAGCAAGGTGGAAGCGGCAAAGGCCGTCAGCGCGAAGGCTGTTGTCGCACAGAAGGCTTCTGTTCAGACAGTCGATGTCGCGCAGAAGGCTGTTGTCGCTGCCAAGACGGCGGTTGCAACTGGGGCAGCAACACCGGCTGAGACGAAGCATCTCGTCAAGACCGAGAGCACGCTCGTCGCAGCGAAGGCTGTTGTCTCCGCCAAGACGACTGAAGTCGCAACCGTGACGAAGCAGCTTGTCGTCACGCAGGCGGCTGCCGATCAGTCCGTCAGGATCGCGCAGACGAACGTGTCTGTTGCCCTGACCGCAATTGCATCGAGCAAGGCAACACCGACCGCGAAGAACGATCTTCTTCTGGTCGAGACGAAGCTCGCCACGGCGAAGGCAGTTGCCTCCGCCAAGGTGGACGCTGCGCAGGCAGCCAAGGCGAAGCTCACTGTCGTGAAGCAGACGCTTGCTACCAAGACGACCGCAGCACTCAAGCCCTAAGCTCGCGGAAGAAGTAGAAGACACGACGTTGAGGGGCTGGAGCAATCCAGCCCCTCAACGCATTGCTCTTCGACCGGCCGGGCGGTATCACTGCTCTCGCCGAACAAGCTCGGCCCGCGGCGGGTCAGTAACGGTCGAGCTCGACGAGCCGCTCGTCGCTGATCCCGAAGTGGTGCGCGACCTCGTGCAGCACGACGCGCCGGACCTGCCGGCCGAACAGCTCGCGGTCATGCCCGTAGTGCCGTTCGAGCGGGCCGCGGTAGATCGAGATCTTGTCCGGCAGCACACCGCTGTAGTTGCTGCCTCGACGCGTGAGCGGGACGCCCTGGTAGAGGCCGAGCAGCGGCTGTCCCGGCGGTGGCTCGTCCTCGACCACGACTTCGACGTTCGACATCTGGCTGCGGAGATCGTCGGGGAGCGAGTCGATCGCGTCCTGGATCAGCTGCTCGATCTCGGGAGGCGCGTCCTGCGGATCGCTGTCATCCATACGAGAAAGCTTAGGCTCGGTGGTCGTGAGTTGGCGCGACCGCACGTTTGTCGACGGCGAGCTCGTTGTCAGGCCCTGGGCGGACGGCGACCAGGCGCTGCTCGGGACGTCGCAGCGCGACCCGGAGATCGGCCGCTATTTCGGGCGTGCCGTCGATCACGTCGAGGGAGAGCCGCTCCCCGACGACCCCGATGCTCCGGTGCTGGCGATCACCGAAAGCGGAGCCGTCGTCGGCGTCCTGTGGTTTCGGCGTGGCGCCCGGCCGTTCGAGGTCGGGTACTACCTCAAGCGTGACTGCTGGGGCCGCGGGCTCGCCACGCGGAGCCTGCGGCTCGTATCGGACTGGATGCTCGGCGAGCTGGGAGAGGACGAAATCGTTCTCTGCACTCATCCGGGAAACGTTCGCTCACAGGCCGTCGCTGCGCGTGCCGGCTACGCGCGCGAGGGCGTCGTCGAACGGTACGCGGAGTTCAAGGACGGCACGACGATCGCGTATCGCTTCGTTCGCCGTCAACCGAACGTGAACGCGTAGGCGTTCACCCCGGGCGACATGCGCAGCTCGAGCAAGCCGTCGGTCGCGTTCTGCTGCGACACGACGGTGTACAGCTTGTCCATGTTCACGTGCAACGTCTTCGACGGTTTTCCGTCGATCAACGTCTGCACCGTTCCGCGTCCGCCGAGGACGATGTAGACAAAGCGTGCCTGGTAGTGCAGTCGCAGTCGCGCGCCCATGCCCGCGACGATTCGCTGCGCGCCGACGTTCCACACGCCTGCGTACGAGAGGTCGTCTTGCGGGATGGTCTTCGCGAACGTGTAGTCGACCGCCACGTTCGGCCGGACTCGCGAGCCGACGTACCGTGCGAGCCGCGCAGTACCGAGATAGGACTCGGGTGTCAGCGCGAGCTCTTTCGGAGTCGTGTCGGCGACACCGGTCATACGTTTCGGCAGTGACGACGCCCCCGTCTCGGCGAGCAGCGACCGGATCGCCTGCTCGCTGCCGCCATAGTCGCCCTCGCCGAAGTGGACGTGGCGTACCTGGCCTGTCTTGTCGATCAGGTACTCGGCCGGCCAGTACTGGTTCGAGTACGCGTTCCACGTTGCGTACTGGTTGTCGAGTGCGACAGGCCACGTCACATGCAGGTCGTGCGTCGCTGCTCGCACATTGCCGAGCACGTGCTCGAACGCGAACTCCGGCGTGTGCACCCCCACGATCTCGAGGCCGGCCTTGTGATACGCGGCGTACCACGCGCGCAGGTGGGGCAGCGTCCGCAGGCAGTTGATGCACGAGTACGTCCAGAAATCGACGAGCACCACCTTGCCGCGCAACGACGCAAGGGATTCCGCGCGGTCTCCGGGCGTGTTCAGCCAGTCCGAGATCCCGGTGAAGTCGGGCGCAGCGCCGAGCGCAGGAAGCGACGAGCGTTGGGTCTTCACCTTCGCGGCCGCCGCGGCAAACGCGTTGCCGCCGCCGCGCAGCGAGTCGAGGTGCTTCTGCGCGAGTGACGTCTCCTCGACGTGCTTCTGAATCGACGTCGTGTAGCCGCCGAGCGCGGTCTGCAAGCTCTGGGACACGTTGAAGACGATCGCCAGTGCGGCGCCTGCGAGCAGCACGCCCATCGCGCGCTGGAAGTTGCGGCTCTGCGCGCGCATACGCCGCGCGACCCGCTGCCCGCCGAGCGCGATCAGCAGCATCGGGCCCGCAGCACCGAGCGCATATGCGAGTGTCAGCAGCACCGTGTCGAACCCGATGCGGTGCTGCGCGGAGAGCGTCGTGATCGCTGCCAGCACCGGCCCCGCACACGGGACGAATACGAGGCCAAGGCTTACGCCGAGCACGAACCCGCCGCCGAGATCGCCGCCGCGGCGCCGGGTCATGAACGCGAGTGGGCGCTCGAGCCAGTACGCGACCTGCGGGACGAGCAACGACGCAGCAAGCACGAACAGCGTTGCGATCGCAAGATTGCGCAGCAGGTCCTGCGGCAATCCGAGCGCTGAGAGGAGCGACGCCGCGACGAGCGTGAACACGGTGAAGCTCGCGACGAGGCCGGCGATGATCGCGAACGGGCGACGGCGCCCCGTGCTGCTCGCACCGCCTGCGAGCACGATCGGCAGCACCGGGAGGATGCACGGCGACACGGCGGTGATCACGCCTGCGAGAAAGCCGATGCCGAGCAGGACGAACATCGGCTGTAGCGTAGTTCCGCGGTCTTACGCGGCGATTAAATCCTGCGGCCGCCCGCGGCCCCCAGTGCCTCTAGTCTTCCCCTCGTGTCCGACTTGACCGGAGCAGGCGCCGAGGCACCTGACGAGGACCGCGACTTCGATCTGTCGGCGGCCTCGCTACGCGCCTCGGGCGGCGACCTGCGCACCTTCGTCGGCGTGCTCGCGGACAAGCTCGACCGCGCTCTACCCGGCCGCGTGAAGGTCGAGCGAAAGGCCGGACGCCTCATGTCGAAGCAGAAGCATGTCACCTCGATCGAGCTCGATCTCGGCGACACCCGCTATCTCCTCGCCGCGCAGGGCGGCACGGTCGAGACGAGGTGCGCGACAGCGGTGCGCGGCATCGTCCTCAAGAGTGCGGTCGTTCCGCTCGACGTCTGGATCGACACGCTCCTGCGCGAGCTCGCGGACGAGGCTCGGACGAGCGAGCAATCGCGGCTCGCGCTCGAGCAGTTGCTGGGCGGGTAGGCGACAGTGCCCTTCTTCAGCCGCGGCAACGACGACGACAAAGCAGCGCAGGCTGCGGCCGAGACCGAGCAGGCCGCGTCGCTCGAAGCGCTCGAACGCGGCGAGCTGCCACTCCGCGCCCAGCAGCGACTCGCGGAGATCGGCAAGGCATCGTCGGGCTTCTTCACCTCCGACCTCTCGGTAAACGAGTTCGCCCTCGGGCATTCGCTCGGCCTGCGGCCGATCGCCCAGGTCATGGGCAGCTCGATCTACCACGTCGGGTGGCAGCAGCGCCCCGGCTTCTACGGCGGCTGGCAGGTAGGCGGCGTCTCGCAGGAGCTGACGGTCGTCTCGGAGGCGTGGAACACCGCGCGGCGGCGGGCGTTCGCGCGGCTCGAGCAGGAGGCGACGCTCGTCGGCGCCGACGCGGTCGTCGGCGTCCACCTCACGAAGGGCGCACACGACTGGGCGGCGGGTGCGATCGAATACATCGCGGTCGGCACCGCGGTCCGCGTCGACGGCGCCGAGCGCGGCGGCCGGCCCGTGCTCACGGATCTCTCGGGCCAGGACACGTGGAAGCTCTGGCAGTCGGGCTACCGGCCGCTCGGTGTCGTGGGCGCCTCGACCGTGCACTACGTCGTCTCCGGCTGGTCGACGCAGCGCATGTCCGGGTACTGGTCGAGCTGGGCGAACCAGGAGCTGCGCGACTTCACGCGCGGCGTCTACGACGCACGCGAGACCGCGATCGGCCGGATGACCGAGGAGGCGCGGGCACACGGCGCCGCCGGTGTCGTCGGCGTTGCGATCGAGCACAGTGTCGAGGAGCGCGAGATCGAATCGGGTGGATCGCGACGCACCGACCTCGTCGTCACGTTCCACGTCCTCGGCACGTCGATCGGCGAGCGGCGACCCGACGGTCACGACCTCGACGTGTCGCCCCGACTCGAGCTTCGCAGGAATGTCCTCTCACCGCACGTCCTAGGAGGCAGTAGATGAGCTACGACCCGACCTCGACCGAAGGCGTTCCCGAGCACGGACGCGAACGGCTTGCGCAGATGAAGAGCGGCTTCTTCACGTCGGACCTCTCCGTCAACGAGTTCTTGCTCGTCAAGCAGGCGGGATTCGATCCGCTCGGCCTCGTGATCGGAAGCTCGATCTACCACATCGGCTACCAGCAATCGAGCTGGAAGCAGTCGATGGAGATGGAAGTGCTCTCGCAGGCGATGTACGAGGCGCGCGAGCTCGCGATGACACGGATGGAGGAGGAGGCGGACCAGCTCGGAGCCGACGGCATCGTCGGCGTGCGCCTCGACATCGGTCGCTACGAATGGGGGCAGCACCTCGCAGAGTTCATCGCGATCGGAACGGCCGTGAAGCACCACGACGGCAAGCTCAACCGCGCCCCGAACGGGCGGCCGTTCACGAGCGATCTCTCCGGCCAGGACTTCTGGACGCTGCTCGCCTCCGGTCATCGTCCGGTCGGGCTCGTGATGGGATCGTGCGTCTACCACGTCGCACATCAGGGCATGTTCGCGGCGATGCGGCAGGTCGGACAGAACGTCGAGATGCCGAACTTCACACAGGCGCTCTACGACGCACGCGAGCTCGCGATGGAGCGCATGCAGAAGGAAGGCGAAGAGCTCCAGGCCGAGGGCATTGTCGGCGTGCAGTTGCAGGAGCGCTCGCACGGCTGGGGCTCGCACGTGATCGAGTTCTTCGCCGTCGGCACGGCGATCGTCCCGAGCGAGGACGCCCGCACGCTGCCCGAGCCGATCCCGACGATCAGCCTGAACGACTGAGCGAGCCGGCTACGGGGACGAGCAGGCAGCGCCGACGGCGCCCCAGGACCGCCACGTCCCGCCGTCGCCCTTCCACACGAGCCAGGCCCGGTAGAGCTGCTCCTCGGGCGACGCCGAGAACGGGTAGCTCGCGTCGCCGGGATGCTTGAACGCGGGGTCGGGTTTGCCGCCGACGCCGCGCCACGTCTTCGCGGCGAACTGGAGCCCGCCAAAATATCCGTTGCCGGTATTCGCGGTCCACGGCCCTTCTTTCAGGTGGACGCAACGCGCCTGTGCGAGCCACGCCGCCGACGGACTGCCGATCGCGCCGGCGGCCGGGGCCGCGAGCACGAGGGAGACCAGGCCGGTGAGGAGCACCGGGCGCATCGGGCATTCCTACCAGAGTTCCCGGCGGACGGGGCCCGATCGCAGGCCCCGTCCGCGCGAGTGCTTGCTCAGCCGGCGAGCGGTGCGCCGGTCTCGAGCAGGGTCTTCAGGCCGCTGAGCACGAACATCCAGCCCGGCCCGGCGACGCTCGCCGCCGTCTTCGGTGCGCCCTCGAGCTGGTCGTGCACGACGGTGAGGCTGCAGTAGCCGCCGTCCTGCGGGTCGATCTCCCAGGTCACGCGGCTCATCTCCTCCGCGGCCATTTCCTCGTCGTAGCGCGACAGCCAGCCGTGCACGAGCTTGCGCGGCGGGTCGAACTCCAGCACCGAGTCGGCGCCCCACACGGCGTCGTCCGGGCCGAGGGAGATGTAGTGGTCCTTCGTCACCGTGATCCGGGCGCCGTGGAAGTAGCGCGCGGTGAACTCCGGCGTCGTGATCGCCTCCCAGATCTGCTCCGGTGTTGCGCGAATGAACACCTGGTAGACCTGCGTGACGTTCTGCGTCATGGTCGTCATCCTGTCTCCTCCAGCGTGGTCTTGAGGTCGGCGAGCGCAGAGATCTGACGCTCCGTGTACTTGTCGATCCACCGGTTGTGGATCAGCCGGATCGGCACGGGATTCAGGAAGTGCAGCTTCTCCCGCCCCGACCGGCGCGTGACGACGAGCCCGGCGTCCTCGAGCACCTTCAGGTGCTTCATCACGCCGAACCGCGTCATCTCGAGCGCCGACTCGAGCTCTGTGAGCGTGCGGCCGTCCCGCTCGTAGAGCCGGTCGAGCAGATACCGGCGGGTCGGATCCGCCAGTGCCTTGAAGACGCGGTCGTCGTCCATGGCGGCATGATAGGTGACTATTTAGTCACATGTCAAGCCCGAGCCTCCAGCACCGACGACACATCCTTGCGAGAGTCCGGCACATGACGCTGCACCTCAGCGAGGACGACGTCGCGGCCCTGCTCTCTCCGGCCGAGGCCGTGGACGCGATCGAGGCGTGCTTCCGGCGCATGGCCGCCGGCGCCGTCGAGAACCGGCCGCGCTACCGGCTCGGACTGGACGCAGGCGCCCTGGCGGTGATGGCGGCGTCCGACCTCGAGCTCGGGTATGCCGGCGCGAAGGTGTACGCCGGCTTTCGCAGCGGTGCGCGCTTCGAGGTCCTGCTGTTCCGCACCGACGTGCCCGAGCTCGTCGCCGTGATCGACGCGGACAAGCTCGGCCAGCTGCGGACGGGCGCGGCAAGCGGCGTCGCCGCGCGCCACCTCGCGCGTGCAGGCGCGACGACGCTCGGCGTGATCGGGTGCGGCTGGCAGGCCGACTCGCAGGTGGCGTGCATCCGCTCGGCAGTCCCCGGTATTGAACATGTCGTCGCGTATTGCCGTACCGAAGCCTCGCTACACGAGTTCTGCGAGCGGAACGGCGCCGAGCCGGGCGAGAGCGCGCAGGACGCTGCGCAGTGCGACGTCGTCGTGACCGTCACGGGCTCGTCGAGCCCGGTGCTGCGCGGCGAATGGCTACGCGAGGGTGCGGTCGTGTGCGCCGTCGGCGCGAACGACGGCCGGCGTCGTGAGCTCGACAACAACGTGCTCGCGCGCGCGTCGTTCGTGTGCTGCGACTCGGTGGAGAACGCGAAGCTCGAGTCGGGGGACCTGATCGGCCCGATCGAGAGCGGCGTGCTCGACTGGCTCGAGGTGTACGAGCTCGAGGACGTTGTCGCCGGCAGTCTTCGCGGTCGCGAGTCCGACGACGACATCGTCGTGTTCAAGTCGAACGGCCTCGCTGCGTGGGACGTCGCGGCCGCGGCGGCAGTCGTCGCGCGTGCGCACGAACGCGGCGTCGGCCGCGAGCTTTAGATGGCTACGACTTCGTCGTGAGCGACTGACGCGCCGAGTCGACGTCGAGCTCGCCGAGTGCGTGTACGACGTCGGGCCGGTCGAGCAAGCGGGCTTGTTGTTGCGGCGTGAGCCGGTTCTGGATGTAGCGGTCCTGCAGGATCTCCGACGCCCGGCGGCCTCGCGCGTGCTCGCGGGTGAGGTACGCGATCACCTGCTCCTCCATCGACGTCGTGGTGAAGAAGAACGAGAACGGATTCCTGAGGAAACTTCCAAGCTTGGCCATCGAGTCGATTGTATAGTCGAGTCAGTGCCAAATTCGTCCGACCGCGGTCGATTCGCGGAGCGGGTGCTCCGGGGGCTCGATGACGCCGGAAACGAGGAGCACGTTGTCTTCTGGATCGAGCGGAAGGCCGGGGCCGTCTGGGCAGTCGGCCGGGTCGTGAATCCCGAGCAGCGTGACGGCAAGCTGCCGCGCGCCGAGGACTACATCTTCGAGGGGTTCGAGCTCGAGGACGCACTCGAGCAGGCGAATGCCGCGCTCGAGGACGATCTGACGGTTTCGGAGCGCGACGGGCGTGGCGACCATTGCCGGCCGTTCACGCGCGACGAGGTGCTGAAGCCGCTCGAGGCCTGGTTCTTCGGGCGCTAGGTCAGCTAGCCGCTGGAGGCTCGCGGCCAGCGGAGATTCGCGTCGGGGATCGGGTCTCCATGGGGGTCGTGCGTCGGGAACCCGAGCGCCTGGTCGATGCGCGCCTCCAACTCCTCCGAGATCGCGTGCTCGAGCTTGTCGGCCTCGTCGTGTACGTCCGCCACGCCGACGCCGAGGGTCTCGGCGAGGTAGAGCTCGAGCAGCCGGTGGTGGCGAATCACCTCGAGCGCGACGCGCTCGCCCGCGGGCGTGAGCGACACGCCCCGGTACGGCGCGTGCTCCGCGAGCTTCAGCGCCGCGAGCTTCTTCACCATCGCGCTCGCAGAGGCGGCCGAGACCCGCTGCGCGCGGGCGAGCGCCGTCACCGACACCGGCGAGCTCTCGGCCTGGCCGAGCTTGTAGATCTCGCGGAGGTAGTGCTGGATCGCCTCGGTCAGCGGCTCCTGCGACATGGCATGAGTGTACGCGGCTAGGGTCCCGCCCCATGCTCGTTCGAGTCGGTTTCAGCGCAGATCCAGACGATGCCTTCATGTTCTGGGGGCTGGCTTCGGGCACCGTCGATCCGCGCGGGTTCGAGTTCGAGCCGGTGATCGAGGACATCCAGACGCTCAACGAGTGGTCGCTCGACGGTCGGCTCGAGGTGACCGCCGTGTCGCTCGCGACGTATCCGCTCGTCCAGGATCGCTACCTCCTGCTGCCGCACGGAGGCAGCACGGGTTCGGGCTACGGGCCGATCGTCGTCGCGCGCGAGCAGTTGTCGCTCGACGAGTTGCGCACGACGGAAATCCTCGTGCCCGGGAAGCTGACGACCGCATTCCTCGTCCTGAAGTTGGCGCTCGGCGACTTCGACTCCCGCGTGCTGGCGTTCGACGAGATTCTCCCCGCGGTCGCAGCCGGTGACGCGCCCGCCGGTTTGATCATCCACGAGGGGCAGCTCACGTACCTCTACTCCGGCCTCGAGAAGTGTCTCGACCTCGGCGAGTGGTGGCTGCTCGAGACGGGACTGCCGCTGCCGCTCGGGGTCAATCTCGTGCGGCGCGACCTGGGCGACGATGCGGTGCGCCAGGTGTCGGCGATTCTCCGCGAGTCGATCGACGCGGCGCTCGAGCATCGCGACGAGGCGCTCGAGTACGCGCTCGGCTTCGGACGCGGCATGGACAGCGCGCGCGGCGACCGCTTCATCGACATGTACGTGAACGAGCTGACGCAGGACTACGGCGACGAGGGCCGGCTCGCGGTGCAGGAGCTTCTCTCGCGCGCCGAGGCCGCGGGTGCGTACGACACCCCGGTTCGGGTTGAATTCGCACCGTGACGCGGGCAGTCGTCCTCGCAGGCGTTCGCACCCCGATCGGCCGCTACGGCGGTGCGCTCTCGGGGGTGCGTCCGGACGACCTCGCCGCGCTCGTCGTCCGTGAGGTCGTCGATCGCTCCGGCGTGCCGGAGGGTGAGATCGAAGAGGTCTGGTTCGGTAACGCGAATCAGGCCGGCGAGGACAACCGGAATGTGGCGCGCATGGCGGCTCTGCTCGCCGGCTTGCCGGACTCGGTTGCGGGCGTCACGGTCAACCGGCTCTGTGCGTCGGGGCTCTCCGCCATCGTCGGTGCGTGTCACGCGGTGATCGCGGGCGAAGGCGATCTGTTCGTCGCGGGCGGTGTCGAGTCGATGTCTCGCGCGCCGCTCGTGACGGCGAAGCCGGACAAGGCCTTCCCGCGCGGCGATCGCACGCTGTACGACACGACGCTCGGCTGGCGCTTCCCGAATCCAAAGATGGCAGAGCTGTTCCCACTGGAGGCGATGGGCGAGACAGGCGAGAACGTCGCCGAGCGCTGGGGTGTCTCGCGTGAGGACCAGGATGCGTTCGCGCTCGCGTCGCAGCAGCGTTGGGCAGCCGCCGCGGAGGCGGGACGGTTCGACGACGAGCTCGTGCCGGTCGGCGACGTCACGCGCGACGAGCATCCGCGCCCCGACACGACGCTCGAGAAGCTTGCGACGCTGAAGCCCGCGTTCCGCAAGGACGGCACGGTCACCGCCGGGAACTCGTCCGGCATCAACGACGGCGCCGCAGCGGTCGTGATCGCGTCCGCGGAGAAGGCGCGCGAGCTCGGCATCGAGCCGCTCGGGACCTTCCTCGGCAGCGCCGTCGCGGGAGTCGACCCGCGCGTGATGGGCATCGGCCCGATTCCCGCCGTGCAGAAGGTACTCGCGCGCACCGGAGTCGGCGTCGACGCGCTCGACCTCGTCGAGCTCAACGAGGCGTTCGCGTCGCAAAGCCTCGTGGTCATGCGCGAGCTCGGACTCGACGCCGAGAAGGTGAACGTCAACGGCGGCGCGATCGCGCTCGGCCATCCGCTCGGCATGAGCGGCGCGCGCCTGGTCGTCTCCCTCCTGCACGAGCTCCGCCGCCGCAACGGCCGCTACGGCCTCGCCACGTTGTGCGTCGGCGTCGGCCAAGGACAAGCAGCGCTGTTCGAGCGCACGTAGCGACCAGCGCTCTTCCGTCGCGGAGCCGAACTTGTTCGGCGAGAGCAGTGACGCGTCCGGCCGTGAGCACAACCACTAGAAGGGGGCCCACGGGGGAAACTGGTTTCCCCCGTGAAGCGAGCGAAGCGAAGCGCTACCCGACCGGCGGGCGGATGTAGATCACGTCTTCGTGCTTCGTGGGCACGAAGGAGGCGCCGATGCTCATGATCACGCGCTCGACGTGGGCGAAGATCTCGTTCGAGGCCTCTTCGTCGCCCTCGGTGCACTTGACGGTGATGCCGAGCTCGTCGACGGCCTTCGCCTTGAGGCCTGCCTCCTCGAGCTCACGGAGCAGCCGGTCGCGGTCCGGGATGCGTGCTGCTTCGACCTGGATCGTGTTCGACATGTGCTCCTCCTCGTTCCTTGCTCGGATCCGATAGATGCCCGTTCTCCGCCGTGGAGAAACGTCCTGCCGCATCTCGGATCCAGAGTGTGCTCCACTCGCGCCCCACCGTCAACGGGTACGTTCCGGTGCATGGCGGAAGCGCCGTTCAACCCGTTCGGGCTGTAACGAGGACGCATCCGCGTGTACGCGGCGGCCTTGCCGTCCGCCTGGTGAGCCTGGGGTTTGGGCTTCTGTTGTTCGCGCTCGCGATCGTGCTCATCCTCGAGTCGAAGCTCGGTCTCTCGCCGTGGGATGTGCTCAACCAGGGGCTCGCGAAGCACACGCCGCTCTCCTTCGGCATGGCGAACGTCGCGATCGGGCTGACCGTACTCGGCCTCGGCTGGTCGCTCGGCGGTGCGCCCGGCCTCGGCACGTTCGCAAACGCCGTGCTCGTGGGAGCGTTCATCCAGGGGCTCACGTCGATCCATGCAGTGACCGCGCTTGCGCACGACGGCCTGTCGGTACGGATCCCGCTCCTCGTCGTCGGCATCTGGTTGATCGGCCCCGCGTCGGCGTTCTACATCGGCGCGGATCTCGGGGCTGGGCCGCGCGACACGTTGATGCTCGTCGGCTCACGTCGCACCGGGCGGCGCGTGGGGCTCGTGCGTGCGGTGCTCGAGGTGTGCGCTCTCGCGATCGGCATCGCGCTCGGCGGCACGTTCGGCGTCGGCACGGTTCTCTTCGCCGTCCTCGTGGGGCCGATTGTCGAGTCCTCGTTCGCGCTGCTGCAACGCTCGCCGCTCGCCGCGAGCACACCGACGCACACGCCTGTCGTCACCGGCGAGTGAGCGGAGCTACGCGTCGACGGGCGCAACGGTCGGACGCCGCCGCGCGGCACCGGCGCTTGCCAGCACGACCATGCCGATCGCGATCCAGGCGCGCGAGCGCAGATGCTCGTGCAGGAACACGAATCCGGCCAGCGCAGCGACGGCGGGCTCGAGGCTCAGCACGACGCTGAACACCGCGGGCGGCAGGCGGCGCAACGCTTCGAGCTCGAGCGACCACGGCAGCGCCGACGACAGCAGACCCACACCCGCTGCTGCGCCGACGAGCGGGGCGTCGCCGAGATGACGACCGGCGCTGATGATTCCCCACGGCAGTGCGAGCAAGCCGCCGACGACCATCGCGGGAGCGAGGCCGGTCGGCCCGGGCCAGCGACGGCCGACGCGCACGCTGAGCAGGATGTAGAGCGCCCAGAACAGTCCGGCAGTCGCGGCGAGCACGATGCCGGTCGCGTGCACGCTCTTGCCGCCGCCGTCCGCGAGCAGCGCAACGCCGCTGCCGGCCAGCGCGACCCAGACGAGATCGACGGGCCGGCGCGAGAGCAGCACGGCGACGGCGAGCGGCCCGAGGAACTCGACTGTGACGGCGATGCCGAGCGGCAGGCGCGCGATCGCCTCGTAGAAGCACAGGTTCATCGAGACGAGCACGACGCCGAGGACGGCGACGAGCTGAAGATCGGCGCGGCTTCGCCCGCGGATCTGCGGTCGTGCGATCGCCCAGAGGGCGAGCGCGCCGAACAGCAGTCGCAGGAACACGACTCCCGGCGGGCCAAGCTGCGGGAAGAGCGACTTCGCGACCGCTGCGCCGCCCTGCACCGAGCACGCGGCGCCGAGCACGAGACCGACGGCCGAAAGTCGGCGTTCGCGCAACGCCCTAGTTCTTCAGCGACAGTCCGGCGCCGATTCCGAGCAGCACGATCCCGGCGACGCGGGGCCAGTGGAGCGCGACCTTGTCCGAGCCGAAGAGACCCCAGCGGTCGATCGCGGCGCCCATCACGAGCTGGCCGGCGATGAGGATCCCGAGCGTCGGCGCGGTGCCGATCCGCGGCCCGGCGTAGGTGATCGTGAACACGATCAGTAGGCCCATCAGGCCGCCCATGAGGGTCCACCAGGGTTGATGGAAGGCGTCGACGTAGGCCGAGAGACTGCGCCGGGCGATCACGAGAATGAGAAATGACGCGACGGCGGTGAACAACGTCGCAAACGCGAGCGCACCCGCGATGCTGATCCGGTCGCCTAGCTGCGACATCAGCGCGACCTGGACGGCGCCGGCGAGACCGGCGAGCACGGAGAGGCCGACCGCTATCCCGCTGCCCGACACGGTGTCCACCTTAACCAGGGGGTGGGATAGCGATCACGTCCGGCGGGCGGGGGTCAGGCTGCGGCAGCGTCGCTCTGCCAGAGATGGAACTCGATTCCGCTGTTGTCCTTGCAGGCGGCGAACCAGCCGTGCCCGGGGACCGGCAGCTTCGCTTCCGCCTCGCCGCCGAGCTTGCGCACCTTCGCCGTCGACGCGTCGATGTCATCCGTCGCGAGATAGACGTTCGGATGAGTTTTGGCTTCTCCCGCCGCGATCGCAGCCCCTGACGTGTCGTCGATCTGCGCCATTCGGTAGTCCATCTCGGGCATCGGGCTTCCGAACTCCCAACCGAACAGCCCGCTCCAGAACGCCTGCGCGGCGTCGCCGTCCTTCACGAAGAGCTCGTAGTGAACCATCTCTCCTGCCACGTCTCCTCCTCGGTTCGGTCGGGATAGTCTGCCTCGGCCAGCGACCGAAAGGAAGCCATGTATCGCGTTGTCGTGCTGCACGAGAAAGAGCCGGACACAGATTCGTACGCGGAGCACGCCGAGCTCTGCACACACGTCCCGAATTCGGTCTTCCGCCACGGCAAGGTCGTCGGCTCGCCGATGGGTGAGCCGGCGTTCGCGTATTACGCAGAGTGGGAGTTCGCCGACGAAGACGCGTTCAAGAACGGCGCGCGCAGCGACGAGTTCATGGCCGCTGGCAAGGACGCGTACAACCGCGGCTTCCCGCAGCCGAGCGTGTTGTTCGCCGACATCTCGTGAGCGGCTCCGCCGGCGAGGACCTGGTCGTCGTCGAGCGTGACGGCCCGATCGCCGTCGTGCTGCTGAACCGTCCGAAGCAGTTGAACGCGCTGTCGGGCGAGTTGATGGCGGCGCTCGCCGCTGCGTTGGAGGATCTCGACGCGGATTCCGAGATTCGCGCGATCGTGGTCGGCGGCGGCGAGCGGGCGTTTGCCGCCGGCGCGGACATCGCCGAGCTCGCGACGGGCACGCCGATCTCGCTCTACGAGGGCCGGCGACTCGACCGGTGGGACGCGATTCGCGACATCCGGACGCCGCTCGTCGCGGCGGTGTCCGGCTTCTGCCTCGGCGGTGGATGCGAGCTCGCGATGCTCTGCGACCTGATCGTCGCATCGGAGTCGGCGAAGTTCGGCCAGCCCGAGATCAATCTCGGTGTTCTGCCCGGCGCGGGCGGGACGCAACGACTGACGAGGGCGGTCGGCAAGGGCGTGGCGATGGACATGATCCTCACCGGGCGGATGCTCTCCGCGCGCGAGGCGCTCGACTTCGGGCTCGTTGCGCGCGTCGTTGCGAAGGAAGTGTGGCTCGACGAGGCGAAGCGCGTCGCCCGCGAGATAGCCGCGAAAGGGCCGATCGCCGTACGGCTCGCGAAAGAGGCCGTCGACCAGGCGTTCGAGACGACCCTCGCGTCGGGCATCGCGTTCGAGCGCCGCGCGTTCCTGCTTGCGCGCGCGTCGGAGGATGCCGGCGAGGGGCTCCAGGCGTTCGTCGAGAAGCGGCCACCGGACTTCAAGGGGCTGTAGATTCCTCGCATGGCCGAGGTCGAAGTCACGCGCGACGGCGCGGTGCAGACGATCACGCTCAACCGACCCGAGGTGTTCAACGCGTTCAATCGCGCCGTCCATGCGGGCCTGCGCGAGGCGTTCAAGGAAGCGCGTGACCCGGAGGTGCGCGCGGTCGTCG
>Ga0265319_1000888_pt1 | contig 18914 bp, 14 predicted proteins | sample 4824metaG_FD_192443 | JGI IMG/M metagenome (GOLD analysis project Ga0265319, IMG submission 192443) | Rhizosphere microbial communities from Carex aquatilis grown in University of Washington, Seatle, WA, United States - 4-8-24 metaG | ecosystem: Host-associated > Plants > Roots > Rhizosphere >...
CCTGGTCCACCGCGGGCTGGAGCCCGACGAGATGTTGGTCTGGCGGTAGAGAGTGCCGTCGCCGTTGATGCCCGCCGCATAGTATTCGGCAATCTGGGCTGTGCCGGCGATGTATCGGGCTGAGCCATCAAGGTAATGGTCGGTGATCTTCGTTGCTCCGCCCGGCAGCGTGGCCGTGACCGTGCGACTGCCGTTGGTATAGTTGCAGGTCGTGGTCAGACCGCGGGGGTCAGTCACGGTAACAGGCAGACCGGCCAGATTGAACGTCCGCGTGGTGGTGAGGGCATTGCTCCCATCCCAGAGCCAGTCCTGCAGGACATTGCCCGCGGCATCATAGGTGTAATGATGCTCCAGGTTGCCCATGCCCGGGATGCCCGAGCCCGGGGACGGCTGTCCCAGGCTCACGGCATTGGTCACGCGCAACAGATTATCGAAATAATACTGGGTCTCGGTGCCGTCGGCGTGCTTCTCGTAGTTGACCCGTCCGGCCGTGTATGTGCGGTTCTCATGCGCCCCGGTTGAGTCGGTTCTGGTGACCCAGAGTCCGTTGACAGAATCGGTTTCGTTCCAGGCCGTGAGCTTGTACCCGCCGGAGCCGGTATAGACGTAGGTGAGCTCAACAACCATGCTCCCATCGAGGCTGTAGATCACATCACGGCGGATGGACCGGTTCGGCAGCAGATAAACCGGATCGACCGGCATGCCATTCCAGACAGAGACCGCATCAGCACCGGCAATCGCGGTTGATGCGCCCTTGAAATAACTATCGCACCAATAACCGCCACCGGGATTGGGAACAAAAGACGTGGAATCCCAGCTCCCCGTGTTTGCGTTCAGATTGTTCGCAAAAGTCCCGCGGACGTAGGCGGCGGAGATCCGGGTGCCATCAGGGTTGGTCTGGGAGTAAAGCTTGCCGGCAAAATCAGGGTTGGCGGAGACCGAGCCGGTGTAGCCGCTGGTGCCGGGAGTTACACCCGAATCGAACACCTTGCGGACCGTCGTCAGGGCGGTGCCCGGAGCCGCATAAACGGCAGCGGTCTCCGTGCGCAGGGGTGCGCCATAGAGCCAGGAGTTGTACGGGGTCAGAAGACCAAAACCGTAGCTGACGGACGATCCGGCGACTTGCGTCCCGAAAACCGTCGTCGTGCTGCCAGCCGGCAAGTCCTGAAAAACGGCGCGCTGGCCCTGATAAGCAATGGTGGTGGCCTGGCAATTGGAGGGAGCGGCGTTGGCCGGGGTGACGCCCGGGTTGTCCTGCCAGGGCTTGTAGATGTGGGCCAGTTGTCCCCACCGGGCGAAATCGTCATAATAATCATAGCTTTCCCATGAACCATCCGGACGCTGGATTGAGGCCAGCTTGCCGGCATTGCCGGATGTGGGCCATCCAGCCGTGAAATAGCTGTAGCTGGTGGTCAGATTCGCGCCGCCGGGATCGGCGGTTTCACTGAGCAGTTCCTCACCCCAGGCAAAATTCTGGTAGATGCGCCGGGTTGCGGCCACGGGGTTTTGCCCGGAATATCTGACGGTGGTGAGTTCCGTGCGCTGTCCTGCAACCGGACTGTCGGGAGTGGAATCGAGCTGGATGATCCGGTTGCCGTTGGTCTGGGTGAGACTGGTGGTGTTGCCGCTCAATGCCAGCAACCAGGTTTCGGTGATACTGTCCTGCGTACGCGCTATCTGCACCTGCTGGCCTCCGGGCGAGCTCACCACGTAGGTGGCGATGGGAGTGGGACTGCCGGGAAAACTCCGGTCGCTCCCCGGATCGACATTCCAAGGGTAGAACTTGAGGGTGTAACCCGTGGTGGTATCGGCATTGCGGAAAATCCGCGCCTGGCAGTCCGGGGCGCTGATGTATTTGATCGCGCCATCGGTTTCGCGCTCGACGTAAACCTCGCCGGTGACGGGATCGACGTAGGTGAGCGCCAGGGCATTCAGCAGATCGGTGCTCACACTGGTGCTGCGCCAGCGCAGGGTGCCCGCCGTGGCGCCGGAACTCGTGAAGCCGAGGCTGACCGCCCAGGTCACATCATCCACCCGGGGTGGCAGGGCATAGGCGGCGGGCAATTGAGCCGCCCCGTCATTGGGTCGCAACTCCAGCGAGACATGGTAGGTTGCCCCCATCGTGACGGAATTGGCCTGGAAGCTCGTGACCGGTGTCCGGCCCATGTTGAAATAACCCAGGTAGAGCGTATATCCCGCCGGCACATCAAAGTGGATGTCCGCCGTGTTCCAGGTGTTGCACCCGACGTAAAGGGAGTAGACGCGGCCAGGGTAGATGTGGGCCCGCAGATTGCCGGGCGAGACGGCGGTTCCGAGGCCCTGCCAATTGTCGTATGCCCCACTGAGAGGAAGCGGCTCACCCGGCTGGGTGGAATACATTGTCACATAATAGCGATCCGCGGCGTAGATTGAGCAATTCACGCCCAGCCAGACCTGGGCATTCTCCTTGGGGCTTTTCTGGGCCCAGACCGAACCCGTGGCTATAAGGGTGGCGAAGAAGACAAGTATCGGGCGCATGACGGTAGAATTGCGTTGGGCCGGGAGCATGGGTCAGGATCCGTTGCCATCCTTCCGGGGAAGGTGGCGCTCGCGTTCCTGCTTCAGCATGGCGCTGATGTGTTGTTCCAGTTCGCGATGCCGGCCCAGCCGCTCGCGCTGGGTGGCGATCAACGTCTGCCAGATCTTCATCTGTTCTGCTGGCGTCCGTCCCTGCATACTGGCCAGGACGGCCCGGCGCTCCTGGAACAGCTGTTCCTGCTCGGAGGCATACTGGTCGAGCAGCGGCCCAGCCTCGGCCGCGGAGAAGGCCAGGCCCAAAAGCTGCAATTTATCGGCCGATGGAATGGTCGGTCGTTCCTCCTCGACCGGCAATGGGCGGCCGCCCGTCTTTGCCGATTGGGCGCAAAGTGCAGCAGCCAGACCAAGAGAACCGGCCAAGGTCAGGAGACGCCGGATAATCGCCGATGGATGTGTTTTCATGAGTTTGAAAGTGGGAGGGGATCAGGGCAGCGGGGTAAAAACCTCGAAGGAAGCCGCGGTGGTGACATTGATGGTCGCGGCGGGTGATTCAGATCCGTTGGTCGCGATGGCCGTGACGGCATAGGTGTAATTCGTGCCGGGCTGGGCGGTCGCATCAGTAAATGCCGTGCCGCTGATCGGGGAGCTGTTTAGCTTAACGCCATTCCGATAGAGATTGTAGCCCGTGGCGCCGGCGACCGCGCCCCAGCCGAGGGCGACCGAGTACGATTGAGTGCCCGTCGACTGGAATCCAGGCGGGGCGGACAGACCCGTGACGGTGAAGCCAATCCACTGGTCCTTGTAATTCGAATAGCCGTCGACGATCCGGAACTGATAGGAATAGCTGCCCGTGCCGGCGGCCGGAGTGTAGCCCTGCGAGCCAAGCGCCAGGTTGCCGAGCCACTCGGATGAGCCATCGGGCTTCCAGATCGTGCCGGATGCCCAGGCGATCCCGAAGTTGGCCGAGCCATCCCGGGTCAGGGTGACGGCGGATCCGAGCGAAATGATCGAGGGCGAGACCGCACCGGCCGTGACAATTTGCGCCGCGGTGATGCTCCAGGCCAATGTTCTTGAGTCAGTACCCGCCGGGTTCGTCGCAGTGATGGTTGAGTAAACCGTGCCATTGCTCCCCTGGACACCACCGTTCGTCGGAATGGTGCCAGAAATGATGCCGGTCGCCGGATTGAGGGTGAGTCCTGCGGGCAGGTTGGAAGCGCCGTACGAGGTTGGATTGCCCGATGCGGTTATCTGATAGGAAAGACCCTGGCCCTGGGCGGCCGAAGCACTGAGCGAAGAGGTGATCTGAGGGGCCACCTGCACCGAGGTGATGACCACTTTCCCGTTGCCTCCCCGATAGCCCGAAGTGGTTGCGCCCTGCCCGGGTCCATAGTTGCCCATGGCGGATGCACCCGAAGTGCCACGATCACTGTCGCCGGCATTCCCGGGGGAGGTGCCCGAACCGGCGAGATTCTGGAGGTTGGCCAGGCCGGTGCCGGTGAGATAATTGCTGCCACCACCTCCGCCGCCGCCCGAGTCGCCCACGCCGGTCTGGCCGCCTCCGCCTCCACCGCCCCCATAATAGCCGTCGCCCGCCGCCCCGCCGGGGATGTTGGCGCCATTGGCATTCCCGCCCTGCTTATAGCCGCCGCTGCCGCCGGTGGAGGCTGTGCCATAGCCGCCAACGCCACCACTACCCTGCGTTCCGCCGCTGCCGCCGGCATTGTTTGGTGAAGATCCGCCCGTGCCGCCGATCGCCGGGCCGCCTGTGCCACCCGGGCCGGCGGTGCCATTGAATTGATATCCTCCGCCACCCCCGCCCGCGGCGACGAGCAGCAGCCCGCTCTTGCTCACTTCCGAGCGGCCGCCGCCGCCGCCGCCGAAGTTGGTCGCGGCTCCTCCGTTGGGATAAGCAGAACCGGCATAGCCTTCGGTGGAATTCCATCCGGCCCCACCCCGGCCCACGATGATGTTCAGGGTTTCACCGGGTGTCACCGGAACATCGGCCTGCACAAACCCGGCGCCGCCGCCCGAACCGTATATCCCGGAGATATTGGAAGCAGCGCCTCCCCCCGCGCCCCAGATCTTCACCCGGACAAGGGAGACGCCCGATGGAACAGTGTAGGACTGGCTGGATCCGGTGTAGGAATAGACGGTCTGCGCCCGCAGTCGCGGGGCGGATAAGACCAGTCCGATCGCCAGCAAGACGGCGGACAAGAGACGCCCTGCGAAAAGGGAGGAATGCCGCATGAACACGCCTTGATTGAAGTGGGCCATATGCGACGAAGGTTTATTGCTTCTTCGCCACCACTCCGGTCACCACCACCGATCCGCCGGGAAGGGCCGGATCGAAGTCGATGAACACGGGGAAAAGCTGCGGCTCCGCCGTCGAGTCCGGTTTGATGGCCACGCGATATTCGCCGCGATGGGAAAAGTCCAGGGCCGCCGTGCATCCCTTCGGCGCCCTGACTGCCTTCGGCATCGTCACCCCACCCGTGACGGTGATCGTGATGCTCTTGGCATCGGGCGCGTCCCCGATGGACCACAGCAGCCGCCGGGTGTCGAATTGAACCACCGCATCGCGCGTGACCTTGACCACGATCTCCTTCACTCCCTGATCAGTCAGCAACCGGATCAGGTCCTGATCACCCTCGGTGTTGTCGGCGGCATCGTAGAAGAAGGCGATGTTGTCCTGCTGGCCGGGCTGGAGTCTCGACGGATAATCGCCGATGAATATTCCCCGGGTCGCCTGGACCCCGTAGCAAAACAGGGGTTTGCCCGTGTCGTTCCTGAAAGGCACGGTGACAACGTTCGTGTTGCGCTCGTCCCATTTCATCGAGAGTTGGAACTTCGGCGATGTGCTCTGGGTTGCGGATGGGTCCGCCACCTTCGGCAACTCCGTGCTTGCCGGCGCTGCTGCTGATGGGCTGGTCGACCTGTCCGTGATCTGGGCCAAGGCCGGAATGGACGTCAGGATCAACCCTGCTCCGATGACGATGAACAACCTGCTGATGGGATTTTTCATTTGAAGATGAAAGCCAGGTTCAACCCCGGATGGGCGTGGCAAAGTGAGCCGCATGCTCAAAGCTGTCCCGGCAGGAGCGCCCACCCGGTGAGCGGTTCCCGCCAGAACCGCTGCGGCCCACGCAGCCCGCTGTGACTGGCCGGATATTCCGAGGACGGCAGATTGTTCAGGATGCTCTGCGCTCGTCGCGTTGATCGGGGTCATGGCGTGAGATTACCTCCGCCACGCAATGAGCTGAATCGGGCAAATAGCTTTATTTTAAGCTTTCGCCACCGCCTGCGTCATGAGTTTTCTAGTGATCTTTACGTAGTGGGCTGGACCAAGGTCCAGCCCTACGGCGCACTGCAGCATGGCCATTGTGTCGCTCCACATCAGCCTGCCTGTATGCGTCCAAAGGGCGCGAGCGCCTGTCGTCCGACAGCCGTGGCGAAGGATGAAGCTCGCTGACCTACGCTGTCGGTATGAAGCCGCCTGCGACCGGGCCGGCTCAAAACCAGGAGAACTTCTCCGGGACGAAGATGATATCCGAGCGCTTCAGGTAGAAAGGCTCGTTCGACTGGCCATCGAGGATTTTTTTCAGGTCCAGGGAATAATTCTTCGTGCCGCCGCCTTCCTGGCGGATGACCTTGACGGCCGTCATGTCCGCCTTCGCAGTGTCAAAGCCACCGGCTTCCATGATCGCCTCGAGCGCCGTCATGGCGCGTTCCGACGTGATCTTGCCGGGACGCAGCACCGCGCCGGAAACATAGACCGCAAAGGACGAGGAAACCACGGTCACCGAGACCTCCTTGGATACCAGCTGGCTCGAGTAAAGCTTGAGCAGATCCTGCTCAAGCTCGGTCGGCGTGCGGCCGCTGACCTGCACCTCGCCGACCAGAGCCATGCTGACTTTTCCGTCCCGCCGGACGGTCTGCGTGGAATCGAGATTGGGCGCACCGGGGAAGGCGATCTTCACGACATCGCCTTCCTGCAGTGTGAACACCTCCTGGGGCTTGGCATCTTCCTTCACCGGCATCGCCGCCGCGGGCGCCGAGCAACCGGCCATGAAGGGCAGCAGTCCCAGCCCTGCGATCATCGTGGCCGCCAGCAAGGACCGCTGGAGCCGTGAACCGCGGGTGGCGGCCAATTTCGTCGCTGATTGGGGCGAAAGCATGGTGGTGTTCATCTGTTGGATTGATTGACCGGCAGGAGGAGTTGCCCCGGATTTGCGAGCCGGAGGGGTGACTATTTGCCCGGGCAATCTCTAACCGGATTTGGGCGGGAAGGAATCAAATTCATGCTGCTGTTTGGCAATAAGGATGCAGCGCCCGGCTGGCCGGGTGAGCCGCCCCAGACGAGACGAGGCCGCCAGGGGCTGGCCTAGGTTAGTGGGCGCAGAGGCCCCGTTCTCCACCAGCATTGGCGGCCAAGCTTGCGGCGCAGGAAGATTTTCTCCGCCGGATGCAACCTTGGGCTTGAGCGCTGATTACCCGATCCCGCGTTACGCATAGGTGCGTTACGCACTATTGCGTAATACCATTGACCTGACCTTGCCGGACCCCACGCTGGCAGCATGAGGAGCAAGGCCAGCAATCCGTTCTTCTTTGAATCCCCCAGCGACCGATGGGCCTTTACTGATCGCGAGGCCATCATGCCCCGGATCATCGCGTTCATGAGTGAACGCAACCGACGCATGCTCATCCATGGGCGGCGGCGGACAGGCAAAACCTCGCTCATGCAAAACGCCGCCCAGAAGGCGGGCGCGACTTTCCTCTACTGCGACGTATCGAAAGCCGCCAGCTTGCCGGAGCTGGCAAAAAAGCTGCTCGAGTCTGCCCCACCGGCGGAGGAGCCGGGACTCCTGGGCAAGGTGCTCGGTATCGCCAAAAAGCATTTTAAGACGGTCGCACTGGCCGCCGGAAGGGTCACCCTGTCTGGCGAGCTCAAGCCCGAAGACGGGGTGCATACCCTTGAAGATGTGCTCAACTACCTGAACGAGCAGGCCGGAATCATGGACAAGCCGTGGACCATCTGCCTCGACGAATTCCAGGACATCCAGATATTGATGGGGTCGCGCGCCGCCTGGCAGTTGCGTGGCATCATCCAGGGGCACCGGAACGTCAATTTCCTGTTCTCCGGCTCGGACCACCGTCTCGTCAAGTGGATGACCTCGCCAGACGCCGCCTTCTTCAAGCAGCTCACCCAACTCGAGGTCGGTCCCATCGAGCCAGCCCATTTGGCGGACTGGATTCAACGTCGGGCGAAGATCGGCGGTCTGGCTCGCTTTGCTTACGGCCAGGATATTGTGGCGATGGCGGGGCCATGCACCGGTGATGTGGTTCGCCTGGCAAAGGTGGTGTTCGACATGGCGGCTGCGGGTCGGACAGATGGCGTGGTCCATGCGGGGTTCGACGCCATCGCCCTGGTCGAGTTAAACACTGAATTCGGGGCCTACTGGCGGGAGATGGCCACGGCGCAACGGCTGATGATGAGAGCGGTAGCCGCCGGCAAACAGCCGCTCGCTGCCGCGACCCTGCGCGAACTCGGCATCAAGACGCCGTCGAGCGCCCAGCGAGCCATTGTGGGGCTGGAGCACAAGCAGCATCTCGTGCGCATTGATTCCAAACTTGCTTTTGACAATCCGTTTTTCAGGCGATGGGTTGAGTTCAACGGCACTTGAATGGTGAAGTCAAAGCACCCCAAGGCAGTCACTCAAGGACGCTGAACCAGGGCGTAGCACCAGCCAGCATCGGCTCATCCGGCCGGTCCGCCATAGCGGGCGAAGGCGGAAGGATGCGCCCCGCCAATAAAAAAGGCGACCCGTTTTCACGGGACGCCCTTGAATCTGGTTCGAAGTTTAACTTCGGCCGGCCGGGGGCCGGTGAGCTTATTCCTTCTTGGACGCCTCGTCGAAGATGTCGCCGAGGTTGGTCATGTCGGAAGCGCCGGTGTTCTTGGCGAACTGGTCGTAGGTCGCCGTCTCCTGCGCGAGCTGGTCGGCCGAATAGTTGGCCGCCTTGATGCTCAGGCCGATGCGGCGCTGTTCGCGGTCGATCTTGATGACGCGGGCCTGCACCTCCTGGCCGGGCTTCAGGACATCCTTCACCTTGTCGACGCGGTCCTCCTGAATCTGGCTGATGTGCACGAGGCCGTCGATGCCGTCCTTCAGCTCGATGAAGGCACCGAAGGTCGTGATCTTGGAGATCACGCCCGGGACGACGTCGCCGATGCGGAAGTAGGCATCGATGTCCGTCCACGGATCCGTCGCGAGCTGCTTCATGCCGAGGCTGATGCGCTGCTGGTTCGGATCGACGTCGAGGACGATGGCGTCCACCTCGTCGCCCTTCTTGAGCATCTCGGACGGGTGGTTGATCTTGCGGGTCCAGGACATGTCGGAGACATGCACCATGCCGTCGATGCCTTCCTCGAGTTCGACGAAGGCGCCGTAGGTGGTCATGTTGCGCACCTTGCCGCGGACGCGCGCGCCCACCGGGTAGTTGTGGCGGACCATGTCCCACGGGTTGGGCTCGAGCTGGCGGAGGCCGAGCGAGATCTTCTGCTCCTCCTTCTGGATGCCGAGGACGACCGCATCGAGTTCCTGGCCGACCTTGAGCAGCTCGGAGGGTTTGCTGATGCGCTTGGTCCAGGACATCTCGGTGATGTGGACGAGGCCCTCGACGCCCGGCTCGAGCTCGATGAACGCGCCGTACGGGACGAGGTTGACCACCTTGCCGTGGATCTTGGAGCCGACGGGGAACTTGTGGTCGATGTTGTCCCAGGGATTGTTCTTGGTCTGCTTGAGGCCGAGCGACACCCGCTCCTTCTCGCGGTTGATGTCGATGATCATGACCTCGATCTCCTCGCCCTGCTTCAGCATCTCGGACGGGTGGCCGATGCGGCCCCAGCTCATGTCGGTGATGTGGAGCAGGCCGTCCATGCCGTCGAGGTCGATGAACGCGCCGAAGTCGGTGATGTTCTTGACGACGCCCTTGCGGATCTGGCCCGGCTGCAGCTTCTCGAGCAGGTCGCGGCGCTTGTTGACGCGCTGCTCCTCGATGAGCTCGCGGCGGGAGAGCACGATGTTCTGCCGCTCGTGGTTGATCTTGAGAACCTTGAAGTCGTAGGTCTGGCCGACGTACTGGTCCAGGTTCTTGGGCGGCTGGATGTCGATGTGCGAGGCCGGGAGGAAGGAATCGACGCCGATCGAGACGATCAGGCCGCCCTTGACCTTGGCCTTGACGCGGCCGGCGACGACGGCGCCCTCCTGGCACTTCTGGAGGATGTTTTCCCAGTTCTTCTTCTGCTGGGCCTGTTCGTAGGACAGGATGGGATTGCCCTCCTTGTCCTCGAGCTTCTCGAGGATGACCTCGATGGTGGAGCCAATCTGCAATTCGCCGAGGTCGGCGAATTCGTTGGCGGAGATGACGCCCTCGGCTTTGCCGCCGATGTCGACGACTACCTCATTGGCGCGGATTTCAGTGATGACGCCCGAGACGATGGAGCCTTCCTTCAGCTTGTCGAAGGAGCTCTGGGCGAGCAGGTCTTGCATTAACGAACTCATGATGACTGGGGTCGGAACGTCGGGCGTTTGCTCCAGGGCGCACGGCTTCCGGCTTGGATCCCGAGGGATCCGTGGGTTGAGGGTTGGACTGTCGAACAAGCCGGTGGGAGCGTCGCGGCAACACCGGCTTGACTCAAGAACGCCGCGAAAGGGGTCGAAAGTCCCCGATCTCCCTGTCACCGGCAAGCGAAAAATCAGGGTTTTGCCGGAGCTTTCACCGCCCCGCTTTCCAGCAGTACCTGCTGCAAGGCAGTGTAATAGAGCTCGTAAAGGCTATGCTCGCGCAAATCCTGCTTGCTGACGCCCCCGGGGAAACTCCCCTCGGTGTTCTCGCTGACGAGCAATTCCACCCGGGTATCCCCGTCGTCGGTGGCAATCAGCCGGATGTTCAGGGTGGTCTGGCGGGTGTCGCGAACCTCATCGCCGCCGCGGATCCCCGCGTAGGCCTCGATGCGGCCATCCGCGATCGACTTGCGGCCGACCAGCAGCCCGACATTCTTCACGGCCTGCTGGGCGGCCTCGTAAACCGTCTTCATGCCCGCGGCGAAGATCCGCGTATGCGGTGGCACCGCGGTAAAACGGTCTTCCACGCGGGTGGACATGGAATCGCAGCCGGCCAACAGTACGGTCGCGCAGAGGGCGGCCAAGGAAATGATTTTCATATTCGGTGGGTATCTGACCCGTCAGGCCGGTTGTTGTTGCGAGAGGCAGTGCAGCGTGCCGAGGCCCCAGATCAGGTGATAGCAATCAAGGGGAATGATTTCCCGGCCCGGGAAGCAATCCCCGAGTATGGCGCACGCCGCGGCATCGCGTTGTTTCTGACGGAACTGCGGCACGAGCACCGCACCGTTGATGACCAGGAAATTCGCATAGCTCGCCGGCACCCGCCGGCCTTGAAAACCAAAGGCCCGGGGCATCGGCAGGGTGACGATCTCGAATTTCCTTCCTGCCTTCGTGCGAAAACCTTGGAGCCGCTCGAGGTTTTCCGCGAGCGGCCGGTGGTTGGCATCGCGGCGGTTGGGCTCGATCGCGGTGACAATTCCGTCGGGCTTGAAGAAGCGCGTGATGTCGTCGACATGCCCGTCGGTGTCGTCGCCGACAATCCCCTCCCCCAGCCAGAGCACCTGACGGATTCCAAGATAATCCTTCAGGTTCCGCTCGATCTGCCCGCGGGTCAGGTGCGGATTCCGGTTCGGGTTCAGGAGGCATTGCTCGGTCGTGAGCAGCAGGCCGCAGCCGTTGACGTCGAGCGAGCCGCCCTCCAGCACCATGTCGTGCTCAAACCGCCGCAGCCTCAGCTTCCGGGCGATGCGGGGCGGGATCAGATTGTCCAGGTCGAAGTGCGGATACTTTCCGCCCCAGGCGTTGTGCACCCAGTCGGTGACCGCCACCTCGCCGGTCCGGTCGTTCCTGACGAAGATCGGTCCGTGGTCGCGGCACCAGGCGTCGTTGGTCGGGTGATTGTAGAAGGTGATGCGTCTCAGGTCCGCCCCGGCCAGTGCACAGAGATGCTTCGCCCGCGGCTGCAGTGGCGCCGCGCAATTGATGCGCACCGCTTCGTGCCGGCTGATCTGCGCCACGAAGCCGGCGTATGCCCCGGGGATCGGCCGGAACTGCCCGGGCCAGGTCGCGCGGCGGTGGGGCCAGGAAAGCCAGACGGCGGCCTGCGGCTCCCACTCGGCCGGCATCCTGAACCCGAGGTCAGCGGGCGTGGACGGGGATGATTGTGTCGTGGGTTGCATTGGCCTTGGGGTGAAGTGCGACCTCCGGAAGCGCTGGCGGACAAACCCGCCCGGAGGTCAGGTTTCACCTCAGTCGCTGAAACGCTTCGTCAGGTCCCCATACGCGTCAATCCGGCGGTCGCGCAGGAAGGGCCAGTGCGTGCGCGTGACGTCCACCGAGCCGAGGTCCACCGGAACCAGCAGTATCTCCTCCCGGGTCGCACCGGCCCGGCCCAGGATCTCCCCGCTGGTGCCGGCGACGAAACTCTGCCCCCAGAACTCGATGCCGTCGCCACCCACGGGCCGTTCGGTGCCGATCCGGTTGGTCACCGCCACGAAGCACCCGTTGGCCACGCCGTGCGAACGCTGGATGAGTTCCCAGGCATCGTGCTGCTTCGCCCCGTCCTTTTTCTTTTCCCGGGGATGCCAGCCAATCGCCGTCGGGTAGAAAATGATCTCGGCCCCCTGCATCGCTGTCAGCCGGGCGGCCTCGGGGTACCACTGGTCCCAGCAGATCAGCACCCCGATCCGGCCATACCTGGTCTGCCAGGCGCGAAAACCGGTGTCGCCCGGGGTGAAATAAAATTTCTCGTAATAAAGCGGATCGTCCGGGATGTGCATTTTCCGGTAGATGCCCAGCAGGCTGCCGTCGGCATCGATGATGACCGCCGTGTTGTGGTAAAGCCCGGCCGAACGCTTCTCGAAGAGCGAGGCGATGATCACGACCTTGAGTTTTTTCGCCAGCCGCTGGAAGGCCCTCGTGCTCGGCCCGGGAATCGGCTCCGCCAGCTTGAAATTCCCGTGGTCCTCGCTCTGGCAGAAATACTGCGACCGGAAAAGCTCCTGGGTGCAGATGATCCTGGCCCCCCGCCGCGCCGCCGCCTCGGCCAGGGCGAGCGTTTTCCTGAGATTCGCCGCCGGATTCGCGGAACACGCGTGTTGCAGGAGCCCGAGGGTGACTTTCATCGCCCGAAGCGAACGGCTCGAAGCCGGGAATGACAAGGATTCTCGCCGCCAACCCTCCCCAAACACTCGTCAACAAGGCTTTGACAAGTCCCTTGGGAATTGTAAAAACCATCCTGCCACTCCACCAACCCCCACCAATATGTGTGCTGAACCCCGTCCCTTGATCGTAGTCGTCGAAGACGAGGAAGAACTGGTCAAGCTCATCTCCCAGCAACTCGAGATGGCCGGGTTGAACGTGCAGGCCTACACGCGCTGCGCGCCGGCGCTGCGCTTCTTGCAACACAACTTCGCCAACCTGCTCTTGCTCGACATCACCCTGCCCGACTCGAGCGGCTTTGATCTGCTGCGCGAAATCAAGCAGCAGGACATCAATGTCCCGGTGATTTTCCTGACCGGCAACAGCATGGAGGAGGACAAGGTGCGCGGCCTGAACATGGGCGGCGACGATTACATCACCAAGCCCTTCAGTTACGCCGAGCTCATCGCGCGCATCCACGCCGTCCTCCGCCGCTCCGAGTCCAAGGCCGATTTCCACGTCACCAAGAACGTCCGCACCACCGACGGCCCGTTCGACTTCCTCGGCACGAAGATCCATCCCGACCGGCTCGAGATCCATTTTCCCAACGGCACGGTGCACAAGATCGGCCGCAAGGAGCTCGGCATCCTCGCCTACCTGCACACGCACGTCGCCGTCGTCATCACCCGCAAGGAGCTCATCCATTCCGTCTGGGGCATCCACGCCGACATCCGCAGCCGCTCGCTCGACCAGTACATCGTCAAGGTCCGCGCGGCCTTCGACCAGAACGGCCTCTCGCTCGACTGCTTCAAGACCGTCCACGGCATCGGCTACATCTTCGAGCCGCCGGCTGCTGGCGCGACCAAGTAAGCCAGGCGCGGAGCACGGAGCACGGAATACGGAGGACGGATTGCAGAAGACAGAGGACTGACACGGCGGGCTGGGGTTGGTTGTTACTTCAGCAGGAAGGGCCCGGGGCCTGCAGCATTGCACCCAGCATCCGACCGACATCTTTCCTGACCTCCAGTAGCTCGGCGAATTCCGACACTGATAAGTAACCGTCCCGTTTTGCTGTGAGAAGCCAAGGCTCGGTTTCGTGGTTTTCAGCGTCGGCGTCCGACAGTTTGCTCAAGTAATGAGCATCATACCGCCGCTTGCCCCATGCCTCTGAGATATTCGCGCCCACCGAGCGGGAGGAACGCCTGAGCTGATCTGTCAAAGAGTAGCGTTCGTCAGGCGGCCATCGCTTGGAGAGCTGGCAATCCGTCCGGCCAGTTCAAAAGAACCACAATACACCCGAAGCTCAGTAAAGTGGCTGATTTGCACGTGATCATGCTGGCCCGTGTGATTTGATTTTTGTCCTCCGTCCTCTGCCGCTATCATCAGTCCGTTTCTTTCAGTCCTCTGTCGTCTGTTCTCCGTCCTCAGTTTTTTACACCGTCAGATCGCAGACTTCCAGCACGCGCCGCAGGGCGTCCTCAAGGTGGTCGCGCCGCTTGAACTGACCGATCATCTTCGACCGGCCTTCCTCCATGCGGTTGAGCATCGTGGTCAGCAGCTCCGTGTTGTAGGCCTGTATGACGAGATCGATCGCCTTCTCCTTGCCGACCTTCTCGGTGATTTTCCTCATCAACTCGTTTTTGTCCATGGGGGTGGGTCCTTGGCCGACATTCTCCGCGCCCTCCGTCGCATGGCAAGCTTTTGCCGGGCGCCCCGCCGGCCTGACACTCGGCCAGGGCTATTCGGTTGTAGGAGCCTGCTTGCAGGCGATTCAGCGCGTGATCCGACCGCCGGCGTTCGGATCGCCTGCAAGCAGGCTCCTACACGGGAAAACCAAACGGTTGTCAGGTCCCCCCCATGAACAGGATATGAAGCCAGATCCAGCTCAGAACAATTCAGCCTGCCCGGAGTACCGCCCCCTCGCCTCCTCCAGGCTGGATTTCATCTCCAGCGACTCGAGCAGCGCGAACAGCCTCGACGCCGCCGGCTCGCCGGGTCCCACGTGCAGCATAGGTGACTCGGTCCGGAGGGTCGTCAGCTTCAGGTTGCGCCGCAGCCGGTCGGCCTGCTCCGCCACCACCGGACGGAAGCGCTCGGGCTTCAGCTCCGCCGCATGGGCGATGATCCCCTCCAGGGTCTTGAATTCCTCAAACCATTTCACCGCCGTCTTCGGGCCGACGCCGTTGATGCCGGGAATGTTGTCCGAGGTGTCGCCGATCAAGGCCAGGTACTCGGCGATCGATGCCGGCGGCACGCCGAACTTCTCGACCACCCCCGCCGCGTCAAGCACGCGCCACCCGAACTTGGGGTTGGCGGTCGGTGGCGGCAGCAGGAGCTTGATCCGTTCGTCAACACACTGCGCAAAATCCTTGTCGGCACTCACGATCAGCACGTCGTGCCCCGCGTTGGCCAGCGCCCGGGCCTGCGAGGCCACGAGGTCGTCCGACTCCACCCCCTCGAGTTCGATGCCGACCAAGCCCATCGCCCGCGTCAGGTCCTTGATGACGGGGATCTGCCGCTCCAGCGGCTCGGGCGTGTCCTTGCGCTGCGCCTTGTACTCCGGATGCAGCGCCAGGCGGTCCTGCGAGCCGCCGAGGTCGAAGAAGACCAGCATGGCGTCGGGCTTCTCCTGGTCCTGGAGCCGCCACATCGTCTTGACCCAGCCGTGCAACGCCCCGGTGGGGAACCCGTCGGCGCGGGTCAGCTCCGGCATCCCGTAGAAAGCGCGGAACGCCATGTTGAAGCCGTCGACGAGGAGCCACTTGGACATGGCCGTGAGCGAAGCGGAAAGCCGCCACGGGTAAACAATTTTCACAGACCGGTTTTCCTTGTCGAAGCCTGCTTGCAGGCTCCCACAACCAAGCGAGTCCAGGGCGTGTCATCAAAAGCCAGCACACCCCGCCCTGCCGGGCACCCCTCTCCAGAGGGGATTAACTGCTGGTCTGGGTCCCCTCTCGAGAGGGGTGGCGCGCAGCGACGGGGTGTGTTGGGTTATTCACGTTTTCCCAAGCGATTTCCCGTAATGAAATTTTTTGCAAACAGGTCCCAGTCAGAATTCAGACCTTCGGGAACTTCACCCACTTCGCCCCGCGTTTCGAGCTTTTCACGGCGGACTCGATGAACGCCAGCCCGGCCACGCCGTCGTCCACGGTGGGGAAATCGTAACCTTCCTTCGGCGCCTTGCGCCCGGCTGCGGCGTCGGCGATCGCCGTCGCCGCAGCGCGGTAGACATTGGCGAAGGCCTCGATGAAGCCCTCGGGATGCGCAAAGGGCGTGCGCGTGGCACCCTGCGCGGCCGCGCTGACGTAGCTGTTGCCGCGCCGGTAGGTCTGCGCCGGCGCGTCGGCCTTCTTGAAGTAGAGCTCGTTCGGATTCTCCTGGAACCACTGGAGCGAGCCCTTGGTGCCGAAGACGCGGATGTTGAGATTGTTCTCCTCGCCGCTGGAGACCTGCGAGGCGTAGAGGATGCCGCGGGCACCGCCGGCGAAGCGGATGAGGCAGTTGCCGTCGTCATCGAGCGGCCGGCCGGGGATGAAGGTCGAGAGCTCGGCGCAGATTTCATCGATCTCCAGGCCCGTGATATAGCGCACGAGGTTGTGCGCATGGGTGCCGATGTCGCCCATGCAGTTCGAGAGCCCGGCCACGGCCGGGTCCATCCGCCAGTTGGAAATCTTGGTGTCCGCCGACGTCTCCAAGGCCGAGATGGCGTAGCCCTGCGGGTACTCGGCGACGACCTTGAGGATGCGCCCGAGCTTGCCGCTGCGCACCCACGCCCGCGCCTCCTTCACCATCGGGTAGCCGGTGTAGTTGTGAGTGAGGGCAAAAACCAGCCCGGTCTTCCGCACGATCTCCCGCAGCTTGCGGCCTTCCGCGAGCGTAAAGCACAGGGGCTTGTCGCACACGACGTGAAAGCCCGCCTCGAGGCAGGCCTTGGCCACGGCGAAGTGTGTGTTGTTGCGCGTCACGATCGAGACGAAGTCGATGCGCCGGTCCGCCGGCAGGGCGGATTCCCCGCGCACCAGATCCTGGTAGGTGGCGTAGACCCGGGACGGATCGAGGTAAAAGTCGGCCCCCGAGGCCTTCGATTTGACGGGATCGGCCGAGAAACACCCGGCCACGAGATCGATCTCGCCATCCAGCCGCGCGGCCATGCGGTGGACGGAACCGATGAAGGCGCCGCGGCCGCCGCCGACCATGCCCATGCGAAGTTTGCGATTGAGTTTCATAGAAAAAAAGTGCGGGCCGCGTTGTCGGCCGGGCGGGACCGGTCTCAGCATTTCACCGGCTTGCCGGTCCGCGCCGAACCATAGGCGGCGTCGATGATGCGCATCAGGGAGACCGCCTGGTCGGGGGTGTTCAGCGGCGCCTCACTGCCCTCGAGGGCCCGGATGAAATTCACCGCCGACCGCGTGCGGCCCATGGTCTCGTCCGGCGTGGTCAGGATGGAACGGTTCACCGACCGGCCGTTTTCCTGCACGTAAAGCTCGCAGGTGTCGGTCGCCGTCGCATCGATCCCGTCGATCCCGAACAGCCGCTGCACGAGCCCGCCGGCCTTGGTGCCCTGGAAGGCCACGGAGACCTCCTCGCGTTTCACCATCTCGGCCCAGGAGATCTGCAGCGAGATCACCTGCCCGGTCTTGCACCGGATCATGCCGTGACAGGCGCTTTCCACATCCGTGACACCCTTCGCCACGTCCGGGATGCCCCACGGGCCCTTGAAGTTCTTGTCCGTGATGAAGTCATTGAAGGTCTGCGCCAGGACATATTCCGGCTCGGGGTAGCCCATGAAATAGAGGGCGAGATCGAGCATGTGCACCAGGTCGATCAGCGGTCCGCCGCCCGAGAGCGCCCGGGTGGTGAACCAGCCGCCGAGCCCGGGGATGCCGGTGCGCCGGATCCATTTCGCCTGCGCCGAGTTGATGCGCCCGACCCGGCCCGCGCGCACATAGTCCATCATCGCGTACGACTCCGGCCGGGCGCGGTTGTTGAAGTTGAACATCAGGGTCAGCTTCTTCTTTGCCGCAAGCGCCGCCATGGCGCGGGCCTCGCGCGCGTTCATCGCCGGCGGCTTTTCACAGAAGACATGCTTGCCCGCCGCCAGCGCCCGGAGGGCAACCGGGGCGTGGTATTTGTTGGGCACGATGACCGACACGGCGTCGATCCCGGGGCACTCGCGCAGCATGACGGCGACATCGCCGAAAGCCCGGGCGATGCCTTCGCGCGCGGCCACCTTCCGGGCCGCCGCCTCGTTGACGTCGGCCACCGCGACAATCTCCGCCCCGGCCGAACGGAAGCCGGCGGCGTGATAGCGCAGCATGCCGCCGGCGCCGATGATGCCAATCTTGATGGACATGAAAGTAGTAGTGAGTAGCGGGTAGCGAGTAGTGAGTAGAAAGGTCCGGGGTGATGTGCTGTAAGGAGTGACGAGTGATACGACAAATGCCTCTTAAGATGCTCGCTGCTCACTACCCGCTACTCGCTACTTCAATTCACTGGTTTTCCTTGTCGAAGGCCGCGTCGAAGGCGATCGCGCTGCGGGCGAAGTCCAGCTTGCGCAGGAAGGCGCAGGATTCGGCGGCCCCGTGCTCGCGGTCCATGCGGATGTCCTCCCACTCGACGGAAAGCGGGCCGGCGTAGCCGACGTCGTTCAGCGCGACGATGATCTCCTCGAAGTTGATGTCGCCGCGGCCGACCGAGCGGAAATCCCATGCCCGGCGGGCGTCGCCGAAGCTCACGTGGCCGCCGAAGGTCCCGACGGTGCCGTCCCCGTGGCCCCACCACACGTCCTTCATGTGCGCGTGGAAGATGCGCGGGCCGAAGGTGCGGATGAACTTCACATAGTCCACCCCCTGGTAGCCGAGGTGCGACGGGTCGTAGTTGAAGCCGAAGCGCTTGTGCCCCTTGACCGCCGCCACCGCCCGCTCGGCGCTGGCGATGTCGAACGCGATCTCCGTCGGATGCACCTCGAGGGCGAAATTGGCATTCTGCTTCTCGAACTCCTCGAGGATCGGGCCGAAGCGCCGGGCGAAATCCTGGTAACCCTTCTCCCAGTATTCCTGCGAGGTGGGCGGGAACGCGTAGAGCGAGTGCCAGATCGACGAGCCGGTGAAGCCGTTCACAATCGCGGGGGTC
>Ga0265319_1000889_pt1 | contig 18881 bp, 20 predicted proteins | sample 4824metaG_FD_192443 | JGI IMG/M metagenome (GOLD analysis project Ga0265319, IMG submission 192443) | Rhizosphere microbial communities from Carex aquatilis grown in University of Washington, Seatle, WA, United States - 4-8-24 metaG | ecosystem: Host-associated > Plants > Roots > Rhizosphere >...
CCTTGGACGAAATCAAGTCCTATCTAAGGGTGGACAGCCTGTCCTACTTATCGGTGGGGGGGATGATGGAAGCGGTCAAGGGCACGCCCCAGGGCCATTGCACGGCCTGTTTCACGGCAAAGTATCCGGTGGCCTTCGACGAAGAAACGGAAAAATACAGCCTGGAAGTGAACAAGTGCTGAGAAGCCCCTGTCCGATATCCGTTGCCGGTAAATCCATTTAGGTCAGAAAAATTAATTCTTCCCCCTCCCGCGGGGGAGAGGGTGCTTTTAAATGTGGGTTGGGCTGTTCCCAATAGATGTCCTACTTGTCCGCCACGACCTTGTTCCGCCCGCCGTCCTTGGCCTTGTAGAGGGCCTGGTCCGCTTTTTTGATCACACTCTCAAAATCCCCTGAATTTTTCGAGGCCGCCGCGACTCCCACGCTGATGGTGATATGGACGCCCTTGCCCAAGGGTATGGGTTTTTTCGTGAAAAAATCCACGGCCCTTTCCTTCCGGCGCTTTTGGTTCCTCAGCCTGAATTTCCTCTTTTCCAGCGAACCTCTGGTTTTATCCATCATTTCAAACGCGCCTGGGGCTTGGTTGCCCTCGAAGACGACGCAAAACTCCTCTCCGCCGTAGCGGTAGACCCGGAAGCCCAAATGCTCCTCCAAATGCTGGGCCACCATCCTCAGGACGTTATCGCCTTCCGCGTGTCCGTAGGTATCGTTGAATTTCTTGAAATGGTCAATGTCCACCATGGCCAGGGCGTATTCCCCGCTGAGGGTGTGGAGCCTCTCGTCCAGGGCCTGGCGGTTGGGAACGCCGGTCAATATGTCCTGATAAACTTTTTTCCAATACATGTGCAGGATGGAATGGAGAAGAATCAGGGTGATGGCCGTGAAAGAGATGATGGTATAGAAGACCGTAACGGTCCAACGGGGCGTTTCCCAAGGGGAGGCGGCGGCCAGGCCCGTTTGGATGGCGAAGAGGAAGGGGATGAGGGAGGTGAGAAGGGAATTGAGAAAAGGCTTGATTTTTTGATCCGGTTGGAAAAACACGACCAACAGGAAAAGTCCCGCGGATGCCCAGCACAGGGGGGGGATCCGGTAATTCTTGACTCCGGGAGGGTCCTGGCTCCAAAAAAATATTTTTTGATAAATGTCGGGGACCCAATAGAAGAGGCAGGCCAGCAATAAAAAGGGGGTGAGGGCCAAGAGGAGCCTGGCCAAACTTTTATCGCTCCAGAGCCGGTTTTCCTTGAGGAGAAAGATGACGCAGAGGGAAAGGGGAAAACCGGCTCCGATGGACTGGATCACCGGCCCCCGGATGGATCCGGAAGAGGGGTGAAGGAGGGAATGGTAAAAAAACAGGAGAAAGAGGGCGGCCCAAAATATCCTGGTTTGGTTGATTTGCCAGCCCAAAATACCGATCAGGGCCAATCCCACGTAAGGGGCGAATATCAAAAAATTATGGATGCCCGGATAGGAGGTGGCCTGGGGTCCCAATTGGAGCCAGAAGACAAAAAGCGGGACGAAGGCGACGGCGGAATAGACGGACAGCCACTTGGTCTTGTCGGACAAGTTGATTCCTAACGGTGAGGGATTGGACGGCGCTTCATGGAACGGTCATCTTTAATGGCGAATGGAACCGGGCGGATTCATGAGGGGTCGGGAGTAATAATTACTGGACGAAGATGGTTCCGGTCATGTTGCCGGGGGCCGCGCAGGTTCCGTCGCATCCATAGCTTCCGGGAAAGGGGGCGAAGTTGCAGGCGCCGCTGCCGGCGGGGCAATTGTACCAATCGTGGTAATTGATCGTGGCGGGAGTGGAAAAGGTAATGGTCAAGGCGGCCCCCAGGAAATTAAGGGAATTGATGCTTTGGCAAAGGCCCGTGCCGTCATCGGTCTGGATGGCGTGGGCTCCTCCCGCGTCCAAATTGGTCCAAACCACGACTTGTCCGGCCTGAATCGTGAGTGGGTCCGGGCTAAAAGAGCCGGCCAAGACGCTGATTTGATAATGAACCGGCGTCGAGGTCGGGGTGGCGGTGGGAGGGGGAACGGGGATGGAAACGGGATGGTTGTCGCAGGCCATGTGGGACAAAAAGAGGTAAAAGGATAAAGAAAAAATAAAAGCGATTACCAAGCGTTTCATGAGTTTCTCCCGGGCCACATTCTATAAAAGCACTACTTATTGAACAAGAATAATTCCTCAGGCTTCGGCGAAGTCTTTTTTATTGAACCACTACCGTCCCGAGCATGATACCGGTACAAGACGATGAACAAGTCGCGTTACAAGCGGGGTTGTGGATCGAACAATGATAGTGAATGGTGATAGGAGAAGGATAGGAGACTGTGATCGATGCCCCGGAGGCGATGGGCATGTCGGTGGCGCAAGTACCGGCACCATTGTCCGGAAAAACACTATGAGAGTAGCTGTCATTGTTAGTCCAAATAACAGAATTGCCATGGGTGATAGTCACCGCTGCGGGAAGGTAAGCGGATCCGGAAATATTAACGGCCACAGGCGCCGGCGTAAAGGTCGGCGTGGCCGTGGGGCCGTAGATCGTGGGATATTGGGGCCCGTCGTAGGAGCATCCGGAAACCACCAGTGAAAGCAAGCTGACAAAAAAACAGAGTGCCAAGGATTGAACGCGGTTCATGACCACCTCGTGGAATTTAAAATGAATCGGGGAATATTATATCAGCTTCGCTGTCCGCTGGGTGGTTTTCGATCGGGGATTTTTATCCGGAAGTGGATAAAAAATCATGGTTTTACCGCTTGTTCTAGGCAGCCGGAGACCTTACGATAGGCGCCAATTATCCCCGCTCTACCCACGCTTTTACCCGCAGTTGGGAGGATTTTTTGAAACAAGTCAGTTATGAAGACGCCGGCGTCAACATCGAAAAAGGCAACGAAACCGTCCAACGCATCAAACAACTCGTCAAAAAAACATTTAATCCCTCGGTCCTTTCCGATATCGGGTTATTCGGCGGATTATTCGAATTCGATACGTCGAAATACAAGAAGCCGGTCCTGGTCTCCTCCACGGACGGGGTTGGCACCAAAACCCAAATCGGCGTCGCGATGGGGAAGTACCGGGGCCTGGGCGCGGATATAGTGGGCCATTCCATCAACGACATCCTCGTGCAGGGGGCTAAACCGCTTTTTTTCCTGGATTACCTGGCGGCCGGGAAGCTTGACGTCGGGGTGGTGGAACAGATCATTACGGGGATGACGGACGAATGCGTCAAAGTGGGTTTGGTGTTGATCGGCGGTGAAACGGCGGAGATGCCCTCGGTTTATCAGGTGGGGGATTACGATATCGCCGGGACGATCGTGGGGGTGGTGGAAAAGGAAAAAGTCATCCGCGGCCAGAACGTGAAGCCCGGGGATGTTTGCATTGGACTGCCCTCGGTCTCCCTCCACACGAACGGTTACTCCTTGGCCCGCAAGCTGGTCACCGACGTGGCGGGGTTGAAATACACGGATTTCGTGAAGGAAGTCAATGGGGTCATCGGCGACGTGCTTTTGGTTCCCCATAAAAGTTATTTCCACGAGATTTATCCGATCCTGGACCAGGTGGAAGTCAAGGCCATGGCCCATATCACGGGAGGCGGCCTCGTGGACAATCCTCCGCGGGTATTGCCGGACCATTGCCGGATCCAGTTCAAGCGCGGTTCCTGGAAGGTCCTTCCTGTTTTTGAGTGGCTGGTGAAAACCGGAAACATCTCCGAATTCGAGGCCTACCGCTCCCTGAACATGGGAGTCGGCATGGTGATCATCGTCGGCAAGTCCGAACTGGACAAGGCCCTCGCGGCCCTGAAAAAGAACGGCGCGGATCCCTCCGTCATTGGCGAGGTTATTTCCGGTGAAAAAGGCGTTGAGTTTGTTTAAGTCTTTTTAGGAAAGCCGTCCTTGGAAAATACCCCCCACTCCCCGGCCAGCTCCATTTCCCTCGTTGGATGGAAGTTGGCATTGGACCGGGCCCCTTTGTTCCTTTCGGTCATCCTTTTATTTTGCCTGCCCTTCCTCACCCAGTTGGACGGTTTTAACCCCCTCTATCCCAAGCAGGCCCTTACCCAAATTATCGTTTTTTTAATTCTTTGCGCCTGGGTGTTGAGGGGTTTGCTGACGGGGAAAACGGTTTGGCTGAAAACAACGGCCCTTTGGCCCCTGGCCGCCCTAATGGGTTGGATTTTAATGACACTGCCTTTTTCATCCTGCTCCGCCATGGGTTGGCTTTCCCTCGAGGATTGGATTTGTTTTCCCCTTTGGTATTTGCTTCTGACCTTGACCTGTTTTGAGGCCTGGAAGGCGGAAAACCTGCTGATTGTTTTTTTGACCGGTTCCTTTGCCACTTGCGGCTGGGCCGCAGCCCAGGCCTTGGGCATTTCCGGTGTTCCTTGGCTGGGGATTGTCAGGAGTCAATTTAACGGCAGGGTGACCGCTGGATTGGGCAACCCGGACTTTTTGGCCGGGAGCATGTTGATGGTTTGGCCCTTGGCCCTGGCCCTCTACTTAAAAGCCAAGCGGGTCACGACCCGCCTTCTCTGGTCCGGACTCCTCCTTCTCAGCCTGCTCACGCTGAACTGGACCGGAAGCAAAGCCGGATTCCTGGGGCTGGTCCTGGGCGCCCTGGTCTATGCCTTCACTTACTACGGCAGGGGGGAGTGGGGCCAATCCCTCAAGAAAATCCTGCTGACCGCCTCCGCCACGATCGTCCTCCTGGTCGCCCTGTCTTTTTTCACCCCCATGGCCGCCCGGTTGGGCCAATTGTCCAACCCGAAGAACGAGTCCGTTTGGTTCCGGGCGGAGGTTTGGAAAGGAGTCGTGGGAATGATCCGGGCCCATCCCATCCTGGGAACGGGCTTTGGGACCTTTGAGGCAGCTTATCCGGAGTACCGGCCGGCCGCCCTGATGATGCGCCAGACCCAGCGAAGCTATGGGGTTGATCACGCCCACAATTGGCTTTTGGAATGGACGGCGGAAACGGGAATCGTGGGGCTTGGCCTATTGCTTTGGTTTTGGTGGTCGGTTTTGGCCCAATGGTGGCGCCTATTTTCGGCCAACGCCATTCCCAGGACTTTGGGAGCGGGGGTATTCGCGGCCATGGTTGGAGTGGGAGTGGACAATCTTTTCGACGTGAACAGCTACCAGCCCTCAACCCTGGTTCCCCTGCTGCTGTTGGCCTCCTTTCCGGTGGCCCTTTCCCAGCGGTTTTACCACCTGGAGGGTTTTCCGATCCGGCGCCGCGAGATCGACCTTTCGGCTTTTAAAGTCTATTGGCTGCCGGCGGGGTTCGTCATCATCGGCCTTTCCCTGCCGCAAATCGGAGTGGTTTTTCAAAGGCAAAAGGCCGATGTGCTCCTGAAAAAAGCCTCCGACGCCTCCAAGTCCGGAAAATGGGACGAGGCCATCGGCCTTTACGGCGATGTTTTGGCCAAGAATCCCGGGGAATTCACCGCGAATTATTTCCGGGGCCAAAGCTACTTTGACCGGAATAGGGAAGGCGATTTGGAAAAGGCCCTCTTGGATTTGGAAGTTGTCGGCCGCATGTCGCCCGACTATTTCCTGCTGCACTTCAAAAAATACGAGGTATTGCGCGGCCTGAAAAGGGACGCGGAAGCCAAGGCGGAGCTCAAGAGGGCGGTTCACTTGGATCCCATGCTGGTGTTTCTGCTGGATGATTTTAAAAAGGCCCGGGAGCTGGTCGAGAGGGGGCAATATTCCCAGGCGTTTGTGATTTATCAAAACCTGACTTTCGATTATCCTGCCTGCGTTCCCATGCTGATCGCCTACGCCAATTGTTTCGCCCTGACGGGGGATTACCCTTCGGCGATCAACCTTTACCGGAAGGTCCTGGACCTGGACCCCGGCAACGAGAAAGCCAGTCAAAACCTCGGGGCTCTGCGGAAAGCCCTGGATGAAAGCGCCAGGAACCACAGCTTGCGTCAGAATCTGCTGGGCAGTGAAATGAGATAGGGGGGGCTCCTCTTCACCTCGCCCTCCTCCTGGACGGGAAGAGGATGAAAATGACCAAAGGTTTTTTTCCCTTCTCCCTTGGGGGAGTGGGTAGGGTGAGGGAATGTTGGCTTTTAACTTGAAAGAGGTTTTCCTTGATTAAGATCGCGGTTTTCGCCTCGGGCAGCGGCTCCAATCTCCAGGCCCTCATTGACGCCCAGGACACTGGTATGTTTAAAGGCAAGATCGCCTTGGTCTTTTCGAATGTTCCGGAGTGCGGTGCCTTGGCCCGTGCGGAAAACGAGCGGATTGAATCGGTTGCCATCGCCAGCAAGGGTTATCCGGGAAGCCGGGAGGATTATGACGCCGAGGTGCTGGGCCTCTGCCAAGCCAAGAAAATCGACCTGATTTGCCTGGCCGGCTACATGAGGATCCTGACCCCGGTCTTAATCCGTCCCTACCTCTATAAAATGATGAATGTCCATCCGGCGTTGCTGCCCAAGTTCGGCGGGGAGGGCATGTACGGCCACCATGTCCACGAGGCGGTGGTGAAGGCCAAGGAAAAAGAGTCGGGCGCCACGGTTCACTTCGTGACCGAAGGCGTGGACGCCGGCCCCATCATCCTGCAGGGGGACGTGAAGGTTCTTCCGACCGATACCCCGGAAACCCTGGCGGAGAGGGTCTTGAAAGTGGAACATCATATTTATCCGGAGGCGGTCAGGCTGTTCTGCGAGGGGAAGCTTAAAGTAGTTGAGGGAAGGGTTCGAGTTTCGCTATGAGGACATAAAATGGAATTGAAAAATGATGAATTGTTGTTATTGAGAATGTGGCCTTCTAGCGTTCTTTTTTTTCTAATTTTTTCAGTCTTTTCGGTCGGGCCGTTACTCGCAACTTGGAGCGTATTTTTTTCATCTAGCCATATTCAGCATCCTCATGAGCGGTTAAGTGTTATATTTATCGATCTTTTTTTCACTTCGCTATTTTTGAATTTTGTTTCCGGCGTGGATTGCGATGAATATGAAATTCATGTTTGGAGATTCTTTATTACATCAAAAGTGCCGTGGGGAAGAATCGGGAAAATTGAGTTCGTTTCCGAGGGCAAAAGTCTCGCGATCATTAAAATTTATTACGAAAAAGCATTGTTTGGAAAGCCGATTAAACTTTTGCTTCGAACTTTTTCAAAAGAGAAAGTCTTGATATTCGTTGGTTTATTGAAACAAAGATCGAAAAATGCTGAGATTCAAAACATTGATTTGTTGAAGCCGAAGACTAGGGGTTTGAATAATTAATCTTGATTAAAGAAAGGATCAATCGTGGCCGAAGACAAGGTAAAAATCAAAAGGGCGTTGATCAGTGTTTCGGATAAATCGGGGCTTATCGAGTTTGCCAAGGAGTTGGCGGCCCATGGGGTGGAACTCATCTCCACCGGCGGAACGGCGAAAGCCATCAAGGATGCCGGGATTCCCGTGAAGGACATCTCCGAAGTCACGGGGTTTCCCGAGATGCTGGACGGCAGGGTCAAGACCCTGCATCCGGTGGTTCATGGCGGGCTCCTTTCCCTTCGCGACAATAAAGAACATATGGAAACCATCGCCAAGCACAAGATCCAGCCCATTGATCTGGTCTGCGTGAACCTCTATCCCTTCGAGGCCACCATTTCCAAGCCCAATGTGGAATTGCACGAGGCCATTGAGAACATTGATATCGGCGGTCCCTCCATGATCCGCTCCGCTTCCAAGAATTACCGGAGTGTCACGGTGGTCACCTCGGCGTCCCGTTACGCGGATGTAATTAAGGAAATGAAGGAATTTGACGGAGCCACTACCTTTAAGTTGCGCCAGGAACTGGCGATTGAAGCTTTTGGGAACACAGCCCGCTACGATGGAATGATCCACGAATACCTCCATAAAAGGCTTTCGGATAAGAAATGGCCTGATGTTTTCACCATGTCCGGGGTCAAATTGCAGGAAATGCGGTATGGCGAGAATCCCCATCAGCCGGCGGCCTTCTATAAAGACAGGGCCAATAGCCTGCCCACCATCGTCAACGGCAAGCAATTGCAGGGTAAAGAGCTTTCCTACAACAACATCATGGACGCGGACTCGGACCTGATGATCGTGAAGGAATTTGACGAACCGGCTGTCACCATCATCAAGCACACGAACCCCTGCGGAACGGCCGTGGGAAAGGACGCCCAGGAGGCTTTCGTAAAGGCTTTTGAAGCCGATCCCTTGTCGGCTTTCGGCGGGATCGTGGCGGTCAACCGGCACGTGGATGAGAAAACAACCCAAGTGATTTTGGAAAAACTCAGCTTTTTTGAGATCATCATCGCCCCATCTTATGACGCCGGAGCCTTGAAGGCCTTTGAAGCCCGCAAAAACTTGCGGGTCATGTCCTTGGAAGGCTTGGGCAAGGCCAAGGAAATGGTGCCTGGTTATCACGTCCGCCGCGTGGAAGGCGGGTTCCTGGTTCAGGAATTCGACCAGGCTGTGGAAGACAAGGCCCTTTATAAAGTGGTCGGGGACAAACAGCCCGACCCGAAATTGGCGAAGGACATGGAATTTGGCTGGAAGTTGGTGAAGCACGTGAAATCCAACGCCATCGTTTTGGTGAAGGATGGCGTTTCCGTCGGCGTCGGCGCCGGCCAAATGAACCGGGTGGGTTCGCTGGCCATCGCCATCCAACAGGCGGGGGACAAGGCCAAGGGAAGCGTCATGGCCTCCGACGCGCTGTTGCCCTTTAGGGATTCCGTAGACGCCTGCGCCAAGGCCGGCGTCGCCGCCATCATCCAAACGGGCGGCAGCGTCCGGGACAAGGAAGTCATTGAGGCCGCGAATCAGCACGGCATCCCGATGATCTTTACGAGTTATCGGCATTTTAAACATTGACGGCTTGAACCACAGGGTTACAGGGAGTAACACAGAGTAAATCTAGGAATTTTGATTAAGCCTTGCTCCGCGTAACCCTGTTCACTCTGTGGTCAAATTTTGGAGGGATTGATGGATATCCTTGTTATTGGTTCGGGCGGGCGCGAACACGCCATTTGTCATGCCCTCTCCAAATCCAAACGCCGGCCGAAACTCTTTTGCGCCCCCGGCAACGCGGGCATCGCGCAATTGGCGGAGTGCGTCAATATTCAAGCCGAGGATATCGCGGGCCTGGTGAAATGGGCCAAGGAACATAAGCCCGGCATGATTGTAATCGGCCCCGAGGTTCCTCTTTGTTTGGGATTGGCCGACGAATTATTGAAAGAGGGGTTTCAAGTATTCGGACCCACCAAAGACGGCGCTCAAATGGAAGGCAGCAAAGATTTCACCAAAAAGCTCCTCCTCGATAATCATATTCCCACCGCCAAATCAGGAACCTTCACCGATTATGAAAAGGCTTTGGCCTATGTGCGTTCGCAAGGCGCTCCAATCGTCATAAAGGCCGATGGCTTGGCCGCCGGAAAGGGCGTGACGGTTTGCGAGAATTTAGGTCAGGCCGAAGCGGCTTTGGAAGAAGCCATGCAAAAGAAAGTCTTCGGCGAGGCTGGGTCCAAGGTTGTGATTGAGGAATTCTTGGAAGGGGAAGAAGCTTCCATCCTCGCTTTTGTGGACGGGGAGACGATCGTTCCCATGGTCAGCGCCCAGGACCATAAGCGCGTCTTTGACGGAGACAAGGGCCCCAATACGGGCGGGATGGGAGCCTACTCGCCGGCTCCGATCGTGACCGCGGAACTGAACGAAATAATACTGGAAACAATCCTCAAACCGACTGTCGCGGCCTTGCGGAAGATGGGCATTATCTATAAGGGTGTCCTTTACGCCGGGCTCATGATCACGAAGGACGGGCCGAAAGTCATTGAGTACAACTGTCGGTTTGGCGACCCAGAGACGCAGGTTGTTTTGCCGCGATTGAAGACGGATTTCGTGAACGTCTGCATGGCGGTAGCCCAGGGAAAATTATCGCACCTCAAAATCGAATGGGACGGGGGAACAGCCGCCTCGGTGGTCATGGCTTCGGCTGGTTATCCTGGTTCTTACCCGAAAGGGAAGGTCATTCAAGGCCTTGAAAAAGCCTCTCAAGTATCCGATGCCTATGTCTATCACGCCGGGACAGCCTCCAAGGACGGGCAAGTCGTAACCGCGGGGGGGAGAGTATTGTGCGTAACGGGGCTGGGAGTTAATCTTCAGGAGGCTTTGCGCAAGGCCTATGAGGCGGTTGGAATGATCCGATTTGAGGGAGCCCAATACCGGAAGGATATCGGCTGGCGCGCTCTCCAACGGTAACAATTGTCGGCTTTTTATTAAAAATATTTGGATTTTGTGCTGAAAAATCGCTGTTTCTCTGAGAAAATTAAAGAGAAGAAGAACTGGAAGTGACTGGAAATGACCATGGGCGAGAAAATCGACAATAAATCACTGCCTTATACCGAGGCGAACCTTCTCAAAGTCGCGAAGGTGATCAAGGACGGCGGAATCGCCGTATTCCCAACGGATACGGTCTATGACATCGGCTGTTCGGTGAAAAAACCGGAAGCCTTGAAACGCATCTTCAAGATCAAGGACCGCCCCTTGAGCCAATCCCTTTCGATCCTTATTTCCCGTCCCGAGGTCGCCTTGGAAATAGCCGATTTCAAGGATAAGGATTTGGACCTCTTGAAAAAGATTTGGCCTGGTCCCTGGACCCTGATCGTGAAAGCCAAAGTCAACCTGGCCCAGGGGGGAGTGGGGCCGGATGGTACCGTGGCCCTGCGCTGCCCCGACCATGGAATCGCCCTGGAACTGCTTCGCACCGCGGGAGATACCTTGGCCGTTTCCAGCGCCAATTTTTCCGGCGGGAAAAGCCCCGTTCGCTTTGACGAGGTGGACTCGGAGATCATTGAAAAAGTGGATGCCGCCATTGACGCGGGAGTCTGCCCCTTGGGCGGCGAAACCGCCATCGCCCGCATCGACCGCAAACGTATTTCCATTATCCGGACCGGCTGCGTCTCCAAGGATGAGATCTCCCGGGTTGAGGCTCTTTTATCCCAGTTGATTCAAGACTGAGCGAAATGAGAAAAGAGTTTGCCTAAAAAGATACTCTTTGTCTGTACCGGCAATACCTGCCGCAGTCCCATGGCCGAGGGCTTGCTGAAAAAGATGGCCCAAGAGCATCAGCTTCCGGTCGAAGTCCAATCGGCGGGTTTGGCGGCCTTCGCCGGAGTTCCCGCGGCGCCCGAGGCGGTGGAGGCCTGCCGGGAAAGGGGAGTGGACCTCTCCACGCATCAAACCCAGCCTCTCGGTAAAACCCTCGTCGTGGAAAGCGACTTAATTTTAACCATGACGGATAAGCACAAGGAAATGATCCTCAAAAAAATGCCGGCCCTGGGGGAAAAAGTCAGTATGTTTTCCGAGTACGCCGGAGCCGGAATCGAGGATATCGACGATCCCGTCGGCCAGCCGGTGGAGGTTTACCGGAAGGTGTTGGACCAGATGCAGGGTTATTTGACGAAGTCGTTGGAGAAGCTGAGGGCGGGCTGAAGCCCGACGAAGGTACTTTAGGACAAGGAACTACCATGAAGATCGCCATTGGCGCCGACCACGCTGGTTTTGAGCTTAAGCAGGACTTGGTGAAGCACCTGGAGGGCATGGGCCACCAGGTGCAGGATGTGGGAACCTATAACTCGGAAGCCTCCGATTACCCCCTCTACGCTGAAAAAGTGGCGAAATTGGTGAGCGCCAAGCAGGCGGACCGCGGGATCGTCGCCTGCGGCAACGGCATTGGGATGTGCATCGCCGCCAATAAGGTTCCTGGCGTCCGCTGCGCCCTGGTCTTCACCGAGAAAATGGCCCGCGACACCAGGGACCACAACGACTCGAATGTCCTTTCCCTCGCTGGGCGGGATCTTCCGGCGGAAACCAATATCCGGCTGGTCGACGCCTGGCTTTCCACCCCCTACAGCCAAGGTGAACGACACACGAGGCGAATCCAGGAAATCACGGCCATTGAGAAGGAATACTTGAAAGGTAATTAGGAATTGGGAATGAGGAGTTAGGAATTTGAATTTTCAGTTAATTCCGAATTCCCAATTACTAATCCCTAATTTAGGGCGCCGGTTAGAAACTAAAAAGAGAATGGAAGCGACGCATGGGGTTTAAAGCGCTCAATCTAACGGTCGCGCTCTGCGCCCTGGTCTTTTCCGGTTGTTCCCTGTCGCCGGAGGAAAAGGTTGGGCGTGAGCAGGCCTTAAAGCAAACCGTCGACTCCTTTTCGGATGCGGTCGTCCAGGCCCATTGGGATGAGGCGTTTAAATTATCGGACGGGAGTTTTGAGAGCTCGGACAAGCTGAAAACCCATTTGACCCTACCCTGGGTCCAGGATTCCACCTTGACCAACGGGCAAATCTCCTCCATGGCCTGGGTAACGGACACCATCGCGAAAGTTAAGCTGACCTGGACTTTCCAGTCGGGGAGCGTTGAGAGCTATTCCAACGAGACCTTTGTTTGGATTTGGAATGGAAGCGCGTGGAAATACAAGGGGCGGTCTTTGAGATAACGCGGGGAGTCCGCAGTCCGAAGTTTGAGGGGAATGAAAAAAGCCGTCTTCCTTGGGGAAGACGGCTTTTTAATTTAAAACTTAAAATTCAAAACCCGCAAAGCCTTTTAGCTAGCGGCGGCCACGGTCGCGGCGGCGGCAGGGGCCTTGCGGACGGCTTGGCGCTTGACGACCTTGCCGGAGCGGAGGCAGCGGGTGCAAACGAGGACCCTCTGGGGGGTCCCGTTGATGATGGCCCGGATGGACTGCAAATTCGCCATTTGGCGGCGCAGGTGAATTCCCGTGATGTTGAGTCCGATACCACCGGTTTTTTTCGGCTTACCGCGGCGGGTGATCTTCCGCGCCTTGATGGGGCCTTTTGAGCATATGTCGCAAACTTGAGCCATGGAAAGTCTCCTCTTTATTTGAACAACGAGGGCGCATTATAAGCAAAGGGTTTCAAGATAAACAAGCCTTTTTCACGCCTCCGGCCTCGGCTCCGGACCCCTCCAATGCTATGATGCCCCTTTAAAACCACGGGAAACCGCAAAAGTTACGCCCCACCCCACCCCCTTCCGAGGGGAAAGGGGAAAGGCGGGGTGATTTAAGCTTGTTCAAAATTCGATCAAAGGTTCAGCGGATGCCGTCCCTTCCCCAACAACTTGAAAGTTGGCTAAAACCCCTCTCGCTCGAGGAAAAACAGGATTATGCCAACAAATCCGTGGTCCGGGGATTGGACAAATACCTCGTGAAAAAGTGCGATGACCTCATCCCCTCGGTGCCCCTGGAGAACCAAGCTTTCGCGGCCTACTTAAAAAAGCTCCGCGGCTCTTTTTCCCAATACATGACCCTTTCGGCGGATGACCGAAAACAATTAGTGTCGGAAACCAAAGCCGGATTGGAGGGTTGGATCCGGAACCTTCCGCGGGAAGTTTCGGCGGCTACTTCCGGAAAATTGAGTTTGTCCGATCCGATCCTTCCTTTCGTTTCAAAAGACAAGCAGAGGGCCTTTCACTTAACCAAACTTAAGACCGTCGACGATCTTTTGCACTATTCCCCTAAATGGTCCGTTCACCAGTCGCTCTTCACGCCCCTCTCCCAATGCGCCAACCGGGAAGAGCCTTATTTCATCAAAACAAGGATCAATGGAATCTCCCAAAGCCGGCATGGCCGGTTGGAAATGCTGAAGGTCAACTTGGAGGACGGCAGCGGCCACTTGAATTGGGTCTGGTTCAACCGGCCTTACCTCAAAAAGGAGCTGTTGAACGGGCGGGGAGTCCTCATCCATGACACGCCGTCCGTCTCGAAATGGGGCAAGCAAGTGACGGGGCGGGGAGAGGCCTTTGAATTCCTGACGCCCGGGGAAGAGGAGGATTTGAAGTCGGGGAAAGTCCTGGTTTTCTATCCCTCCACCCCCACCCTGACCCAGGTCTTTTGGAGGAATGTCGTGAACCAGGTTTTGGAAAAATACGCTCCAATCCTTCCGCAAAGCCAAAGCAGCCACTCCACTTTCGGGAAATTAAAATTAAAAGACGCCCTATTCGGCATTCACCGGCCGGCTTCGCTGGAACAATTCGAGGAATCCCGCAAGAGGCTCGCCTTTGAGGAATTACTCGCGCTCCAAACCTTCCTCATCGTCAAGCGGAAGGCGATCGAAAAACGGGAAAAGGGTCGGCATTACCGCTTCGAAGGGGATCGAATTTTGAGGTTCCGCAAGAGCATCCCCTACCCATTGACCGGCGCCCAAAAGAAGGTCGTGAGGGAAATCCGGGAAGATTTGGCCAGGCCTTATCCGGTCAACCGCCTGCTGCAGGGCGACGTGGGCAGCGGCAAGACCTTGGTGGCGGCGATTTCCTTCCTGTACGCCGCTGATTCGGGGGTCCAAAGCGCCTTGATGGCGCCGACCGAGATTTTGGCCCACCAGCATTTCCAAAACCTGACAAAACTCCTGGAGCCGGTCGGGTTGAAAATATTGTTGTTAACCAGCGACATGAAGGTGAAGGCCAAGCGGGAAGCGCTGGAAGCCTTGGAATCGGGGAAGGTGGACCTGGCCGTGGGCACCCACGCCTTGCTCGAGAAAAATGTCGCCTTCAAAAATCTGGGATTCATGGTGATTGATGAAAGGCATAAGTTCGGCGTCCTGCAAAGGGCGGCGCTGGAAGAAAAGGGGAAATGGCCCGACTGCCTGATGATGACGGCCACGCCCTTTCCCAGGGCCCTCGTCCTCACCGAGTACGGCGACACGGACTTGTCGCTGTTGGATGAATTTCCCAAGGGCCGCAAACCCATCCGGACGGCCTGGAAGAGTGAAAGCAAAAAGGATGATGTCTACCAATTCGTGAAGGAACGCCTGGCACAAGGCGAGCAGGCCTTTTGGGTTTTCCCGGTCGTCGACGAATCGAAGAACTTTTTGAAGTCCGCCGTCCAAATGTACGAGCATTTCCGAAAGGAAGTATTTCACGGCTTCCGGGTCGGGTTGATCCATGGGAAGATGAAAAAAGAGGAAAAAGACCAGGTGATGAAGTCCTTCGTGAACAGGGAAATTCAACTCCTCGTCTCGACCACCGTGGTGGAAGTGGGCGTGGATGTGGCCAATGCCACGGTGATGGTGGTGGAGCACGCGGAGAGGTTCGGATTGGCCCAGCTTCACCAATTGCGGGGACGGGTGGGAAGGGGCCCCAACCAATCCTATTGTTTTCTGATGACCTCCCCTGTGGTTTCCAGCGACGCCATCGAGCGGATGAAAATTATGGTTTCGACCCTGGACGGGTTTAAACTTTCCGAGGTGGATTTGCGGATGAGGGGCCCCGGCGAGATCTTCGGTGTCGCCCAATCCGGCCGCAGGGAAGGCGGCATCGTGGACCTGAAGAGGGACGTGGATGTGGTGGAGGAGGCCCGAAGGTCCGCCCAAATGATTTTGGAAAAGGATCCGAAGATAACCGCTGTCGAAAACCGGGGCTTGCGGGAAAATCTGGAGGTCAAATACCAAGGTTTGGTGGATTTGGCACAAATCTCTTAAGGTGGATTGGGACTATGCGCGTCATCGCGGGAAAATATAAAAGCCGGGCCGTGAAGGCCCCCAAGGACATGAAGGTCCGGCCTACTTCCGACAAGGTCAAGGGCGCTTTGTTCAATATGCTCGAGCCCTTGCGGGATTGCGCGGTGGTGGATTTTTACGCCGGGACGGGAAATCTCGGCATTGAGGCCTTGAGCCGGGGAGCCTCAGAAGTCGTCTTTGTCGAAAAGGCGGGGGAGAGCCTCAAATTGATCCATGAAAATTTGGAGAGTTTAGGCATAAACCCCAAGTCTGCCGGAGCCCTGGTAAAGGTGATACCTTCTGAGGTTTCAAAGGCTTTTTATTTGCTTCATCAGGAAGGCAGAAAGTTTGATATCCTACTGGCCGACCCGCCCTATGAAATCGGGGTCTTGAAACGGATTCAATTGTTATTAACGCAATATCCGATCCTGAAAGAAGACGGAATCTTGGCGGTGGAACATGGGGCGAAGGACTCTGAACTGGCCGCGGAGTTTCCCTATCCCTTAATCCGTCAGAAAAAATACGGGGATACGATGCTGTCGTTGTTTAAACATTCAACCTTAGTCAAAGAAGAAGAGCAATCATCACCCTCATCCCGGCCTTCTCCCTTTGAGCGGGAAGGGAAAGGTTAGAAAGAGAATCCAATGCCCAAAAAAATGATCGGACTCTATCCCGGATCCTTCGACCCCGTGACCAACGGCCACCTGGACATCGCCAAAAGGGCCTATGACATTTGCGATGAGATGCATATCGCGGTGGTGGCCAACCCCTCTAAAAAGGCGCTCTTCCCCGTGGAGGAGAGGGTGGAACTCCTCAAGAAAACGACCAAGCACCTGCCCAAGGTGGTTATTTCCTCCTTTAACGGCTTGCTGGTGGATTACGCCAAGGAGATCAACGCCAACATCATCTTTCGGGGCCTTCGGGCCGTTTCGGACTTTGAGTTTGAATTCCAGATGGCCTTGATCAACCGCAGCCTTCACCCCAAAATCGAGGTTGTCTTCCTGGTTCCGAATGAGAAGTTTATTTTCCTTTCGTCCAGTTCCATCAAGGAAGTCGCCAAACTGGGCGGCAATGTCCGGGGATTTGTTCCGGCGGTGGTGGAAAAGGCCCTGCGAAGGGTCTTTTAAGCTTTCCTTGACTCGTCCGCCTTTACGTTCAACTTCAAAACCCTTTTGGCATTAACCTGGCCCGGAAACCCCTGAAAACAAGGGTATTTCCTTGACACTCCAAGTGGGCGATTCCTATAATCGGCCCTCGGTTTTGGCATATCCTATGGTTTATCGTTCTTTTGGAAGGGAGGAGGCGCAACGATGTTGAAGGTGGAATTGCGCTCTCTGGAACACGAAGACCTCGTTTTAGAGGAAAAGGGTTGGGCCAAGTCCTTAGGGATTGATTTGGAGCCTAAGCTCACGGCCGAGCCCCTTGAAATTTATTGCGAACTTTCGAAAAACGATGATTTGATATCCGCCAAGGGCTGGGTCAAGGGAAAGATGATCTTGTCCTGCGACCGCTGCCTCAAGGATTTTGAGAATCCCTATAAGTCTTTTTTTGAGGTGCGCTACCGGTCCCAAAAGGTCGAGGAAGACCCGGAGGGAGTCGAGACTTTTCCCGAGGAGCACTACGAGATTGTTTATTTCGACGGCACCCTCTTGGATGTCGCCGATCAAGTCCGCCAAACGATTCTTTTGACGGTGCCGATGAGGGCCCTCTGCCGGGAAGATTGCCGGGGCCTATGCGGAAGCTGCGGGATCAATTTGAACTCGGAAACCTGTCAATGTTCCGAACCTCCGTCCGATTCGCGGTGGTCGGCTTTGAAAAACTGGAAAGCCGAATAGGCGATTCGGGGTTGCGCGAAAAAAGCTGCAAGTCGTTTTAAGTTTTAAATTTTTGGAGGTTATCATGGCTAATCCTAAACGGCGGCATTCACGTCAGCGCCGGGATAAGCGCCGCACCAATTGGAAAATCAAGACCAAGTCACTCTCGGTTTGCCCACAGTGCAAAAGCGCGAAAAGACCCCACCGGGTATGTCCCACCTGCGGCTACTACAAGGGTAAAGAAGTCGTAGTCGTCGCGATCGCCTAACCAATCCACATCATGAAAATAGCTCTCGACGCGATGGGCGGGGATGACGCTCCCAGGGAAATTGTCCTGGGGGCTGTTCTCGCCGTTCGGGACGCTGAAGTCCTGGACATGGCGAAGCACGACCTTGAGATCGTACTGGTCGGAAGGAAAGAGGCGATCGAGAAGGAGCTTTCCAACGCCGGCCCCTATCCTCAAAAGTCCATATCCATCGTGGACGCCAGGGAAGTGGTGGAAATGGGGGAAAGTCCGGCCCAGGCCTGCAAGCAAAAGAGGGATTCGTCCGTGGTTCGCTGCGCCGGTTTGGTGAAACACGGCGAGGTGGCCGCCGCCGTCTCCGCCGGCAATTCGGGCGCGACCATGGCCGCGGCCCTCATGATGTGCGGCCGCATTGACGGGGTGTTGCGTCCCGCGATCGTCACCATGGTTCCCAGCATCAATGGCGTGTCCGTGCTGGTGGACGCCGGCGCCAATGTGGACTGCAAGGCCAAGCATCTGCTCCAATTCGCCCTAATGGGCGACGTCCTCGCCCGAACCGTCCTTGATTTTAAAAGCCCCAGGGTGGGCCTGCTTTCCATCGGCGAGGAGGAAACCAAGGGCAACGAATTGGTTTTCGAGACCCAGGGCCTTTTAAAGAAGGTTCCGCTCAATTACATCGGTAACGTCGAAGGCAGGGATATCGTCAACGGCAATTGCGATGTGACCGTTTGCGACGGATTCGTGGGCAACGTGGCCCTCAAGGCCATTGAGGGGGTCGGTGAACTGGTCATGAACGGCCTCAGCCGGGAAATTAAATCAAACCTCATCACCCTCATCGGGGGGCTCATTGCCAGGCCGGCCTTTAAGCGCTTCAAGAAGCACGTCGATTGGCGCGAGTACGGCGGGGCGCCCCTATTGGGCATCGACGGCTTGAGCTTGATTTCCCACGGGAAGTCCAACGCCTTCGCCATCAAAAACGCCATTCGCATGGCGGTTCGCTGCGTGATCCATGACATGAACGGGGTCCTGCGCAAGCAAATCACCGAGCATGGACAGGTGGCGGACAAGCCGGAATCCAAACCTTAAATGGGAGCCAAAGTGAGCCAAAAAATTCACGCGGGTTTTTTAGGAACAGGATCCTATCTTCCTGAAAAAATCATGACGAACAAGGACATGGAAAAAGTCGTCGAGACGACCGATGAGTGGATCGTGACCCGTACCGGCATCCATGAGCGGCACATCGCCGCGGCGGGCGAGTCCACCTCCGACATGGCGGCGGAAGCGGCGAAAAAGGCCCTCCGGAAGGCCGGGATCAAGGCCTCGGACTTGGACCTGATCATCGTC
>Ga0265319_1000890_pt1 | contig 18880 bp, 8 predicted proteins | sample 4824metaG_FD_192443 | JGI IMG/M metagenome (GOLD analysis project Ga0265319, IMG submission 192443) | Rhizosphere microbial communities from Carex aquatilis grown in University of Washington, Seatle, WA, United States - 4-8-24 metaG | ecosystem: Host-associated > Plants > Roots > Rhizosphere >...
AACGATCGCACCCGGCTGCTGCGGTCGCCGTAGTGGATGTCGGAGAAGATGCGAATGAGTTTTTCTGCCACGATAAAAGGCTGACGAGATGCGATGGCCCCAGGCTGGGCAATGCTTTTGGCACGGAGGTAGTGTATCAATTTGCGATTTTGTAGTAGGCCGCCTGCTTGCAGGCGCTTTATCCCCGAGCGCGAGCAAGCTCGCAGCCTACCTCAACCGCCGGTGAAAGCGGCAAACTGATACACTACCGGCACGGACGAGGGGCCCCGGATTTTCAGCCGGCGGCCACCAGAAACAAAAACGCCGGCCGCGGGCTGGCGGCCGGCAGCGCGAGGCAACGACAGTCTTGAGCTGGAACCGATCAGTTTCCGCCGGGCATGCCCCGCATGCCGGGAGGCATCATTCCGGCCGGGATTCCGCCGCCCATGCCCTTCATCATGTCGCTGAGGTTCTGCCAGCCCGCGGGCGGCACAAAGAGGGAGTCGGGGAGCGACTGTTTCTCAACCGCCGTCGCTTCCATCCGGAAGGTTTCCTTGCCGCCGGCGTTTTGGCTCACCACGCGGAGGGGAAAGAAATTCTTGCCGGCGAGGGCCTGGGCCCACGGCTGGCTGGCGGCACTGGAGGCACCGCCCCGGCGGCCGCCCATCGGTCCGCCACCTCCCATGCCGAGGCCGAGGAAGGTGCCGAGCTGGTCGGTGGTCCAGATTTCGGTCGTGCCGTCCTTGGTCTTGGCGACGAACTTCACGCAGTCATAACCCAGGATCTTTTCGGTGCCCGGGGCCTGCTCGAACGAGACATCCGCCGTGCCCTCCGGCGCACCCGCGGTCGAAGCGGCCGCGGCCAGGGTGAGCGGCTGGACCATGTACATCTTCTGCTGCGGCATGAGCAGGGTCATTTCCTTCTTGGCCGAATTCATGATCATGCTGGCGGTCGAGCCCTGACCGGCGTCGATGTCCAGTCGGGAAAGCCCATCCCTCAGGTTGAAGACAAACGGCACGGTCTTCCCGTTGGCGTCGGTCACTTTCATCGAGACCTTGCCCTCGAACGTCTGGGCGGGCAGGACGTGCGGGAACAGCAGGACACTTCCGATCAGGAGCGCGGATAACTTTTTCATGACGCCAAAGTGAAGGGAGGAACCGCGCCGCGCGCAATGCCGGTTTCGCGGCTTGCCACGACTTGGGCGAATCGCGAATTTCCGCGCATGGCTCTTTATGGCTCACGTTCCACGGTCCGGGCCCAGCTGGCCCGGCCGGACCATTTTGCCGCATCCTTCGCCTACCTGGAGGAATGCTTCCGCCCCGGCAGCCCGGTCGCCGGGACCATTGCCGGCCTCGCCGCGGGGCAGACGGAACGCGTCGAATTGCCCGGCGGCGCCTTTGCCCTCCTGCAGGCCTACTTCACGAAGCCGAGGTCCGAGGGGAAATGGGAGACCCATCGCGCCTACATCGACGTGCAAGCCGTGATCGCCGGCGAGGAATTCATGGAAGTGGCGGACCGCGGCCGGCTCGCCCTGGCCGAGGATCTCACCCCGGCCCGTGACGTGTTGTTTTATCGCCCCTTCGAACAGGGCTCCGTGCTCCGGCTGGGGCCGGCCGACCTCGCGGTGTATTTCCCGGTGGATGCCCACATGGGCGGCCTCGCGGTGACGGCGCCGGTGCTGGTGCGCAAAGTGGTGATCAAGGTGCCCCTGGGTTCCTTTCCCGTCTGAGTGGACAACCGCCGGAGTGAACTACCGTCATCACTTTCACGCGGGCAACTTTGCCGACGTGGTGAAGCACGCGTTGCTGGTCCAGCTCATTCGCGGGCTGCAGAAGAAGGAAAAGGGATTCCTGTATCTCGACACGCACGCGGGCCGGGGCGGCTACGATCTGACGGCGGCCGGGCAGGGTGACTCCCTCGAGCGCCGGCCCGAGTGGCCCGATGGGATTGGCCGGCTCCGGGCGCGGTCCGATCTGCCGGAGGGACTGGCGGAGTATGACGCGCTGACGCGCCAGTTCGATCGCGAGCGCGGCAACCGCGGCGATGCACCCCGCTTTTATCCCGGATCGCCGGTCCTCGCCCGCATGCTCGCGCGGCCGCAGGACCGGCTGGCGCTGTGCGAAAAACAGCCGGAGGAATGCGCGCTGCTGACCGGGGAATTCCAGTTTACTCCGCGCACCACGGTGCAGGCGATGGATGGTTACGTGGCGTTGCGGGCGATGCTGCCGCCTCCGGAACGACGCGGACTCGTGCTGATCGATCCGCCGTTCGAGGCCCAGGACGAGTGGCGGCAGATCGTGAACGCGCTGCGCGACGGCCTGCAGCGATTCCCCAGTGGCGTTTATGCCGTCTGGTATCCGCTGACCGAGCGGGCGAAGGTCGACGCGTTCTTCGCCGAGCTGCTCGGGCTCGGTCCGCCGCCGACCCTCGCGGCGGAAATCGCGGTGGCGGGAGAGGGGAGTGCGCTGAAGATGAAAGGCTGCGGCCTCGTGGTCATCAATCCGCCCTGGCAGTTCGATCAGCTGGCAAAACCACTTCTGGATTTTCTCGCCGTCGTGCTCGCGCAGGCGCCGGGTGGCGGCTCGCGTTTGACCTGGTTGGTGACGGAATGACCTCGGCAAACGCCGTTGAAGCCACGGATTTCACAGATGATAATTCACCAAGGATTCTTGGGTGCCAGAGCGGTTTAAGAATTGTTGTAGCCGGGGTCGCTGACCCCGGTGCTTGGAGATCACGACTGAAACATGGCAAACCCGGGGTCAGCGACCCCGGCTAAAGTATTCTTTGAAACGCTCCAGCCCGGCAGCCGGGCTGATTTTTCGAAGGCATTTTCCATTCAACGTTCTGCATCCGTGTAATCAGTGAAATCCGTGGCTGAATTGAACCGCCGAAATCCAGATGACCGGCCGTGCCGATGGCCGCGCGTTTTGCGCCGACAAAAAAACCGGGCGGATGCCCGGTTTTGGAAATTGATCAACCACGACGTCGGAGGCCGACGTCAACGCTGTGTCTTGGTGGCTGATCCGGAAGCCTTGCGGGGAACGACGGGCGCAACGGCGAGAGGAGCGACGGGCGGTTTCACATTCAGCGGCGGCGCCTTGAAAATCGGCCGGCTCCACAGGACGTCCTCGCGACGCATCACCCGCACCATTGCCGGAGGCTCGGTGAAGGACTGCGGGTAGGTAATCGGCGCGGGGAGGTGCACGGGAATGGGATTGACCACAATGGCTCAAAAAAGTGCCAGCTTTTTTTGAACAATATTCAGATTAGTGCGTCTTTCTGCGACTCCCGCCGAAATTCGTCCCTTGCCCGCGGACCCGACGCTCGTTTTAAAGGGCGCTTACCCCTTGGTTTGCCCCTTTCAACCCCTGCCTGAGTCCAACGCTGGCGACAGCCGTGGTGTTGAGCTGTCGCCGCGCGGCGACCTCGCTCGCCTGATCGTGTTTGCGCAATGGCATCTTCTTGGATGCGGGCGGTCGATTTCCCGTCTGTGAACCTCAACCGACAAACTGTACCCTGATGAAACCCTCCCGTCTGTTCGCGGCCAGCTGCGTCGCCCTGATCGTTACTGCCATGAGTTTTGCCCTGCGCGGCGGCGCCGCCGGCGATTGGGCCGCCCAGTTCCATCTCTCCAACGAGCAGGTCGGTTGGATCAATGGCACCGCGTTCTGGGGTTTCACCCTGGCGATGATGTTCGGCGGGCCGCTGTGCGACACGCTCGGCCTGGGCCGGATTATCGGGCTGGCGTTTGTCGGCCACGCGGTGGGCATCCTGCTGACGATTTTTGCGTGGGATTTCTGGTCGCTGTTCACCGGCACGCTCATCTTCGGCATCGCGAACGGCTCGGTCGAGGCAGCCTGCAACCCGCTGATCGCAACCCTGTTTTCCAACGATAAGACGACCAAGCTGAATCATTTCCACGTCTGGTTCCCCGGTGGTATCGTGATCGGCGGCCTGCTGGCCTACGCGCTGGGCAATGCCGGACTCAGCTGGAAGGTCCAGTTCGCGTGCATGCTGATTCCGCTGGCGATCTACGGGGTCATGTTCCTCGGTCAGACCTTCCCGCGGACGGAGCGGGTGCAGCAGGGCGTCTCCACGGGGGCGATGTTTGCCGCCTGCCTCAACCCGTTGTTCCTCCTGATGGTGGCCTGCATGATGATGACCGCGTCGACGGAGCTCGGGCCGGGACAGTGGATCCCGAGCATACTGACGAATGCGGGGGTCTCGGGCATATTGGTGCTGGTCTGGATCAACGGCCTGATGGCGTGCGGGCGGCAATTCGCCGGGGTGTTTGTGCACCGGCTTTCGCCGAACGGGATGCTCGTGGTGAGTGCGGTGCTGAGCGTCCTCGGCCTGTACGCGATGAGCCACGCGAGCGGCTCGCTGCTGTTTGCGGCCGCCACGGTGTTCGCTTTCGGCGTGTGCTACTTCTGGCCGACGATGCTCGGCTACGTGAGCGAGAACTTCACGAAGACCGGCGCCCTCGGCCTGGCGATCATGGGCGGCGCGGGCATGCTCGGCTCGAGCTTTGCGCAGCCGGTGATCGGCCACCTGGTCGACGCGGGCATCGCAACGCGCCTGCCGGCCGGCAAGACGGTCGCGGACCTGTCGGCGGCCCCGGCGGGCGGAGAGTTGGCGATGCTTTGGACCAAGATCCAGGCGGATGCCGGCCTGGAAGCCCTGGGCAAGGTCGCGGTGCTCCCGGTAATCCTGACAGTTGTCTTCCTGGTGCTCCTGCTGACGCGGAAAAAGAAGTCGTCCGCGGTGTCCTGAGCTTGCCGAACTGCCAATCACCCTCCCAGCCATGGGGGGAAATCTGCAGCTTTGGTAAGTCGATATTGCCCGGATCTGCATCCGGGCAATCTGTGCAATCCGTGGCCGGATCGGACCGCGGAAAGCGACATGAGTTTTGCCCTTGGGAAGGGCACATACCTGTCTGCGGAAACTGATCTAGGGGAAGCACCCCTATTTCTGTCTCCCGTGTAACGCTCGGCACGCTCAAGGGTAGCTTCGATGTAGGTTCGATGTAGCATCGGGGAAGGTTCGGGGAAGCATCTGGGAAGCTTCGAGAACTCCGTGACCCCTCTCCCGAGGGCGTTATCGCGTTTTTCCCGTGAACATCAGGGTGATGACCGGGACAATCGCTTGGGGTTATATCCTCATTATTCTTAGGTGGACGCCTCAATATATAGTCTGGCCGGATGGTTGTAACAATTATGTAAAAGTATTTTATTATTAAATAAAGCGTGAAAGCTATACAACTATTTGAAATATCCGCCGCCGTCCCAGCGTCCGCAGCTTCAATTATCAACATATTATGCCCCGGTTGTTCCGCGTCGTTCGCCGACGCCCCTGGCTGATCACGTGCACGGTTTCGGCAGGCGCAGTCGCGATGCTGCTCCTGCGGCTCGCCTTCCTCGCCGCGCTCAATTTCGGCCCCGTCGCGCATGCGCAGGGATTGACCGACAGCGACAACGACGGCCTGCCCGATGCGTGGGAGCTGCAGTACCTGGGCACGCTCGCCTACGGCGCGACCGACGATCCGGGCAATGTCGGACGGACCCTCTTGCAGAGCTACCAGCAGGGCCTGAGCCCGTGGCCGACCGCGACCGTCAACACGGGCCTCCGCGCCTGGTACCGCGCGGACCTCGGTGTGACCAAGGATGCGAACAACCAGGTCAGCCAGTGGGCGGACCTGACCGGCTATGGCAGCCACGTGCAGACGACCAACGCCGCGCAGGAGCCGGGTTGGGTTGCCAGCGGCCTGAATGGCAAGCCCGTGGTTCAATTCAGCGGGGCAAATATTCTCACGACGACCGGCCCGGTGGATGTGCTGGCCGGCAGCAGCGACCAGACCGTGATCGCGGTGCTGGCGCCGGCGGCGACGCAACCCAACTGGAGCACGGTAGTGGACCTGAGCTCTGGCCAAAGCCAGGGCTTCGCGCTCCAGCAGGACAGTTCGCACATCAACGACTACAAGCTCTGGTGGATGGGCAACCCGCCCGCCGGCTGGAAATCGAGTCCCGGCGCACCCGCGGCTACAGGCGTCGGTGTGCAGGTGCTGACCTTGGTCAAGAATGGCACGAGCTCCACCAGCTACGTGAACGGCGTTTCGCAAGGCACCGGTGCGGCACCGGCGACGGTCCAGACTCCCGTCGCAGCCCTGGCCCTGGGCAACGCCGTGGGCGGAGGCTATGGCTACAACGGCCAGGTGGCCGAAATCCTCATCTATAATCGTGCGATCTCCGACACGGAGCGCCAGGGCATCGAATCGGCGTTGCTCACGAAATACGTCAACCCGGACCTCGACGGGGACGGCCTGCCCGACGCCTGGGAGCTCAAATATCTCGGCACCCTGGCTTATGGACCGAACGATGACCCGGGCGGGGTCGGCCGGACGCTCCTGCAGAGTTACCAGCAAGGCCTGAGTCCGTGGCCGACCGCGACCGTGTACAACGGGCTTCAGGCCTGGTACCGCGCGGATCTCGGTGTCGTGAAGGACGGCGGCAACCACGTGAGCCAGTGGACGGATCTTTCCGGCAACGGGGCGCACGTGGAAACGGCGATTGCCGGCCAGGAGCCGGGTTGGGTTGCCAGCGGCCTGAACGGCAAACCCGTGGTTCAATTCAGCGGGTCGAATATTCTCACGACCGCGGGTCCTGTCGATGTGCTGGCCGGCAACACAGACCAGACGGTGATCGCCGTGGTGGCGCCCGCTGCCACCCAGACCAACTGGAGCACGGTGGTCGACCTGAGCTCGGGCCAGAGCCAGGGTTTTGCGCTCCAACAGGACGGTTCGCACGCGAACGACTACAAGCTCTGGTGGATGGGCAATCCCCCCGCCGGCTGGAAATCGAGTCCGGGCGCACCGGCCGCTTCGGGCGTGGGCGTGCAGGTGCTGAGCCTCGTGAAGAATGGCACGGGCGCGACCGACTATGTGAACGGGGTTTCGCAGGGCACGGACTCCGTGCCGGGCTCGGTCCAGACGCCCGTGGCGCCGCTGGCCGTGGGAAATGCCGTGGGCGGGGGGTACGGCTATAACGGCGAGATTGCGGAAATCCTCGTCTACAACCGCGCGCTCTCCGACACGGAGCGCCACAGCATCGAGACGGCGCTCGCCGCGAGATATGTCAACCCCGACCTCGACGGAGACGGCCTGCCCGACGCCTGGGAGCTGCAGTATCTCGGGACGCTCGCCTATGGCGCGAACGATGACCCGGGCGGCGTGGGGCGCACCCTCCTGCAGAGTTACCAGCAGGGCTTGAGTCCCTGGCCGGTCCCGAGCGTGACCTCCGGGTTGCGCGCCTGGTACCGGGCGGACCTGGGCGTGACGAAGGATGGAAACAACAACGTGAGCCAATGGACGGACCTCTCGGGTAACGCCGGCCACGTCCAAACCGTGACGCCCTCGCAGCAGCCGGCCTGGGTCGCCAACGGCCTCAATGGCAAACCTGTCGTTCAATTCAACGGCACCAATATCCTCACCACGATCAGCCCGGTGGATGTGGCTGCCGGCAGCAGCGACGAGACGGTCATCGCTGTGATCGCTCCGGCCGCGACCCAGACCAACTGGAGCACGATCTACGACCTGAGTTCGGGGCAGTCCCAAGGCTACACGCTGCAGCAGGATAGTTCGCACACCAACGACTACAAGCTGTGGTGGATGGGCAACCCGCCTGCCGGTTGGAAATCGAGCCCCGGCGCGTCGTTGGCGTCCGGACAGGGAATGCAGGTGCTCAGCCTCGTGAAGAACGGCACGGTTGCGACCGACTTCCTGAATGGCGTGCCGCAGGGCACGGGTACCGCGCCCGCCAGCATCCTCACGCCGATCGCCTCCGTCGCTCTCGGCAACGCCGTGGGTGGGGGCTACGGCTATGACGGCCAGGTGGCGGAGATCCTCGTTTACAACCGTGCGCTCTCCGACACGGAGCGCCAAAGCATCGAGAGCGCCCTGACGGCCAAATATTTCAACCCGGATTTGGATGCAGACGGCCTGCCCGACGCGTGGGAGCTGAAGTATTTCGGGACGCTCGCCTATGGCGCGAACGATGATCCGGGCGGCGTCGGCCGCACTCTCCTGCAGAGTTATCAGCAGGGCTTGAGCCCGTGGCCCGCCGCGACGGTGAACACCGGCCTGAAGGCCTGGTACCGGGCCGACCTCGGGGTGGTGAAGGATGGCAGCAACAAGGTGAGCCAGTGGACGGACCTGTCGGGTAACGCCTTTCACGTAACCCAGATATCAACGCCTTCGCAGCAGCCGGGCTTGGTTGCGGGCGCGCTGAATGGAAAACCCGTCCTTCAATTTGATGGGACAATGATCCTGACGACGCCGGGCCCGGTGAACGTGCAGGCGGGCAGCAACGATCAGACGGTGATCACCGTTGTGGTTCCGGCGGCAACCCAAACGATATGGAGCACGATTGTGGATTTGAGTTCGGGCCAGAGTCAGGGCTTTGCCCTCCAGCAAAATGCAGCGCAGGCCAACCAGTACAAACTCTGGGTAATGGGCAACCCGCCAACCGGCTGGCAGGGAAGTGCTGGCGCAACAGCCGCCGTCGGCGCCGGCGCTCAAATCCTGAGCTTGGTCAAGAACGGCACGGCTTCCGCAGATTACGTCAACGGCGTGGCGCAAGGCACCGCCACGATGCCGGCCATCATCCAGACGCCGGTTGCACCCTTGGCGCTGGGCAATGCCGTCGGCGGTGGTTATGGCTACAAAGGCCAGGTGGCTGAAGTCCTCATCTACAACCGCGCTCTTTCGAACACGGAACGCCAGTCGATCGAGGCCGCGCTCACGGCACGTTACATCAATGCCGACAGCGACGGCAACGGGCTGCCCGATGCCTGGGAGCTGCAGTACTTTGGCCACATTGGCGTCGACCCGAACGCGGACCCCGACGGCGATGGGCTTACGAACCTGCAGGAGTATCAGCACGGCACCAATCCCCTCAATGCCGATACCGATGGCGACGGGCTGAGCGACGGGATCGAGGTGGCGATCGGCACCAATCCCTTGGTGGCCGATATCGCCAGCGTCCCAACCCACATCAACGGGCTGCGACTCCTGCTGCAGGCCGACAACGGCACCACGACGGATGTGAACGGAGCCATCAGTACGTGGCGGGACCAGTCCGGGTTGAGCAACAACGCGACGCAGCCCACCGCGGCGCAGCAGCCTGTGCTCGTGGCCAATGTCTTGAATGGTCATTCTGTCGCGCGATTCACCCGGAGTGCACATCAGAATCTTGCGCTGACCAACTTCATGAACGGCGCGACCGCCGGCGAGGCGTTTGTCGTCCTCCAGGCCACGCAAAATGCGCCAGCCAACAACCGGGGCCTTTGGAGAATTGGCGCACTGACCGGTGGCAGCTTCTATCCGCTGTCGGGCGGAAACATCACGGAGGACTTTGGCAGCACAATCCAGCAGATGGAGGGAGCCCCGATTGTCAGCCTGAATACCTTCAACCTCTACAACATTTCGGCGCAGGCCGGGCAGTGGGTCAGCCTGTTCAACGGCAGCGTCCAATACCAGACCACCACCAACACCGTCGGCTTCCGCACCGACCCAGCCCTGGGCTGGAACACCACCAACCCCAGTTTTGAATACTTCGACGGGGACATTGCCGAGGTGATCATCTACGGACGTGCGCTCAACAACGCCGAGCGCACGGCAATCGGGCAATATATCGCGGGCAAATATAACCTCACCAACATCGTTCCACCCGCCACGCCACCTGTCCCCACGGTTGCCGCCGCGGCGATCTCGTCTACTCAGGTCAGCCTCACCTGGACGGACTCCGCGCCTACATCCGGCACGACTTACTCCATCGAGCGCCAAACGGGCGGAGGGGCATTCACCGTTGTGAAAGAGCTCACCAACGGATTGAGCTACGTCGACACCGGGCTGACTGCGAATACGGCCTATTCCTATCGAATCCGGTCCCGCAATTTCGCGGGACTGTCGGTCGCCTACAGCAATACTGCAACGGCCACGACCTTGACGTCAGCGGCCGACCTGCCCACGACCGGGCAGCGGCTGTGGCTGAAGGCGGATACCGGATTGTTCGGACAGCCGTCGATCACAAACTGGCCGGACCAATCCGGACACGGAAATAACGCGACCCAGACGATTGCCAGCCAGGATCCCCAGCTTGCCACCAATGTGGTCAATGGGCTGCCCGTGGTACGCTTTACCGGCGGGATCGAGAATCTGCTGTTGCCGAACTTCATGAGCGGGGCGACGCAGGGTGAATTGTTCATGATCGTGAAGGCGACCGGCGCGGCCAATTACTCCTGGCAGTTCGGTCCTGCCGGGGGCGGTGCCTATCCCGACAGCAACGGTCATGTGACGGAAAGCTTCGGCTCAACCACCCTGGTTGATTCCGGCAAGCCGGCGGTTTCGCTGTCCAGCTTTCACATCTACAATGTGAGCGCCAGCGCAGGTTCCTGGATCGATCGATTCGACGGTGGTCTCAACTACCAGACCACGACCAACACCGTGGCCTTTTCGACCTCGCCGCAGATCAGTCGTACGGCGTTTTCCAAGTTCAACGGGGATATCGCTGAGATCCTGGTCTACGACCACGTCCTGACCAGCGCGGAACGCCTGACGGTTAACACCTATTTCAATGCAAAATATAACATCAGCGGCGTAACCCTGTCGACGCCGACTAATCTGAGCGCCGTTGCCATTTCGGCGGCCCAAATGAACGTCTCATGGTCCGACACGCTCTCGGCATCGAGCATCGTCTACACGATTGAGCGCCGTCCGGTTGGCGGGACATTTGTCCAGGTTGGGCAGGTGTCCAACACCCTATCCTATGTCGATACCGGGCTGGCCGCGAATACCGCTTATGAGTACCGCGTGAAATCGCAGGATTTCATCGGCGACATGTCAGGCTACAGCAATGTTGCCAGTGGCACGACGAACAACATCAGGACCGACCTTCCGTTGACCGGGATGCGCGTGTGGCTGAAGGCCGACGCGGGCCTGCTCGGGAGCGGTCAGGTGACCAACTGGATGGATCAGTCGGGGCTCGGCAACAACGCCACCCAAGGCAATCCAAGTTTCGCTCCCAGCCGCGTATCCAGCGTGATCAACGGTCTGCCCGTGGTTCGATTTGCCGGCAACCAGCAGCTCTTCCTGCCCAATTTTATGAACAGCGCGACGCAGGGTGACATGTTCATCGTGGTCAGCGGAGTGACGGATCAGCCGGGAACGAGCATTTACTCTTGGCAATTTGGTCCGGCCGGCGGCGGCGCCTATCCCGACGCCACCGGTACGGTGCAGGAGAGCTTTGGCTCCACGGCCCTGATGGTCACTCCTCATCCAGCCGTCGGCTTGAACAGCTTTCATATCTACAACGTGAACGCGGGCCCGGGGCTTTGGATCAACCGTTTTGATGGCATGGTCAATTATCAGACGTCGGCCAACACCGTGGCCTTCACGACCTCTCCTTCAATCAGTCGGACCGCCTTCACGACGTTCTCGGGCGACATCGCGGAGATCATCGTATATGACCGGGTGTTGAGCACGGTCGAACGCACCGGAGTGCAATCGTACCTGCAGGGTCGATATGGCTTCGCCAACGTCAAGTATTCCGCGCCGTCTGATCTGGTGGCTCGGGCGGTCGATTCGTACAATGTGGCTTTGAATTGGTCCGAGCTGCGCACGGCCGCCTCATATACCCTTGAGCGACAAACCGGGAACGGAGCGTTCCAAACGGTGGTATCCACCACCGCCGGTAGTTACACCGACACGGGGCTTAAGGCCAACACGACCTACAATTACCGACTGCACGCCACGGGTCCGGACGGCGACGGAACCTACGGCAATGTTACCACGGTTACCACGTGGCCCCTCTACCTGGGCGTACCTCAAAACGGGATCCGGTTGTGGCTGAGTCCTGTGTCGGTCGTGGCGAACGGCTCGGCCGTGCAAACCTGGCGGGATCTGAGCGGCAATGGCTACGATGCAATGCAGGTCAACGCCTCCCATCAGCCGCAAGTGTCATCAACGCCCATCAATGGCCTTCCCGCCGTGCACTTCGACGGCACGAGCAGTTATCTGAACCTGCCGTTCCCGATGAGCGCGGCGACCGCCGGAGACCTCTTTGTGGTGCTACGTGCGCAATCCGCGAGCGGCACGGCCATGCATGTACTTTCGCTGAGCGGGCGCTTGCAGTATCCCGGGACCGACGGGCAGATCTCCGATAGTTTTGGCTCTGTCACCGACCATCTAGTGGGTTCTCCAGGGGCGGACATCACCCAGGTGCATTTCTACAATGCCACGTCCTCTAGTACGGAATGGACCGCTCGACTGGACCGGCAGGTCCTTTTCACCACGCCCACCAACAACGTCGCCATGGGCAGCGGCACGCCCGCACCCGTGATTGGCGCGGGTTATACGGGATCCACGCTGTCCAATTGGTTTGCCGGGGATGTGGCGGAACTCATCGTTTACGATCACGTCCTCACCGACAGTGAGCGTCAAAATGTGCAGCAGCAGCTCGCAGCCAAATATGGCGAGCACATTTCGTTCCCTGGAGATGCCGACAATAACGGCCTGCCTGATGCATGGGAGCTGCAACGCTTTGGTGTCGTCGGGATCGACCCGCATGCGGATCCCGATGGCGACGGAAAAACCAACGCGCTCGAATATTTCTCGGGGTCCAACCCGGTTGACTTCTTCAATGGTCGGGCTGACGCCATCACGGCAAGCAATTCGAGTACGTTCGCCTATGACGCCTCCGGACGCCTCACCACGGTTTCCTATACGAACGGGCTGCAACTGCAGGTGATCAGTGACGGCGCTAGTAATCTCACCACGGTCACCGGCACCGACGGCGGATCGACGGCATGGCGCATCGCGCATAATCTGCCCGCGAATGGTTCTGGACTAGGGGCCGACGCCGCCATTCCGGCTGGTGACGGACTGCCCAACCTCGCGAAGTTTGCCTTGGGCCTCGACCCCCAGGTCGCGGTGACGGCCGACGTTCCCGTTATTAGCCTCACCAACCTCGGTGGAAGCGGTTATCTTACGCTCACGTACAAGCGCCCCGATCCCCTTCTTACCGGTATCTCCTACGTGGTTCAGTTCTCGGCAGACGGCACGACCTGGACGTCCGGCGCGGGTGCAACGGTCGACGTGAGCACGACCGTGAACAACGGCGTGGCAACCGTGGTTGTGCGGGACGCCACACCGGTCGGATCTCCAAATTTCGGCCGAAGAATCCGGCTCAATATTGGGAGGATCACTCAATGAACCGGAACCCACGGCGCGTATCTTTCGATTCTCTCTCACCGATGATGAAAAGATCCTGGCACCAGCGGCTGGCCGACGTTGCTTCGAGGCTCTGCAGACGAAGCGACCGGGGAATCGGGATCCTCTCCCGCTCGATCCTTCATCGCGCCCTTGTGACTTTGACCGCCCTGTTGTCCGCGGTTGGATTTCTCGCTCGCGCGGAGACGATTACCTGGGATGGGCCGAGCAGCATCTATTTCGGCAACATCACGGTGACCAGAACCACGCAGGCGGATCGCTTTACCGTTGCCGGTAACCTGAGTTCGGCCAATGGGCCGCTCAATTTTCAGGTCATCATCAGTCCCGCCCCGGATAAAGGAGACGCTTTTTATACGCCGTACAACGCGGGCGATACCAAAACGGCACAACCGGCAGGCCCGGACGGCTATTTTGTCATATTTTATTCCAAAGCCGGCGGCGATTTCCTCGCGTCTGTTTTGATTCCGGCGACGATTCAACCGGAATCGTTCTCGGTCGCAGAATACCTGAAAATGAACCTATCCCGCATGGCCGGGAAGATGGGTGGTTCTGTGCAAATGGCAACCGGCGCCGAAACCACCAGCCGGCTCCTTTTTAGCTTCAAGGGGGCGCGCAATTGGGACTTCAAGGTTAACTACAATTCGATCGCTGCCGGTGCCCAAGCCACCCTGAACGCCTTCGGCTTCGGCTGGACCCACGATTACGAATCCAAGGTGGAGGTATCCAACGGCAATCTTATCCTCCATTGGGATGCCAGCCGCGCGAACACCTTTGCTCCCGTGTCCGGGCAGAGCGGCGTCTACACGAGCAGTGAGGACGGCGCCCGCTACGACACGATCACGGCGCAGCCAGGCGGAGGCTGGCTCTTGGTACACAAGGACCAATCGTCGCTCCTGTACGACGCCGGCGGCAACTTGGTGGAGGATCGGGATCCCAATGGCCGAAAACTCGTCCTTTCCTATGCCTCGGGTCGTGTCGCGCAGATCGCCGACCCGATTTCAGGCACGAGCCTCGCGTTTACCTATGATTCGTCCGGCACGCTGTCTGCCCTGACCGATGCCACCGGCGCCACCGTTTCATTGGTGTGCACCGACAACCTGGTTCAGAATGGCACCAATTCGCGGCGCGTGCTTTCGAGCATTACCAACCAGAATGGCAAATCCGTTACCTTCGGTTATCTGCCGGGCAGCAGTGTGCTTGAGACGCTGACCGATAACAATGGGCTCCAGCTAACGTTCAATGGCTTCAACGACAGCGTGACCTATCCGATCGGCTCGCAGATTACTCCCAAGGGCACCTATAATTTCACCTATAGCCGCTTGGGTCAGGGGGACATATTGACGGTGTCGACCACGGCCATAGATCGGAACGGGCATCGCTCATCGTATATCTATGACCACAATTACAATCTGAACCAGTACATTGATGCGGATCAACGGGTGACGGGTTACAATTACGACTCCAACAATCAGGTCACGTCCGTCATCGAGCAGAATTCCCGCACGACAAGTTACACCTACGACGCAAACGGCAATCTCCTCACCGTCACCGATCCCGCGGGGAAGGTCACCACCTTCACCTATGATGCGCGCAACAACCTGCTCACGACGACGGATCCGCTCAACCAGGTCACGACGAGGACCTATGACTCGAGCAACAACCTGCTTACCCTCACCGACGCCCTCGGCCGGACCACGACGTGGACTTATGACGGCAACTCCCTGCCGCTGACAATGATTCTCCCCGGCGGCGGAGTGACCCACTATACCTACACTGCCGGCCGGCTCACCCAGGTCACCGATCCCAACGGGGTGGTCACCACATTTGGCTACGATGCCGACGGGCGTGTGCTGTATCAGCAGGACGCCTTGGGCAAACGTGTGACCTACACCTACGACGGCGTCGGCAATGTCCTGACGGTCACCAATGCCCTGAACCAGACGCTCACCTACACCTACGACTACCGGAATCGGGTCGCGAGCATCACCGATCCCATGAGTGCCACCACGAGCTACACCTACGACACGGACAACAATCGCCTCACCAGCACGGACGCGCTCGGGAAGGTAACGACTTACACCTACGACAACGAGCACCAGCTGCAGTCGGTCACGGATCCGCTGAGCCGGATTACCAATTACAACTACAGCTTCGCCGGCCGTCTCCTCTCGGTGGTCGATCCCGCTCAGGAGACCACCTCCTACGAGTACGACACATTCGGCCAGCTCAGCGCCGTGCAGGATGCGCTCGGCCACCGCTTCACGACCAGCTACGAAATCCGCGGGCTGCCGGTGAGTGTCACCGATCCTTTGAACCGGACCACGTCTTACACCTACGATGATGCCGGTCGCCGGCTGACGTCCACCGACCCGCTTGCCCGGCAGACCGCTTTTGCTTACGACGCGCTCAACCGCCTCCAACAGGTGACCGATCCCGGCAGCCTTGTCGCCTCGCAGGGATTCGATGCCGATGGCAACCGCACCTCGCTCACCAATCCCTTGGCCAATGCGACGAGCTTTACATACGACGCCGGCCTCCGCCTGACCGGCACCACCACGCCCGAGGGGCACGCGACCACACTGGCCTACGATGCCCGCGGTTTGCCGCTCACCATCACCCAGCATTCGGGGCATGCGACGACCTTTGCTTACGATGATGCCGCGCATTTGAGCAGCACCACCGATCCCGTCGGCACGGTTGCACTTACCCGCGATGCCGACGGGCGCGTCCTGACTGTCACCGAAAACGGCAAGACCCTCACCCGCGTTTACGACACTCTGGGCCGGCTCACGTCGTTCACCGATGGCGACGGCAATGTCATCGGCTATCTTTACGACGATATCGGCCGGCTCACCCAGGTGACTTATCCCGACGGAAAGCATGTCAACTATGCCTATGACGCTGCGAGCAGGTTAAGCACGGTCACGGACTGGGCTGGCCGCGTCACGACCTACACCTATGACGCGATTGGCCGGGTGACCCAGGTCCTCCGTCCCAACGGCACGAAGCAGACGAAGACCTATGACGCCGGCGGCCAGTTGACTGCCCTGCGCGAACTGGCGCCGGACGGCACGACGGTGCTTTACAGCGGGGATTATGGCTACGATCTGGCCGGGCAGTTGACCAGCGAGGCCCTCAATCCCGTGAACCTGCCCGGCTTGACCGGCGCGATCGAGACCTTCGATCGCGACAACCGGCTGCTCACGCACAACGGTGCCGCGGCGACGTTTGACGCCGACGGCAACCTGCTGTCACTCGCCTCCGGCCTCACGCCCTCCGCCTACACGTATGATGCCCGCAATCGGCTCACCGGCGCAGGCGGCATCACTTACAGTTACGATGCGGAAAACAGGCGGGTTGCGCTGACGGGCTCGACGGGCACCACGCATTACGCGATCAATCCCAACGCCCCACTCGACCAGGTGCTTGTCCGCACGGCCCCCGACGGCACGAAAACCTATTACGTCTACGGGCTGGGACTGTTGCACGAGGAAACTGGCGGGGTGGCCCGCTACTACCACTGCGACCGACGGGGCGACACGGTGATGCTCACCGACGCGAGCGGCAACGTGACCGACCGTGCGAGCTATGGCGTCTATGGCGACGTGCTCTCCCGCACCGGCACCACAAATACGCCGTTTCTCTTCAATGGCTGCTATGGTGTTCAAACCGATGCTAACGGGCTCTACTACCTTCGCGCCCGCTATTACCACCCGGCGTTGCGTCGATTCCTTAACCAAGATTCGGTGCTTGGTTTGATCGCTTCCCCGGCCAGCCTCAATCGCTTCGCCTATGCGAATGGCAATCCGGTGACTTCAATCGATCCCTTCGGTTCGATGGCCGTTGATCTGGATCCGAATAATGCCCCAAATAGTATGGCAGGCGCCATGGGTTCGAGTCCTACCTCGCGAGCGGTTGATACTACGCAGCCTATTGATGTGCTAACACTAACAAATGGAACGCTCACAAGCACCCGTGGCTCTGGTGGTAGTGTTGACAGGACTTGGACGGTTGCAAATCCGTCACAGGACGGATATATTATGCAACACGTAGTTCGAACCGGACCGCGTGACGAATATTGGGAAGTTTGGCCAGTGACAGTTAGCAACGGCGTCGTTTCTTATCCCATGAGTCAGAACGATACCGTAACTTTCAGCGATGTATCGTCCACGATGGTGTCTGCCAGTCAGAAAGTGACCCTAGAAGCGGCTTGGTTGCCTGGCTATCATCTGAATCCAAATGACAATTGGCAGCCAGGTGGATTTTACCGCTCAGGCGACTTACTTTCGGTTGATCACGCACCGGCAGGTTGGCCGCCATCGGCCCCCCTGACTAAAGACAGCGGCAGCATGCAAATGACTATAACACCACAGCCCGATGTACCACAGCAAAACCTTCCAAGAACTGTCACTCTTCAGTTCGGGGGTCAAACTATCACAGTGCAACTTCCACCTAGAGGTTGATGCCATTATTTTATGATCACTCGAATCACATTTGTTCGTATCTTACTATTATTTGTCCTTTCGCTTGGTCCGGTTTTAGCTGAGACTTCTTTTCCGGAAGAGCCTGTGTTTGGGCAGGTGAAGCTGCCAGAGGGACAAGGATTGTTGGCAGCGGTTGGAATTGGAGTTCGGGTAAGCGCGCCGTCTTTACACCTTAAAGAACGGGTAAAGCTCAATGAGCTACCATTGCCATCGTATCCCGCTGCGTTACTTAACGGTGGCATTACAGGAAAATGTGATGTCCTCTTTGAACTTAACGAAGATGGCTCAGTGACACACGTCCGGGTTGGACATAGCGCCAATCCCGAGTTCGGGGATGCAGCCGTTGCAGCTGTTAAAAAATGGAAGTTGGAGCCACTGCAAAACCTTTCAGGGCCCGAGATACTTACGGTTACGGCGGTCTTCGTGTTCTCAATCTACAATGAATAAGAACGAGCCAAAGGGGACATGTTGAGGTTGCCCCGGTTTGACGAAGTGAACCGCACAAGCCAACCAAAGCACGGTGAAAGCCAGCGTGCCACTTGAGTGGAATTGCGTCACTGCAAGAGCCAAAGGGGACATGTCTTAACTATTGACAAAACGCGGTTGTGGCAGTCGCCTTCACGCCATGGCCCGGAGCGCGCGACTGGAATATCCCGGAGCCTGCTACCATGTGATCAACCGGGGCAACTACCGGCGGGACGTTTTCGGCGGGGAGGGAGCGGCAGCGGCATTCGAGCGGGTGCTGTTTGAGGCCTGCGAGCGGTTCGGCTGGCGGCTCCACGCGTATGTGGTCATGCGGAACCACTTTCACCTGGCCCTGGAAACGCCGGACCCGAACCTGAGCATGGGCATGAAGTGGCTGCAGGGCACCTGGGTGTCCCGGTACAACCGGCTCCGCGGCCTCATCGGCCGGCCGTTCCAGGGCCGGTTCAAAGCCCTGCACGTGCAACCGGGCCACTCTCTGGCGCAGGTGGCTCATTACATCCACCTCAACCCCGTGCGGGCGCGCAAGTGAACCGCACGAGCCAACCAAAGCACGGTGAAAGCCAGCGTGCCACTTGAGTGGAATTGCGTCACTGGGCAGCTTCTCGGCTACAACCCTCCTGAACGGAGCCAAAATCGCCTACGTCTGACT